>Ga0208389_1000031_pt1 | contig 77912 bp, 70 predicted proteins | sample CryBogCBH12Aug09_FD_184625 | JGI IMG/M metagenome (GOLD analysis project Ga0208389, IMG submission 184625) | Freshwater microbial communities from Crystal Bog, Wisconsin, USA - CBH12Aug09 (SPAdes) (version 2) | ecosystem: Environmental > Aquatic > Freshwater > Lake | place: Crystal Bog... | reverse complement strand
AATGGTTCTTCTGGAACAAGTGGTACTAATGGTGCAAATGGTTCTTCTGGAACAAGTGGAGCTAATGGTGCAAATGGTTCTTCTGGAACAAGTGGAGCTAATGGTGCAAATGGTTCTTCTGGAACAAGTGGAGCTAATGGTGCAAATGGTTCTTCTGGTACAAGTGGTTTTTTAACTTTAGCAGGAACAACCAACAATGGCATCATTACATATGTAAATGCAACAGCAAGTGGTTTAGTTAACAGTAATTTGACATTTGATGGAACAAATTTGAGTGTTACGGGTAGTGTTTATGCTACAGCTTATTATGAAACATCAGATATAAGAGTAAAAAATATAATTTTAAGAAATCCAAACATTGATTTATCATCATTAAACGTAATTCAATTTACAATGAGAGGTGATAAACAAGTAAGATATGGTTATTCTGCTCAAGAAGTAAAAGAGCTTTGTAGTGATTTAGTTGTAGGTGATATGCCATTAACTGTTAATTATAGTGATGTACACACTTTGAAAATACAACAATTAGAACAGAAGATAAAAGAATTGGAATCAAAAATAGAAAATTTGTATGGCATTTTGGACAGGATTAACAAGTAATGAAATTGTTAGTGATACAACATTAAGTCAAGCGGTTACCGCAGGATATTTTAGTTCGTTGAAAACAATTCAAACAACCAACAAAGAGTTAACAAAATCTCGTGCGTTGGGGTATGTTGCTATTGATCCTACAAATGCTCATTTATCTGCTAAAATTTCAAATGAATTAGTTTCTAAACAGGATTTTACTGCGTGCCCAACAGGTTATACTTGGATTGGTACTTTGGATGGTACCGCTTCATATACAACAATATCAATGCCAGCACAACCACCAACAACATTGGTTTCATTATCGGGCAGAACTAATAACGTTTACAGTGATGCTGGCACCAAATTTTTTACATCTTTTAATATAGATGGAACAGGCACTTATTTAGCAGGTTTTACAACCCCATCTTTTGGTGGAACGTATGTAGGTACACTTTGGTCAAATCCTTATACAAACACTTCTGATGGCCCAATGAATAGATGTGCGGTTTGGCCAGGACCTTCCACAGGTGCTACTGATAATCCAACAGGTACTTTTATTGGGTTTGTTCAATGTATAACTGGTTTAACTGTGGGTACAACTTATTATGTCGGAGTTTCGGCTGATAATGATTTTAAAATAAGTGTCAATGGAACAAAATTAATAGATACAACATTACAATCAACATCAGGATCAACTGAACAATTTAATTATTGGCACGTATATCCTGTTGTATTTGATACACCAACAGCAACACTATCAGTTCAAGGTTATAATATTGATTCAATTGCGGGTTTTGGTGTTGAAATATATAATAATACTTTATCACAATTGACAGGTGCAACTCTATATAGTCAATTAAATGTTCAGTTCACTTCATCTTCTAGAGTAGGAACTTACGTAGATGTTAGTGATATTGTTGGTTATGGATATAGTTGTCCTGCTGGTTATAATTTATATTATGATACTTGTACTGCTAGATGTGTTGCAACAATTTATTGCGGTAATCCAATACCAACATTACCCACACCTACACCTACATTAAGCCCAACACAAACACCTACACCTTCAGTTACAATTACACCGAGTATAACACCAACTTATACAGCAACACCAACTGTAACATATACTTCAACACCAACCGTCACACCATCAAAAACACCTACTTTAACACCAACACCAACTGTAACACCAACTTTAACACCTACACCAACTGTAACGTTAACGCCAACACCATCACATACATTACCTGCATTAAATGTTTCTATAACTTTTTCAACTAATCCAAGTTGTTATGGTAATAGTGATGGAAATTTAACAGCATCAGGTACAGGGGGAACAGGAATTTATACTTATGCGATTAGTTCGAATGGTGGTTCTAGTTATGGTTCATATCAATCTTCAGCAACATTCAATGGATTATCTAACGGAACATACTTAGTAAAAGTAAAGGATTCTAATGGAACTGTTGCAACATCATCATCTGTAACACTTAACACAACACAAGTAACCGCATCAATTGCAGTATCAAATGTTTCTTGTTATGGTGGTTCAAATGGTACTATACAAGTTTATACACCATCAGGCGGTTCGGGTACAGGATATCAAACATCAATCAATGGTTCAACATATTATTCGGTACCACATTTATTTAGTAGTTTATCACCTAACACTTATACAATTTATATTGAAGATGATAGTGGATGTTCTCCTACGACATATTCAAGAACGGTAAGTCAACCAAGTGCAGCTTTGTCTGTATCAACAACATTTACAAATGCAACATCAGGTAACAATGGATCAATAACAGCAACCGCAGCTGGCGGAACAAGTCCATATACATATTCATTATATGAAGACACATCGTCTCCATATATCAATAGCGGTGGTACACTTATCACTAGTAATAGTACAGGTTCATTTACAAGTTTGGGACCCTTCAATTATTATGTTGTTGTTACAGATACAAATGGTTGTACAACAACAAGTTCAGTAATGGATTTACAAGGAGTAGGGACAGGATTCTTAGTGAATTATGGCGGAACTCAAGCAAATGCTTGTATGTATGCTTATACATTAACAAATGTAGTTACAATATATCCAGGTGCTGGAGGTGATTCAAATCTTGGTAATGGAATAACTTACTATTATTCCGATGGTACACCATATGATGGATTTGGATATTATTATGTAGATTTTAATGGAACTGTCGGTATTATAAATAGCGTAGGTAAATTTACAGCCACTGGCGTCTGTGCATAATCAATTAACTCTTTATAATAATTGTTTTTTTGTTTAAATTGATTTTAAATATTTCTTGGAAGAGGTATTTATTAACATATGTCGATTTCAGTAACAATAACATTCCCAAGTACAGGTTTTGGTTCAGATACAGGCCCATTCAATTTATATTCTGATACAGATGGATATACAAATGCATTTGAAACAGGTATAACCTCGAATACATTAATATATGGTTTCAGTACTAATAATGTACCTAATGGAACAACAACAGTAAGAGTTGTTTCTGAAAGTCAATGTTGTGGTAATCATTATGATATAATATTCCCAACACCAACACCAACTCAAACACCTACAAATACACCTACTCCAACAATAACACCTACAGTAACACCTACATTGGTATGTTATTTTGATGGTAATGTTATGTATGGAAATACTTTAACCCCTACCCCAACTCCTACAATTACACCAACATATACATTTACACCTACACCAACTCAAACACCGACTACCACACCTACACCAACTTCAACACCAACAGAACCTTATTTATTTTGTGCCACATTTACAGATGCGTATTATCATAGTGAGGATAGTAGTAGTTGTCCAGGTTCAACAGATATAATCAATTTAACTACTGTAACATTATATGATCAATTTGGTAATTCATTTATTACACCAACGGATGTGATTATAAACATAAATTATCATTACCAAGAACATATTGATTATCCTGGTGATAGTGATTACTACCAAGATGATGCCGTTACAATTTATGCAGGACATTCATCTGGCTCAATATCATATACATCGTATTTGAATGAAAGAGGAAATTATGATTCTGCTTGTAATGGATATTATCTCGAAATAACAATAAATGGATACGGAACCAATACTATTCCACAATGTTTTGTTTAATATTTAAATAAATTATGTCATTACCAATAACTATAACATTAACAACAACAACAGGTGCATTAGGGCCTTTTGATTTATATTCTGATGTTGATGGATTTACAACACCTTTCGAAACGGGAATTTCACTTAATGATTTAATAAATGGTTATGGAGTGAATGCTCCTGATAATTCTTTCAGTATCAAAGTACAATCAACAGGCGCTTGTGATATTTTTAGATATTTTACAATACAAAATTTACCAACACCTACAGTTACTCCAACAAGTACACCAACTAACACACCAACTTTAACGCCTACACCATCAGTAACACCAACAAATGTAACTACCCAAACACCAACACCTACATTAACATCCACACCAACAGCAACGCCTAAAGCACCATATTTTGGTATAATTAGAACATCAGCACCTTCAGGTCCTTCAGATTGTAGTATTGGAGGTATTAGTATAGGAGGTTCACAAGGAGTTTGGGAATTTCAATCAACAACGAATAGTATAGGAGCAGGTGCAGTTTTTACTGATTATCCGGGTACAACTTATAATACATTATCCCAATTTAATTTACAGATTGGGACAACATATTATTTATGTGATTTAAGTTATGGTTGGACTTCATTTATATATTATGGTGATAATACCGTGAGATGTAACACAGTTAATGGTTGCCCTGTTTCATATGAATTTGCAGTTTATACTGGAACATCAGAACAAGTATGTCATTTCTTCAATGAAGCAACAGGTTATACATACGGAGCTCATCAATATTTTGTTCAAAATGGTTTTTTAATTATAACAACTGTTAATGATAATAATGTTTTGAATGATGGATTCAATCCATATTATAGTGTAGGTAGCAATCCACCTGCAGTAATTGACGGAGATAATTCTACATTTTGGATTGGTGAGGATGGTAATTATGGAACATTCGATTCGGAAGGTAATTTTTCACTTTTTGGATCTTGTGGTGGAAATATAGTTTAAAAATTAAAAGTTAATATTTATAAGATATGAGTTTTTTAAGTCCTAATGATGGAGAATATTTATCAGCAAGAATCACCAAAAGAGGTAGAAATGCGATTGCTAAAGGAGATTTCAAAATCAGTTATTTCCAAGTCGGAGATTCTGAGTATGATTACACTGATCCTTTTTCAGGATTTACTGGTATTTTAGGCACACCATCTCAAAGAGTATTATCATCGGTAGACCACGAAAGTGGTGTCAAATATCCATATAGTTTAGATATTAGTGGAACAACAACATTTGGTGTTCCTGTTTTAAATCCACATCCAACAACAACACCAATTAGAAATTTAATGGGTCCTGCTGGCTTTGTTTCGAATTATCAAGCAACTGGTTCAACAATTGAAACATTAACTCAACAAATATCAATTACAAGTATAAGTGGAACAACTTCTTTAACTGTATTGACTGGAAGTTCATATAACATTACAGATTATATTACAATAGCATTCAATGAATTTGATAATGAAGTTTATTCAGGCGAAACTTCAAATAGTTTAGTTTATAGAATTATGAGTATTAACGGTAACACTCTTACTTTGGATAGACAGTTACCAAACTTAACAGGATTAACAGGTACAGTAGAAGTTATCGCAAACACATCAAATATTGAGTTTTCGAATGTTAATTGTGGAGACAATTGCAACCCACAATTACCTGATAATTTAGCACAACACGATCCTTGGACAATGAATATTGTTTGGGGCGACAAACCAATTGGTTATGATGTAAATGAGTTAGACCAAAATTTAACAGGATTTACAAGTAACGTTTTTGTTTCAACAAAAGAACTTTTGGGTTATACATCTACAAGTGGACAAACTTTCAATGATTTCACAGGCGGAACATTATCAAATCCAACATCATATGTAGATACTATGGGTAATACTATAAATGTAACACCCGAACAACAAAGAACTATTGCGATTATTCATTATTCTGAATTAGGCGATATTGTAAATGATCCTGAAAGATTTTTCAAATATGATGATTATATAAGTTATGATACATCAACAAATGATTCATTAATTAGCGTCAGCGGAAGTCCTATAAGTGATGCTGAATATTTTGAAGTTTATATTCCGTTTATTTTATATCATAGAAATACAGGTACGACAATTGGTGCAAGATTTTTTATGGGAGAAACTGATTATTATATTAATTCAACTAAAAATCCTTATCATAGTCAACAATATAGATATTTGATAGATGAACAAGGTATTAATGTAGGTAAAGTATTTCCTGGTAATAAAATTATAGTTTTTGATGACCAAGAACTTGTTGCAGTTTTAGATTATAAATCTAATAGAAAATATACATTACCTGCCCCTCAATTAAGTTTGATTAATAGTAATTTACCACCCGAACAATCTTTATTAGATGGAAGTACAGGTCAAACTTTATGGGTTACATATATGCTTTTCAACGGAACAGATACAACCAATCCTACTCAATTGAATGGATTACCTTGTAATTATTATGGTAGTATTTCAGCAACTAATTCTTTCATATGTAATCCAAACGGAACACAATCAACCATTCCATATAATGTCGGTGTAACATTCAGTGCATCTGAATTTGCTCATTTAGTTGATAATTTTGCAAATTATAAAACAGGATATCACGCGGATAGATTTTATATTTTAGCACAATTAACAGATGGTTCATTACCAAGTCACGATGCTTGGATTGCTATGAATTTCACACCATATATTTGTGAATGTCATACAGGAAGATTAATTGCACAATCAGATATAGTAAATAAAACATATGTAATAAATTTAATTGACTACGAAAGTGGAGAACTATTCGATTTAGTTACATATATGGGACCAGTACCTGTTTCAGGAACAACTTATGGACAAGAACCCGAGTTTGGAGATGAACAACCTTTCCCTGGTAGTGTTAAATTGGTTAGAGCTACGGACATTGAAGAATTTAATTTTTTAGTTAATTTACCTTCTACACAATTTAAAACATCAAATAATCCAACATACGAAGTGGGTGACCAATTGGTTATTACAGACGTTGCTTTATTGGATAACAATTATGAACCACTTGTTGTCGCTAAAACCTCGGTACCAATCCAAAGAAATGGTACTCAAGTATTTGCGGTAAAATTAGATTTTTAAACTCTTTACATTTAATCCAAAATTATTTAACTTTTACAGTATATGAAAATAGATGTAAAATTTAAAAATAAACCAAAAATTCTTGGTTTAGATATTAGTACCAAAACAATTGGTTTTGCTTTATTTGATTTAAATGGTTCAGATTTATTAGAATTGACACATTTTTCTCCAAAAATCAAACCACAACCTGAAGATAAAATCGAAGAATTGTTAAAAAAAGCAGATGCTTTTAAAAAACACTTGGAAAATTATAAGGAAATGGGAATTGTTAGAATTGTGATCGAGGAACCCTTAATCAATTCTAATAATGTTTATACAGTACAAACTTTATTAAGATATAATACATTGATTCTCAAGAATTGTTATGATGTTTTAGGTATTTTACCAACATTCATTTCAACTTATAATGCAAGAAAATTTGCATTTCCTGATTTAGTTGGACCAAATGATAAAGGTCGTAATGTTTTATTTGGAGGTTATCCAAAAGATATTGACAAAAAACAAGTTATTTGGGACCACGTTAATGTAGTTTGCCCCGATATCAAATGGTTATACGGTAAAACGGGCAATCTAAAAAAAGAAAACTTCGATATGGCTGATGCAGTTACTTGTGTTATCGGACATATTAATATGAGTAAAGCAGAAAAAAAATCCGGCAATTAATATTTCACATTTAACGGATTTTATAATATATTTAAAATTAGGACGGGACCTGTAGAAATACAGGTTTGGTTGGTGTTCCCTCGGAGTGGTGTCCGAGGGATTTTTTTTTATCAATTTTTTTATGTATATTATTCGTTATGGCAATTGAAGTAAACGATTATACACCAATTTTCGAAATTTTAGAAGATATTTTTGGTGATTATAGAAATCACAGTGACTATAAAAGTCAGGTGAGTTTTGATTGCCCAGTATGTAGTCACGAAATAAAAGGTTTAGATGAAGGTGACGGTAAAGGAAATTTAGAAATTAATTATAAATCAGGTGTTTATAAATGTTGGAGTTGTGCAGAAACTCACGAAACTCACGGTTCAATTTATAAATTAATTAAAAAATATGGTAATGCAAAACAACTTAAAAAGTTTTTGTTATTAAGACCTGAATATAATGAGGATGCCCCAAAAAGAATCTATAAACCTGTCAAATTACCTAAAGAATTTATTGCTTTCAAAAACGCCAGTAGTGGTTTAAAATTAACTCCACAATATAGACAAGCATACGCTTACATCAAAAAAAGAAATATAACAGAAGAGATGTTAATAAAATTTAATATCGGATTTTGTTATGATGGAGAATATGCATTTAGAATTATAATACCATCTTATGATGAATATAATAATTTGAATTACTTTATTGCTAGATCATATTTATCAAAACCAAAAAGAAAATATAAAAATCCTGAAGCTCAAAAAGAAATCATAATTTTTAATGAGTATCATATTAATTGGACTGATACAATCTACATAGTTGAAGGAGCCTTCGATAGTATTTTTATAAAGAACTCAATACCAATGTTAGGTAAGTATATGAGTGATCATTTATACACTAAATTATATGAGAAAGCCTTTAAGATAGTGATAGTATTAGACCCCGATGCTTGGGGTGACGCTGAAAGATTATATCACAAATTAAATTGTGGTAAATTAATGAATAAAGTTTGGATTATAAAATTAGAAGGAGATAAGGACATAGCAGATTTGCAAGGAAATATAAAAGATTACGAATTAAAACAATTAGACTAATGGAAAGAAAATATCTACCCACGTTATCAGAATTAATCGATAGATTATCGATAACACAATTAAAAGAAGTTAAAATACCAGAACATAAAACTGAGTATGCACAAGAGATTGCTGACATTGTTCACGATATTCAAGTAATATTAGATGAACAAAACGGTATTATTACAGCAGATGTTTTAAGAGCTGTTGTGGTTTTAGCTCAAATGAATGCACACATATGGTATAATGAAACAAATGTTAGAAGTGGTGCCGCAGGACCGAGTATGTTAGCATTAACTCACGGAATAAATGGTATTCGTAATACTGCAAAAAATAAAATTCAAGAAGTTGTTGGAGGTAGGAAAGATTATAAGATAGACTGTCTTGCTGCAGATTTTAAAGATTGGGAAATAAGTTGGTAATATAAAATATAAAAAAATGAATTTAAAAGACATTGCATTAGAAATTAATGATTTATTAGAAAAAAGAAGACAAGAATTACAATTGAAATTTGTGGAAGAGAAACACATTTACTTTATGAAAGATATTGATGGTAAAGTAAAAACAAATTTTCCATCTGTATCTAAAATCGTAAAAAAATTCCACAAACCTTTTGATTCCGAAGGTATGGCATTAAGAATGTCCAAAGGAGATCCTGAAGGACAAGCACAACTACTTGCTGAATGGAAAAAAGCCGGTGAACTATCTACTAATATGGGTAGTAGAGTTCACTTCGAATTGGAATATGATTTGATAGCAAGAAATGGTGGGTATAAAGAAGTTAGAAAACCAATTTTTACTATCAATGAAGAACAAGAAAGAAAAAGTAATCAAATGATTGCAGCAGGAAAAAACTTTATAGATTTAATGGAAGAACGAGGAGCAATCCTTTTAGATACTGAAATTGTATTAGGTGACCCATTAGAACAATACACTGGCCAACCTGATAAAGGATGGTTGATGATGAATAAAGAAAAAACTGATTTTGGATTTGTAATTACCGATTGGAAATCAAATCAACCTAAAAATTTTGAAGTACATCATTATACAGGTAAATTATATCCGCCATTTAACAACTACCACGATAATGCATTAGGGCATTATTATTTACAAATTCCTCTTTATGCTAGATTAATGAAGAAAATGTTAGAAGGTACACAATTTGAAGATAAAAAGTTTTTAGGAGGGGTTATTGTTTTATTAAAGGAAGATGGTACATTTGTTGAATACAAAGTACCTCAACCTATTATAAATAATATTTTTACAATAGATTTATCAAAATACATCAACAGATGGTAAAAAAAATAATACATATTGCTGATTTACATATTCGTACAATTCAAATGCACGATTTATACAAAAAGCAGTTCGAAAAATTAATCCTTGAATTGAAGGAAGAAACTCAAGATTTCAATTATGAGGACATTAGAGTTGTAATTGCAGGAGATATAGCTCACCAAAAAATTAACATATCTAATGAACAGTTGATGTTAACTTCTTGGTTTATAAATGAGTTGGTGAAAAATATTGGTAAGGTAGTTATCATACCTGGTAATCATGATTTTTTAGAAAACAATACACAGAGATTAGATAGTATCAGTCCTATAACAGAACTATTGAATAACGATAACATTCAATATTATAAAGATAGTGGTGAATATATAGACGATAACATTCAATGGATTGTTTATTCTTTATATCAACATAACTCACGACCTGAATTCAAAAAGGATGAGACTAAATTAACAGTAGGTTTGTTTCACGGTCCTATCCAAGGGTTATCAACCGATATGGGATTCCAATTCGAAGATGCGTATGATCAGTTGAATTTTGTCGATTTAGATTTATTATTGTGCGGTGATATTCATAAAAGACAAACATTTACTTTACCAAGTGGGGGTAAAGGTATTATGATAGGTTCACTCATACAACAAAACTTCGGTGAGACATTGAATCATCACGGTTATGGTATTTTCGACGTGGTAGAAAATAATTACACATTTAGAGATTTAGAAAATGATGAACCATTTTTACATTTCTCGATAAAAGATATTAACGATATTATTGATGAAAAAGAAATACACCTTAATCTTGGATGATGAATTCTCTTTGTATTGTGAATTGAATAATATCACTGACATTGATAAATTAGCTAAGGAAACATTTAACAGAGGCTTTGCGTATCTAAAATATGGTGAATCCCCGTCATTTGCTTCAGGTAAAACTAATGAAGTTATAGTCGAAAAGGAAGTGATAAAAGAAATACCTGTTGAGGTTATCAAAGAAGTAATTATCAATAATACAGATAATACGGAATACGTAAAACTCAAGGAGGAATATGATAAGTTAAAAGAAGATATGGATAAAATCCTCGCTGCCTTTAATACACAAAAAAAGGGTACGTTTATGAAAAATAGTAACCTCAGTTCTTTGTATGACGAATAATTTTTCGTATATTTTAAAAAAACGTTAATATGATATATCTTGTCTTGTGGGCATTCGTTGCATACGGAATGTCAACCATAATTGTTTATGGATCAATCTTCGAAAATCAAAGAGCTTGGATTAAAACAAAATCAAAATTTTTTGGTGATTTAATTAGTTGTATGTTGTGTACACCAACTTGGGTAGGATTTTTTATGTCGATTCTTTTCGGAGGTTTAGTTGCACCTATATTTGGTGTTAATAAATACATTGGTATATTTTCTGACGGTATGTTTACTGCAGGTGTTGTTTGGGCAATCAATTCGATTGTTGAATTTTTTGAAGAAAATAGAATAAAATAATGAGATCTTATAGGATAGGTAAAAAAATATTTTATTATAACAACACTAATGATTTATTATATCAGGTAGTAAAAGATTTTTATTTCAGCGATTCTAAATTATTTGAACCAGTCATACCTTCTTCGATTGAAGAAAGAAGAAATGCGATTCAGATAGATTTAAAAATTTCATCACAAAAACATAAATTTTTTTTTAAAACTACCGAAAATTCTGCCACAGAATGGAGGAAAGTAATTGAGGATTTAAAAACAAAATATAAATGTGATGAAAAAATAGTTTTAGAAGTTGCAAAAGAAATCAAGGAAGAAGAGCAAGAATTATTATTTTATTTCAGAGAAAAATTAAGAAAACTTAAGCCTAAAAGTAAAATTGCAAGAATCCTAAAATATTCACCCGTTGATGAATTTGGTTTTTCTGAGAAAACTTTTTTTGATATTTTTGATGCTAAAGATGATAAATTGAAACCGAATAACGGAGTAGGTTGGAAAAGAGATGCTGAAGCTATTTTTAAAGTTGAAACTTGGCTCGGAGAGAATGGTTTAACAATTGCGTATAAATTCAATGGTTTCAATTTTGATTATGAACATAAAAATAGATATATACGTGATGATATAAAAAAAATAATTTCAAAACAAAAATGTGCACATTGCAATACAAGAACTAAAATTGAGGTCGATCACAAAAACGGTAGATATGATGACAAAGAAGTTTTAAACTCAATAACTCAAAATTTATCAGATTTTCAACCGTTATGTAATAAATGTAATAAAATTAAAAGAAATTCTTGTAAAAGATGTAAAGAAAATTGTATAAGATACGATGCATCTTTTTTAGGATATGGTATATCTTTAACAAGTGGAAATCTTGAATATAATGATGCTATAGGATGTGTTGGATGTTATTGGTTTGACTTACTTGATTTTAAATCAAGACTAATATTAAATCAGAATTAATGGATATTAACATAATACATAATGAGGATTGTTTGGTGACTATGAAAACTAAAATAGATAAAAAATCTATTGATATTGTTTTAACATCTCCACCTTACAATATGACTAAAAGGAAAGGTGGTTATGCTGATAAACAACCTAGATACGATTCCTATAACGATTGGCAAGATGAAGAAACCTATCTTAATTGGACTGTAGACGTTTTTAATTCATTCGATGAAATATTGAAAAGTAATGGGGTTATTTTATATAATTTTTCTTATTCTATTGAAAATCCTGCCCTACCCTATTCAATTGTTTGTGAAATTTTGAAGAATACTCCGTTCACTATTGCTGATACAATTATTTGGAAAAAAAATCACGCAATACCTCATCCTGCATCTTATAATAGACTTAACAGAATATTTGAATTTATTTATGTAATTTGTAGGAAAGACGAAATTTTAACATTCGAAGCTAATAAAGATGTCGCATCGGTATCATCAACTGGTCAGAATTATTATGAAATAATCGATAACTTTATAGTTGCAAAAAACAATGATGGTAGTAATCCATACAATAAAGCCACTTATTCTACTGAATTATGTGATAAACTTTTGGGTATTTACGCAAAAGACAATTCAGTTGTCTATGACCCATTTATGGGAACAGGTACAACGGCCTTATCTTGTATAAATAGAAATTTGAAATATATTGGATCTGAACTATCTTTACAGCAAATTGAATACTTTAATCATAGAATTCAGTTGGAAGAAACAAAGTCTGAAATTGAAGAAAACAAACGTAGACTAAAACAAGAGAAAGAAAAAGAAAGAGCTGAAAGAGAAGCTGAAAAAAATAAAAGAAAACAAAAAAAAGAAAAAAATGTCAAAAAATCCATCGATAAAAGTGACTTGGGAAGATGTGCCGGAGAACTTCACCTCGGAGAAAATTAGAAGAGTTAAGACATATTTCCAACAAAAATATAACGCTAAGAACGTACAGATAGTTACTAAGGTTTTAACCAATATCAAGAATACAAAGTTAAATTCGTTAGAAGCCACTGATAATATTTTAGATAGTCAATACCAAAAAACATTGATGAAGGACTTCATCAAAGAAAATAATATTAATATTAAATGGGAATTGGTTGATAGATTAGATAACCGAGTTAATTCAGAAATAGATAAATTAAATGAAAATAAAATTAGATATAATAAATGGTTTATTAAGAAAATTGAATTCTCCAATTTTTTATCATTTGGTAATAATAATGTTATTGATTTTACAAGTCTTGATGGCATTACTGTAATAGAATCTACACCTAAAAACTTTGGTGGTAAATCTACCTCATCAGTTGATTTATTAATGTTTTTATTTTTCAATATCACTACTAAAACAAAAACAAACGCTGAAATTTTTAATAAATTCACGGATGTTGATGAAGTTAAAGTAAGAGGTGAAGTTAATATTGACGGACACGACTATATTATAGAAAGAAAATCTATAAGAAAGAAAACTAAATTGGGTGAACATAATGTTACTACAAAATTAGAATTCTCCAAAATAAAAGAAGACGGTACAGTAGAAAATTTAACTGGTGAACAAAGAAGAGAAACTGAAACTTTTATTGAATCAGCTATCGGTACTGAAGAAGATTTTTTATCAACCATTTTAACTACTGGTTATAATTTAGAAGAATTAATCGAATCTAAACCAACTGCTCGTGGACAAATCTTAACTAAATTTTTAGGATTGGAGAGTCTCAAAATTAAAGAAGAACGCGCAAAAGAAATATTCAATGATTGGAATAGGAAATTAGTTTCAAACACATATAACCTTACTCAACTTGGAATTGATAATGATAGTTTTGCACAAAGCATTGATAACTCAACAACTCAAATTGAAATTTTAACTACAGCATTGACTGATGCTGAAGCCAGATTAGAGAGATTAGAAAACGAAAAAGATTTAATTCTTAGTTCAAGAAACAACGACATTGATAAAAATCTAATAAATACAAATCCAACTTTATTACAAAGAGAGATAGACACTTTAAAAACCGAACAAAAGAAAAGCCAAGCCTTGGCTGATAATGTAAATGTTACGGAACCATCGGAGTTTTATGATGAAGATACACATCAAGAATTGAATTCAACAATCAATAATTTGAAATCGGATTTGAGAATTATTCAAAATGATATTTCAAAAAATCAAAAATTAATTACTCAATTAGAAACTGGATCTATTTGTCCAACTTGTAATAGGTCTTTAGATGAGGTTGACCATTCTGATGAAATTGAAGCTATTAAAAATCAAATTAAAGATTTACAAGCTCAAGTAGATGAATTGAATAAAAACATCACAGAAAAAAACAAAGCTTTAACTGCTTTTATTAATCTGAAATCTGAATATGAAACATATGAAAGAAATAAACTTATAAAAGCGCGATATGAATTAGAGGTTGGTCAAAAACAATTAGATATTGATGCTAAACAAACGCGTTTAAATAATTATGAAAATAATAAAAAGAAACTTGAAGAAAATCAAAAGATAGATGCTGACGTTATTAGGATTAGGACACAAATTGAAACAGCTAATGCTGATATAAAACAAAACAATACAAATATAGAGCGACATAGAAGTAACATTAGTCTTATGACCAATAAGATAGCCACTAATGAGGATTTAATTAAAAAAATTAAAGCTGAAGAAGAGTTATCAAACGTATTCAAAGTTTATTTAACAATCTATGGTAAGAATGGTATCTCTAAAGTTATTTTGAAAAATATGATTCCATTATTGAATGAGGAGTTGTATAGACTTTTGATTGATAGTTGTTATTTTATTTTAGAGATGAATATCAATGATAAAAATGAAGTTGAATTTATAATGATTGATACTGAATCAAGAATCGTTAAACCATTGAATTCAGGATCAGGTTATGAAAGAACAATAGCATCATTAGCGATTAGAAGTGTACTAACAAAAATTTCATCATTACCTAAACCTAATATAGTGGTTATGGATGAAGTATTTGGTAAAGTTGCCGATGAAAATCTTGAGTTGGTTGGTGAGTTCTTTAAGAAAATTAAAAATTATTTTGAACACATTTTTGTCATATCACATAATCCTTTAATACGTAACTGGTCTGATAATCTTATAATGATAAAAAAAGAGGATAATATTTCTTCGATAGATTTTATTACAACAAAAATTTCTTAATTTAAATTTAGTTACATATCTTTGTTCCTCATATAAAAACACAAATTATGAACCCATCAGAATTGAAAAGTTTTGGTCTATACGCTAAAGACCGCGGTATAAGTTCAATGAACTTACATTATTATAATCAAAAAGTATCTAACAGTTTAACACCATATGTTCTTGAAGAGAGACAATTGAATGTTACGCAGATGGATGTTTTCTCACGTTTGATGATGGAACGTATCATTTGGGTGGCCGGTGAAGTAAACGATAACATGTCAGTTGTTACTCAAGCTCAATTAATGTTTTTGGATAGTATCGACAATAATGACATCACAATGCATATTGATAGTCCTGGTGGGTCTGTAAAATCAGGTTTATCGATGGTAGACGTTATGGAGTATATTAGTTCCGATATTAGAACCATTAATACGGGGATGGCCGCTTCTATGGGGTCAGTTTTACTTGGAGCAGGTACCAAAGGTAAAAGAGGAGCTTTAAGGTTCTCTACAACGATGTTACACCAATCCTCAGGTGGTGCAGGTGGTAATATCCAAGATGCAAGAATAACTTTCAAAGAATGGGAGAAAGTCAATAATATTTTATTTGATCTTTTAGGGAGTTACTGCGGTAAAGACCCTGAACAAGTTAAAGCCGATGCTAGTCGTGATTTATGGTTAGACGCTAACGATGCATTAACTTATGGTATTATCGACGAGATTGTTAAGAAAAAGTAATCATAGGGAATAAAGATAAATTCTTCATATTTATAAAAAAAGACAATATGAAGAATTTATTTAAATTAGATATAAAAACTATCGCGGTTTTAATACTTATTGGGGTTGTGGTGTTTCAGTTTTGTGGACATAAAAAGACTCAACAAGGTGAAACAATAAAGATTGATGGTAAAAAGTATGAATTACTTAAACATACCATTGATACTCAATACGTTCCGGTAACTCAAACCGTAACTAAAAAAGGTAAAGATATATACCACGATACCACAATTTATGTCCCTATTCCCACAGATAAACCAATTGACACTCTATCAATTCTAAAAGATTTCTTCGCCAAAAATGTCTATAAAGATACCTTGAAATTAAAAGATTCTTTAGGTTATGTTACAGTAACGGATACTATTCAAAAGAACAATATTTTATCAAGAACTTGGAAAAGTAACGTTAACAAAATCACAATTAAAGAGCTTACAATCGTTAAAGAATTACCAAAAACACAAGTTTTTTGGGGATTCAATGGTGGGTTCAACAAAAAGGATGTTGTAGCTAACTTAGGAACAGGCTTATTAGTTAAAACAAAAACTGATAAAATATATCAAGTAGGATTAGGTATATCTAATAGTGTTAATGGCTCAAACGGAACGACAGGTACATTGTCCCCATACATTAATGGTGGCATTTATTGGAAGATACAATTACATAAATAAATGAAGACTTTTATTTTGTTTTTATTTGCAGACTTCGATGATCACGAAGATGTTGAATTTTTTTGCACCGAAGTTTTCGGTATGAATCCAACAATAAACTCATTGAAGTATGTTATTGAGACCAACAATAACAATATTATTATAATATTTGATTCAGATTTAGATGATGTAACTCTATCAGATGAATTGAATGAGGCATTAAGAAATGAAAATATTAAGTTTTATTTCATATTTGAAAGAGACAGCATTGTCATAGCACATCTTCCCAAAGATGTTAAAGATTTTATATTCAAACCTTTTTCGGAAAGTACAATGATGTTATTGGATTTTCATAAACCTGAATCAATGGATTTGGATCAACTATTGGATAAGATAGAAAAAATGGGGGTAGAAAGTTTAACTCCCGAAGAAAAAAACTTCTTAGATAATTTTGAAAATTGATTTTTTTTCAGTATTTTTATAACACAAACCAACCGCACATACTACCAATGAAAAAATCAACAATTTTAAACGCAGAGGAAATTGCACAATATGTAAAAGATATTCGCAAAATTCCTGTAATCTCTCACGAAAGACAAGAAGAAATTTTTGAAATTTTAACAAATAAGAATTTAGACAAAGAAACCAAACAAAAATTACATAATGAATTAATCTTAGGTAATTTAAGGTTTGTTATTTCTGTTGCTAAAATGTATCAAAACCAAGGTATGGATTTGTTAGATGTGATTTCGGAAGGTAATTTAGGTTTGATTAAAGCAGCTGAAAGATTCGACCCTACTAGTGGAGTTAAATTTATTTCATATGCAGTTCATTGGGTTAGACAAACAATATTTTCTTCTTTGAATGATAATTCAAGAACTATCAGGCTCCCATCGAATATTATTCAAGATGCACAAAAACAAAGGAAGGATGAACTAAATGACGAAAATTATTTGTTGATTTCAGGTCTATTAGCTAACGAAAGTGAAAATAGCTCATATCCATATTGTGTTGGTTTATATAACGATATTAATGAGGATGGTGATCAATTAATTGATATCATACCTAACAACAATTGCGAAACTCCTGAAGACATTATTAATTCTCCTGAAGAAATAAAAAAGAAAGTTTCTCAATTATTAGCAAACCTTGATGAAAGAGAAAAAGTGATTATTGAAAAATATTATGGTTTGAATGGTATCGAGTCTAATTTAGAAGATTTGGGTGAAGAGTTTGGTTGTACTAAAGAAAGAATTAGACAATTGAGAGATAAAGCAATAAAAAAACTCAGAAATGAGAGTTATGAGTTATTAAAATATTTATAATACATGAGAAATGATTGGTTAAAATATTTGATAGCTATTGCTGCTTTTATGATTGCTGGTAGCGCAGCATATTTTTCAGTAACAGGTTTAGCGGTATTATTTAGCGGAGCAGCAATTGCCGTTATGGTTATGGCTGGTTCTTTAGAATTTGCTAAATTAGTTACCGCAACATACCTCAAACAAAAATGGTCTGAGATACAAGGTATTAATAAATGGTACCTAACAATTTCTGTCGTTATCCTAATGACAATTACGTCTGCAGGTATATTTGGTTACCTATCAAATGCTTTCCAACAACAAAATATTAAATTAGAACAAGTACAAAGAGAAATTGATGTTTGGAATAATAAAATTACTTCCAACACTTCTCAAATTACTAACTTAACAACACAATTAACTAATTTACAACAAAACCAAGGTAAATTATTAGATAATAAAGTTAACAATCGTTTATTAAAATCTATCGATAATCGTGATAAACAAACAAAACTTATATCAGATAAAATAAGTTCGTTACAAGATTCAAATGTTGTTTATAATGGCCATATCAACGAAATTAAAAATAATAATATTAACTTGGAAAAAGAAGTTGGAGGATTCAGATTTGTTGCGCAAGCTTTTAACGTACCGTTGAATTCCGTAGTTAAATTTTTCATAATATTAATAGTAATTGTTTTCGATCCATTGGCAATTGCTTTAGTAATTGCATTCAATCAATTGGTATTGGATGGTAAACCAACTGGAAATGAAAATAAACCAATTAAAGATACTATTGATACAGATGAAGTTCCACTTATTCTAAGTAAAAATGATTTAGAAATTTTAGAAAAATATATATTTTCTAAAACACCAGTCGAACCAAACGAAGCATTGAAAGAAGGTGCTAAGAAGTATGAAGAAGAAGTGAATCAAAAACCTTGGTCAAATCTTCCCGATGAAGTTTGGGAAAGAATGCAAAAATATGAGGCTCAAAGAGAAGCATTACACGGTCCTGTACTTCCTGAAGATGAACCGACAGGTGCACTAGCAAATAGTGGACCAAGAGAAAAAGGTGGACTTGATAACGATTATAAAGTTATTAAAGAAACATATAGAGACCCGATTGGTGAAATGATACAAAATAATCAGGATATGGGTTTATATGATGAACCATTTGATAATCCGATGATTGATGAAGAAGTTTCTACTATTGAACCATCAATAGATGAAGAAGAACAAAATTTTTCTACTATTGAAACAAATATCGAAAATATTTACCAAGAAAACGAAGAATTAATCATTCCAATTGATGAATCAGTAGACAATGAACCTGAATTAACATTTGAAGAAGGGCAACTTCCCAATGATATGTTACAAGTTTTAAACGATGTTGAAACGGAAACATTTAGTAACGAACCAACGACATTAGACGTTGTACCTGAAGAGGACAACGAAAAAAAAAATCTTTAGAAGAACCCCCAACTCCAACATTGGGTTCAACAATTTCACCTTATAATGCAATAAACCTTCCGTTATATTACAAATACGGAAAACCAAGGATTATTTACGATACACCGGAACCAACTCCATCCCAACCTGTTGAAATACACGTCGAGAAGGATGAAACAAATCCTAATTCAGTGGTTTATGATTTGGAAAATAACCAAGTTATAATACCAACTACTGAAGATGAACCCGTGCAACCACCATTACACATAGAAAAAAGAGTAGCATCAAGAAATGTTAACAATACAAGACGTAGAAATATTAGATAAAACTAAATTGAACATCGTTAAGAAGAAAACGGTTAAAAATCAGATATTTCTATATGATACACAAAGAAGAGCTGATGATTTTATCAATAAAATAAAACATCGTAAAAACGGTAAGTACAATGATATACCTCATTTCATTGTTACAAAATTGGGAAACGTATATCAATTATTTGACACAAACTATAGTTCAAATACATTTGATAAACCTGATGTAGATAAAAAAATGATTAAAATAGCCATAGAAAATTTAGGATGGCTGACCAAAAATACCATTACAGGTGTTTTATACAATTGGATAGACGATCCTTATCGAGCTGAACCGTATGTCAAAAATTGGAGAAATCACCATTTTTGGGATAAGTACAATGAAGGACAATTAAATTCTTTATCTCAGCTATGTAATTTTTTATGTGACAAACATAATATAATCAAACAAACCCCACCATCACAAGGATATCTTGAAAATGCTTCTAATTTCAAAGGAATTGTATGTAAATCGAATTTCTCAAGTATTTATACAGATATAAACCCTTCTTTCAATTTTAGGGTTTTTTTCAATAATACAAATGAAAATGAACAATTACGATCAGACTAAAAAAATGTTGAATACTATTAGAAATCTTAACGAATCTAAAGTAGCAACAAATAAAATAATAAAAGAAGAAGCTGGACAGTTTGATTCGCCACCAAATAATGCAGGCTCAAATGCAGCTCAACAACCTGTTGAATTCGGTTCAAATAAGGAAACCGTTGCAAGTGAAAAAAGAGCAGACGACGTTACTAATATTAATGATGTCGATGTACATTATGAAAATGGTAAAGATTTAGATGATGCTCAACAAAATGCAATCTCACAATTAATTGACAATTTTTCAAGTCAAGTTTCACAATTAGCTGATTACGATCCAGGATTTACTTTTACACCAGATCAAATAAGATTAGATGGTAAAATTCCATTTGAAGGAGACAATAACGTAATTTTCACACTTATTGCAGGGAAAGATGAAGGATTTTATATGAATGCAAATATGTTAGCTGTGGATAATAATGTAATGGAAGCTATCACTAACTTATTGAAATTCAATACAGGAACATTCAAAACTGCGATGGAAGATTTGTTGAATAAAAGAAAAGCAATGATTTAAGGGATATGACAGAACAAGATAAAAAAGAAATTGAAAGAATAGTAGAGAAAGAAATTGAACGTTTTATGAGTTCAACCAACGCAACTAAACTTGTTGTAAAAATGATTCAGGATGAGTTGGGGACAAAAAAAATAGACGAAAAGATTGTCGATTTATCTACTAAGGTTGTTGTAGAATTATTTAAAACATTATGGCAAAGAAAGTCATCTTGGGAATCAGCATTAAAAAGTGTAAGATAATATGGAAAACAAAAAATATTGTGATGGATGTGATAGACCGATGTCTAAATGTATATGTAACATAGACCGTCAAATGGATAAAGAAAAAGAAGTTGATGAAATGATGGGAGCATCTTCTGCAGGAGCTTATAATGGTAATTCTGCTTTTGGTGGTGAAAGAAAAGGAATTAAAAAAGTTAACAATTTCGAAGAGAAGAAGATACAAGCAGATGAAGCAACTGGTGCAAGTTCTTCGGGAGCATACACAGTACCTGCTTTTGGTACATCACCAAAAGGACGTAAGAACCCTTTAAAAATTGATGGTCCTGATAGTATCTATAAAGGTAGAGCAGTTAAAGATAAGAAATGGCCAAAGTTTGGAGGTCCAGGAGGAGTTTATGTTAAACCAAAAGATAAGTGCAAAAAATTCCCTTATTGTAATAAGGGAGACATCAATGCTCTTGAGTTCATTCACGAAAATTACGATGAGTTGAATAATGCCATTTCTGAAGTGGCTCAGAAATTGAATGTACCTTACAAAGACGTTCAAAAAATTGTATTAAATGAAATTAAACAGATATTTATATAAATGAAAGTTAGCGAATTAAACAAGATAATCGAAGAAACCGTGACAAAAAAGATTAAAAATAACATATTAAAAGAATATGATTGTGAATCTTGTAACGGTGGAAACCCTTCAGTAAACGAAAATGATACTGAAAATAAACACGAAGTTTACCACATTATGTGTGATGGTGAACCAGTTGCGACTTGTAAATCCGAAGAAGAAGTAAGAGAACACATCGATCTATTAAAGAAAAAATATCCTGGTAAACAATTTATCATCGAAAAAAAATCATATAAGTCAGAGGACCATATGTTAGATGAATTGGATTCTATGGGAGAAAAATTAGAAAATATGGAAAACACAAAATCAATGGAAGAAATGTTAAAAGGCGGACAAAAAAAATTGGACGCAAATCATAATGGTCATATTGATGCACAAGATTTTGCAATTCTTCGTGGTAAAAAAGAAGTTAACGAAAATGACCCACAAGAGTTCAATGCAAAAATCTGTAATGAATGTGGTGGTCGTTTAAATGAAAATGATGAATGTATGGAATGTGGTGGACAAATGTGGGAAGAAGATGCTGCAGGTGGAGCTAACCAAGTAACAGATGGTATGCATATGGAAGAAGGACAACACGTTTGTGATGAATGTGGTGGTGAATTAATGGAAAGCGGTGAGTGTATGGAATGTGGTAAAATGATGGATGAACACGATAAAGACCACGACGGTGATTTATATCAACCAACTGAAAAACAACCTGTTGATGAAATGGTTTGTGATGAGTGCTATGGACCGTTGGATGAAAATATGCAATGCACAGAATGTGGTAAAATGATGGATGAGCACGCTAAAGATAATGATGCTTATTATACACCAACTGAGCAACAACCAATGAGTGAATCAAAGAAGAGAACAATTCGTTTGACTGAAACTGAAATGGTTGAATTAATTAAGAGAATAGTAAAAGAATCATTACCAGGTGTACCGGGTATTACAATCACTGACAAATCTAAGAAAGCAAGTAAAAAAGAAAACGACGATCATATTAAAGATACTGAGAAAAAAATGAAAGATTATCTTTCTTTTGAAGGTAATGATAATCCTGAATTTCCACATCAAGTTGGTGAAAAAGAGAAAAAAATCGCAAGAACAAATAGTGAAGAACAAGATGAAGAAGTTGCAAAAAACAAAGCGAATCCTCTTAATTTAACTTACGATATCGAACCGTCTAAACAATTCAAAGACAGATTAAAAATGTCAATTGATGGTGATGCTAAAATGGGTAACGCACCTACAACAGAAAAACCATCTATTAAACCATCTAATGGTGCTGACAAAGGCAAAGAAGCTAAAGAAAAATCTGGTTCAAGTATCCCAACTCCTGAAACAGGAAAGAAGATAGAAAAACAAATGAAAGATAGAGAGGAAGATAAGAAAAAAAGAGTTCTTTACCCTAAAGAAGCGGTTCCTGTTAATGAGTCAAAAGTTAATTTTTCAAATATTTTATTAGAAGAAATGAATAAAATGAAAAATATCGCTTCTTACAATAAAAAAACTCAATAATTCTTTTTTTTCCATAAATTTGTCTTTATATTATAGTATAGAAGAATTATGGAAAATACAGAAAATTATTTAGAGTTTATATCCTCGGAAAATTATAAGCATCAGATTGATATTTGGTATAAAGCTTATAACATAACACACGAAAAAACCGAGCTTTTTTTTGATTTTATAATATCCCTTTATGAGTTATTAGAAAATACCTATTTGGGCCCCGATGTAATGACTTACGAAGAGGATCAGATGGGTCATTTTTTATGGTGTTGGGATAAAACAATCGAAAGCTTTTCAAAAGAAAAAATCTATTTCAAAGAAAGAGGAAATTTACAGAGTTATTTTTGGAACTTCTTCAGAGAAGCTTATTATTTTGTGAAGATTGAGGATAAACAAGATTTAATTAAAGATTACTTTACCAAACTTTTCAACTTCAATCATAAAAAAACAAGGTCTGAACTTGATTTATTAACAGAAGTGTATAAATTGTTTGAACAAAACTTGAAAAAATGAAAAAATTCCGTATATTAATATCAAAAACCGAAATTAATTATGGAAACATTATCCAAAATAAAAGAGCTGGTTGAAAAGATGTCGGTAGATACTCAGAAAGTATACGTAAAAGGTAACCGAAGTGCATCGATAAGAGCCAGAAAACACGCACAAGAAATAAAAACTTTAATAGGAATCTACCGTAAAGAAATTTTAAACGAAATCAAGAAACAAGATGCGGGAAATTAAACTATTTTTATTCATATTGAGTATTTTATATTCATTTATGTTAAGCTTTCAATTCATTTTAAGATTGTTTCAGGAAGAACCCACACCATTGGCGTTATCAAAGGCAGAACAAGTTTTTGCTTATTTGTCTACAGCCTACATAATCACATATTTTTTAATTTAATAACGTGTTTGACAATATAAGAGCATTAAGACCTCATTTTCACTCTCTAAGAGAAATACAAAACAATGTAAGTTTAGACATCAGAGTACCTCTGAATTGGGCTTATATTGAGATTGTTAAACCTTATACAAGTATTCAGGTTAAAGAACAAGATAAAAATGAAAAATATACATTAGTATCTTTGATTTCACAAGCAACACAAGGAGGTTATGATATTGTATTTGCGTGTGCCTTAGAGATTATCAATACTAATAAGGAAGAAGAAGAGAAACAAAAATTATTTCAACAGAAAGTAAAAGAGTTACAACAACTATTTAAAAAGGAGTCACTTGATAAATTAAAAGATTTAAATTTATTAGAAGAATATGGACAAGAAGATACAACAGGGGTTGGAGTGGTTGGACAAGGAGATACAGAAGGACCAGAAGGAGATACAGAAGCACAAGAATCGGATGATTGATGAAATAAAACAAATAGATAAGTCTCAAATATTTAAAAAAGAAAAGACATCAACAATAGATAAAATATTTAAGATTTTAGGTTATGACAGAAAAAAAAGGTGATATATTAAACCAACTTGCAATTATTTCAGATCTTGTTGAAAAAATTAATTTTAATTCAAAATCTCAAACATTAATTTTCGAATTATCCCAAATGGAGTTCGATAATATTTTTGAGTATATTCAAAATAAAAGAGGAATTAAAATGGATAAGCCTGAAAACAGTTTTTCAATTACAATTGGAATGATAGATATTATTTTTAATACGAATAATGTCTAAAAAGTTCTCTTCTTTTAAATCCTTTTGCTACAAGTAAATCGTAAAGTATTTTTCTTTGGTGTGTGGTAATATCTCGAACAAATAAAAAATTACCGCGTTTTCTTTTGATTAAATCATCTTTGACTAAATTAAATAATCTATCGGTATCTGATAGATTTCTATTACCATAAACTTTTATATTTTCTTCAACTTGAACAAATAACTTATTGTTCAAAGTGAAAATTTGGGCGATTTCTTGAATTGGTAATATTTTATCAATTAATTCGTGGTAACGAATTCTTTTTTTTGTTTCAAAATCATATATAGTCTCTTCCTCCCAATAAGGGATCATTTCCTTAATTCTGAACTTATCATTATCCAATTTTGCCTCAATATTTCTCCCAAGACTGTCTTTTACATAAACATTTGTAGACCACCTTGTATTTGGAAATATCAATGCTAATTCGTAATATAATTCTTCTTTCTTTCGACCGCCTATATTTCTAACATAAACAGGTTTTTTCTGAGTTCTAAATTCCCTCCAATATTCATATATTGTAGTTCTTCTAAAACTTTTATGCAACATTTTTACTCTTTTTTTGTTACAGAAAAGCACTATAAAATACTTACCGTTTTTCATATGAATAAACGAATTAATGAAATCAACCCATAAATACCAAGTAAAGACCAAACAATAAAAACAATGAATGCGGTTTTTGTTAACCCTTCAGTTTGTTTCATTATTCTTTCTTTTCTTTCTTCATTAGTTTTCTTTTTACAATTTGAGCACGCCATAATAAAATATATACTTTTAATTTGTTTTTGTGTATAATTTGTTTATATTATTACTAATATATAAAAAAATACGTTTAAAACAAAGTTATGTCAACAAAATGGTATATTGTTAAAGTGATGCCAGGTAAAGAAAGGTCACTTAGTGAACAATTTAATAAAGAAATTGAAGCAGGTCGAATAAAAAAAGTGAATAGATTTGTTTGTCCAACTGAAAAAAATTTGGTTTTAGTAAAAAATAAGAAAGTATTAAGAGAAAAAGTAATTTATAGCGGTTATCTTTATTTTGAGGCCTATGATTCTTTGAATGAAGATGAGTTGAAAGAGATATCTATGATTCCAAACATAATGTCTATGATGGGTATTAAAATACCATTATTAATGAGTTCAACGGATATTCAAAGAATATTAAAAGATGAATTATTGGAAGAACATATAGATTCTAAAAAATTGAAATTCAATTCAGGAGAAAAAGTTATGGTTAATGACGGACCATTTAAAGGTTTTGAAGGTACTGTCACTGAAATTTTAGGAGAAAAAGTGAATGTTGAAATAAAAATATTTGGTAGAAATACACCTGTTTCGTTAACTTTGAATCAAATCGACAAAATATAAATGAAATTATCACCAGAAGTATTGATTTATATTCAAAATGTTAAAGATTATTTTAAAAAAAACGAAGAAGCATCGGAATATTTTTTAAAAGATTCAAATGAACAATTGTTTTATGAACATATGACCGAAATTGCGCAAAAAAATTTTGATGACAATGGCGACCCTATGTTGAATCAAGATCAATTTGAATTATTAAAAAGAACGGTTCAAGCTATTCATATTGCACAAAAACCTGATAGTGAATTTATTAAACCTGAGAAAAAAGAGACTCACGATTTGTTCGTAAAAAATGGTATATTTGTTGAGTTCCCGAATTTTGGGATGATTTGTTTAAATTAATTAAAAAATTATAAAAATGAGAAAATTACCCGATACATATCCTTTATATGACACAGTATATGGAAGTGAAATACCTTCAGAACAGTTTTTTGTTCACATATTTGATTTAATCCCTTCCAAAAGAGTTACCCAACAAGATTATGATGAAACTATAATTGATTTTTTCAAAGAAGATGGTTTTGTAGAAGAATGTTTTATATTTTCTCAGGGAAGAAAACACGAATCAGCTAACCAATCTTTGTTCATCAATAAAGAAAAACAAATATTAATAAGAAAATCAGGTAGTAGTGATAAAAATAAAACTGAAAATTTATTTAGAATTGAAATAATTTATAGTTTGAGTAATGGTGAGTTATCTAAACAATTAAATTTGGATGAGATAAAAAAATATGAAAGAAAGAAAAAGAAAAGTAACATCAATTTAGTGAAAAGTGATATGGGTCATTTAGATGTTGAAGAATATGACTTATCGATACCTGAAATGGATTTGGAGTTGAATTACGGAGCATCATTCAAAAAAATTCACGATGTTATCATTAAGAGATTAAATAAACCAAACGATAAAGGGATAATTCTTTTACACGGAGACCCTGGTACTGGTAAAACTTCATATATTAAGTACTTATCTGGTTTAGTACACGATAAAAAAATTTTATTTATTCCTCCATCAATGGCTGAAATGTTATCTGAACCTTCAATAATACCATTTCTAATGGACCATAAGAATACTATTTTAATTATTGAAGATGGAGAAAGGGTAATTTCAGATAGAGAAGGTAATGGTTCTGCTGCAGGTGTTTCTAATATTCTTAATTTAACTGATGGCATATTAGGCGATTGTTTGAACATTCAAATTATTGCTACCTTCAATATGAAAAGAGAAAAAATCGACCAAGCATTACTTCGTAAAGGTCGATTAATTGCTGAACATAAATTTGAAAATTTAACCGTTGAAGAAACTAATAAATTATTAAAGCATTTAGGTAAAGACCACGAAGTTACAAAATCAATGTCTTTAGCTGATATTTACAATATAGACGTAGAAGAAATTAGGTCAATAAACAAAGAAAGTAAAATAGGATTTAAAAATTAATGAACAAGTTAATAATATTCACATTGAATGGATGTGATCATTGCAATAGTTTGAAAAAAAGACTTAATTCATTATCTTATTCATTCAATGAAATTGAAATATCAAATAATCAAAATATTTGGAATCAAGTTGTTGAACAAACGGGTTATAATTTACTACCTACACTCTATATAACTCAAGATGATAGTGATGAAGGAATGGTTTTTGTTCCTGGTAGAGATCACAAAAATGAAGATGAGGCCATACAAATAGTTGAAAAATATATCGAAAAATAAAAAAAGGGGATTTGTCCCCTTTTTTTGTGCATCATTTAATAATAAAAGTATTTATGTAAAAGACTTAACTTTTACATGGCCCATCAACAGATAAATTGGACACAGATTGACACCCTTAATATACCTTCTGGTGTAACAATTGATTTAGGTAGTACAGGTACTCCTATTAATACAATATACGCAGATGATGTAATACTTTCAGGGCAAAGTTTATATCAAATTGTCGAAGCAATAACAGGCGGAACAGGTACTTCAGGTACTAGTGGTTCATCAGGTACTTCAGGTACAAGCGGAACATCTGGTATAAGTGGTTCATCTGGTAGTTCGGGGTCTAGTGGAACATCGGGTACTTCTGGTACAAGTGGTTCTTCAGGAAGCTCAGGATCAAGTGGAACATCTGGTACAAGTGGTTCATCAGGAACTAGTGGTACAAGTGGTACATCAGGTACAAGTGGAACTAGTGGTTCTTCTGGTAGTTCAGGTACTTCAGGTTCATCTGGTACTTCAGGTTCGTCAGGTTCAACAGGAACTAGTGGAACAAGTGGCACATCAGGAAGCACAGGTACAAGTGGTACTTCAGGAACTAGCGGAACTTCTGGTACAAGTGGTTCACACGGTACATCGGGTACAAGTGGAACAAGCGGTAGTACTGGTACTAGTGGAACAAGTGGTAGCACAGGAACATCAGGTACTTCAGGTACTAGTGGAACAAGTGGTAGCACAGGAACATCAGGTACTTCAGGTAATGGTACTTCAGGAACAAGTGGAACGTCTGGACAAAACGGTACATCGGGAACTTCAGGTTCTCACGGTACTTCAGGCACTAGCGGTTCTTCAGGAAGTTCAGGAAGTAATGGTACTTCGGGAACTAGCGGTACATCAGGAACATCTGGTACTTCAGGTAGTAATGGTTCTTCAGGAACATCTGGTAGCAATGGTTCAAGCGGTACATCAGGTACAAGCGGAACAAGTGGGTCATCAGGAACTTCAGGTCAAATGGGTTCAACAGGTACCGCAGGTACAAGTGGTACAAGTGGTACAAGCGGAACATCAGGACAAAATGGTAGTTCAGGGACATCAGGACAAAATGGTAGTTCAGGGACAAGTGGTTGTGACGGTTCATCAGGTACTTCAGGTACATCAGGTGCAAACGGAGATAGATATTCAACAACATCAACTACTTCCATTACTATAGGTTCAATCGGTGGTTCAATCACATTCACAGCAGGAAAAAATTTAGCATATACAACAGCTCAAGCAATCCTTGTAGCTTACTCAATTAGTGATTATATGGTTGCAACAATCAACACATATAATCCAGTAACAGGTGTATTTACGGCAACTATAACTTATGTATCAGGTTCAGGAACATATACCAATTGGTCTATCAACTTGAATGGTGCAGTTGGTTTCAACGGTACTTCAGGTACATCAGGATCTTCAGGTAGAGATGGTACAAATGGTACTTCAGGCACAAATGGCTCATCTGGATCCTCAGGGTCTAGTGGTTCTTCAGGTAATGGTACATCAGGAAGTTCAGGTTCATCTGGATCTAGTGGTAACACAGGTTCATCGGGAACAAGTGGTTCATCAGGTGTAAATGGTACAAGCGGAACGAGTGGTCTTAATGGTACCTCAGGTTCATCAGGTAGTTCGGGTTCGTCTGGTTCATCTGGTAATGGAACAAGTGGTTCTTCAGGAACATCGGGTTCATCAGGAGCTACAGGTACTTCAGGAACAAGTGGAACATCGGGTGGTACAGGTTCATCAGGAACAAGTGGTACTAGTGGTCAAGGATTTACATTGAGAGGTACTTGGAATTCAAGTGCAACATATAACGCATTCGATGTTGTTGACTATCAAGGAAGTTCATATGTGGCAAACACATTAAATACAAACTCAGCACCTCCAGGTGGTAACTGGAATTTATTATCAGCAACAGGTACTTCAGGTACAAGTGGTGATAGTGGAACATCAGGCTCTAGTGGGGTTGATGGTACTTCAGGAACAAGTGGTTCTTCAGGTATTTCAGGTGTGAATGGTTCCTCAGGAACAAGCGGAACATCAGGTGGAACTGGTTCATCAGGTTCATCAGGAAGTTCAGGTTCATCTGGTTCATCAGGTAGTTCAGGAATGAGTGGACAATCAGGTTCTTCGGGAACAAGTGGTACAGATGGGCAAACAGGTTCATCAGGTACTTCAGGTTCAAGTGGAACATCTGGTTTATCTGGTAGTAATGGAACAAGCGGAACATCAGGAAGCGACGGTTCTTCAGGAACATCAGGAAGTTTGAATTTATCAGGAAACACAACTAATGGTGTTTTAACTTATTCAGGTTCAGGTAATACGGTTAATGTTAATAATAATTTAACTTTTGATGGTCAAGTTCTAAATTTAGTAGGTTTATTAAAAGCAAGTCAGAAATCACCATTGTGTGATGATCCTTGTTCAACAGGAGAAATTTGTTGGGATTCAAGTTACATCTATGTTTGTGTTGGACCAAATAGTTGGCAAAGAGTTGCATTAGGTGCATATTGCCCTTCTCCAACCCCAACTCCAACTCCAACATCAACCCCTGCAGTAACAGTTACACCAACCCCTAGTGTAACACCTACACATACTGTTACTCCAACAGTAACACCAACAATTACGGTTACACCAAGTATAACTCCAAGTGTTACACCAACACATACAACAACTCCTACACCTACAGTAACACCAACAGTTACAGTGAGTGTTACACCAACTTTGACGCCAACTCCAACTGTTACTCCTACAGCAACAGCTTCAGTTGGTAAAGCATTATTGTTTATGGAATCAGGTGATGATTCATTATTCACAGGCCCTAACAATACTGATATAGGTTCATATATGTACGCAAATTCAGTTAATGGTTGGTATGGATTCACAGCATCAGGTGGTGCAGGATATAACGCTACTGACTTATTAATATGGATGGATTGGCCGGGATTTGTAACAGGTACAACAAATGTAACTCCTGTTATAAAACAAACTGTTCCACAATCAAGTGGAGGTACAGATGCTTTTGGTAATCCAATAAATGCATATATGGTGGAAACAACAGAAGTTCCAGCGGGAACAGTTAAAGGTGCGGTACAATTTGTTTTTCTTGTACCACTTTCATTAACTAACAACACAGTATATACTCAATTCGGAATAAATTATTTAGGAGCACCTAATTCATTAACAGCGACAGGTGTGGATTATACACTTGATGTAATTGACCTTAATTACACAGGTCCTAACTGGCCTCACGGACATTATAGAATGTATACAGTTGCAGGAGCAGGAGCAGGATGGGTAACTGGTGATCCAGGTACTCCGAATCCAAATAATTTCTTCTTCAAGGCAAATTCATAAAACAAAAATGATATTTATAAAAAACAAAAAAATTAAATGAGTACATTTCAATACACTAATCCACTTAACACTTCATTAGCCGTTGTAGGACCTTCATCACCAACAAGTCTTAGTCAATTTTATGGTACTAATTTCAGTACCTATGGGATTGGTGGATATATGGAAGTTTGGTCGTTAAACGATTTAAACTTTTCAACTTTTGGAGCAACAGGACAAATACAAAATTCAGGAAACACAATTCCTGTAAATTTATATATAAGACCCGTTGCGACTCTTACTGATAAATTATTACTTAACAGTGATAATATTTCTACAGGTAGAAGAAGATTGGGAATGTTGGTTTATGTGTATCAATCAAACACTGTTTATCAATTTTCAATAGACAATTACGATACTTTATATAACAACGCAAATGCTGATGGTTGTATTGTTGCAAATGGATCAATAGGTTACTATGTTTATGATAGAGTTGGTGGTGCTGAGAAAACATCAGGTCACGCATTAATTTCTGCGTGGACAGGATCAACAATTGAGGGTGTAAGTGGAACAACAAGAAGTAATGCGAATTGGAGAGTATTTCACGATCCAAACAATATTGCTGTAACAGGTGCTACATACGATTCAGGTTCAGGAACTTTAACTTTATATAATGCCACAGGTGGTACACAACCTCTAACAGGATTTACAAGCGGTGGCGGTTCAAGTTCTAGTGGTACTTCAGGTACAAGCGGAACATCAGGAACAAGTGGAACATCAGGTACTTCAGGTAGCTCAGGTTCAAACGGTTCTTCAGGTACATCGGGTTCTAGCGGTTCATCTGGTACATCAGGCTCTTCAGGCAGTTCAGGTTCTTCAGGAACATCTGGTTCTTCAGGAAGTGCAGGAACAAGTGGAACAGACGGTCAATCAGGAACGGATGGTACTTCAGGTACTTCAGGTGTGGACGGAACAAGCGGTACATCAGGGACTAGTGGTGCTAATGGTGACAAATATTCAACAACATCTTCAAATAACTTAACAATATCATCAATTGGAACAACTTTAGATTTTACAATTGGTACAGGTTTAGCATATACAATTGCTCAAGAAATTGTTATTGCACATGATTCGATTAATTATATGGTTGCAAAAGTTAACTCATATAATAGTGGTACAGGTGAAATTAATGTTAATGTTGATAAAAATTATGGTAGTGGAACATTCAATACTTGGACAGTAAATTTAGATGGTGCAGTTGGTGTTACAGGTTCTTCAGGAACAAGTGGTACATCTGGTATAGACGGTACTTCAGGAACTAGTGGAACCGATGGTACTAGCGGAACTGATGGTACATCAGGAACAAGTGGAATGGATGGTACAAGTGGAACATCGGGTACAAGTGGAACTGATGGTATTTCTGGTACAAGTGGTACATCAGGTACTAGTGGTGTTGATGGTACTTCAGGAACAAGCGGAACATCAGGTATTGACGGAACAAGTGGTACTTCAGGTATAGACGGAACATCTGGTACATCAGGTACAGATGGTACTTCAGGTATAAGTGGAACAGACGGAACTTCAGGAACATCAGGAACTGATGGTTCTTCAGGTACTTCAGGTATAGACGGAACGTCTGGTACTTCAGGTACAGACGGCTCTTCAGGTACAAGTGGTATTGATGGTACAGATGGTACTAGTGGTACTTCAGGTATTTCAGGAGTAAGCGGTACTGATGGCTCAAGCGGTACTAGTGGAACAGATGGTACATCGGGTACAAGCGGAACAGACGGGTCATCAGGAACAAGTGGAATAGATGGTACTTCAGGTACCTCAGGTATTGATGGAACAAATGGTACATCGGGTACTTCAGGTACTGACGGATCTAGTGGCACTTCAGGTATAGATGGTACTTCAGGTACAAGTGGTTCATCAGGTATATCAGGCGTAAATGGTTCAAGCGGTACTTCAGGTATTGATGGAACAAGTGGAACAGACGGTTCTTCAGGTACAAGTGGTATTGATGGTACAAGTGGCTCTTCAGGAACTTCAGGTAGAAACGGTACAAGTGGTACATCAGGAATTAGTGGAACTGATGGAACAAGCGGTACTAGTGGTTCAGATGGAACAAGTGGAACATCAGGAAGTTCTGGTCAAAATGGTACTTCAGGTACGAGTGGAAGTTCAGGTATGGATGGAACTTCAGGCACTAGTGGAACAGACGGTACTTCAGGAAGTTCAGGAACAGATGGTACAAGTGGAAGCTCAGGTATTTCAGGTGTTGATGGAACCGACGGTACTTCAGGTACGTCAGGTATTGATGGCTCTTCAGGAACTAGTGGAAGTAACGGTACTTCAGGCACATCAGGTATAGATGGTACATCAGGTACAAGTGGTACGGATGGTACATCAGGAACTGATGGTTCTTCAGGTACAAGTGGTACTGACGGTAGTTCAGGAACAAGTGGAACCGATGGTTCAAGTGGCACTTCAGGTATAGATGGTACATCAGGGACTAGTGGTATTGATGGTACATCAGGAACGAGTGGTACGGATGGTACATCAGGAACTGATGGTACTTCAGGAACAGATGGAACGTCTGGAACAAGTGGAACTGACGGCTCAAGCGGTACATCAGGAACAGATGGTACTTCGGGTACTTCAGGTATTGACGGAACAAGTGGGACTTCAGGAATAGATGGTACGAGTGGTACAAGTGGTACAGATGGTACAAGTGGCACATCAGGAACGAGTGGTACAGATGGAACTAGCGGTACTTCAGGAACTGATGGAACAAGTGGAACATCAGGAACAGACGGCTCAAGCGGTACTTCAGGAACCGACGGTACTTCAGGCACTTCAGGAAGTGATGGCACATCAGGTTCTTCGGGTTTATCAGGTATTGCAGGGATTGATGGTTCAAGTGGTACATCGGGAACAAGTGGTTATTCAGGTGATAGATATGAAACATCATCTCTATCAACCTTAACAATAGGATTAGGTGTTCAAAATTTACAAGTAGGCACTAATTTAGCATATACATTAGCTCAAGAAGTTTTAATTGCTTATGATGTTAGTGATTATATGATAGGTTCGGTTATAACTTATGATAACTCTACGGGTAGTATGAGTGTAAATGTTACTTCTATTCAAGGTAGTGGTACATACTCAACTTGGACAGTTAATTTAGGTGGGGCATCGGGCGGTACTGGTTCTTCAGGTACAAGTGGAACATCTGGCACTTCAGGTGTCGATGGAACAAGCGGTACAAGCGGTGTGGACGGTACAAGTGGTACTAGTGGTGTCGATGGAACGAGTGGTACAAGCGGAACCGATGGTTCAAGCGGTACTTCAGGTGTTAGTGGTACAGACGGTACATCAGGAACAAGTGGTACGGACGGATCATCTGGTACAAGTGGTACGGATGGTAGTTCAGGTACTTCAGGTATAGATGGTACATCAGGGACCTCAGGAACAGATGGTACTAGTGGCACATCAGGTATTGACGGTACTAGCGGTACTTCAGGTATAGATGGTACATCAGGAACGAGTGGTACGGATGGTACAAGTGGTTCATCAGGTATTTCGGGTGTAAACGGTTCTTCTGGTACTTCAGGTATTGACGGAACAAGTGGCACTTCAGGTACAGATGGTACTTCAGGAACTGACGGAACTTCAGGTACAAGTGGAACCGACGGAACTTCAGGCACAGATGGTACTTCAGGTACTAGTGGCACGGATGGTACAAGCGGAACTGATGGTTCTTCTGGTACGAGCGGTGTCGATGGTACAAGCGGAACTAGTGGTGTGGATGGTACATCAGGAACAAGTGGTTCTTCAGGTATATCGGGAGTTAGTGGAACAGATGGTTCAAGTGGAACTAGTGGAACTGACGGTACTTCAGGTACCTCAGGTATGGATGGAACAAGCGGCACATCAGGTGTCGATGGAACGTCTGGAACTAGTGGAACTGATGGTTCAAGCGGAACTTCTGGTATCGATGGAACAAGCGGAACTGATGGTACAAGTGGTACTAGTGGTACTGATGGAACAAGTGGTACGGATGGTACTTCAGGAACTGACGGTACATCAGGTACAAGTGGTCTTGGTTTTACATCAAGAGGAACTTGGGATTCACTCACAACATATTACTTAAATGATGTTGTTGATTATGATGGTAGCTCATACGTTGCAAATGTTTTAAATACGAATTCAGCACCTCCGGGTGGTAACTGGAATTTAATAGCTCAAGCGGGCACTAATGGTACTTCAGGAACAGATGGTACTTCAGGTACAAGTGGTACGGATGGTACTTCAGGAACGGATGGTACTAGTGGTACATCAGGTACTGATGGTACAAGTGGAACAGACGGTTCAAGCGGTACTAGTGGAACAGATGGTACTTCAGGTACAAGTGGTATTGACGGAACTAGTGGAACATCAGGTGTTGATGGTACTTCAGGAACAGATGGTACTAGTGGAACATCAGGCACAGACGGAACTAGTGGAACATCAGGTATAGATGGTACCTCAGGATCTTCGGGTATCTCAGGTGTTGATGGTACAGATGGTACATCAGGAACTAGCGGAACAGATGGCACTTCAGGTACATCAGGTATGGACGGTACTTCAGGTACAAGTGGAACCGATGGTACTAGTGGTACTGATGGTTCAAGTGGTACTAGTGGTACAGATGGAACAAGTGGTACAGACGGTAGTAGTGGAACATCAGGTATAGACGGTACTTCAGGTACAAGTGGAACCGATGGTACAAGTGGTACTTCAGGTATATCAGGAATTAATGGAACTGATGGTACAAGTGGTACATCAGGTACTGATGGTACTTCAGGAACTAGCGGTACGGATGGTACATCAGGAACAAGTGGTACGGATGGTACTAGTGGTACTTCAGGAATAGATGGTACTTCAGGCACAAGCGGAACAGACGGTACATCAGGTATTGATGGTACTTCAGGCACAAGTGGCACTGACGGAACTAGTGGAACAAGTGGTATTGATGGTACATCGGGTACAAGTGGAACTGATGGCTCAAGTGGTACATCAGGTAGTGACGGTACTTCAGGTATTGATGGAACTTCAGGAACAAGTGGTTCTTCAGGTATATCAGGTGTTAGTGGTACTGACGGATCTTCAGGTACAAGCGGTACTTCAGGAACAGACGGAACTAGTGGTACATCAGGTATAGATGGGACAAGCGGTACAGATGGCACATCAGGAACAAGTGGTACGGATGGTACAAGTGGCACTTCAGGTACAGATGGTACTAGTGGAACTTCAGGTAGTGATGGAACATCAGGTACATCAGGTTCAGACGGAACTTCAGGAACAGATGGTACTAGTGGTACTTCAGGTAGTGATGGTACTTCAGGTACAAGTGGAACAGACGGTACTTCAGGTACAAGTGGATCTGATGGTACTAGTGGCACAAGTGGTACATCAGGACTTAATGGTGACAAATATTCTACAACATCAACAACAACATTAACTTTAGATACAGTTTCCGGTGATACGATTACTTTCACTGCTGGATTGGGGTTAGCTTATACAACAGCTCAAGATATTATAATAGCATATGATATTAACAATTATATGATTGCAAGAGTTGATAGTTATGACCCTGCTACAGGTATTTTCTTAGCGGCAGTGATTGAGGGAGGTCAAGGAACAGGTACATATAGCAACTGGTCAATCAATTTAGATGGAGCAGTTGGATTCAACGGAACAAGCGGTACTTCAGGAACAGACGGAACTAGTGGTACATCAGGTATAGATGGAACAAGCGGTACTTCAGGAAGTGACGGTACTTCAGGTACAAGTGGAACTGATGGAACTTCAGGAACGGATGGTTCTTCTGGTACAAGTGGAACCGACGGTACAAGTGGCACTTCAGGTAGTGATGGTTCTTCTGGTACAAGTGGAACCGACGGTACAAGCGGTACAGACGGAACGTCTGGTACGAGTGGCACAGACGGTACTTCAGGAACAGATGGTTCAAGTGGAACATCGGGTACTGATGGTACAAGTGGTAGTTCAGGAATTGACGGTAGTTCGGGAACGAGTGGTAGTAGTGGAAGTAATGGTAGTAGCGGAACAAGTGGAAGTGATGGTACTTCAGGAACATCAGGTTCTTCAGGTATATCAGGAGTTGATGGTACGGATGGTACATCAGGCACTAGTGGAACAGACGGTACTTCGGGAACAAGTGGAATTGATGGTATGTCAGGTACTGACGGTTCTTCGGGTACAAGTGGTACTGACGGTTCTTCGGGTACGAGTGGAACAGATGGAACTTCTGGAACTTCGGGTATTTCAGGCGTAGACGGTACAGATGGTTCAAGTGGAACATCTGGAACTGACGGCACAAGTGGAACATCAGGAACAGATGGTACATCAGGAACAAGTGGAACAGATGGTACATCAGGAACAAGTGGAACAGATGGTACTAGTGGTATTTCAGGTACGGATGGTACTTCAGGAACCAGTGGTTCAGATGGAACATCAGGGACCTCAGGAGATTCATTATTTGAATATAACCCTACAACATCAGGTTGGACAACAACAAACGAACTTACAATATCGGGTTCTTTGAATATTGATGGTAATTTGACTTTAACAGACACAACTGGTGTTGATTATGGAAATGTTTCATCTCAAGTGATGTTACTTAACTCAGGTAGTCAAGTTGCTTTTACACCATTACCAACAGGTTCATTATCATTAGATAGTGTTTTAGGTTACGCGGACAGTGATGGAACATTAGTATTTTCTAACATAATTGATGGCGGTACATACTAAAAATTGATTAAAAAAATATAAAAGGAGATCTAATAAATCTCCTTTTTTTTTGTATTTATAGTTATATGGCGATTTCAAGTACTTCAAGACCTTTTGCACACAACCCTGGCCCACCAATTAGTGGAACTTTACAAGTTGGTAATATTGCAATCGGGTTCACGGGTTCAACAAGATATGATTTAGATTATGGTGGCGTAAAATGGTGGGAAGGACCTGATGAAAATTTGGGATATGTAATTGCGATGCCATTAACAGGGCAAACTGAACCGACACCAATTAGTGGTGTTTATGAATGGTTCAGATTTTACCAATCAACAGATTTAACTGATAGTACTTTTTTATATACGTGTAATTCATTACCAACAAGAAACGGTTTAACCCCATTCTTATCAACTAATGATGCAGTTAATTGGTTATACACTAATGGTTATTGGACAAGTTATAGTCCACCGCCAAGTGCGACACCAACACAAACACCTACACCAAGTGTTACACCAACAATAACTCCTACAATTACACCAAGTGTAACACCAACGTTAACTCCTACAATAACACCAAGTTCAACACAAACACCAACTCCAAGTGTGACGTTAACTCGTACACCAACAAATACGCCAAGTGTAACACCAACACTAACTCCTTCTATTACGCCAACGATTACTGTTACTCAAACACCAACAAATACTGTAACACCGAGCTCAACACAAACACCAAGTATTACACCAACAGGAAGTTTGACACCTACACCAAGTATAACACCAACAAATACATTAACACCAACACCAAGTATTACACCAACAAAAACATTAACTCCGACTCCAACATTAACTCCGACTCCAACATTAACACCTACAAAAACACCAAATATTGATGGTTTTAACTATACTGACTTTTCATCAACTTCAGGTTTATCTTTAGTTGGTAATGCAACTACATCATCAAACATAATTTATCTAACAACAAATACCAATGCACAAGTTGGAAATGTTTATAGATCGAATGTGACTAAATATAATAGAAATTTCTCTGTTCAATGGTCATTTTATATTGGTGGAGGTACAGGTGCCGATGGTTTTTGTTTACAATGGACTCCAACTAATAACACAACAGGATTATCAGGTGGTGGTGTTAGTAGAATAAATTCATCTACAGTTCCTAATGCTTTGAGTTTTACGACTTATACTGTTAATAATGTTACTTGGTTTAAAAATAACACATCTCAAGGTGATCAAAACTACGGCACAAGTTGGAGACAAACATTATATTATTGGTTAGATTACGATAATGCAGCTTCACAAGCTAAATTATATATTTCAACAACAAATAGCAAACCAGGTTCAGCTGCTTTCACATATTCAAGTTTCACTTTTGATAGTGGTTTATATTATATCGGATTTGGTGCTGGTACAGGTGGTTCGAATGATAATCAAGAATTAATTTCTTGGAAATTAACATTCACATAGAATATATTAATAAACTCATAATATTTATAGTAAATAAATTTAAAAATGAGTTTGAGTCCAATAACAAGAGCGTTCGCATATAATACAGGTTCCACAATTTCAAATACACAACAACTTGGAAACTTAGCAATAGGTAACGATAATACTATCGATTATTCACAAGATTATGGTGGTGTAAAATGGTGGGAAGGTCCTGATGAAACATTAGGTTACGTAATTGCAGCACCATATCCTGGTAATGATGAAACAACACCAGTTGGTGTTACGCCTTCAACCGCATATGTTGGATTTTATAGATCGGAATTTTTAACTGACGCCTCATTTTTATATTTAATAAATCATTTTCCTCCTTCAATAGGACAATCTACATTTACAGATGTCCCAACTGCTCTTACTTGGTTAACAAATAATGGTCTTTGGACCTCATATAGTGGTACACCAGTTACCCCTACACCAACACCAACAATAGCTACAACACCTACAGCTACACCTACAAGTACGGTAACAAGAACACCAACACCAACACCAAGTTTATCAGTTGGATTAACTCAAACAGCCACTCCTACACATACTGCAACACCAACTTTAACACCAACAAATACGGCTACAGCTACACCAACAAATACGGCTACACCAACAAATACAACTACGCCAACACCAACAACATCACAAGCAGGAGTTACACCAACTCCAACAACAACAACAAATTCAGCAGCATTCAGTGTTACTATTAGTCAAGTTGGTCCTGATGTTGTTATGACCGCATCAGGTTCATTGAATATCAATGGTCTAACTCTTGTACAATCAAACGCAGGACCTTATGGTGGAGGCGGAATAGGTGTTAGCACGGCAACATATTTGATGGGTACAACTGGTGTTAATTTCGATGAATATAGTGGGTTTACAACAAATCCAACAAGCTTCGGAGCAGGTGGTGGTTCATCAACATCAACATCAACTAGTGGTGACGTATTTGGAGTTGTTTTTAATATGGCTCCGCCATATAACTTAATAGTACCTGTTGGTTATACATCAGGAACAAATATTTCAAGCACTCAAACATTTGGTAGTCAGACATTATCAGGTATGGGCTTCACAAATGGAACATATACATATACTTGGGGAAGTGGAGCAAATGCATTTTCATTCAATGTAATCATAGGAGCACCTTCACCAACACCAAGTCCATCTCCATCGTCAGCTACACCAACACCTACACCAACAGTTGGATATAACGGACCAGGTTGGTTCTTCTATTCACCTGATAATCAAACCGTGATGACAGCTCCAGCAGCTAATGGTAATGCGACATTTATTAATACAGTTGGAGGTTTGGGAACTTATAGTCCAAATTATACAGGTGGTACATTATTATTATATTTCAATAACAATGATAGTGCAGGAACAAGTTATTTGACACAATTTCAAAATTTACAAACAAGTGGTGGTACACTTACAATAACTCAAGGAAGTAGTGTTGCAATATATTCAGGAATTTCAAGTGAATACCAAGTAAATGGTCAGTTTTTCTACCTTAATGTTACTCGTTCAGCACAAATGATACAAGCGGCATCAACAAGATTTGTATCAGGATCAACTATCTCACTTACATTCAATGGTGTATCAAACGTAACACCAACACCTACGCCTACATCAGTAACACCTACGCCGACACCTACAAATACACCTACAAATACACCAACAATAAGTTTAACGCCAACAAATACACCTACAACAAGTGTAACGCCAACGTTAACACCAACAATTACAACATCCAATACACCTACACCAACACAAACTCCAACACCAACTCCATTCCCAACAAATGTGGTAGTGGCAGCAGGTGGAGTTAATGCTTTGGGTTACTCATATGATAATGGAAATACGTGGTCAGCATCATCAAATGGTAATACATTTTTTACGCAACCAGCATATGCTGTTGCAACAGATGGAAATATGTTTGTGGCAGGTGGACAGATAAGTTCAAATACTTTAGCATATTCCTATGATGGATATAATTGGTCAGGTGCAACAAATGGTTCAACAACATTTACAACTAATGTTAGAGGTATCGCATATGGAGGTGGAAAATGGGTAGCGGTTGGTATTTCATCAGGTTCAGCTAAAATTGCATATTCATATGATGGTATTACTTGGTCAGGTGCAACAAATTCGAGTGTGCTTGGAAGTGCACCATTAGGTGTTGCATACAACGGAAGTAGATGGGTTGCAACCGCTCAGAAAGGTGGTGGAAATACAAATACAATAGCATATTCTGATGATGGTATTACTTGGTCAGGTGCAACTAATAGTTGGACAATATTCTCAGGATCATGTTACAATGTTGCTTGGGGTGGTAATAAGTGGGTAGCGGTTGGTACAGGTATAAATAGAATTGCATATTCAACAGATGGTGTAACTTGGACAGGATCAACAAGTGGTAATAGTATAATTACGGGTACAGGTTACGGTATTTCTTATAACGGTTCACAATGGATTGCTGCCGGACAGGGTACAAACTCATTAGCATATTCGTCTGATGGTATTACTTGGTCAGGTGCAACAAACGGAAATACAATATTTTCATTTCAAGCATATTGTGCAACGTGGACTGGTACCAAATGGGTTGCAGGTGGTATAGGAACAAATCAACTAGCTACATCAACAGATGGTAATACTTGGTCGGCAACAACCAATGGTAATACCATAATGAATAATAGAGTTCAGGCATTGGCTGCAAAATATACTGCACCGGTTTCTCCAACTCCAACTCCAACAAATACTGAAACACCAACACCAAGTGTTACACCAACTAGTACACTTACACCAACACCTAGTATAACAGCTTCTGTTACACCAACATTAACTGTTACACCAACAAATACACCAACGAACACATTAACCCCTACTCCAACACCGACAACTCCTCCTATGGACCAATGGTTCTTCTATGTGATGTCAGGTTCTATTCCAAATTTTAGTACGGTCCTACCAGAAAATAATGGAAATATAATATTCACTCATTCAAATGATTCGATATCGACATATAATCCTAATTATAGTATAGGTGATGGATTAAATATTTACATAAATCAACGTGATAGTAGTGGAAATGATTATTCATCACAATTTAATGATTTAATAACTACAGGTGGAACAGTAACATTAGTTCAAGATGGTAATCAAGTGATGTACTCAGGTTCATCATCGGCTTTCCAAGTAGTTGCTGCACCTAATAATTCAACTTATTTATTTTTCCATTTTGATACAGGCACAAATGATATTGTCCAAGTACAATCTATTTCAAGTATTTTGAATTATACAGATCCAATAAATGTATTGTTCTATCAAACAGCACCAACACCTCCTTTAGGTTTAGATTTCACAATCGAATGGTTTATGAAATCAAATAGTTGGAATATGCCAACAATACATCCAAGACCATATAGTATTACCGATGGTGTAAGTTATATGAATGGAGTTTCAATTGAGGGTGGTTATGGTAATACAATGTATTGGTGGTCAGAAAGCAGTCCTCAAATAACAATAACAGGTTTAAATATTGATACTACAAGTTGGCATCACTATTGTATTGTAAGAGATAGTGGAACTGTTAATTTTTACATCGATGGTGTTCTAACAGGAACAACGGTATTTAATGATAATATTCAACCAAGTTTAGCAGGAACTGTTCCTCCGTTAGTAATCGGTGGAGAAATAAATGGAGGTAGTCCTGATAGTTTGATAGAAGGTAAAATTACAAACTTCAGATGGACAGATGGAGTTGTTTATCGCGGCCCATCACTTACAGTTCCAACAGCACCATTGACAGCATATTCTCAAACTAAATTATTATTAGGAGTATCAAGTAGTAATCCATTTGTAGATTCTTCAACATATGCAAATACAATAACAAATAATAATAGTGTAACCTACGATTCGGATTCACCATTCCCATCATATTATGGAGTTGGTAGCTTAAATTTCAATGGTACTGATTATTTAACAGTCGATACATCAACAGGAAACTTTGATTTATAAAATAAAAAAAAATTAAAAAACAAAAAAAATGTCAAGAGTATACACAACAAGAGCATTTGCTTACAATAACACAGGAGACCCAATAGGTGATGCGGGAAACATCGGTCTTTTATCTTATCAAACAGATCCATCAATTGATTATTCACAAAATTATGGTGGAGTAACTTGGTGGGAAGGTCCTGATGAATCTACTGGTTATGTTATCGCAATTGTAGATACATTAAATAGTCAACCTACACCAGGGGGTGTTTTTCCTCCATCGGCATCTGTAAAATTCAAACGTTCTACAACTTTGTCGGACCCATCAATGGTGAGTTTGGTTAATACAGTTTTCGATCAAACTTTTGTTGATGCGAATTCTGCTGTTACTTGGTTAAATAACAATGGATATTGGACATCATATAATTCGTAATTTATAAAAAAATTAAAATGGCAATAACAAGAGCATTTGCATATAATACAGGTGGTTCAATCTCAGGAACACAACAAGATGGTAATTTAGCTATCGGAACAGATGACAATCAAATTATATCTTCAACAAATGGCTTGGAGTATGATTTATATGTTCAATAAAACTATTTATTTAAAAAGAAAAAATGTCAGTATCATATATAACAACCCCAATAGCATCTAATCCAGGTTCACCTATTTCCGATACAACACAAATTGGAAATTTGGCAGTTGGAACTGACCCATCAATTGATTATTCACAAAATTATGGTGATGTTCAATGGTGGATGAGTCCAGACCAAACCAATAATTACATTGTAGCATTTCCTGTTCCAGGTAACAACGAACCTGTACCAGTAGGAGTTACACCAACATCAGCATCAGTTGGTTTTTATCAATCAACAGATTTAACTGACGCTACTTTTTTAAATTTAGTTAATTGGATGTCTTCAGGTAGTTATGGTTCTACTGTAACCGATGCACAAACTTGGTTAGCGAATAATGGTTGTTGGACATCTTATGGAAGTACAACAGGAGTAACAGGTGAATGGGTATTATATGTGGATTCTTTAGGATATTCACCGGCTTGGGATTCAGGAAGTATTACATTCCCAAATACCCAAGGTTCAAATGATTCAGGTTTATCTGACCCAAATTTAATTTTAACACAAGGTGCAATATATGTCAATGAGTTCGATTCAACGGGTACTGAAAAAGGTACTTATTTACAACAAGCAATTGGTAATACCGGTCAAATCACATTTAGACAAAATTCAAATTTCATAACATTTAATTTCTTACCCGATACTTTTGAAGCAAATGGTGCTAGTCTCAATCACTTAGGTATAGCTTGGGACATAGCGGATGCTACTGGAGCTAATGATTTAACTTTATTTGAATCATCTAATACATCTTTTACAGGTTGGGATGGTACAGGTACTCCTAATAGTTCTGAGTTTTTAAAAATAGGTGTAGCATTATCATTTACCTTAAATCCATCTGATATAACATATGTAGGTTACAATGCTATGACTCCAAATGGTACATCAGGATTTACAAATAATTCTACTAATAGTATTGGTGATGCATATATGTATTATCAAATAACAAGTGGTTTAACGACACAAGTAATAAATTCATATGATTCTTTAGGACTTTCAATTGGTATTTCTTATATTTTTAATGTTACTTGGGGAGCAGGTAGTACAGTGTCCACAGGTAAAGTGAGATTAAAATATGACGGGGATGAGATATATATGAGCCCGATTGATTTAAGTCATAATGATTGGATGACAAATCAAACCTACGGCACTGATCCAACAAATCCAAGTTTGATGGGCACTTTCAATTTCCCTGCAACATTCACTCCATATTTCCCTGTTATAGAATCTAACGATAACTATTGGTGTTAATCTGATTGTTTATGATAATACATAGACCAGCAAATACTCGAGGGAATCCAAGGGCAAGTTGGATAAATTCATATAGAACGTTTAGTTTTCCATCTTATTATGATGCACGTTATATGAATTTTAGTCATTTACAGACTATTAATGATGACAGAGTTCAACCTGGTGGACATGTACCAATTCACGAACATAAAAATATGGAAATATTCGGTTATGTTGTTGAAGGTGTTTGTAGACACACAGATAGCCACGGAAATACGTTAGATATTCCTGCAGGAGCGGTTCAAAGAATGAGCACAGGTTCAGGAATTAAACATACAGAAGGAAATGCGTCTGAAAATCCAAATAGATATTTACAATTATGGATTAGACCAAATGTTTTCGATACAGAACCCATACACGAATGGTATCAATTCACAAGAGAAGATAAACTTAATCAATTTTGTGATATTACTTCCAAATTATCAATCAAACAAGATACAAAATTTCTATCAGGAATTTTTAATGAAAATTTTACATTTGATTTGAATTCTAATCGCAATTATTATCTCTATGTTATATCAGGAACATCAAATGTTAATAATATACCATTAATCGAAGGCGATGGATTGAGTTTTACACAAGAAGAAAAAATTCAAATTTTTCCTGATACAGAAACAGAAATTATTTTATTTGATTTAGTCTAATATTTATCATAAACACATTTAAAATGAATTATAAAGTAAAATTAACTGTTATAAACAAAAATAATATTAAAGTTAAAGAAGAAATTCAACACCACGAATTAGATAATCCCACTATTGCACAGATAAAAGCATTATCAAATCCAAATACATATATTAACATTAAAACACAGAGAGTAGTTGCTAATAATATGAATGCTGAGGACAATTATCTCCCAAAAAAACCTTTTATTCATCACATCATCGAATTAAATTAAAATAACACAAAGGAAGTTCTAAAAAAACTTCCTTTTTTATTTAATAAAACTATTTATTAGGTAACCTACATAGGTTATTAACCGTGATACATATCACAAACAAAGGAAACCATACATATGGCTCAAATTATTAAACTTCGTAGAAGTTCGGTAGCGGGTAAAATCCCTACTAACGACCAATTACAATTAGGTGAATTATCAATAAACACCACTGACGGTAAGCTTTATTTTGCTAAGTCAGGTTCAATTGCACCATCAATTGAAGAAATAATTACAACTAACACATATAATACTGGATCGCTTTCAATAAGTGGTAGTATTAATTTAATTGGTGATGGTCATATTAGTGGTGCATTACATCTATCGAATAGTCTTTTTTTTGGAGATGATGATGGTATCGAATTAGGTAAATTAGACATTGATGGTGGTTTTTATTTACACGCGAATAGTGCTAGTGGTTCGTATCCTTGGTTAGGACTTGATTATAATCACAATACATATGTTTGGGTTAACCAAACTAATGTTGGTGTAGGTTTATATGGATTTGGTCCTGATAGTGGTTCTTTTTTAGAATGGGACTTCTGGGGTGATGGTAATTTATACATTCCAACTGGTAAAACAATTTACGATCAAAATAGTTTTTTAGTTTTTGCCGATTTGAGAACAGGAAATACATTCAATGGTGACCAAAATATCAACGGTAATTTAACTGCTACTGGTTATGTTTCAGCGTCTCAAGTAATAGGAAATATTGATGCGGATAAATATTTAAAACTTCCTTTATATTCAAGTGAACCAGTTGGAGAATATACGGGTTCATTATATTACAATACAAATGATAATAACGTATATCGTTATGATGGTTCTACTTGGTTATCAAGTATAGGAACCTCAGGTTCAGCGGGTTCTTCAGGAACAAGCGGTAGTAGCGGTTCTTCAGGTTCAAGTGGTATTGATGGAACTTCGGGTACTTCAGGTTTATCTGGAACAGATGGAACATCAGGTTCTTCTGGAACTGATGGTACAAGTGGTACGGATGGTACAAACGGAACTTCAGGAAGTTCAGGAACATCGGGTATGAATGGTACATCTGGTACAAGTGGTTCAAGTGGGACTTCAGGTAGCTCAGGTTCATCAGGAAGTTCAGGAACATCTGGTTCTTCAGGTAGTGATGGAACAAGTGGTACTAGCGGATCTGATGGTTCAAGCGGAACAAGTGGTTCGGATGGCACATCAGGAAGTGACGGTACTTCAGGTACTTCTGGTTCTGATGGTTCAAGCGGAACAAGTGGTTCGAATGGTACATCAGGAAGCGATGGTTCAAGCGGTACTAGTGGTTCGGATGGTACATCAGGAAGTGATGGTTCAAGTGGAACTAGTGGTTCTGATGGAACTAGTGGTTCTGACGGAACTAGTGGTACTAGTGGTAGTGACGGAACATCAGGTAGTGATGGAACAAGTGGTTCATCAGGTATTTCAGGCGTAGATGGTACAGATGGTACTTCGGGTACGTCTGGTTCTGATGGTACAAGCGGCACTAGTGGTTCGGATGGTACATCAGGTAGTGATGGTACAAGCGGAACATCGGGTAGCGACGGAACAAGCGGTACTAGCGGTACTTCAGGTTCAAGTGGTACTTCAGGTTCAAGTGGTTCTAATGGTTCTTCAGGTACAAGTGGTAGTGACGGGACTTCGGGTACATCAGGTTCTTCTGGTACAAGCGGATCTTCAGGAACGAGTGGTTCTTCAGGAACTTCAGGTAGTTCAGGTAGTGATGGTACTAGTGGTTCAAGTGGAACTTCAGGTTCTTCAGGAAGCTCTGGAACATCAGGAACAAGCGGTAGTGATGGAACAAGTGGCACATCAGGTAGTGATGGAACAAGCGGAACTAGTGGTAGTGATGGAACAAGCGGTTCAGATGGAACTTCAGGCACAAGTGGTAGTGATGGTACATCAGGCACAAGTGGTTCAAGTGGTAGTATATACACAACAACATCCTCGTCAAATTTAACAATATCAAATATAAGTGGTGATACACTTACTTTTGTTGTAAATGATACAAATTTAGCATACACAACAGCTCAAGATATAATTGTCGCACACGATGCTAACAATTATATGATAGCAAAAATTGTTACATATTATTCAGGTTCCAATACAATTGTGGCTTCAATCGAAAGAGGAATTGGTTCGGGAAGTTATTCAGATTGGTCAGTTGGATTAGATGGTGCCGTTGGTTATTCAGGTTCTTCGGGTACATCAGGTAGTGATGGTACTAGTGGTACTAGTGGTTCAGATGGTACTTCAGGTACAAGTGGTAGTGATGGTACTTCAGGTACAAGTGGTAGTGATGGTACTTCAGGAACAAGTGGTTCTGATGGAACTAGTGGTACATCAGGAAGCGATGGAACTAGTGGTTCATCTGGTTCTTCAGGTACAAGTGGTTCAAGTGGTTCATCTGGTTCTTCAGGTACAAGTGGTTCAAGCGGTAGTGATGGTACATCAGGAAGTTCAGGAACATCAGGTTCTTCTGGTAGTTCAGGTTCTTCGGGTTCTTCAGGAAGTGATGGTACTAGTGGTACATCAGGTAGTGACGGCTCTTCAGGAACAAGTGGTTCTTCAGGTATATCGGGTATTGATGGAACAGACGGTACTTCAGGTACAAATGGTTCTGATGGAACTAGCGGTACTTCAGGTAGTAATGGATCGTCAGGAACAAGTGGAACATCAGGTTCAAGTGGTAGCTCAGGTTCTTCAGGAACTAGTGGTTCATCAGGAACATCGGGTAGTTCAGGATCAGACGGAACAAGTGGAACATCAGGAACTAGTGGAAGTAATGGTTCAAGTGGTACATCAGGTAGTGATGGTACTTCAGGTAGTGATGGATCTTCAGGAACAAGTGGTAGCGATGGTACTAGTGGTTCTTCAGGTATTTCAGGAGTAGACGGAACTGATGGTACTTCAGGTACTAGTGGAAGTGACGGAACTTCAGGTACAAGCGGTAGTAGCGGTTCATCGGGTTCTTCTGGTAGTTCAGGAACTAGTGGTTCAAGCGGTAGTAGCGGTTCTTCAGGTACTAGTGGTTCAGCAGGAACAAGCGGAAGTTCAGGTTCAAGTGGAACAAGCGGAAGTGATGGTACAAGTGGTTCAAGCGGTACAAGTGGCTCAAGTGGTAGCGACGGAACTTCAGGATCTAGTGGTTCTTCAGGTTCATCAGGTAGTGACGGTACTTCAGGTAGTGACGGTACTTCAGGTAGTGGATTTACATTAAGAGGTGCGTTTAGTTATGGTTTATATTATGCAAGATACGATGTTGTAAATTACAATGGTAGTTCGTATGTTGCAAACGCCGATAATCAAAATGAAACGCCTGATTCATTAATATCTTGGGATTTAATCGCTCAAGCAGGTACAAGCGGAACTTCAGGAACAAGTGGTTCAGACGGAACAAGTGGTACATCGGGTTCTTCAGGGACTAGTGGTTCAAGCGGTACATCATCTTCATATTCAAGCACATTTTTTGCTTCTATTACTGTAACTCAACCAACTTTCGGTTCAAGTGTTGGAACAGGTTTATCATATACAGCAGGACAGACATTTATAACAATATATCAAGGAAATACTAACATATATGCCACTTGGGTTGTAACATCATATGATCCAGGAACAGGTTTATTACAAGGTAATTTACAAATGGGTCATTGCGATGGTGCAAACTGTAATGGTTTCGGTACTTGGTATTTGAATTTAGCAGGTGAAGCAGGTTTAGATGGTTCATCAGGTTCTTCAGGTTCAAGCGGTACTTCAGGTACTTCAGGTACTTCAGGAACAAGCGGTAGTGATGGTACTTCAGGTACTAGTGGTAGCGATGGAACAAGTGGTACTTCAGGAAGTGATGGTACTTCAGGAAGTTCAGGAACATCAGGTTCATCTGGTAGTTCGGGTTCATCTGGTACTTCGGGTACAAGTGGTAGTTCAGGTTCTTCAGGAACAAGTGGTTCTTCAGGAACGAGCGGAACATCTGGTTCAAGTGGAAGTAGCGGTAGTTCAGGAACAAGTGGTTCATCAGGATCAAGTGGTACATCAGGAACAAGTGGAACGTCAGGAACTTCTGGAACTTCGGGTTCGAGTGGTTCTTCGGGAACTTCAGGAACAAGTGGTTCATCAGGTTCTTCAGGTAGTTCAGGTTCATCAGGTAGTTCAGGTTCTTCAGGAACAAGTGGAACTTCAGGTACATCTGGTACAAGTGGAACAAGTGGTTCAAGTGGTAGCTCAGGTTCATCAGGTACATCTGGTACGAGCGGTACATCAGGTTCTTCAGGTACAAGTGGTTCTTCAGGAACATCAGGTTCTTCTGGAACATCAGGTTCAAGTGGTTCAAGTGGAACAAGTGGTTCTTCTGGAACATCAGGTTCTTCTGGAACATCAGGAACCTCGGGTACAAGTGGAACAAGTGGAACATCAGGTTCTTCGGGTTCTGCAGGAACAAGTGGTTCTAGTGGTGTATCGGGAGTAAATGGTTCTGATGGAACAAGTGGAACAAGCGGTACCTCAGGTCAAAATGGTAGAGATGGTATCTCAGGAGGTCAAATATATTATTTCAACCAATCAAATAATACTAATACAGCATTTGGTAGTCCGACATATAAAGAAATGTCTACAACAGCAACTACAGTATCTCAACAAAGCTTAGTTGTTTCAACAAATGGTAATACAAGTGCACATTTATGGGAAACATTCGCAACAGATACAGGTTCTCCTGATGTTAGTTTAATACCTGGTGGTGTTTGGGGTTTCAATTTAAACATTACTTGCACTGATGCAAATGCGTCAAGTATAGATTTATATGCAGAAGTATACAAATATTCAATTGGTGGAGCTTCAACTTTATTATTTACAACAGGAACAGTAACTTTACAAACAACATCTACACCATATTCTTACTATTTTGATTCATTCTATGCAGGAGCGGTATTAGACCCAACAGATAGAATTTATACAAAATTATATTCAACAAATAATAATAGTTCAAGCATTTCATTTACTTTTTACACTGAAGGTAACGCTAACTATTCTTATTTAGTTACATCATTCAACGCACCTTCAGGTACGTCAGGTACTTCAGGTACGAGTGGAAGTTCGGGTTCTTCGGGTTCAAGTGGATCATCTGGTAGTTCAGGTTCTTCAGGAACATCCGGAACATCCGGAACAAGCGGAACAGATGGTTCAAGCGGTACTTCAGGTAGTTCGGGTTCAACAGGAACAAGTGGTACTAGTGGTTCATCAGGTAGTTCAGGTTCAAGTGGAACGAGCGGTTCTTCAGGAACAAGTGGTTCTTCAGGTACTTCAGGAACAAGTGGTTCTTCAGGTTCTTCAGGCACGAGCGGTTCTTCAGGAACGAGTGGAACTTCAGGTTCGAGTGGTAGTTCAGGTTCTTCAGGAACTTCAGGATCAAGTGGTTCTTCAGGTACAAGTGGTACTTCAGGAACGTCTGGTACGTCCGGTACAAGTGGTACATCTGGTTCAAGCGGTTCTTCAGGAACAAGTGGAACTTCAGGAAGTTCAGGAACTTCTGGAACTTCAGGTTCTTCGGGTTCAAGCGGAAGTTCAGGTTCATCAGGTTCTTCAGGTACTAGTGGAACATCAGGTAGTTCAGGAACTGATGGTACAAGTGGTTCTTCAGGAATTAGTGGAATTTCAGGAAGTTCAGGAACTTCTGGAACTTCAGGTTCATCAGGTAGTTCAGGGTCCTCTGGTACATCAGGTTCTTCCGGTACATCTGGTTCAACAGGTACTTCAGGAACATCAGGTTCAAATGGTTCTTCAGGAACTAGCGGAACAAGTGGGTCTTCGGGTTCTAGTGGGTCATCAGGAACTTCAGGAACTAGTGGAACATCAGGAACTAGTGGAACTTCAGGTAGTTCAGGATCTAATGGTTCTTCGGGTTCATCAGGTAGTTCAGGTACATCAGGAACTTCAGGTTCTTCAGGTACAAGTGGTTCTTCTGGAACAAGTGGAACGAGTGGTACATCAGGAACAAGTGGAACTTCAGGTTCATCTGGTAGTTCGGGTTCTTCAGGATTAAGTGGGTCTTCAGGTTCTTCTGGAACATCAGGTACTTCAGGTAGTTCAGGTACAAGTGGTACATCAGGTACTTCGGGTTCTAATGGTTCTTCAGGTACAAGTGGATCATCAGGTTCTTCAGGTACTTCGGGTTCTGCAGGTTCTTCTGGTAGTTCAGGATCGAGTGGAACTTCAGGTTCATCTGGTAGTTCAGGTTCGGCCGGAACAAGTGGAACATCAGGTTCTTCTGGTTCTTCAGGAACAAGTGGAACATCAGGTTCTTCTGGTTCTTCAGGAACAAGTGGAACATCAGGTTCATCTGGTTCAAATGGTTCTTCGGGAACAAGTGGAACAAGTGGTTCAAGTGGTACTTCAGGTACTTCAGGTAGTTCAGGTTCTAATGGTTCTTCAGGAACATCAGGTTCATCGGGTTCATCTGGTTCTTCAGGATCTAGTGGTTCATCAGGTTCTTCGGGTTCAAGTGGAACGAGCGGTTCTTCAGGAAGTGCAGGAACAAGTGGAACAAGTGGTTCAAGTGGTACTTCAGGAACATCGGGTAGTTCAGGTTCTACGGGTACATCAGGAACATCAGGATCAAGTGGTTCATCGGGAAGCTCAGGAACATCAGGATCTAGTGGTTCTTCGGGTTCTTCAGGAACAAGTGGAACATCAGGAAGTTCAGGAACAAGTGGCACCTCGGGATCATCTGGTAGTTCAGGTTCATCAGGTAGTTCAGGTTCTTCAGGCTCTACTGGTACAAGTGGTTCTTCTGGTTCTTCGGGTACATCAGGGGTTTCAGGTACTTCAGGTACAAGTGGAACTTCAGGGTCTTCGGGTAGTATATATACAACAACATCAACAAGTGCAATTAATATAACAGGACTTGTAAGTGGTTCAACAATATCATTTACAGGTGATGCAGGATTAGCTTATACTATTGGTCAAGATGTGGTACTTTCATCTTCAGCTTCATCAGGTACAACAAACTACATTGAAGCAAGATTAACAAGTTATAACTCAACTACAGGTGCATTTACAGCAACAGTTGAAATAGCTGTAGGTAGTGGTTCACATTCAGATTGGTCAGTTGGTTTAGCAGGTGCAGTAGGTTACAGTGGTACATCAGGTACAAGTGGAACATCTGGAACATCAGGATCAAGCGGTTCATCAGGAACGAGTGGAACATCTGGTTCTTCAGGCACAAGCGGCTCTTCAGGTTCGAGCGGTTCATCGGGAACTAGTGGAACAAGTGGTTCTTCAGGTTCTTCTGGAACATCTGGCACATCAGGTAGTTCGGGTTCATCTGGTTCAAGTGGTTCTTCAGGTAGTTCAGGTACATCAGGTTCAACAGGAACAAGTGGAACGAGTGGTTCAAGTGGTTCTTCTGGTTCAAGTGGGTCAAGTGGGTCTTCAGGTACTTCAGGAACATCTGGTTCTTCGGGTTCAAGTGGAACAAGTGGTTCTAGTGGAACGTCAGGTTCATCTGGAAGCTCAGGTTCTTCAGGAAGTTCAGGAACATCAGGTTCAAATGGTTCTTCTGGTTCAAGTGGTTCTTCAGGAACATCAGGCTCAAATGGTTCTTCTGGTTCAAGTGGTTCATCGGGTTCTTCAGGAACTAGTGGAAGTTCAGGTACCTCGGGTTCGTCTGGATCTAGTGGTTCAAGTGGGTCTTCAGGCTCAAGTGGTTCTTCTGGAACTTCAGGAACAAGTGGTAGTTCAGGTGTGAATGGTGCTAACGGTTCATCAGGTTCATCAGGTTCATCAGGTTCATCAGGTTCTTCAGGAACATCAGGTTCTAGTGGTTCATCAGGTGTGAGTGGTTCTAGTGGTTCATCAGGTTCTTCAGGAACGTCAGTTACTGTATCAGGGGTTGCTAACACTATAGTTAAATTTGCTACATCAACAACTGTTACTAACTCATCTGTAACAGATGATGGTTCATCTTTAAGATCATCTATACCGTTGTTTGTAACTGGTGCAGGTACATTCACAGGTGACGTTATCGCATATTCATCTTCAGATAGTAGATTGAAAGAAAATGTATTGACAATTTCAGGTTCTTTAGATATATTGAAACAAATTGGTGGTTATACATTTGATTGGATTCCTACAGAAGGTGCACATCAATATGAAGGACACGATATCGGGGTTATAGCACAAGAAATTGAAGCTGTTTTACCTGAATTAGTAATAACAAGAGACAATGGTTATAAGGCAGTTAAATACGAAAAAATGGTTGCTTTATTAATTGAAACCAATAAAGAATTATTAAAAAGAATTGAAGCTTTAGAGGCGAAAATTAAATAAATATGGCTACAGTTATACCGGCAACAGGACAAATGGTAAGTATGGGAAGGATTGGATCCGCACTTGGTTTATACACAAGCGGATCTATTCCTACTGCTAGTCTCAAATTGAATGGAACCTTGGGAATAAATAGAGGTAGGAATACTTCAGCTCCTGGTAATAATATTGCCTCAGGTTCACAAACAAATGAATCACTAAGTTTTGGTGGATTATCAGGCTCAGGAGTGTATTAATTTTATTTTTTCATTTTTTTTTCATATATTTGAGTATGAAAATTAATAAATCAACATCACCTTATGAATTAGAACATGTCATATGGAAAGATATTGAATTTGATAAAGAAAAATTAATAAAGTTTTTGAATAGACTCAAATGGTTAAATTTTCTTTGTCTTTTTAGTAGTCGTTGGAATAGTGAATACATCACATTAAACAAAATATTTCTCAAACACGATTTCAAAAAATTGAAAGGGTTATTGAATAATGACCTTGAAATAACAAGAATGGCTTTTATCGAAAAATATGCCAAAAGGGGAGCTATTGATATTCTTACCACGGGTTTTTTTGATAGAAAAACATATGAAATAATAAGTAATTTACCAATATCAGATTTCAAATTAGTGATTAAAAGAACTCAAGAATTAATCGAGATAGGTAGAAACGTAACTTCACAAGAAACTAAAATATCTAACAATATACCTGGATTATGAGTAAATCTATATATGAAAGCACAATATGGGACGGAAAACAAATTAAATTAGCCATTTTAGTCCCAACTAGAGATAACGTTCATTCACACTTTGCATTTTGTTTAGCTGAATTAATAAAGACATTGCAAGAAACAGGAATTGACTCTAATTTGTTTTTTGATAGTAGTACAATATTATTGAATCAAAGGGAAAATTTAATAAAAAATGCTCAAAATATAAATGCTGATTATGTATTATGGTTGGATAGCGATATGATGTTTCCATCCACAATTGTTAATCGATTATTAGCGCATAATAAAGATATTGTTGCTTGCAATTATATGAAAAGATCGAAACCTTTGAGAACAGTTGCTTATACTGATATAAATGATTGGGATAGTTGGTTAATGATGAAAGAACAAAATGATTTAGTTGAAGTGCAAGGTGTTGGTATGGGTTGTATGTTAATGAAAACAGATATATTCAATAAACTATCAAAACCTTATTTCGAATTTGAATATAAAAATGAAACGGAAGATTGGTTAGGTGAAGATTTTAGTTTACAAAGAAAATTAAGAGACTTAGAATATAAAATCTATATCGATACGGTTTTGAGTATGGAAATAAGACACGTTGGTATTTATGCATATTAATTATTTTTTATGAATAACATGGGCTTTGGTATATTCTGTTTTGGTGATGAAAAATATTTCAAAGGTACCGAACATAAAGTTCAAAGGATTTTGGAAAGAGGATTTCATTGTTATGTTCTAACAAATAACCCCAATTATTTTAAAAATTATAACGATAGAGTTCTACATATTATTCCGCACCATAGAATAACAAAATCATATCACGATAAAATGATATTACCAAAATATATTTTACCTCATCACGATATTTGTATTTTAATTGACGCGGACAGTAATATCAAAAACTATGATTTTTTTAAAGATTTTAAAACATATTCTTTTAAAAAAGGAATATCATATATCGATACACTTCTGAATCATAGAACAAGAAAACAATATATAAAAGATTTGAATTTAAATAGTTCAGATTGGAATGATTATAAAGAATATGTAAGTAGTTTCTATGAAAATTTCGGTGAAAATGAATTAATATGGGAACATTTTTTAGTTATAAACAAAGAAGATTTTAATATTGTTGGATTTTATGAAATGTATGAAAAACTACAAATAGTAAAAGAAAAAATTGACATAAACGATATCGGTACAACTATGGGTGCAGGTGAAGGTATATCGATTCAAATATCAGCTATAACATCTTCAACTCCTATACAAAAAGATACTGAACTTTTTGATATATTAAAGGATAAAATAAAACCAATAAATAGATATACACCTTTAGAACAATTACCTGAGTGGTTTAAATAATTTATTATGATAATAGATACTAAATTTGTTAAAGAACGAATTACTAATAATAGTGAGATAGATGAATTTGGCGATCAGATTCAAAGAAATGTTCCATATAGATGGTCCCACGGAGCCACTGATGAACATTTAGGTGATGGATTATTAATATATTCACTCATTCAATTTATGAGGGCAAAAGTATGTGTATGTTTAGGTAGTGGAGGTGGTTTTATACCTCGTATAATGACACAAGCAAGGATTGATTTACACGGACAACATATATTCGAAGGTGACCCTGATTATAGTTGGGGGGATATTGGTGTAACATTTATTGTTGACGCTATGAACGGGATTGGCGGACAAGTCGACTGGTTCAAAGAAGAATCATTTTTTAGAAGTACTTTCCATCCAAGAATTTTGAATACCACTACAGAAGACGCATTCCATAATTTTTTTGTTAAACAGGAAATTAAAATAGATTATTTACATATTGATGCAGGACATTCTTATGATAATGTAAAAGAAGATTTTGATTTATACACACAATTACTTTCTGACAGAGGTATCATCTCAATTCACGATACCGATCCTGACTATGCCGATAAATTCATTGTAACTCAAGAAGTTAAGGATAGAGGAGCCCACGATGATTGGACTGGGCCAATTAAGTTTTCACAAGAAATTGATGAAACAAAATGGCAAAAATTGAATTTATTTAATCACGGTATTATCAAGAATAAACCGTCATCTACAGGTTTGACTATTCTTTCAAGAAAATAAACACCCTTCTTGATTTGTATTGATTTTTTTCGTATATTTGGTTTATATTATGATTAAATTAATCACAGTTATAGGCCACGGTGCGGAGCTAATTCCTCATTTCATTAAACATTATGAACAATATGTTGATGAGATAAAAATTGTGATTTATAAAACCGACAAATATCCTAATATAGAAGATGAAGTAAGAGATAAAATCAGTCAATATGATTTTGTTAACGTTGTTAAAGTTATTAATGATAGGATTTATGATTGGAATAAAGTAACTTTTCTTTATAATGATGTTAAATCAAGATACCCTAATGATTGGTGGGTAGTTGCTGATATTGATGAATTTCATTTATATCCCTATGATAATTTAAGAAACATCATAAAAATTTGTGAAGAAAATAATTGGGAACTTGTTAGAGGTGGATTCATTGATAGAATTGGACTAGATGGTACTTTCCCTGAACTGAATGATACATCAATATGGGAACAATTTCCAAATGCAGGTTTTTTTAGATACCCAATGAGCGATGCTTGTCCAAACAAAATATGTATCTTAAAGGGTAATATTGAACTTACTAGTGGACAACATTATGCTAAAATACACGGTGTTGATACTTGGAGATGGCAGGGTTGGAATCACCCGTTAATAGCACCATATGATAAATTTTCAGTTCAAGTTCATCATTTCAAATGGGATTCAACATCAATAGAAAGAATAAAAAATGTTGCAGCTATTGGTCAAAAATACGCTTTCTCTGATGAATATGCTAAAATGTATACCGCCTTATCAAAAAGTAAATTTAAAGTAAACATAACCGATTCTAAATATTTTTTTGAAGAAGGATTAACATATCCGAAATTCGATTTGTATAAAGGATGGAATAAATTAATAAAAAAAATAATATCAACATGAGTTTAACAAAAGAAGAAAAAGAAAAACAACAGTTAGATCTTGAAATAAGAAAAATTAAAGCACTCGAAAAAATTGGAAATTCTTTAGAAGCTTTAACTATTTGGTTTGAAGAAATTGATAAAACAGAATGGAGTGAAAGAGTTCAGTATTATTTAGCTGAATTTCATAAATTCAACAAACCTGAAAAGGACAACACGATAAATGGATAAAAAATTAGGCATCATAGTTCCATATAGAAATAGAAAAGAGCATCTCGAAATTTTCAAAAACGAGATGTCAAATTTCTTGGATAGAAGAAAATATAATTATGAAATAATAATTGTAAATCAAGATGGTGCCAAATTATTTAACAGAGGAATGTTATTGAACATTGGGTTCAAAATAGCACAAGAATTAAATTGTGATTATGTTGTTTTCCACGATGTAGATATGATTCCCCATCGAGCTGATTATAGTTATTCTGATATTCCACTTCATTTAGCTACAAATTTTATGAAGTTGAATGATGATAAAAAAAACCAAGAATTTTTTGATGAATATTTTGGTGGCGTTACATTATTTCCAATGGAACATTTCATAAAAATTGATGGTTATTCAAACAAATATTGGGGATGGGGATATGAAGATACTGATTTATTACATCGATGTAGAAAACATAACATTGAATTGGATACGATGATAGTTAAAAATAGCGGTATCACTTCTAAGGCGTTAAAATTCAATGGATTTGATGCATTTGTTAGAGGTAAACGCAATTTCAATTTAAATAATAACATTACTTTTTTTATATCGTTTTATCCAGATGAAATGGCGTTCGACCATAAAAAAAGAAACGATGATTTTACAGTTTTTTCTTTACCAGGATATGATACCTCAATTTCATACAATTCTTTTTTGAGATATAATTTTTGTACATTCGAAGAAGAAACTAAAGAAGCTCTTTATATCAATTCGAAAATAAAACCTCGTTATAAAACAAATATTTGTGTTAAAATAAATGTCACTGAAAAATATCTTGATGTATTTCAAGACGGTTTCAAAATAGGTACAATTTCAAATTTCAAAAAATTAATTAAACCTAAAGACCCCTTTTTTTATTTGGGAGCAGGTAATCCGAATAGAACTATTGATCAAAAATTTTTCAAAGGTTATATAGATAGATTTATGATTTTTGATAATGATTTGACCGATGATGAAATTTTAAATTTATCTCGCGAAGACAAATATGACGTATCTTTTTTGAAACTATATTACGATGCCAACCATTTAGAAGGATATAATTTAAAAGACTTATCAGGAAATAACAATAATGGTAAAATACATAAATGTGAAATTGTTGATGTTAATTTCAATAAGTTTGAAAAAATTAAAATACCCCATAGAAGAGATTCAGTATTCAAGTTATTGAAACACGATGAAAATGGTTTTATGGGAAATACTTGGAAGGATGAAACAACCAGATGGAATCAATTAAGATATAATAATGAAGTATTAAAAGATGATAATTTAATCTACAATGACGGACTATCAACCTTAGAATATTATGAATATGGTAGAACTGTAGAAAATAAAATAACACATATCAATGTTGCAATATGAGTCATAAATTAGGTATATGTATACCTTATAGGAATAGAAAAGAACATCTTGAAAAATTAATACCTCAATTGGGAAATTATCTTACCAAAAAAGGTGTAGAACATTCTTTTTATGTAGGTCATCAAATAGATGAACATTTATTCAATAGAGGTGCAATGAAAAACATTGCAGCATATACGGCATTTAATGATGGTTGTGATTATGTTGCGTTACATGATGTCGATATGGTACCTTCTTTAAATGATGGTTATCCTGAACCTGATTATTCATATCCTGATAACAATCCATTACACATTGCAACTAAATTATCTAAATATGAATATGGGATCGGTTATGACCAATATTTTGGTGGTGTAGTATTATTTACGAAAGAACAATACGAAAAGACAAATGGTTACTCAAATGACTATTGGGATTGGGGTCAAGAAGATGATGATTTATTTTGGAGATGTTATTTTGAAAAATACACAACAGGGAATCAATTCAAAAAATATGATTCAAGATATGTTGGGGTATTCAATGGCCAAGATTCCCATATAACTTTACCAACAAGTAGAGAAATAAGTAGTTGTCTTAATAACGATCATACTATTTCTATACTTTATTCTGCTGAACAACAACCCGATAAAGTACCAATTTGGTTAGTTGGTGACAAAGATAGAAAATTTATAGAATATCCATTATTAAGAAAAGACGGTAGTTGGACTTGGGGGCTATCTTTCAATAATTCGAGAGCAGTATCTCACGTTATTTTCGATAGGAATGGACAACATAACTATATGTGGGGAAAACGATTTGAAAATCTATGGACTTGGGTTACAGTTTCTTATTCTAAAGAGAAAGGAGAATATTATTTTTATATCAACGATGAACTCAATTGTAATATAAAAGACATCAAAAAGAATGCGCCTTTTATTATAAAAAATAGTTTAAAATCACACGATGGTATTAAACCATTTTTAATTGGTTTTTGTAATCATACAAATACAAGATTCAAAGGTAAAATTGCTGAAGTAAAAATTTTCAATAGATTTATTGATAATGTAAATGAAGCTATAGAAAACAAAGAAGGTTTAGTTTTGGATTGTGATTTCAATGAATATTATAATATAATAGGTGAAAATAATAATGTCGATTTTATAGAAGAAGAAATTGAAGTTATTGAGAATATATTACCATTTAGAAAAGAAGGTACTTTTGATTGCTTACCACATATGGATGAGGGATATGTAAACGGCAAATGGGCTAAAGGTGAAACCACTGCAAGAAATGAAAGAAGATTTGTTACTGAAATGCAACAAGGTAAAATTAATTATAAAGAAGATGGATTCAATAAAATAACGGATGTCTTGATTGTAGAAAATTCAGACAATGAAACATATCCTAATACAACAATAATAAATTGCACAATGAAACTTAATATATGTTAAACGAAATTTTTGATAAAACAAGAGATAAATTAAATGCGGTTGGTTGTGGATTTTGTTTAGCAAAATGGACACAAGTTACTATGCACTTACATAATGGAATGACGCATTCTTGTCATCATCCTATTGCACATAAAATACCATTAGATGAGATTGCAAATAACCCTAAAGCACTTCACAATACTTTATATAAAAAAGAAGTAAGAAAAGAAATGTTAGAAGGTAATAAACCACAAGAATGCGATTATTGTTGGGGTATTGAGGATTCCTCAAATGCATTTTCTGATCGAACATATAAATCCGCAGAACCTTGGTCTGCTCCACATTTTGAACAAATAAAAAACAGCAATTGGAACGATGATTTCAATCCAAAATATGTTGAAGTTTCATTCTCTAATACGTGTAATTTTAAATGTTCTTATTGCGGTCCAATGTTCTCATCTAAATGGGTTGAAGAATTGAATACTTTTGGACAATATCCAAATAGCAACAATTTTAACAATATGGATTTCTTTAAACAAAATAATATGATGCCATATTTGAGTTCAGAAGAAAACCCATATGTGGATGCTTTTTGGAAGTGGTGGCCTGAGCTATATCAAGATTTACATACATTTAGAATAACAGGTGGTGAACCTTTATTATCAAAAGACACATTCAAAATTTTAGATTATATTATTGAAACAAAAACACCAAATAAAAAATTGAGTTTATGTATCAATAGTAATTTAGGTATACCTGAAAAATTATTCAATCAGTTTGTTGAAAAAATAGAAAAAATAATTGATAATGAATTGGTAAGTGAATTCATCATATTCACGTCTTGTGATACTTACGGTGAACAAGCCAATTATATTAGAAACGGTTTTGAATACAATTTATTTTATGAAAGAGTAGATTTTCTTCTAAGTAAATTCAAAACAATAACAATTGATGTAATGTCAACATATAATGCATTATCAGTGCCAAATTATAAAGGGTTGATTAAGGATATTATAACTTTAAAAGAAAGACATCATAATCCATATAGATATTGGGGTTCAGCAATTTTATTGGATTCCTCTTATTTGAGATGGCCTAAACATCAGACAGTGAAAATATTGGATAAATCTTGGGTTAAAGAAATTGACGAACAAGCAAAATTAGTTGATTTTTATGAACAAGTAAGAATAGGCTTGGATGGTTTTGGATTTACCGATATGGAAATAAATAAAATTAAAAGAATAAAAGATTGGTTCATTTCTGAAGAAGATGAATCGGAAACAAAAAGAAATCGTAAAGATTTTTATAATTTTGTTAACGAACACGATAGAAGAAGAGGTACTGATTTTTGTAAAACATTCCCTGAATTAAAAGATTTTTATGATACATGTAAAAAAGGGTGATCCTTGGATACTTTTTCCATCATCACTTTGTGATACTTTCCCTGAGGTACCTGCAACAAAAGTTTTGAGCGGAGAACACGATTTTGAAATTAATTTGAATTGTACTCTATTAGATACTGTTGATATAAACGCAACAGTTTTTGCTATATTACCAAAGTACACTGGTTTGGATATTCATAAAAATTTACTTTTTTTTACTGTTAAATTTGAAGATGAAACATCAGAATATTTTCAATTTCCTTTTATAATTTATAATGGAGTTGATATGGAACTGAAATTAATTCATAAATCAAATAGATTTTTAAGAATTTATATAAACGATGAAGAACAATTGAATTTGGATTTGAAAATAAAAGGTCTATATAGAGAAAATAATTCGTGTATCGTTTTCGGTGCCAATAGTTATAACGATTGTAATGAAAATTCAAATATTACCGAATTGAATTTGCACGAATTTAGTTTATTAAGTAAGAATAAATTGTTAGCACATCATACGTTTGATAATATAATATTCAATAAATCTGTAGACAAAACCGGTAACCTAAATTTTATACATAATAAAATTATCAAATAATGAGTGAAAGTGTAAAAATATTTCAAGAAACAAAAGATAAATTAGATGCTATTGGTTGTGGATTTTGTTTAGCAAAATGGTCTCAAGTTACCATCCATCTCGGTGCTGGTTTAACGCATTCTTGTCATCACCCTGAACAACATAAAATACCTTTGAATGAAATAAAAAGAAATCCTTCAGCGTTACATAATACTTCATTCAAAAAAAAGAAAAGAAAAGAAATGATGGGAGGTAAAAGACCTTCTGAATGTAACTATTGTTGGAACATTGAGGATAGTTCAAATTCTTTTTCTGATAGGGTCTTTAAATCAACCGAGCCTTGGTCTTATGATGAATTTGATAAGATTGTAGAATCAAGTTGGAGAGATAATTATAACCCACGTTATGTGGAAGTTTCGTTTTCTAATACTTGCAATTTCAAATGTGCTTATTGCGGACCACAATATTCATCAAGATGGGTTGAAGAAATTGAAAAATTTGGGCCATACGATACAACCAAAAAATTCAATGATATTGAAGAATTAAAGAAAAAAAATGAAATGCCATATAAACAATCGGAACATAATCCGTATGTTGATGCATTTTGGGAATGGTGGCCAGAGTTATTTAAAGACTTACACACATTCAGAATCACAGGTGGTGAACCTTTGTTATCAAAAGATACGTTCAAGGTTTTAGAATACATACAAGAACATTCAGATATAAACCCAAACATTTGTTTAGCTATAAACAGTAATTTAGGATCACCTGACAATATTATTGATAGATTTATTGAAATAGCTAAAGATTTATGTGACAATAATAAAGTTAGAGAATTAATAATTTTCACATCAGTTGAAGCGGATGGTACACAAGCCGAATACACCAGAAACGGTTTAAGTTATGAAAGGTTTTGGTCTAATATTGATAAGATATTAACTATCCTACCAAAAGTCACAATCAATATAATGGCCACATTCAATGCATTATCTGTTTTCACGTATAATAAACTTATTGATAGAGTATTTGAAGCAAAGAAAAAATTCGCTAATAAAGAAAGGTATTGGATTTCTGCAATACAATTGGATACGTCTTATTTACGACATCCAACACATTTATCAGTTAAAATATTAGAACGTCATCATAAAGAATTGATATTGGAATCTGCAAAAAAAGCATTATATTATGGTATGACGGAATTTGTGAAAGGTTCGTATGGTTTTTCAAACACCGAGATACAAAAAATTAAAAGACTATATGATTATGCAATTCACGAAGATGATTTTGATGTTGAAAATAACAGAGTAGACTTTGTTAAATTTGTAGATGAATTAGATAAAAGAAGAGAAACTAATTTTGAAGAAACGTTTCCTGAATTAAATGATTTAGTAAAAAAATATAGAAAATGATTTTCAAAGATAAATTGGGATACGTTGTAAACAACGAAACCAGAAATAAAACGAACACAAAGAATTATACTTTATTGAATGATGACTTCATTTATGAAGCTACATTCAAAACAAATAAAATAATAAAAGAAGGATGTGTTATAGGTCGATCTGGTGGTAATATGGGGATTTACGTTCAACCTTTAATAATCAAATGGTGTTGGTTTAAAATAGAAGATAACAATGTGATTTACGATGATATCGTATATAGTCTACAGGAAAACAAAGTGAAACAATTTACAACTGTAAAAGTGGTAAAAATCGCTGATAAATTCAATATGTATATCAACGGAGATTTATACGCAACTAAAGATTGCGGTGATTTGTTTGACTCTAGTAATCAAACAATTTACGTTGGAGTAGGTAATCCTTATTCAAATGATAACCAATATTGGTTTAATGGCCAAATAAAAGAAGTTAAAATATACCATAACAGTACAGAAATAGATAATAATTTGTATCTTTGGTATAACTTCGAATTCAATTCAAAATTTAAAACTTTTGATATATCTGGCAATGGTAATCACGGTGAGATTTACGAAAGTAATGAATACAAGAAAGAAAAAAATATAGAATTTAATAAATTAGCAAGACCCGCAAAAATCGTATAAATATGTCAAATGAATTAGCAGATTGGAGAGATAAAAATTTAAACTCAGTTAGCTGTAGTTTTTGTGCTGCAAAGTGGTATAACGCAAGTTTACACTTAGGACACGGATACACAAATTCCTGTCATTTACCTTTGCCTCATCCGATCGATTTAGAAGAAATCAAAACCAACCCTTCGGCCCTTCATAATACGCAACATAAGAAAGAAATGCGTAGAATGATGCTTACAGGTATTAGACCTGCAGAATGTTCTTATTGTTGGAAAATGGAAGATATCGGTAGAAACAATATTGCTGATAGGGTTTTCAAAAGTTTAATTTACACTGAAGAAGAAATTGCAGCAATCAAAGATATTCCTTGGGACCAAGATGTTCTTTTAAAAACTGTTGAGGTTAGTTTTGATAGAACTTGTAATTTTGCTTGCAGTTATTGTAATGCAGGTTATAGTACGACTTGGGGTAAAGACATTAAAAACAATGGCTCTTATCAAAAATTCAAAACAGGTAGCGCAGGGGCATATCAAAGCGATGGTTCGTGGTCTGAAATTTATGGTAAGAATGGTGAAGATAATCCTTATGTAGCTGCATTTTTAGAATGGTGGCCAGAGTTATCTAAGTCATTACAAGAAGTTCGTGTTACTGGTGGCGAACCTTCACAAAGTCATAATTTTTGGGACTTTATTGAAGTGATGAAACAATATCCATCAGAGAATATGAGATTGGCGGTTAATTCGAATTTAGGTTTAAGTAAAAAATTACTTGATAAACTTATTACCGCAACACACGAATTAAAAATTAAAGAATTTGATTTATACACTAGTAATGAATCATATGGAACACACGCTGAATATATTAGAGATGGTTTAAAATATAAAACTTGGAGATCTAATTTGGTAACATTCTTAGAAAAAGCAAATTTCAGAGCCGTAACTATTATGATGACAATTAATAGTTTATGTTTATTCAGTATAGTTGAGTTTTTTGAAGATATGAAAATATTGAAACGTAAATATGGTGCACATAGACCCAATTTAGATTTGAATATTCTTAGATGGCCATCATTTATGTCTCCATTAATGTTACCTGACGATATAAAATTACAATTACGTAATAAATTACAGAACTGGTACAACGATAATAGGGATAGCGACTTATTTGGGACCAATGAGAAGGCTCAAATTGAAAGATTGATAGATTACCTTGAAGTTGTTAATAGAGGTCATAATTCAACTGAATTAGAGAAAGAATTGCAATTCCACGATTTCAAAAGTTTCTATACTCAATACGACATTCGTAGAAATAAAAATTTTGGTGAAACGTTCCCTGAATTGAAGGAATGGTTTGATACCATTGAAGTAGATTACAGTATCCCCGATAGAGGAGTTTATGATGGAAGGATTACAAATTATGAGGCAGGTGAATATATTTCCGATAAAGAAAATAATAACATATAACGGTATTTAATTTTATGAGAATATTTTTATTGGGGGATTCATTTACTGATAATTTATACAAACGGGCTTTAAAAACGTATGATAAAGACATAAAAAATTATCCCGATGGTATAACTCAATATATAAAATTACTAAGAGATAACAATCTTGATGATCCGTTATATTTTGATGATTATTTAAGATTATGGGGTTATGATGTAATCAATTTAGGATTAGGTGGTTCCTCTGTTTATACAATTTGTAATCAATTTGCAAAAATTGATAGGGAATTTGAAAAAAATGATAGAATAATTATTAATTGGACATCTCCTTGTAGATTTGATTGGTTATTAGAGGATGGTGAAAATAGATGTTTTACAGGAGGTGCAGCACCAAAAGAGGTTACTGATATTGTAACAATAGAGTTATTTGAACAAAGCATTAGAAGAATGGATAGTTACTTGAACAAAAATGGTTATTTGTTCAAAGAATTAGTGCCCTTTATGTGTTATTTAGTAAATCTCCATACAAGATATAGACCAATTATGTGGTCTCCTTTTGATGATGTTTCTAATTTGATATCAAACAATGAATGGTATTTTTGGGAACCAAGTAATATTCAATTCAAAAATATCATACCTGAATTTGATAAATTAACAATTTATCAAGAAACTAACGGTAAAATTAATGATAGACATTATGGTAGATATGGTAATTTTTATTTGGCGCTAATCTATAAAACAATATTAGAAAACACTAATATTGACACACCATTTTATACAAAAGATTTAAATTTAATATTTAAAATATTTGAAACATTAAAGTCGGAAAGCCATAATATTTTGCCCATTCCTAAATTATTGATTTAAAATTGGAATGAGGAAGGGAATTAATATATTTTGAACCCATAAATTAGCCCCGATCTTACTTGGATGAAAACCATCTTCAGCAAAATATTTTGTGTTTTTATCTAAAATTTTTCTTTCTTCGTGAGTCACATCTATTGCATCTTTGCTTGATATATTCAATAAATTATGTAGATATTCAAAAAAACCCTTTTCAATAAAATTCTTTTTATCAAGTTGTTTGTATAAATAATTAATAATTTGATGATTTTTATTAATTTCAATGTCTTCAAAAACAGAATCCATAAAGAATTGATGTACTAATTTTACATTATTTAATTTACAAAAATTTTGAAGCATAACAATATTTTCAATACTATTATGTATTTTACCAACCCCCTGTAGATAACCATCTAATATGTAATGTTGTTGAACAAATTCCATATTACTATCACTACCGTTTACAGTGAAATACCATCCACCATCTTTATTATAAGTGAATTTACTACCATTATTTGTATTAAATGTACCTGGATTACTTATTTCATTCTTTAAATCAATAAATTGATTTGACATCCCGCCCTCAAAATTGGACCAATCTTTAACCATTGCATCAATAACAAAAGAATTGTCAATATACCAAGATTTTCTGTATGTTCCACTCCACATAACTATAGCTAAGATATCTTGACCTAAGGTGCCTCTTTCTAATTCTTCAGTAATTGATAACATCATCTTTTTCTGAATCATTTCTTGACCTTGACTCAGATATCCAGTATGTGAAAATGTGATGTTAGGGTTATATGTTTTTAAATATTCACTAACACCTCCAACCCAATTGTTTTCCATATCTTGACTATGGCTAAAACTACAACCGCCTGTTACTAAATGTTTATACATAATATAATTCAGGATATTCAACCAATACGTTTATTCCACCTTCATTTATTGCATCAGTATATGCATTTTGAATATCATCTAATGTTTTCAAATCAAAAAATTTTATATTTGGGCACATTGATTTAAATTCATTCAAATAGTTACCTTTATGTTGATGTCCCGGATCTAAAGGTTTATCTGAACCTTTACCTATTCTAATTATCATATTAGGGTTCCATTCATTTTTACTCATCAAGCCAATCTTATCAACGTGATTAACTAATTGGTTTGTTGCACATAATAAAAAATCCCACCTTGGATAAAAAGTCACTACAAATCTACCGGCCATCGATGCTCCTAATGAAATACCCATCTGTGATTCTTCCATCACAGGTAATTCAACCATTTTTTCTTTCGGTACATTTGTTACAGTTGTTGACATAGGGTTACCGTGCCACAACAATTGTTGGCCAATAAATAACGTATCTTCTCTTTGACCTAATTCTGTCATAAATTTTGTTAACAACTCTTTATATGAACTTTTTTCTTCCATTATATGAATTTTTTTGATGTGTTTATGATTATGTTTAAATTATTTTCTACTTGTTCATCGAAATATTCTTCATTTTTCTTTATCAATGGATTATCAAACTCATAACCCTCTATTTTTTTTATAATATTATCTGCCATAATTCGATGACATTCTTTTGATGGGTGATGATCGGTAGGTGGTATTGAAAAATTCTCATTATCACTATTGATTGTCAAAAATTTATTTTCATTCATCAAAGTTCTTATACAATCATAAGTTTTACCATTATATTCTAATGGAATATATCTTTCCATCATAAATTCATCCTCTTTAAAATATGGTAAATATTCTATTTCCCAATTCAAAATTAATGTTTTGATACCTTTTGATTCGAGAAACTGCATTTTATCTTTTAATTTATAAAAATATTTTTTTACGTGAGCAATGAAACAATCTTGAAATGATATTTTTTCAATTTCAATTAACCACTTATAAAATAAATCTTTATTATGTGGGTCATATGTTCGAAACTGGTGTTCAACACCATCAATATTGAAAATTATTGGATTTCTATTTGGTTGTGAAGTTTGAATTATAACATATTCGATTTCATCAAAAGAAAAAGTATTAGTAGATAAATGCTCTTGACCTCCAATCTGATTGAAAATTTTATCTAAAAAACAAAAGGTAGTATCCTCAGAACCTCCATTTTGTAACATACAAACTTCGAAGGTGTTAAAATGATTTGCAACCAATCTTGGGAATCTTAAAGTTTCGGCAAATTTTAAATGTGCATCCGTCAATAGGCTCCTATTATATGCATCTGGCGGAGGCTCCTTTAACGTATCTAAGTTTGAATAATAATACAAGCCTTGTCCCCAAGTAAAAGAACAACCACCAAAGACTAACCCCTTATAAATTTTATTTGAATTCGTTTTCATTTTCTTTATACCAAATATATGCTTTTTTTAAACCATCTTTTATAGATGTTTTAGCTTCCCAACCTAATTTATTTTTAATTTTATTCGAGTCAATCTTCCGAGTTGGAATCATTGACGGTTTACCTTTTATGAATTCAATGGGCGCATCGTAATTAGCGATTTCTTTCATCATATCTAAAACTTCCAAGACTGAATAAACATTATTAGAACCAACATTATAAACTTCGAACATTTCTGTTTCGTTTTCCATAATAACTTGTAACGCTTCTACAAAATCTTCAATATATAGAAGGTCTCTCAATTCAGTACCATCACCCCAAATTGGTATTGGATTCATTTTATCAGCTACTTTACGAATAGTGGCAGGAGTAACGTGACACTTATTGAAATCATACTTATCGTGTGGGCCGAATAAGTTTGCAGGTCTAACAACAGTGCATTTCATTTTAGTAGGTAAGTATTTACCATATAATTCACATTGTACTTCGGCATATCTTTTCATCCAACCCACAGGGAAGTAAACAGGATATGGTTCATCAAACAAGAAATCCGTCTCAACAACAGGTTCATCTCCTTTAGGTGGATAAACTGTATTGGAAGATAAGAAGATGTAATGTTGAACCTTATTTCGCCAAGAAGCATCAATTAAAAAATTATTCATAGCCACATTTGGAGTAACGTGTGCTAATGGATCCACTACGGTATCAACTGCATTCGACGTACTTGCTGCACAATGAAAAACAACATCCATTCCTTCAGTTGCTGACAAACATCCTTCATATGTTTGTAAATCGTGGTAAGTATAAAATACATCATCTCGATGGTTTCTAACACCTCTTTTATGTAGATTAACAAATATGTATTTGTATCCTTCATTGAGTAATTTCTCGGTTAAATTTTGTCCCACTAATCCTGAACCGCCAGTGATTAATATTTTTGAGTTTTTATTTATCATTTAAATGAATTTAATGTTAGAAATTTCAGGGGTTGGTTTTGAGTAAAAAAATTTTATAAATGCATATCTTTTAAATCCATTTCTCACTGAATTAACTCGATGAATAATATTGTTTTTACTAAAATCCAACACACTAAATGTACCCAAAACAGGTATAATTGTAAACTCTTGATCCGAGTTAGTTTTTATAACTAACTCACCACCACCATCATTATATTCAGATTCATCAGTTAAATAAATTATTAAAACACAAACTCTATTTTCATTTAAACCATCTCTATGTGGTTCAATAAAATGTCCGTCTTCATATAATGTAAAATCGCCATTTTTAGCATCAACAAAATTTATATCAGGATATAAATGGCTTAAGATTGGTTTAGATTTTTCTAAAAAAAAATCTATGTGTTCCTCTTCACCGTTAAATTCGTACCATTTTTGAGATACTTTTAAATTATTTGATTTAACAAAATTATCTCTTTCCACAACTTCATTATAAAGTATACTGTGTTTATATTGAATATCAGTATCAAAATTATATCTACAATATACTTTATCTTTCTTTGTTTCAAAAAAAGATTCTAATTCTGTTTTTATATTTCTCATTTTTTCAATTTCTTCTTCATTGAAAAAATCGGTTAACTTACCTATATAAGCACCTTCTTCCATAAAATTATTTAACGAAATTGGAATAGAATTCATAAACTGTTTTTAATGCTTCTTGAAATGGTACTTCAGATAAAATACCATAGTTTATTTGTTTGGTGGTGTCCATTAATCTTTTTAAATCGCCATTTGGTTTGGATGTATCCCATTTGACATTAATTTCTTTACCACTTATTTTAATTATACTTTCGATAATTTCTTTGATGGTAATTTCTATACCAGATCCAATATTTACGACATCATTAATATTTTTTGTGAATATTTTTATGATACCATCTGCAACATCTCCTGCATATACAAAATCCCTTATTGGGGTTCCATCACCCCAAGCTGTTATTTCATTTTCAGCTTCATATACTTTTTTAATTGTGGAAGCGATTACAGTACCATTACCATCAAAATTATCATATTCACCAAATATATTGGCAGGTCTAACTATTGACCATTTTTTATATCCATATTGTATTTTATAAGCCTCTAATAATAATTCACCTGTTCTTTTTGACCAAGAAGGAAACCAATCGTTTTCAGATGGTAATGTTTTCCAAACTGAATCCTCTACAAATTTTTCTGCAGGAGCATAAACGCCAACTGAACTAACAAAAACCAACCAAACATCTTTTTCGAAACATTGATTTATAATTTCGGTGTTTATTTTGAAAGAAGGGTATAAAAAATCAACTGGTTTAGTTTTAGCTCTCATTGGTGAACCCTTAACTCCGAATGTATTGAAAACAGCATCAAACTTATAAGTTGAGAATATTTTTTCAATAACGTCTGAAGATGTTAAATCTTTTTTCAAAAAGGACCAACCATCTATTGGTAAAAATTCGTTTCTATATAAATCTACCCCAACAACATCGTATCCTAAAGCTATACATTTTTTAACTAAATGGGTACCAACTAAACCACTACATCCTGTAATTAATATTTTTTTCATAATTAAATCAAATTCTTTTTTTGTTCAGGTTCTACTGGTTTTATTATTTCAATACCAGCTAAACCTCTTAAAAAGTCAGTATCACTAGTGTCTGCTGTTAATTTTAATGCTAAGTCGTGATTTTTAATAAATCTATTTTTATTTTTTTCATAAAAATCAATAAAAAATTCAGCATTATCATTTATTCTTTTTACTTCATTAAAAAATTTGAATAATCTATCTCTATGGTCTAATTCATCATCATAACTGTGGTCAATAATATCATCGAAAAAATCAAAATCATATCTTTTCTTGATTTCATAGATATGTTTTGGCGAAGCTAATATAAGTGGGAATTGATAAGCAACAAATGCTTTGAATGATTTTTCAGTAATATGTATTTCTGTTGTATCAAATTCAGTTTCTGTAGTTATGTTGATATAAGAATTCTCGTAACTATGTTGATCATAAGTAACCCCCCAATTTACATTATCAGTTCCATTTTTATCATCGAACCAAGTATAATCTTCTTCATATTTGCTTTTCTTTTGTTCAATGTTATGTAGGTATTGAATCTCTTCTTTGACATCACTAATGTCCCATACATCCATAATATTACTATAAAATGAAACCATATCTCTGTTTTTAGCGTCCCACCCATTCACCAATGACCAATCGCAATTGTCTAAAATATTATATTTTTTTAATAATGCAAGTAAAGCATATCTATGTGGTCTAACTCTTCTATTATGACATAAGAAGAGATTATCTTTTTTTGTTTTATATGACAAATTAGGCATAGCCCCCATCATCGCCAAAGCAATGTGTGTTCTTACTTTAGATGTTGAATAAACATTAATATCACTATTTAATTTTTCTTTATAATCATTCAATCTGATGTTATTATTTGAAACCCATAATTGTTTTTGATTCAATCCGTTCAACTTAGTCCAATAATGTAGAGCTTTGAATGTTACAAAACTTTCATATTCTTGTTCATTTGCAATTATAACATTTAGGTTGGGGAAAGCTCTCCAATAATCAATTACTTGAGGAGGTATAGGTAATTCCATATTGAAAATTTTATTACTTACAACGTGAGGTGTTGTTGTTATGAAATAATAAAATTGCTTATTTGGATAGAATTCAACTGCTGTAAGCGGAAATCTTTTTATATTTTCTTCAGGTAAATTTAAAGAATTAACAAACGAATCGCGATTCATTAAAAATGAACTATAAATTTCTCTACAATTCATTTGAAGAGGTAATTTAGTTTCTTCATCCCAAGTATCATAAACTAAATTTAATTTTTTAGTTGCACCCTCAACCTCAATCTCACTTAATTTTTTAAAAAATTGATAATCATATTCGTTAGTGTAATTTCTTAATATTTCGTGATTCTTAATAAATCTATCTTTATTACTTTTATAAAAATTTATAAAAAATTCTTTATTATTGTATATGTTTTTTACATTTTCAAAAAATGCAATTAATCTATCTCTATCATTAACAATATCATCATAACTATGATCGATAACATCATCGAAAAAATCTAATTCAGGGTAAGCCTCTCTAAAATATTTAATATGATGATAAGATGCTAATATTAATGGGAATTGAAAATAGAAAAAAGGTTTAAATGACTTCTCCGTAATGTGAATGTCTTCATCATTAAAATTAGTTTCGGTAACAATATTAAAATATGAGTTTTCAAAAGTTTTGGGCTCTTTAGGAATATCTTGAATGTCCCTATTGTCCAATCCGGCATAATCAACTTCATATTTAGATTTAACTGTTTCAATATTCTTGAAGTAGGATATTTCGTGAATCAAATCTAAAATATCCTCAACGTTAAATACATCTTTGAAAAACATATGACCATCGTTAAACCTCCAACCATCAATCAATGACCAGTTAGTGTCGTCTAATAAACCACTTTTCTTTAATAAACATAAAATAGCGTATCTATGAATTCTTGGCGATCTATTTTGACATAAGAAAAATGAACCAGGTTCTTTATCTTCTACAAATTCACATGTAAAATTATATTTTAATGAGGTCGACATTGAACGGCACGCGTGAACATTTATATCCGTGTTCAATTCTTGTTTATGTTCAGGTAATTTTTCATTATTATGAATATACCAAACTCTTTTCGGATCCATTTCCAAATCTTTAACAATTTGGTCTAATCTTTCCAAAGCTTGTTTTTTTTCAAATTCACATTCATTCATTATAATGATATGAAAATTTTTATGTGTTTTGAAAAATTCAATTATCTCTAAATCAATTGGTAAAATATTGTGAGAAAAAAATCTATTATTATAACAATTACGATTCCAAACGTGATAGAAAAATATATCATCTGGAAATTTCTCAACTTCTTCAAGTTTTCTATTCAGAATGAGAGTTCTGTCGAATACTCTCATTGGCTCAGTGGATAATACCCAAGCGTCTGCTTTATCATCTTGATGAGTATAAGATTTTAATCTATTAGGTCTGGGTGAATTTGTTACTTCATCCCAATCATCATAAACGAAATTTAAAAAATAACCCATTTTCCTGTTCCGTAGTGCGGCCACTGTTTTTTATAATTATACCAGATTACGTTACTTGGTACTTCTCTTTTTTTATTATTCCAAGTTGCTTCTGTAGGAGTATTAGTTGATACTCCATTATCTTCAACAACAAAAACTATGGGTAAATTATAGTTAGTGGCATATTTGTGCATTTCATAAAATCCACCAGTTTCGAAAGCCATATCACCAATAAAACACCAAACTTTATCATCTTTACCTTCTTGTTGATTGGCTAATGCTACACCTGTTGCAATAGGTATAATTGAACCAACAATCGCAGACGCATAAAATTTATATTCTTGACTCACGATTGTGATTGAACGTCCTTCTAAAATTTCTTTTTCTAACCATTCAGAAGGAATACCTTTGATTAAAGCGTGATAATGAGATCTCCAAGTACTAAAAACCCAATCAGTTGGTTTTATTCTTCTACCAATTTCAAGTAATTCTTCTTCATTACCACCACTCAAATGAACGGGGCCTTTTATTCTTCCTGCTTCCCAATGGTCAGCAATTTTTTTCTCAAAACCAATTAAACCGTGTGTATCCCAAAGAACTTCATTTACAATGGGATATTGTTCTAAATTATTTATCATCTATCTCTTTTTTGTAATATCGGATTATTTGTTGGCCATTCCATTTGATATTCAGGATCATTCCATTTCACAACGCCTTGTTCTTCAGCATCCACATATCCATCCTTATAAAATAAATTGTAATGAAACATACAATCAGTCAATGCAAAATGGCCATTTGCAAATCCTGGAGGTACCAATACTTGGTTCCTTTCTTTTTCTGTAATCATAAAGGATTCCCATTCACCAAACGTTTCAGATGACGATCTCATATCTAATACAATCAAATAGATATCACCAACTGCAGCTTGAACTAATTTCCAAGTTTTGTTATCATAATGTAATCCTCTTAATACCCCTTTATATGATTTTGAGAATCTACCGTGTATACTTATTTCACTTTTGTCATAATGAATGTGTTTCATTACAGGGTGCTCTTCACTGTGGAAAGTTGTGAATATTTCACCTCTATATTCTCTATATATTGAAGGTGTAAATGTTACTACTTCAAAACCAAATTTTTTTGATGGAGTTTCGATGAACTCATCCCATTTATTGCTCATATTATGTGTGATTTGCGTAACCTAAAGGAAAACCATTTCTAAATTCGGCACCCATTCTTGGCACTATCATTTGATAAGCCATTATTAATTCTTTTATACCCATATCGATTGTAAAATTAGGTCTCCAACCAGTGGATTCAACTTTTTTATTCGATACTATATAATCTCTTTTGTCAGGGTCTTCATAGTAATCATTATAAGATATGGCAAAATTATCTACGTGAGTTTGTATTTTTTCTAATAGCTCTTGTTTACTTAAATTAGCCTCACTCAAACCAACATTGAATACCTGACCTTTATGAAATTCAAAATTTTCTAACATAAATAAGAACACAGATGCAACATCTTGTATGTGTATGAAATTTCTTTTGAAACTCTTTTCAAAAACTACTATGTATTTGTCTGTTATTGCTTTATATGTGAAATCATTTACTAATAAATCGGTTCTCATACGTGGAGAAACGCCAAATACTGTAGCCAATCTAAAAATTATTGCATCCGTATTTTCTTTTAACAAATTCTCAGCATCACATTTTGTTCTACCATATATAGATATTGGATTTAAAGGGGATTCTTCAGTACATTCAGTTTGACCTTCACCAATACCATATCCACTATTTGTGTTTGGATATAAAATTTTTTTATTTTTCCCTTCAGTGAACTTAATTATATTCGAAATTTGATTATAATTGATTTCTTTAGCTAATTGTGGATCAGAAGCACAAGCTGGAAATCCAACTATTGCAGCCAAAGGGATAATAACATCATTTTCATTACAAAGTTTTTCTAATAATTCTTCATTACGAACATCCCCGTAGATAAATTTGAAAGCCGGTGAAAAAGTATATGATAGTAATGAAACTTGATTGAATATTAATTTATCTAAAACCGTAACTTGATGACCAGCAGATAACATTTTACCAGTAATAACTGAACCAAGATACCCTGCTCCGCCTGTTATTAATATTTTCATTGAGACATTGATATTTTGAACAAATATAGTTATATTTGACCTAAATGTAAATAAAAATGCTTGAAAATAAAAAATTATTCTTAACTAGTGGATGTAGTTTTACAGCATACCATCATTGTTGGCCAAATCATATCATTAAAA
>Ga0208389_1000028_pt1 | contig 79701 bp, 74 predicted proteins | sample CryBogCBH12Aug09_FD_184625 | JGI IMG/M metagenome (GOLD analysis project Ga0208389, IMG submission 184625) | Freshwater microbial communities from Crystal Bog, Wisconsin, USA - CBH12Aug09 (SPAdes) (version 2) | ecosystem: Environmental > Aquatic > Freshwater > Lake | place: Crystal Bog... | reverse complement strand
CTTCCGCTCCTCCTTCATCCTCGGCTACCCCGGTGAGACGGAAGAGGACCAGCGCGAACTGCTCGAGTTCATTGAGGCGGCGCAACTCGACTGGGCCGGCTTCTTCACCTTCTCGAAGGAAGAGGGCACCTTCGCCAACGGCCTCGACCAGCAGGTGCCCCACGAACTCGCGCTCGAACGTCTGCGCGAAGTCTCGGAGCTTCAGGACGCCATCACGGCGCGACGCCGCGACGCCCTCGTCGGCACGACCCAGCGGGTATTGATTGACGCGCCCGGTATCGGTCGTAGTGTTAGGGAGTGTCCGGAAATTGACGGCGTCGTCATGGTGGACCCGACCTTCGAAGTCGGCTCCTTCCACGAGGTGTCGATCGTCGCCAGTCACGGGACGGATCTGGAGGGGGTCGAGTTATGAGTACGCGTGAACGGGTCTACGGGGAAACGGCACTGCTCACTCCCGCGAACCTCATGACGTTCTTTCGTCTCGGTGTCTCGCCCGTTTTTATCTACCTGCTGATCTTCCACCGCACGTCGTGGTGGACGATTCTGATCGGCTTCCTCGCGGCGGCGTCGGACTACTTCGACGGCATCGTGGCCCGTCGCTACGGCACCACGACCTCGGGGGCCTACCTCGACCCGCTGGCGGACAAGATCATCGTGCTCGGTGGCCTCTACGCCCTCATCCTCTCGCGTCACACCAACCTCCACGGCTTCATCGTGCCGGCCATCATCATCACGCTGCGTGAGGTGTGGATGAGCGTGCACCGTTCGCGCGCCGCCAAGGTTGGTGTCTCGATTCCGGCGGTCAAGATCGCCAAGTGGAAGACCTTCGTGCAGGACTGGGCAATCGCCTTTTGCGTGTTGCCGTACTTCTGCCACCACTTCGTCTACGCCTACGTCACCATCTGGATTGCGGTGGTCATGACCGTGTACACCGGCTGGCGCTACTACGTCGACGGAAAGGCGTTGCTGGCCCGTGCGCGTTGAAATCGTTGCGATTGGGACCGAACTGCTGCTCGGCCAAATCGCCGACACCAATTCGCAGTGGCTCGGTGAGCAGCTCGCCGCCCACGGCATCGCCTGTCACTTTCACCAGCACGTTGGTGACAACCACGAGCGCATTATCGCGGCGCTGCGCATTGCGCTGAGCCGAGCGGACGCGGTCATCATTTGTGGCGGCCTGGGCCCCACCCAGGACGACATCACTCGAAGCGCCGTCGCAGAAATCATGGGCGTTTCGCTGGTGCGACAGGACTTCTTGGTCGAGCGCATCACCGCCATGTTCGAGGCTCGCGGCCGGACCATGTCGGCCAACAACTTGTTGCAGGCCGACGTGCCCGAGGGCGCGACCATCATTGACCAGACGCGTGGTACCGCCCCGGGCCTCATCTGCCCCGTCGGATCGCAAGTGCTCTACTGCGTGCCGGGTGTGCCGTACGAGATGAGCGACATGTTCTCGCGGGCCATCCTGCCCGACCTGCTCGAGCGCTCGCGGGCCGAAGGCAACACCAGCGTGATCGCCTCACGCGTCTTGCGCACCTGGGGCGCGGCCGAGTCCGCGCTGGCGGAGGCCATCGACTCGCGCTTCGATGAATTGGAAAACTCTGATCGCGTGACCATTGCCTTCCTCGCGAGCGGCATCGAGGGCATCAAGGTCCGTCTGACGGCCCGTGGTGACACCGCCGAGCACGCCGCGCAGCTCTTGGCTGACGAAGAAGTGGTGGTGCGAACACTCATCACGGACGCCTTCGGTGACGTGATTTTTGGCGTGGACGACGAGACGATGGAGCACGCCATTGCGTCGCGACTCGTCGCCCGTGGGCTCACTCTCGGACTCGCCGAATCGGTGACGGGCGGCTTGATCTCCAGTCGCCTCGTCAACGTAACGGGTGCCTCGCAGTGGTTCCGCGGCGCACTCGTGAGTTACGCCTCCGACGTGAAGTTCGACTTGTTGGGCGTCACGCCCGGACCCGTCGTCAGTGGGGCGGCGGCCGAAGAGATGGCCGGCGGCGCCCGCACGCTCCTGGGTGCCGACATTGGACTGTCGGTGACGGGGGTTGCCGGACCCGACGAACAGGACGGCCAAGTGCCGGGCACGGTTTTCGTAGGTCTGGCCATTGGTGATGACGTGAGCCACGTCTCGTTCCGGCTCCCTGGCGACCGCGCACGAGTCCGCTCCTACGGGGCGATCAGCGCCCTCAACGCACTGCGCCAGGCGATCGACCGTCTGCTCTAAGTCGCAAGCCCCAGGAAATACTGGGGAATCAGCCACTGAAAATGTGCGAACAAAATACGAACATACGTTCGTATCGGGCACTATAGTGAAGTTCGCGACCGATGTAACAAGGGCTTCCTAAGGTGCCCCTGTGAAGAAAATCAAGGAGACTGCAATGGCAACTGACGATCGTACAAAGGCCCTGGACGCCGCCCTCGGGCAGATTGAAAAGCAGTTTGGTAAGGGTTCGGTCATGCGCATGGGCGAGAACCTGCACATGCAGATCGCCTCAATTCCGACGGGCGCCCTCGCCCTCGACATGGCCCTGGGTATCGGCGGCCTTCCCCGCGGCCGCATCGTCGAGCTCTACGGTCCCGAGTCCTCGGGTAAGTCAACGCTGGCCATGCACGCGGTCGCTGAAGCCCAGCGCAACGGTGGCGTGTGTGCCTACATTGACGCCGAACACGCCATGGACCCGGTCTACGCTCGCGCCATTGGTGTCAACATTGACGACCTGCTGATCTCGCAGCCCGACACCGGTGAACAGGCGCTGGAAATCGCCGACATGCTGATTCGTTCCGGCGCCCTTGACGTCATCGTCATCGACTCGGTGGCCGCACTGACGCCTCGTGCCGAAATCGAAGGTGACATGGGTGACAGTCACGTCGGTCTGCAGGCCCGACTGATGAGCCAGGCCCTGCGCAAGATGACCGGTGGCCTCTCCAAGTCCAACACGGTGGCCATCTTCATTAACCAGCTGCGCGAAAAGATCGGCGTGATCTACGGTTCGCCCGAAGTGACCCCTGGTGGTAAGGCCCTGAAGTTCTACTCCTCGGTCCGCCTCGACATTCGCCGTATTGAGTCGATCAAGGACGGCACCGAAGTGGTCGGTAACCGCACCCGCGTGAAGGTCGTGAAGAACAAGTGCGCTGCGCCGTTCAAGCAGGCCGAGTTCGACATCATGTACGGCCAGGGCATTAGCCGCGAAGGTTCGATCCTCGACGTCGCCGTTGAGCTGGGCTTTGTGAAGAAGGCCGGTGCCTGGTTCACCTACGAGGGTGAGCAGATGGGTCAGGGTCGTGAAAACGTCAAGACCTTCTTGCGCGAGAACCCCCAGACGATGGCCGAGATTGATGTTCGCGTTCGCGAGCACATGGCCAACGCGCTGCTGCCCGACGCCGAGGGTATCGACGTCGACACGCCCATCACGGCTGAATAGGCCCTTCGAATTGTGGCTCGGGCCACGCCGGTAACGTTGTCGGGGTGACTCTTCGACTGCGCTACCGGCGTTGGCTCGGTGCGCGAGTGCGCCAACTGCGGGCCTACGCCAATGACGTGGCCACTATTGGCCCGGACGACGCCTACGCCACGCGCTTTCACACCTTCGCCCCTGGCGCCGGCCTGCTTGCCCCGCAGGGAACGATCTACAACGAGCGCTACATCGCGCTCGGCGCGGACAGCCTCGTTGGTCCAAACGTGACGTTGTCGGTGGGGATGAGTCCCGACCAAGAGATGCTGCATACACCCGTCATTGCTATTGGCGAGCGGACCATCATCGGCCGTGGCTCGCACGTGGTGGGGCACTGGTCAATTGTGATTGGTGACGACGTGCAAATTGGCCCCCACGTCTACATCACCGATCAGAACCACTCCTACGATGATCCCGACACCCCCATCGGGCGCCAAACGCCGGTTGATGAAGCCGTCGCCATTGGGTCTGGGAGTTGGATCGGCACGAACGTCGTGATTCTCCCCGGTACGCAGCTAGGTGCTCATACGGTGGTCGCGGCCGGTGCCGTCGTTCGGGGGGCATTCCCCGACCACGTGGTCATCGGTGGCGTGCCGGCTCGTATTCTTCGTCACTACGACCCCGCCACCGGATGGCGCGAAGGAGCTCCGTTATGAGCCGACAACTTGGAGTTGACCTCACCCCACTGCGGACATCCGCCCAGTATCGACGGCTCTACGTCGCGGGAATTGTCACGGGACTCGGGACGCAGGCCAGCTACGTGGCCCTGCCCTTCCAGCTGAAGCAGCTCACCCATTCACCCCTCGATGTCGGGGCGCTCGGTCTGGCGGAACTCTTGCCGCTCGTGGTCTTCGGCCTCTACGGCGGCATCCTGGCTGATCGATTGAATCGCCGAACGCTGATCCTCATCCTCGAGTGCTCGATGATGCTGGTGACGCTCGGCATGTTGAGCAATGCGCTGCTCGCTTCGCCGATGGTCTGGGTTCTCTATCTCGCCGCCTTCTTGAATGCCGGCATCGCCTCGCTGCAGTCACCGAGCCTTTCGGCGTTGAACCAAACATTGGTGCCGCACGAATTGCAGCGAGCGGCGTCGACCCTCGGGGTTATCAGTCGCTCGGCGTCATCCATCGTTGGACCGGCACTTGGTGGCATCGTCGCCGTCGCCTACGGTCCCCAGTTCGTCTACGGAGCCAACATCCTGACGTTCTGCGGCTCCCTGTTCCTGCTGAGCGGTTTGGTCAACACCCCCGCCGCGCCCAGCGCGGAGAAGTCCGACCGGGATGCCCTGTCGGAAGGGGTGCGCTTTTTGGGGTCACGCCCCGACATTGTTGGCACGTACATCATCGACCTTGTGGCGATGATCTTCGCCTTCCCCGTCTCCATGCTGCCCTTCGTTGCCGAGCGCTTTCACGCCTCCTACGCGCTCTCGGCCCTCTACTGCGGACTGCCCCTCGGGGCGCTCGCGGGAACGTTGGCCTCGAACTGGACCCGACGGGTCCACCACTACGGCCGGGCCATCGCGGCTGCCGCCGCGGCCTGGGGGTTGGGCATCGCCGTCTTCGGGTACGCCTCGTCACTGGCCATCGTGGTCGGAGGTTTGGTGATTGCGGGAGCCGCCGACGCCTACAGCGGTATCTTCCGCATGACGATGTGGAACGAGTCGATTCGTCCCGACATGCGTGGTCGCATGGCCGGTATGGAGATGATCTCCTATTCGCTAGGACCAACCGCTGGTCAGTTCCGAGCGGGATTAATGGCGGCGTGGACGACCCTGCGATTCTCACTGACGTCGGGCGGCCTCGCCTGCAGCGGGGTAGTCGGCGCGGTTGCGGTGGGGCTGCCCTCACTCTGGCGATTCGACGCCCGCACTGACGTCCACGTGGCGGAAGTCAAACGGTTGCGCGAAAACGACCCCGACCTCGTGCCCTAACCCTCTACGATTTGAAGATGCCAATCACTTATCTCGTGACCGTGTCGGGACCGGACCGCATCGGTTCGGGCGCCGAACTCTTCGCCGCACTGGCCGCGATCACCACCGACCAGGGTCACTTGGCCGACGTCGCTCAGATCACCATTCGCGGGTCCTTGGTGCTGTGTGGCGAAGTCACCGTCCCGGACTCGGTGACGATTGACGACGTGCGGGCGGCGGTGGCGAAGCGAGACCTCGAGCGCGATGGACTGCGCGTCGATATCGAAGTGGTCCACGCCACCGACACCTCCGAGGGTCGTCGCCTGCTGGTCACGCTCTTGGCCCCACGAATTTCACCCGAGCAGCTGCAGGTGGTCTTTGGCGCCTTCGCTGCGGCCGACGCTACGTGTGAGCGCATTGTGCACTTGGCCACCTACCCCGTCGACTGTTACGAAATCGTGGTGCGCGGAGACGACCACGCCGCTATCCGTGAAGGAGTGACGGCCGCGGCCCAGGGCCACGGTCTCGACCTCGCGATTCAGCGCGCCGGTCTCCACCGCCGCGCCAAGCACCTCGTGGTGATGGACGCTGACTCCACCCTGCTGCAGGACGAGGTCATCGACCTGCTGGCCGAAGAGTGCCAGTGCGCCGAGGAGGTCGCCAAGATCACCGAACGGGCAATGGCTGGTGAACTGGACTTCGCCGAGTCGCTGCGCAGTCGCGTGGCTTTGTTAGCCGGTCTCGATGCGTCGGTGCTCGACTCGGTGCGGGCCCGCTTGCGCCTCACGCCGGGTGCTCGCACCTTGCTACGCACCCTGCACCGCCTCGGCTACGTGCCGGCCGTGGTCTCGGGTGGTTTCGTTGAAGTCCTCGCCCCACTCCTGCGCGAGTTGCACGTGGACTACCTCGAGGCGAACGAACTCGAAATCGTTGACGGCAAGCTGACTGGTCGGCTGGCGGCACCCATCGTCGACCGCGCCGGCAAGGCCAAGGCCCTGCAGCGTTTTGCGGCCCAGGTCGGTGTGCCCCTCGAGCAGACGGTGGCCGTTGGTGACGGCGCCAACGACATTGACATGATCTCGGTGGCCGGACTCGGCATCGCCTTCAACGCCAAGCCCGTCGTTCGGGCGGCCGCGGACGCGGCACTGTCGGTGCCGTACCTCGACGCCGTCCTCTACTTCTTGGGTATTAGCCGCGAAGAGATCGAAACGGACTAGAAGGTCAGGTCGCTGGGGCCGCCGGCCCACAGCGCAGCCATCCAGGCTTCAATGGCGTCGGGATCGCGAGGCAGTGCGGCTGACAGGTTGATAGCGCCATCGTCGGTGATGAGGATGTCGTCCTCGAGGCGAATACCAATGCCGCGATACTCCTCGGGCACAGTCAGGTCGTTGATCTGGAAATAGAGTCCAGGCTCCACGGTCAGCACGTGACCGGCTTCCAGCGGTCCACCGCGGTGCACGTCACGCGACTGGGTGCAGTCGTGCACGTCGAGGCCGAGCATGTGGCTGGTGCCGTGCAGGGTGTAGCGACGGAAGAGCTGGGTGTCACGACGGGTGGCCACCTCGAGGCTGTCCTTCAAGATGCCGAGCTCGATGAGACCCTCGGCGAGGACCCGCGTGGCGATCTCGTAGGTTGCGGTGAAAGGCACGCCGGGACGCAAGGCGGCGATGGCTTCGTCGGCGGCGCGCTTGACGATGTCGTAAATGCGACGCTGCGCCGGACTGAACTTCCCGTTGACGGGCATCGTGCGGGTCACGTCGGCGGTGTAGAGCTCGTTTACTTCGACGCCAGCGTCGAGCAGCAACAGGTCACCGTCGTTGACGGGACCGGTGTTGTGCATCCAGTGCAGGATGGTGGCATTCGAGCCGGAAGCGGCGATGGTGTTGTAACCAACGTCGTTGCCCTCGACGCGGGCCCGCAGATGAAAGACCCCTTCAATCACGCGTTCGCCGCGGCGACGGGCACTGGGCAGAGCGCGGACGACGTCTTCGAAGCCCTTGATGGTGAAGTCCACCGCGGCCTGAAGTTGGGCGATTTCGTAGTCGTCCTTGATGAGGCGGTGGTTGCTCAAGGTAAAGGGGATGAGGTGATCATCGTCGTTCGCGGGAATCATCGCGTCGACACCGGCGTCGATGCCGCGGTCGACGAGTACGTCAGCCGGGGCCAGTTCGATCAGGTCCTTCTCGAGACGGTCGAGGGGCGCGGCCGAGAGGCCGAAGTAAATCTCGGACTCAGCGAGGCCGCGACGGGCGCCGACCCAGAGTTCGCCGTAGCGGGCGTCGGTGTAGAAGTCGTGGGTGGCCTGGTCGCGGCGGGGCGACAAGTACAGCGTCGCCTGCTCGTCGCGCAGGACGAGGACCACGTCAGGGTCCTTGCCGCCACTCAGGTAGTAGAAGTCATTGGCCGTCCGGAAGTTGTAGTCGGTGTCGTGAGAGCGGACCTTGTAGTTCCCCGAGGGAATGACGATGGTCTTGCCGGGAAACAGGCTGGTCAACTTGGCCCGACGTTCGGCGAAGCGAGCGAGGGCGGGGTGCCGCTCGTCGGGAATGGCGGGTACGTCCCAGTGCTGGGTCATCCGGTCATTGAGAACCCGTGGCATGGGTGGGCGATGGGCGCCGGTGTACACCCAGTGTTCGGAAATGGGGTGGTCGGCGGAGACGTCGGGTTCGGGAAGTTCTGGCCACTGAGACATAGTGACCAGCGTAGTGAGGACTACTGCTCGTCGCGAGCCGGCACGAGGCGCCAGGCGAGCGGCAGCAGTGAGCCGGCAACAACGGCCTTCGCGAGGTCCCAGACGAGGTAGGGAATCATGCCGTTGGTGATGCCCCAGCCGAGCGACTGGTGGAAGACGAGGCTCAGCCACGGCACACCGACGGCGTAGATGGCTAGCTCACCGAGAACGAACATGCCAATGGCGCCCGACACGGTGCGGTCGGCGCCCTTCTTCGAGAGGTAGCCCATCACGATGGCAGCGAGGGCGAAGCCGATGATGTAGCCGAAGAGGGGCTTGACGTAGCCGGCGGTGTGTCCGGCGAACCACGGGACGCCGGCGAGGCCGGCGAGGGCGTAGGTGCCCATCGAGGCGAGGGCGCGACGGGTACCGAAGGTGGCACCAACGACCAGGACCGCGAGCGTTTGACCGGTGAAGGGCACCACGAAGGGGTGCACGGTCCAGGAGATCTGGGCCATGGCGCCGACGAAGCCAGCACCGACGAGGACCAGGAGGATGTTGGTAACGAGTGAGGGGCGCACGATGGTGTCGAGCAGCGCACCGCGGCGCGAGAGAGCAATGGTGGACATGAAGTCTCCTTTTTCGGTTAGTCGTAGCCTAGGACAGCCTCTACCGCGCTGTCCTGTTACCCGAGGGTTAGTTGATCCACCCGTGATCGCGGGCGATCTGCTCGGGGTCTCCAATACGGAATCCCGTGCGGTGCTGCAGCGCGCGAATGAGACCGCCGGCCTCGTACAGCGATTCGTGGGTGCCGGTGTCGAGCCACGTCGTGGCGCGTGACAGCGTCTGAACGTGGAGCTCGCCGAGCTCGAGGTAGGCGTTGTTGAGGGCCGTGATCTCGAGTTCGCCGCGTGCACTGGGCGTCAGCGTCTTGGCGAGGGCTGGGGCCTTCTCGTCGTAGAAGTAGAGACCGGGGATGGCGAAGTGTGACTTCGGCTCCTTGGGCTTCTCTTCAATCGAGACAACTTTGCCGTTCTCGTCAAACTCAACGACACCGTAGGCCGACGGGTCGGCGACTTCGTAGGCGTAGATCAACGCACCTGAAATATCGGTGTTGTTCGAGAGCTGGCTCCCCAGGCCGGGGCCGTGGAAGAGGTTGTCGCCGAGCACCAAGGCGCACTTGTCGCCGTCGAGAAACTCTTCACCGAGGATGAGCGCCTGGGCGAGGCCGTTGGGCTGCTCTTGAATGACCCAGGAGATGTTGAGTCCGAGGTGCGATCCATCGCCGAGCAGACGCTGGAAGGCCGGCTGGTCGTGCGGGGTGGTGATGAGAAGAATGTCGCGAAGGCCGGTCAGCATAAGCGTGCTGAGCGGGTAGTAAATCATTGGCTTGTCGTAGACCGGCAGCAGCTGCTTGGAGACGGCGCGAGTGATGGGATAGAGGCGCGTGCCGCTACCTCCGGCCAAGATAATTCCCTTCACACCACTAGTATAGGTACCTAGAAAACCCTCGTTGATTGGCCAAGGTATCGCTATGCGCATTGTGATTACGGGAGCGGCCGGTTTCATCGGCTCACGATTTGTGGAGATGCTGCTGGCTGATGATCACCTCGGCTACGACGACATTGTCGTCCTCGACGCCCTGACCTATTCGGGCCGACTCGAAAACCTGGAGACCGCCCTGCGCGACTCGCGCGTGTCCTTCGTCCACGGCTCCATCGTCGACGCCGACTTGGTCGACGAGACGCTGCGTGGCGCCGATGCGGTGGTCCACTTCGCCGCCGAAAGCCACGTCGACCGCTCGATTACCGGTGCTCGTCTGTTCTTTGAGACCAACGTGCTCGGCACCCAGACACTCCTCGAGGCGGCGCGCCGCCACGACGTGGCTCGCTTCGTGCACGTCTCGACCGACGAGGTCTACGGCTCGATTCCTGAAGGATCGTGGAAGGAAGACCACATCCTCGAGCCCAACTCGCCCTACTCCTCGTCGAAGGCCGGTTCGGATTTGGCGGCCTTGGCCTACCACCGCACCTACGGCATGCACGTCAACGTGACGCGCTGCTCGAACAACTACGGTCCCCGCCAGTTCCCCGAAAAGGTCATTCCCTTGTTCGTCACCAACTTGATGGACAACTACAAGGTCCCCCTCTACGGTGACGGACAGAACATTCGCGACTGGCTCCACGTTGACGACCACTGCCGCGGCATTTTGCTGGTGTTGGCCGGTGGCCGCGCGGGCGAGATCTACAACATCGGTGGCGGCACCGAGCTCACCAACAAGGAACTGACCTACCAGTTGCTCGCGTTGATGGGCAAGAGCGAGGCCAGCATTGAGCCCGTGGCCGACCGCCTGGGTCACGACCGCCGCTACTCGGTCGACTGCGGCAAGATTCGCAACGAACTCGGCTACGCCCCCCAGGTGCCCTTTGAACAGGGCCTCGCTGACGTGGTTCAGTGGTACGTCGACAATGAAGCCTGGTGGCGCCCACTCAAGGAAGCCAAGTGAAGCTGATCGAAACGGCGATTGACGGCTGCTTCATTCTCGAATCAGGCGTGTTCGGCGATGACCGCGGTCTCTTTCGTGAATGGTTCAAGCTCGATGATCTGAAGGCCGCTGGCCTCTCCTTCGACGTCGAGCAGGCCAACTTCTCGGTCTCCTCACAGAACGTGGTGCGTGGTCTGCACTACTCCATCGCCCCCCGAGGGCAGGCCAAGGTCGTGACGTGCGCCCACGGCACGTTGGACGACGTCATCTTCGACATCCGCGAAGGCTCACCCACGTTTGGTCAGCTCGTGGTGGTCTCCCTGGCCGCCGGTGAGGGCCGATCAGTGCACTTGCCTGCCGGTGTGGCCCACGGTTTCTGCGTGACCAGTGAAGTCGGCGCGTTGGCCTACCTTCTGTCGTCGCCGTACGACGCACCCAACGAGCTCGAAATCAACCCGCTGGATTCAGAGATTGGTGTGCCGTGGCCACTGACGGGTGAGCCGATTATGAGCGCGAAGGATGCGGCGGCCCCGAGCTGGGCGGAACGTCGCGCGGCTGGCCAGGCGCCAACGTACTAACCACACAACTCGTTGGCGAAGCGACTTGAGCCGCTCGGGTATCGTCGTGCTAGTAACCAACATCAAGGAGTGTCGTGGCCCGCATTGTTCCCCCTGGCTTTCAGCTGCACAAAATCAAGAACGCCGCGGAGCGAACGGTGGTCGACCGACTCCAGCATCGACTTGATGACGACTGGCTGATCTTTGTCAACGTGCTGCTCCAGCAGAACGGGTACGACGCCGAGTCCGACATTGTGTTGCTTCACCACATCCACGGTGTGGCCATCGTCGAAGTCAAGGGTGGTCACATCGAGCTGAGTCGGGGACAGTGGCTGCACACTGACCGCGACCCTGTCGCTCAGATGCGCCGGAATCGCTACCTGCTGCAGGAAAAGTTGGTGGCGGAGACGGGAAATTCTGCCTTGCGGGTGTTCGCGGGAATTTGCTTGCCCAACAGCACCAAGGCAACGGGTCGTTTCCCTGATGGCCTACACACCGCCCAGTTGCTCCTCGCACCATCACTAGAGGAGCCACACAAGGCCATCGAACGGATGTGTGCGGTGCCGTATCGCGGGCCCGCACTCACCGGCGACGACATGCAGGCGATTATTGATTACCTGGCCCCCTCGGCTCAGTTCACCTACGACCCCAACCTCGTGGGTGACTACGTTCGCCGTGAACTTGACATCATCTGTGCCGCGCAGGTCGAGACGTTGTCCTGCCTCGAGGCCCACCCCCGCGTCTTTGTTTCCGGTCGCGCCGGAACGGGCAAGACCTACCTCGCCACCAAGTGGACGACGCGGGGCCTGCTCGCCGACGAGGATGAGGAGCCCAAGCGCGTCCTCCTCACTTGTTACAACGATCCACTTGCTGAAAAGCTGCGTTCGCAGTTTGCCGACGCTGTCGGTGATGACTCTGACGAAGCACCGACATTGGTAGTCGGCGCGTTTTTGCGGATGGTGCTGACACTCGAGGGTATGCCCAAGATTAAAGTCCGTGAGGACGACCCCGAGTTCTGGATGACGGAACTCCCGGCCCATCTTCTGAAGAACTGGCATCGCATCACCCAGCGGTTTGACCGGATCATTATCGACGAGGCGCAGGACTTCTCCCCGGCCTGGATTGGGATGCTCGAGTCCCTGCTCGACCCTGATGGTGAGGGCAAGTTCTTCTTGCTCGCGGACACGCACCAGGAAGTGGTCTCTCGCGGCTTCGTCGCTCCGGCCATTGCCGCGGGTTGGGTGCATGGTGTGCTCCAGCAGAACGTCCGAAACTCGCGCGACATCGCTCGCCTCGCCCGCCACTTCCTTGGGGGCTCGGCGGCGCCCGCCGCCTTGCCGGCGAGTGAGACCTTCGAGGGCGTTCGAATCACTCGTCAGGGTGACGTTACCGCCGCGGTGAGTGCCTGTCTGGACCAGTTGAAGGCGGCCGACGTGCATCCGCGTGAAGTTCTCGTTGTAACGAACGACTCGCTGACGCGCGACCAGCTTCGCGAGGAGCTTCGGTTCGTCAAGGTGGGTGGCGCCAAGGTCGGGGTGGCCTGTGAAACGGCACACCGGGCCAAGGGCCTCGAGTATGACGCGGTCATTGTCGCCGTTGGCCCCAAGGGCATCACCGACACCAACCTCTACGTGGCTGTGACCCGCGCCGTGAACCACCTCTTTATCGTGGCGCCGGCCGACGTGCTGGAGCGCTTGCGCATGTTGCCTGACGAATAATGCGACTGGCTTTAAAACACAATGCCGGCGGTCTCCCGACCGCCGGCATTGTGTTTTGTGCGTTCTAGTGACCAGCGGCGCCCGCAGCCTCGGGTGAAGGGGCGGCGGCGTGGCTGGAGTGGTGACCGACCTTGGCGGGCAAGGCGAGTGCCACCAGGGTGGCCACACCGGTGATGCACGCGGCGATCTGGAAACCGCGGGTGTAGCCAGCGACGACGGCCTGGGCCATCAGTGCCTGGTTGCCCATGGCTGAGCGCATGAGGCTCGCCGTGCGGTCGGCGGCAATGGTGCCCAGCACCGCGAGGGAGAGCGAACCACCGATCTGGCGAGCGGCGTTCAGCACGCCGGAGGCAAGGCCCGCGTCGGCACGGTCGACCTTGGCGGTGGCGGCAGTGGCCAGCGGTGCGAACAGCAGACCCATCGCCAGTGAGGTGATGAAGGCTGGTGCCAACAAGTTGCCAAAGTAGCTCGAGTGCACGCCGATGAGTGAGAGCCAGTAGAAGCCGATGGTGGCGAGCAGGCCGCCGACCAGCAGCAATGGACGCACACCGACCTTCACGAGGAGCCGTGATGAGATCTGGGCACCGATAATGATGGCCACCGCCATGGGCAGGAACGAGAATCCGGCGCGGACAGGGCCGTAGCCGAGGGTGTCCTGGAAGTAGTAGGTGAGGAAGAACCAGAGGGAGAAGAAGGCACCACCGGCGAGCAGCATCACGATGTTGGCGACCGTCAGCGGGCGCGAACGGAAAATGCGGAAGGCCACCAACGGGTGCGAGGCGACCTTGGCTTCCCAGAACACGAAACTCACGATGCCCACGGCAGCAACGGCCAACCACGACAGCGTCGTGCTCGAGCCCCATGGGTGGGTAGTGGTGTTGACGATGGCGTAGATGAAGGCGGTGAGACCACCAGTGATCAGAATGGCACCCGTGACGTCCAACTTGGAGTCAGCGTCCTGGTTGCGAAGTTCCTGGAGGTAGATGACGGCGGCAACGGCGGCCACGATACCGAAGGGAACGTTGACGAAGAAGACCCAGCGCCACGAGGCGAGGCCCGTCAACACACCACCGGCCAGCACGCCCACGGCGCCACCGGCACCAGCCACGGCACTCCAGGCACCAATGGCCTTGGGCATGCGCGGGCCACGGAAGGTGGTGATGATGATGGTCAGGGTCGCGGGCGACAAGATGGCACCACCGATGCCCTGAATGGCGCGCGCAATAACAATCTGCGGACCGGTGTGGGCGAAACCACACGCGATTGACGCGAGGGTGAAGGCCACGACACCAAGGATGTAGACCTTGCGGCGACCGAAGAGGTCAGCGAGTCGACCACCGAGCAACAAGAATCCGGCGAAGGTCAAGACGTAGGCGTTGACGACCCACAGGACCTGGACCGAGTTCATGTGGAGGTCGGCGCCCATGTGGGGCAGGGCGACGTTGACGATGGAGACGTCGAGAACGACCATGAACTGCGCGACGCAGGCGATGGTCAAGATCAGCCAATCGGGGGCGTGACGATGCGTGGGTGTAGTGGTTTCGCTCATTTGGCCAGCCTAAAGGCCGAGGGTGCGTTCATGGCGCATGTGGGGACGTGGGAGAATGGAGGCATGGCAGCTCAGTTCATCTTCACTATGCGCGATTTGCGCCGTTTCTACCCACCAGACCGCGAAGTCCTCAAGGGCATCAACCTCTCCTTCTACCCCGGCGCCAAAATCGGTGTCATTGGTGGCAACGGCTCGGGTAAATCGTCGTTGCTGCGCATCATGGCCGGCCTCGACGACGGTTTCACCGGCGAGGCCCGCCTGACGCCTGGGTTCACCGTGGGCTACCTCCCCCAGGAGCCCCAGCTGGACCCGACCAAGGACGTTGTTGGCAACGTGATGGACGGCGTGGCCGAACAGCGTGACCTGCTGGCTCGCTTCAACGAAGTCTGCGCCGAGTTCGCGAACCCCGACGCCGACTTCGACGCGTTGTTGGTCGAACAGGCCGATCTCCAGAACAAGATTGACGCTCTCGGGGCGTGGGACCTCGACCGGACCCTCGAGATCGCCATGGACGCCCTGCGCCTCCCACCACCCGACGCCGATGTCACACACCTCTCCGGTGGTGAGAAGCGTCGTGTGGCCCTGTGCCGCCTCCTGCTGTCGAAACCCGACCTGCTCTTGCTCGACGAGCCCACCAACCACCTCGACGCCGAGTCCGTGGCGTGGTTGGAGCGTGCCCTCCAGGACTACAGCGGCACCGTTGTCGCCATTACCCACGACCGCTACTTCCTCGACAACGCCGCGTCGTGGATCCTGGAACTCGACCGTGGTCACGGCATCCCCTATGAGGGCAACTACACCGGTTGGCTCGAGCAGAAGCAGGCTCGCTTGGCCGCTGAAGAAAAGGGCGACAAGGTTCGCCAGGCCGCCCTGGAGCGCGAGCTCGAGTGGATTCGCATGGCCCCGAAGGCCCGTCAGAGCAAGGGCAAGGCTCGTCTCAACGCCTTCAACGAACTCGTCGCCGAGGCCGAGGCGGCCGAGCGTCGTGCCGACAAGATGGAAATCGCCATCCCCGCCGGTCCCCGTCTGGGTGACGTCGTGGTCAACGCCAAGGGCATCACGAAGGGATTCGGCGACCACCTATTAATTGAGGACCTTGAGTTCATGTTGCCTCCCGGCGGCATTGTCGGTGTCATTGGCGCCAACGGTGCCGGTAAGACGACGCTGTTCAAGATGATGGTCGGACTAGAAACACCCGACAGTGGTGAACTGACCGTTGGTTCAACCGTCCAGTTCGCCTACGTCGACCAGTCACGTGACAACCTCGACCCCGCCGCGACCGTCTTTGACGAGATCAGTGGTGGGCAGGAACACATGATCGTGGGCAACCGGGAGATTCACGCTCGCGCCTACGTCTCGAGCTTCGGTTTCAAGGGCTCGGACCAGCAGAAGAAGGTCGGCGAAATCTCCGGTGGTGAGCGCAACCGTGTCCAGCTGGCCAAGGTGCTGCGCAGTGGCGGCAACGTCCTGCTCCTCGACGAACCAACGAACGACCTTGACGTCGACACGTTGCGGGCGCTCGAAGACGGACTCCTCAGTTTCCCCGGCTGCACCGTCGTAATTAGTCACGACCGCTGGTTCCTCGACCGCATCGCGACCCACGTGCTCGCCTTCGAGGGCGACGCCGTGGTGCGCTGGTTCGAGGGGAACTTCTCGGACTACGAAGCCGATCGTCACAAGCGACTCGGCAACGACGCCGACACGCCCCACCGCATCAAGTACAAGCCGCTCACGCGCTAGTGATGCGTTTTCGCTCGCGAGTGCGCTCGGCGTAAGGTGGCGACGTGGCCGGCACTGACTACTCGACGTATCTAAAAATCCCCGATCTGCTCACCCTGCAGGTCCCCCTGACTCCGGGCGCTGAGGATGAATTGCTTTTCATCGTGGTGCACCAGAGCTACGAACTCTGGTTCAAAGTCATGGTGGACGAACTACGTAAGGCCGTGAGCGCATTAGGCGTGGCCGAGCCGTGGAACGCCATTGCGCCGCTGCGTCGTGTTGTGGCCACGGAGCGTCTCCTCATCGAGCACCTGCGGGTCCTCGAGACAATGTCGCCCGAGGCCTTCCTGGCCTTCCGTGATCCACTCGACCCCGCCTCGGGCTTCCAGTCCTTCCAATTCCGCGCCCTGGAATTCCTTAGTGGCGGAGGCAAGCGCGAGATGCTGGAGTTCTCACTCTTCACCGACGACGTCAAAGAATGGCTGCGTGGCGTGGCCAGCGAGGTGACCCTCTGGCAGGCCTTCGCGGGTGCCGTCAGCGAGCTCACTGACCACAACGAAGTCGACGTCACCGCCCTGGTGGCGCTCTATCGCGACCACCGCAGTGCTGAGCGTGCGGCCTTGCACACCGTCGCCGAATTGCTGATGGACCACGATGAGTTCATCGCCATGTGGCGTCACCAGCACATGCTGATGGCTGGCCGTGAGATTGGCAATCGCACCGGCACGGGCGGTTCCGCGGGGATGTCCTACCTCGCGACCACACTCAATCTTCGGCTCTATCCTCTGTTATGGGAAGTGAGGTCTGCACTATGACGACTCGAGACGACTGCCTGCAGCGTGACGCCAGCGATGAACTGGCCCCGCTCCGAGAACAGTTCTTCTTGCCCGAAGGTGACATTTACCTCGACGGCAATTCATTGGGTCCGGTGAGTACGAGCAGCCAGGCTCGCGTTCGCGAGGTCCTCGACAGCCAGTGGCGTGACGGCTTGGTGCGTTCGTGGAACGCCGCCGGCTGGATGGACCTTCCCCTGCGCGTCGGTGACAAGATCGCCACACTGATCGGCGCCCGTCCCAACGAGGTCGTGGCGGCCGACACCCTAACCATCATGCTGGCGAAGATGATTGGCGGCGCCCTGAAGCTTCGCCCGACCCGCAGCGTCATTCTCACCGACGCCGCCAACTTCCACTCGGACGTCTACATCGCTGAATCGATGGCCTCCATGGCCGGTCGTCCGGTCGAGGTGCGCGCCATTGACCGCAACACGCTGGGCGACCACCTCGGTGACGACGTCGCCTTGGTGTTGCTGACGCAGGTGGACTTTCGCACCGGCGAACAACTCGACGTGGCCCAGATCACGGCCCAGGTCCACTCTTCCGGTGCGCTGATGCTGTGGGACTTCGCCCACTCAACCGGAGCGGTCACGCTCGACGTGACCGGTGCGGACGTGGACTTCGCCGCCGGATGCGGGTACAAGTACCTGAACGGCGGCCCCGGGGCCCCGGCCTTCGGGTACATCAACTCTCGCTGGCAAAACGTCATCGACAACCCACTGCGCGGGTGGCTGGGGCACGCCCGCCCCTTTGATTTTGTCCTCGACTACGAACCGGCCGACGGGATGCGATCGTTCATTACGTCCTCGCCGTCGATTCTGGCTCTGGCGGCCCTCGACGGGGCCCTCGATGTTTTCGGGCAGACCACCATGGCGGCGGTTCGCGCCAAGAGCCTGGCCCTGACCGACCTGTTCATTGCCCTGGTGGACGAGCGTCTGTCGGGTCAGTTTGAAGTGGTGACGCCGCGGGACCACGCCCGCCGTGGATCACAGGTGTCGTTGCGTCACCCCGACAGCTACGCCATCGTGCAAGCGATGATCGCGCGAGGTGTGACGGGTGACTTCCGCGACCCCGACATCGCCCGCTTCGGTTTTACCCCGCTCTACCTGCGCTACGTCGACGTCTACGACGCGGTGGAGCACTTGGTGCAAGTCATGACGAACGAAGAGTTCCGCGACGCCCGTTTCCACGTGCGTAACGCGGTGACCTGATTACTGCGAGAAGATAACGGTGCGCTGGCCGACCAGCGCCACCCGGTCTTGGGCCAACAGCCCCACCGCGCGGGCCAGCACGGTGCGCTCCACGTCACGACCTAACGCGACGAAGTTGTCCACGGTGCGGGCATGGGTCACGCGAACCACGTCTTGATCGATGATGGGACCCTCGTCGAGGTCGCCGGTCACGAAGTGTGCGGTGGCGCCAATGAGCTTGACGCCGCGGGCGTGGGCCTGGTGGTAGGGGCGGGCACCCTTGAAGCCGGGGAGGAACGAGTGGTGGATATTCACCACGCGTCCGGCAAAGTCCTCGCAGAAGGCCGCGGACAGGACTTGCATGTAGCGAGCGAGGACGACGAAGTCAATGTCGTGGGCGGCAATGAGCGTGCGGAGCTCTTGTTCAGCCAGGTCCTTGGTCTCAGGAGTGACGGGCACGTGGTGAAACGGCACGCCGGCACTGGCGCAGAGGGGCTCGAGGTCAGGATGATTCGACACCACAACGGGAATATCAAGGACAAGGTCGCCCTGGCTCTTGCGGTAGAGGAGTTCGGCGAGACAGTGGTCGTACTTGGACACCATGATCAACGCTCGACGAGGCTGTGCCTCGAGCCGCACCGTCAGCGTCGGCGCGAAGGCGGCAAGCTGGCGGGCCATGGTGGCGGCGACGTCATCGCGGGACGCCACCGTCGCGGTGAAGCGCGTGCGCATGACGAACTCGCCGGTGGTCGGGTCCGTGAACTGGTCGTTCTCGAGAATGTTTCCACCCACGACGACGATGGCGCTCGAGGCGGCCTGGACAATTCCAGGCTGGTCGACGCAACGGAGCGTTGAGATAAACGTGGTCATGACTTCCGCCCTCCGCTGTCGAGACTAGGACCCGAGTCGGCCACGGCGCCAGTTGGCGGGGTCTTCGTCGGGGAGAGCAGCACGAAGGCGACAACACCGGCAACGGCGAGCAGCGCCGCCGCCAACTTCATGTTGACTAAGAAGCCATTGAGTGTCGGAATGCTCTGGTGAGCGGGGGTGTAGTGGGCGAGGAGGAGTCCTGAGACCGCTGCGCCGATGGAAAGTCCAATGTTACGAATGAGCTGGTAGAAGCCGAGAGCCGCCCCGGTATCGGCGGCTGGCACCGAGCGCACGATGAATCCCGGCATTGCGGCGAAGGTGATGCCGGCGCCCAGGCCGACGAGTCCCGAGACGGCGAAGGCTTCGTAGAGGTGGGCATGGAAGGCCACGAACCCCAGTGATCCGGCGACAAAGAAGAGGATTCCCACCGGCATGATGGCGCGCAGACCGACCTTCTTAATCAAGGCGGGGGAAAAGCGACTGGCGATAAAGGTGCCCACCGACAACGGGAGCAGGAGAAGGCCCGACGTGAGGACCGAGGAGCCGAAGCCAAAACCGGTTGATGGAGGGATCGTCACAAACTCCACCAGAATCGGCAAGAAGAGGTAGAAGGCCATCGAGATGACGAAGCCGGCGGCATCTGCGGCCATGACGTTTCGAATCCGCACCTGCCGGAGATCGACAAGGGGGTTCGTGGTACGCAGTTCGAACCAGACCCAGCCGGCGAGGACGACCACACTGGCGACAGCGCAGCTCAGCGACAGCGGTGTTGCCCAGCCCCACGCTTGGCCTTCGCCCAACTCAATGAGCAGAATGGTCAAACCAATGGTCAATGACACTGCACCGACGAGGTCGAAGGGCACGTGGGCCACATCGGCATTGGTGGGAAGTACGCGGATTGCCACCAAAAGCGTGGTGGTGACCAACACGGCGGCGACGACGAAGGAGGCGTGGAAAGAAACGAACTCAGCAATGCAACTGGTGAGTGGGTAACCCAGGCCCACACCGACCGCGACCGTGACGGACAGCGTCGCGATGGTGCGCCCCGCGCGTTCGGGCGACAGGTGGCTGCGAGCGATGGCCATGCACACGGGCACCAGCCCGAGACCCAGACCCTGCAGGCTGCGACCGATGAGCAGCGTCGTGAAGTTGGGTGACACCGCGGCCACCAGCAAGCCCACAATGACAATCAGCAGCGACGCGTGAATAACGCGGTGTTGGTATCGACTGTCAGCCAGCCGACCCATTATCGGTGTCGCCAGGGCGCCGGTCAGCAGAGTCACGGTGAGCATCCACTCCGCAGTCGAGAGCGGCACGTGGTCCTTGACCGCGACGGTGGTGATCAGGGGAGCACCCAAGCTCGTGATGATTGACATCATTGCCGCAATAAGCACGAGCGTCACGGGAAGATGACGGTGGGCGGGTGACGTGTCTGACATGGGTGTGAGGGCTGCGTGAGGTCATCGCGAGAGAACACAACGCGATGAGGCCAGCCTTTATTCTACGACGGGGCCTTGACCTGGGGTGAGTAAAGTTGTCACGGTGACAAAGTCACGCCACGACGAGGAGCATCTATGAGCAGTGTCAACGTAATTGTCGAAATCCCTGCCGGCAGTCAGAACAAGTACGAGTTCGACCACGAGACCAACACCATCAAGCTGGACCGCCACTTGATTGTGTCGATGGGCTACCCCGCCGAATACGGCTTCATCCCTGACACCCTCGGCGGTGACGGTGACCCCCTCGACGCCCTGGTGCTGACGGCCTACCCCACCTTCCCCGGCTGCCTTATCGAGTCGAAGATCTTGGGCATGTGCATCATGACCGACGAAAAGGGTGAGGACGCCAAGTTGATCTGCGTGCCGTCGTACGACCCAGCCTGGAAGAACGCCACCGACATCACCGATGTTCCGCAGGCGACGCTCGACCGTATCAAGCACTTCTTCACCGTCTACAAGGACCTCGACGAGGGCAAGTGGGTCAAGGTTGAGAAGTGGGTTGGTCGCGAGGAAGCGCTGGCCGAACTCGAAGCCTCCCGCGCTCGCTTCCAGCACTAAGCACCACCGTTACTCGCGCCACACCCGCGTCGTAGTGTGATGACGACGCTCATCGTGAGCGTCAGAGGGATAGCTATGAGCCTGTCAAAACAGTCCGATGTCGCACGAGTCCTGGAGACTGCCAAGTCACCCGGCTGGACACTCCGTCTCGACGGTTCATCAATCGTGGCCGAACACGACTCGGGCGTTGAGGGCTTGCCCTGGACGGTCGTCGCTCGTCGCGGCGGCCGCGGCATGCGCGTCTCGCTCTACCAGCCCGGTGATGACACCAGCATTGAGGGTGTCGAACTCGGGGAGGTGGCCGGCCCCGCGCGCGATATGGGGCGCCAGCTCCGTGGTCTGCTGGAGGACGCGCCGCTGGAGAGCGCGCTCTAGCGCGGCGACATCTTTAGACTGAAGAGCACGACGAGGAGCCCGTTCATGAAACTGTCCATTGACGCTTTCCCCCCAATCCTGCAACCCCTCTTGCGCTACTTGCGCATTGACTTCACACCCCGCCGGTCGCCATCGATGGCCCAGGTGGGTATCGCCACAGTGGTCGCGGTGGTGGGGTCGCTCCTCGCGGACTTTATCCTCGTCAAGATTGGTGTGGCCCTCTACCCGAGCCAAGCCCACTACCAGCACTTCCAGTTCGCGGACTACTCGAAGCTGACCATCATTGGTGTGCTGTTCGCCTGCGCCGGTTGGCCGATCGTCACGCGCATTTCGTCACAGGCCACGTGGCTCTTCCTGCGGCTCGCGGTGGCGGTGACCCTGGTACTCCTGTTGCCCGACGTCGCAATTTGGTATCTCGGACAGCCCGCCACGGCCGTGTTCGTGCTGGTCTGGATGCACTTGGCTATTGCCTTGGTGACGTTCCTCGCACTGGTGACGCTGGCGCCCGTGCGGTCACGCCGCGGGAACTAGTTCGTCGCGGGTGGCGCGAAGGCGCCGCCGTCCACGCCCAACACGGTGCCGATCGCGGTGACGTGAGCGTGCAGCTCGTCGAGCAAATCAGTATTGACCTTGACCGCCTCAATCAACATGGTGTGTTCCGCGAGCAGTTGCTTGATTTCGTCCGTGTTCTGTGACGTGTGCGTCGCCACTTCGGCGCTAATGGCGTCGGCTCGCTTGGCGGCAATCAGCAGCGCCGCCGCCTGCACTCCCGCCATCATTGACAAGAACAGGTTCAGCAAGATGAAGGGGTAGGGGTCGAAGGGCTTGTGGTGCAGCACCTTGGTAAAGAACCAGGTGTTGACGACGGCCCAGAGGATCATCACCCCGAAGAAGGCGAAGACGAATGACCACGACCCCATGGCGTTGCGCATGCGGTCGGCGGCCCGTTCGCCCACGGTGAGGTCGCCGCCGGAGCGAACGCCCGGGTGCAGGTGCCACTTGGCGGTCGATGGCTTGGTGCTCATATGGTTCAAATTGTTACACAGTTGGCGAGACGCCACTGCGTTCTACGCACCACCGCCACAGCGCACGCTGATCGGCGGTGGGGGTGGCGCTGCGTGTGCGCATTTTGTGCTCGCTGCGAACACGGCGATCGAAATAGAGCGCGCCGTCATTGTCCGCCAGATCGGGTGTTGACGCCAACCACAGAGCGGTGTCCATTCCCTCAGCGGGAGTGCGCAAGAAGGGGCGCAGGAGTCGGTAGAAAGTGGGGAGTGATGACGCCAAGCCGGGCGTATCGCTCCATCCCGGGTGCATGGTGGCGAAGAGAATCTGTGACGGCGACACGAGGTCGGCCCACTCGTGGGCGAGCATCACTTGGGCCCGCTTGGCGTGGGCGTAGGCCTTGACGCCGTCGTAGTTTGTCGGCGTCATCTCAAACGCGGGCAATGAGAACTTCCACGAGTACATGCCGCCCGAGGTCACGGTGATCACGCGGCCGGGGGCTGCGTTGGCCAGGGGGCCTCGGAGAAGTTCGGTCAACAAAAAGGGGCCCACAACGTGGGTCGCCAGGGTGGTTTCGGTGCCGTCGGGACTGCGGGTGTAGTCGGCCGTGAGCGCGCCGGCGTTGTGCACGAGAACATCGATAGTGTCGGTCACTTCACGCAGCGTGGCCGCACAGCGTCGCACGCTCTCGAGCGAGCCCATGTCGCCTTCGACGAAGGTGAAGGCGTCTCGGCCGATTCGCTCACGAAGCTCAGCGATGACGACCTCGGCCTTCTGAGGGTTCCGCGCCACGACGTAGACGTGGGCGCCTGCTTGCGCGAAGGCCGCGGCCGCTTCGAGTCCGAGGCCACTGGTGGCGCCCGTCACCACGACGTGACGACCGGCGAGTGATGGCGTGGCGGCCCAGTGGTCGAGACGTGAGCGAACGCGGTACCCGATGTTGGAAAAACTCAGGACGACCGTGGCCTCAATGGCCCGGTCAATCGCGCGCGTCAGCGACGAGCTCATTAGGGATTGAGGACCAGGCGCAGGCTGTCGCGCGCCCGGTCGCCAATGCCCTTGAACAGAAGGGCTACGAGTGGGGTGGCGAGGCGGAAGCGCCCGAGGGTTTCGAGCTCGGCGTCGTAGGTGACGTCACAGCCGTCACCATTGGGCACGAACGTGATCTCGTCCGTGGACTTGACCTTGTCGGTTTCGGCGACGAGGACGACCCGCTTGCCCGGTTCGTAGGCGGCAATGACGTACTCGAGGGGCATGACGGACTTGCCGAATTTGGCTTGCAGCAGGAATCGACTGCCAAGTCCGACGGGCCCGTCCTGCAGTGGCTCCGCGGCAACGACGCCCGGGTCCCACTCTTCGGCGTTGGCGAAATCGGCCATGTAGTCAAAGGCGTTCTGCGGACTCAAGCGTGAGGTAATCGTGGTGCGGTAACGGGCCATGGGCGTCTCCTGTCGCTCAGGGTCACAATACCGGTAACCTCAGAGTGTTAGTCCAGAGGCGTTGGTGTCTCGACCCGAGGGAGTTACGAGTAGTGCGAATTGCCATTGTCGGCAGCGGTGTCGCCGGACTCGTGAGCGCCCACCTTCTCGCTCGTGACCACGATGTCGTGCTGTTTGAGGCCGATGATCGACTCGGCGGCCACGCGCACACGCACCTGGTCCCCAATGGCGATGGTGTCGCGGCCATTGACACCGGATTCATGGTGTTCAATCACCGCTGCTACCCGCTCTTAACGAGTTTGTTCGACGAACTGGGCGTACCGTCGCGCGAAAGCGATATGAGTTTCTCGGTGGCCGATGACCTCGCGGATGTTGAGTGGCGAAGCTCGAATCTCGCCACGATCTTTGCGCAGCGACGGAATCTGGTTCGTCCGGCGTTCTGGCGCATGCTGACCGAGATTGTCCGATTCAACAAGGCAGCCCTGGCGCACTTGGACTCGAGCGGTGACGACGTCTCTCTCGAGACCTTTCTCGACCGCGGTGGGTACTCGTCTTTTTTCCAGGACTTCTACCTCATCCCGATGGGGGCAGCCATTTGGAGCGCCAACCCCCAGACCTTCGCGGCCTTCCCCGCTCGCTCGCTGTTTCGTTTTCTCAATAACCACGGTCTGCTGTCGATCGCTAATCGTCCGCAGTGGCGCACCATCGTGGGCGGGTCCGTGCAGTACGTCAACGCCATCGCGACCCGACTGGGATCATCGGTGCGCCTCAGCACACCAGTGACGGGCATTCGCCGGGCCAGGGATGGCGTGGTGGTGTCTTGGGCCGGTGGCGAGGAGTCGTTCGACCACGTCGTACTGGCCACCCACGCCCCTGATGCCCTCGCGCTACTCAGCGACCCCCACCCCGATGAAGTCGCCGTCCTCGGCGCCCTGCGCTACCAAGACAATGTGGCGACGTTGCACACGGATGATGCGCTCATGCCTCGCCGCAAAAATGCTCGGGCCAGTTGGAACTACCGCCGGCTACCGGGCGCGACGGTGCCCACCCTCACCTACGACGTGTCGCGTCTGCAGGGTCATGGTGGAGACGTGCGTTTCTACGTGACACTGAACCAAGATGACGCCGTAGCCCCCGACAAGGTGCTCGCGACCATGCACTATGCCCACCCCGTGTTCGACGGACCGGCCATGGCTGCGCAGCGACGTCATTCTGAGATTTCGGGCGTCGACCGTGTGTCGTACGCCGGGGCGTACTGGGGCTACGGCTTTCACGAGGACGGCGCCCGATCGGCCTTCGTGGTCGCTAAGGCGCTGGGTGTCGATGTCGACATCGTGCTCCCATGAAGAGCGCGCTCTACGAAGGGGTCGTTCGGCACGTTCGCCACAGCACCGATGCCACTCACCACGTGGCCCACGAGTTCCAGTATCGGAGCACCCAGTTTTTTCTTTTCCTTGATGAACTCGACGAAGTCTTCGCTCTGCACCCACTGTGGTCAACGACCTCGCCACGACCCGTCTGGTTCCGCCGTAACGACTTTGGCGGCGACCGCACCACGTCACTCGAGGACTCGCTGCGCGACGAGGTGCTCGCTGCCACCGGGGAACGTCCCACCGGCCCCATCGCCCTGCTGGGCCAGGTGCGCACCTGGGGCTTTCTGTTCAACCCGCTGACGACCTACTACCTCTACGACGAGGCCGGCGAGACGGTGCAGTGGCTCATCCTCGAGGTTCGCTCGACGCCGTGGCTCGAGCGCCGCCGCTACGTCATCAGTGCCGCCGACCCCGCTCCCCGCTTTGCCAAAACGCTGCACGTGTCACCCTTTTTGGGCATGGATCACGAGTACGTGCTGCGGTGGTCACCGCCGGGGCGCACCTTGGGGATCCATTTGGAGAACTGGCGCGGCGACGAGCGCATCTTTGACGCGTCCTTGACGTTGTCGCGCGTGGAACTCACCCGCCGCTCGATGGCGGCGGTGGTCTGGCGGCGTCCCTTCGCCACCTACGGCGTGACCTACGGTATTTACCGGGAAGCACTGACCCTGGTGCGCAAGCGCGCACCGTTTTTTACCCACCCGGCGAAACTCGCCCGAAAGGAAAAGGACGCTGCTCATGGCTGACACCATCGCGCCGCACTCATCAAAGACCGCCCGCATGCGCCGCTCGGCGTGGCGTGAAGCGGTGTTGCGGTGGATGCTCCGTCGACTGTCGTACGGCACGCTGGTGCTGCACGAAGGCGAGGCCGAGGCCCGCTTTGGTCACGGCACCCCCGAAATGCACGTCCGCGTGCACGATGTGCGCACTTACACCGCCCTCGTCAAGGGTGGTTCAATCGGTTTTGGCGAGAGCTACACCGAGGGTTGGTGGGATGTCGATGATCTGACCGGCTTCGTCCAGTTCGTCATTCGCAACATGGCCCCGCTGCTGCACCGTCTCGACCGCTGGTCGCACGTCATTGCCCCGGTGCGCAACCGGTTGCACTGGATGGCGCGTCCGAACAAGGCCCGCGACAAGGAGAACATCCTCGCGCACTACGACCTCGGTAATTCCTTCTATCGGGTGATGCTCGACCCCACGATGATGTACTCGTGTGCCTACTTCGCCTCGCCCGACGTCTCACTCGAAACGGCGTCCAAGGCCAAGCTGGACTTGCTCTGTCAGAAACTGGCGCTCACCCCCGACGACCACCTCGTGGAAATCGGCACGGGGTGGGGTGGGCTCGCGGTGCACGCCGCCGAGCACTACGGCTGCCGGGTCACCTCCGTCACGATTTCTGACGCGCAGTACGACTACGCGACAGCGCTGGTGGCCGCCAAGGGGCTTCAGGATCGGGTCACAATCCTGAACAAGGACTACCGCGACCTCACCGGCACTTACGACAAGTTGGTGTCGGTTGAAATGATCGAGGCCATTGGCTGGCGACAGCTCGAGACCTATTTCCGCACCTGCGCGGCCCTCCTTAAGCCCGATGGGCTCATGGCTCTGCAGGCCATCGTCATTGAAGACGCCAGCTACGAGCGCACGAAGAACACGCAGGACTTCATCAAGAACATGATCTTCCCCGGTGGCTTCTTGCCAAGCATCGCGGCAATCAACGACACCGCGAGTGCGGTGAGCGACCTCCGTCTCATCGGACTCCAGGACATTGGCCGTCACTACGCCGAGACCCTGCGGCGCTGGCGCGAAAACCTCGCCGAGCGTCAGGACGCCTACGACGAACTCGGGCTGGGCGAGACCTTCCAGCGCATGTGGAACCTCTACCTGCAGTACTGCGAAGCCGGCTTCCTCGAACGCCACGTGAGTGACGTGCAGATGATCTTCGCCAAGGCCGACTGGCGCGACCCCGTCCTCTAGAAGGTTCTCGAGGGCGGGTATGCCCCGTCAGGCTGACTCTTGTTGCCTAGGATGACCGCTAATCGTTCATTCGTGGGGAGACAGCGTGACGACATTTGTGGAAGGTCGGAATCAAACTGACCTCGCGGCGCAGCAGAGTAAGCGATTCATCAAGTCACTGCGACGCGCGGACATCATCCTCTTTATCGTCGCGGCCGTCATCTCGATGGACACCATTGGCACGATGGCCTCAGGTGGCCTGCAGTCCGTTGTCTGGGGCGCGATTCTCGTGCTCTTTTTCATGGTGCCCTACGCCATGCTCTTCGCCGAGACCGGTTCGACCTTCCCTGAAGAAGGTGGCCCCTACCAGTGGACCAAGTTCGCCTTCGGACGGTTGGCCGGTGGCATCACCTCGGTGATGTATTGGGTGACCACTCCTATTTGGCTGGGTGGCTCACTGGCCTTTATCGCGTCGGGCACTTTCTCGAACTACGTCCTGCACATTCCCAGCGGATCCGTCTGGGACTGGGCCTTCAAGCTCGGCTACGTCTGGGTCGCGGTCCTGCTGGCGGTGATGTCGCTCAAGACCGGCAAGATCTACGTGAACATTGGGGCCTGGGCCAAGATGGCGGTGCTCATGCTCTTGGTGGGTACCACGGCCGTCTACGGCGTGCTCCACGGCTTCGCCCACCAGAGCTGGGCAAGTCTGCACCCGACGGTCGCCGGCTTCTTGTTCGCAGCTCCGGTCATGCTCTTTTCCTACGTCGGCTTTGAAGCCCCAAACTCGGCCTCCGAAGAGATGTTCGACGCCGCCACCGACACCGGTCCGGCAATTCGCGTGGGCACCTTGATCACCGCGCTGGCCTACCTCCTGCCGGTGCTGGCGATTGTGCTGATTGTGCCGGCCAATCAGGTCAGTGGCCTGAGTGGCTACATGAGCGCCGTCAAGATTGTCTTCACCGGCGTTTACGGACCGGCCAGTGGTGTCATCATCAAAATTGCCGGCATCTTGTTCGTGGTGTCAATTATCAACCTCGGCAGCTCGTGGATGATTTCGACCGACCGCACCCAGGCGATGGCCGCGGCCGACGGCACCTTCTTTGGTGGCTACTTCGGCGTGTTCAACGAGCGCTTTGGCACGCCGCTTCGCGTCAATATCTCGTCGGGCATCATCGGATCACTCTTCACCGTTGCGGCGATGGAAATCGTGAACGGGTCGTCGGCCGCCGTATTCCAGGTCGTGCTCAACACGGCCGTCTCGACGTTGCTGTTCTCCTACCTCTTGATCGTGCCGGCCATTTTGGTGCTGCGTCGCAAGTACCCCGACCGCCACCGCCCCTACAGCGTTCCCGGCGGGCAGGTGGGCTTCTTCGTCCTCGGCACCGTGGTGCTGCTCTTCTTAATTGTCGGCGCAATGGCGACGGTCGCACCGAGTGTGCTGAACAACCTCTTTGGGGTCTCGTATTCCTTCACCAACAGCTGGGGTGTGTCGGGACTGCGCTTCGAGCTCTTCACCTTGGGCACCCTGGGTGTCGTGGTGTTGATTGGCACTATCGGGTACCTCTTCGGAGGCCGCGTGCGCCGCGACCTCGTGCCCCTCGAGATTTAGACCGCGGGCGCGGCCACGAGGTGCAACTGCCCGTTGCGCCACACCACGGCGTACTCGCCGGCAATAACCGCGTCAACGGCGTCGGTGATGACGTCAGCGCGCCACGCCCGATCGAACTTGCTCGGTCGCCCTTCGAGGCGGGCCAGCAGATCGTTCTTTGAGGCCAGCACCGAAGGCTCCAAGGACATCGCCTGTGCCGTTTGCGCCACGAGGGCTTGGAGAATGGCGAGGAGGCCCCGCATCTCGTCGCCGCGATCGTCATTGGGGAGCACGAGTTCGTCGGTGGAGGCCCGCTCGCCAGCGGTGAGCGCCCCAACGAACTGGGGGACGAGGTCCGCGGGCACCCGGCGCCCTAGCGCACTGCGCATCGCCTCGACGCTGCGAGGCCGTTGGGCCGCGACTGAAATCAAGGTGTCGTCGGGGACCAGATAGCGCCGCGTGATGTTGAGCATCTCGGCCAGTTCTTCGCGCAGGGCGGCGAGGTACTGCACGACCAGGAGGTCGCGGCGGGGAATGGATTCGCGTTGCTGGAGGTGCCACCACGACTGGGCGAGGACGACGTCCTTTGGTGTGCTCGCCAAAATCGCCTCGCACTCCTCGTCGAAGGCCTGCACGCGGCCGAGGGCGGTCAGATCGGTGAAGAGTTCGTCGGCGATGTCGAAGAGGTGGGCCACGTCATTAGTGGCGTAGAGCTGGGCGGCTGCGCTCAGGGGGCGGACAGTCCAGTCGCTGGTCTGTTCCGACTTGTCGAGCTCGAGACTCAAGAGTTCAGACGCGAGGTAGGCCAGCGAGGCGCCGCGCATGCCGGTCAACTGCGCGGCAACTTGCGTGTCGAAGAGTCGTGTTGGTCGCACGCCCAAGGCGCGGTCGAGCACCGTCAGGTCGTTAATCGCCGCGTGGGCGATGGCGATGGCGTCGGACTGGAAGAGGGGTGCGAGGAGGGCGATGTCGACGGTGAAGGGGTCGACGAGCATGATGAAGTCAGGCCACGCCACCTGGACCAGGGCCAAGCGGGCGTAGTAGGTGCGGCGGTTATCGAACTCGGTGTCGAAGGCGTAGCGCGGTTCGTCGGCGTGTTCGGCCAGGAGTTCGGCGAGCCGCTCATTGGTCGTGACCAATTCGAAGGGCATCTCTCGTTGGGTCATGCCTTCATCCTCTCACGACCAGCCGCGGTCGGCTCAATTGGCGGAGTCGATGAAGTTATCGACACTGAGTGGGGTACCGGGAGTGAACTGATACGCCACCAGGGGATTGTCCTTGTGCAGGACGGCACTGAAGTCGACGCACACGGCGTTGCGCTCGGGGTAGACCTCCCGTTCCGTTCGCCAGTAGTGGCCGAAGAACACGGGCTTGGTGGGGTGGCCGAAGGCCACGTCGCGGTACTGCTCGGGCCCTTCGGTGTCGGACAGGACCAGGTTGCTCGTCGCCAGGTTCGGGATGTCGGCCACGTTGCGATACGTGAAGGGCCCAGACACCCACCAACGCAGTCGGGCGTGACGTCGCGGCTCGTCCTCCTTATCCAGGAATTCACCCTTAGCGCCGTCACGGCCGAAGTGGTGGATCGGGAACTCGGCACCCTTCAAGATGGTTTCAACGGCCCAATAGGCCTCGGTACCCTTCGCGAAGACGGACTCGAGCGCGTCGGCGTCGCCGAGATAGGGCCCCACCCCCGCTTTCGTCAGGAAGGCGATGGCGTCGGGCTGCCAGCAGGCGTGGACGGCACAAAAGTCATCCGTCTCGATCCACATCGGCAACGTCTTGAACCACTCGATGTAGTCGAGGTAGACCTCGTCGGTGACGCGCACGTCGTTGAGGAAGGCGCGCTTCTGGCGACGGTAGCCGTCGGACATCGTCTTTAGGTAGCGACTGCCGTCTTGCGTCTTGGTCGCGTGCCCAATGGCGTTGAGCTCGTGGTTGCCCATAACAGCCAGCGCTGCCCCGTTCACGACCATGGCGCGCACAATGTCGAGGGCCTGGAACTGGTAGTCGCCTCGATCCACGAAGTCGCCGACGAAGACGGCGGTGCGCTCGGGGTGGTGGTAGAAACCGGCTTCGTTGGTGTAGCCCATTGTTTGCAAGAGGGCCTCGAGTTTCTGGCCCTCGCCGTGAATGTCACCAATGAAGTCGTAGTGTGCCACCGACACCCTTTCTGTCGGGGGCGACGCCCACCGACTCCTCCATGATACGAAACGAGTGTGACGCTAGGGCGTGGTCTTGTTCCGACGCGCGTGGTAGCCACGCTTGACGAAGAGGCGCCCAAAGAGGTGGTGGGAGGTGCGACGCACCCAGCGCGTGAACGACAACAGGGTGGGCTGGCCGATTAACGTCAGCAACAGCGAGCCCTCGACATTGTTGAAGTAGCCACTGTTGAAGATGAACTGGTAGCCGGCGTCGCACAGGGGCAGGAGAATGAACCACGACACCAGGAAGGTTCCAACGTAGCCACCCCAGCGCACAATCGTGCTCCAGGGCCGATCGAGCTCGCTGCTCCAGCGAGTCAGCGGATCGAGCCAATAGTCAGCCACGCGCCAGTACAAGAGAATTGGTGCGGCGTAGCCAAACAACGGGATCACGTTGGCGACGAAGTTAGTGACGTCGAAGAAGTAGTTCAGCGGGAACGCCGTGGTGAGCGTCGCCGCGCTCATCCAGTACCCGTACTGGAAGAACAGCGCCAATCCCTCGATCAGGCCCGAAATGAGCAGGAAGCGAATGCGCTCGTCCCACGTAACCCGTTTGCGTGTGCGATTAGCCATGAACCCCTACTCCGTCCAGTCGTCGGCGTCGCTGTCGTCCCAGTCTCCGTAGGAGGGACCGCGACGGTTCTCGTGCATGAACTCCAGGTACTCCTCGAGTGCGATGTCGTCGTTGTCGAGGGCGTTGACAATGGTGGTCAAGCTATCCATGTCGTGGGCGCTCGCCAAGAACTGCCCGTGCACCACGTCACAGTCGGAATCGTGGCAGCGCCACTCCTGGACCAGCACGAGGGCCCCTGACGGTGCGTGGGAGAACAGGCTGGTCATGTCACCGTCAAGGTCACTCATGCGCTCGAGCAATGTGAACTGGTGGTTGGCGGCCAGGGCGAAGCGGACTTCGTCGGCACCGGTGCCGCGCTTGACGTAGTTGAAGGCGCCGTGCTTGTTCAGGGCCTTGCGCATGCGAAAGGCCGCGTGGGCGATGGGGTTCAGGGTCTTCTTACCCATGGATGTCCTCCTCGGAGATTGGTGTGGCGTCCAGTTGCAGTGTGACCACGGCCTGGCAGACGTCTTCCCAGTTCGTGCCACCCACGCACAGCACGGTGCGCAGATCGGGCGTGTCGGGACGCGGGCCCTGGGTGGGGCGTGCGTCGAAGCGGTCGAGCAAAATCATCGTGTCACCCATGGCGTAGAGGGCAGTCATTTCCTCGCCGAACTGGTACCACCCGATGTGGGTGGCCTCCGGCAGCTGTTCCATGCGGGCCAACTGGCGCTCAAAACCCGGGATCGGAGAGGCGTGGGTGTAGCCCTTATTGGCCCGGTTGAAGAGCTTGAACAACTGGAGCCGCCCGGCGGCCGCGTCGTCAACCAGTTTCTTGCGCATGTTGCTCCTTCGGGCCAGTTTCGAATCAGGGAATGATGACGATAGACGGTGGCTGTGACACGCCAAGCGCACTTCAAGATGAATTCTTGGTGATGCGAACTACTTCACAAGTGGGCGGGCAAAACCTCCTGATGGGCGGCGGTTCCTGGTCAACAGTCCCGCCGGCCCATCGGGCGGCTTCTTACGAGGCCGTGCGAAGCAGGCGAATCACGGCGGCCACGTCGATGCGATTTTCGGAGAACCACGTACGTATGGCGGCGCGCTCAGCGTCATAGGAGGCCACGCTGGTGCCGTGGCGCCGGTGGTGGGCCCGCAGGGCATCCTCGGCGTAGGCCATGGCGGCAATGGGGCGGGCGTCGCGAAGCATCGTCAATGCCTCGGTACTCGAGTAACCGTCCTCGAGCAGCATCGCAAAGGCCATGGACGGCCCGCGGTTGATGCCCATGTGGCAGTGCACCATGAGCGTGCCACCCTCGTGGCGGGCCGCGTGCATAGCGCGAATGCCCGCATCGAACCAGGTGTCGGACTGGGCCGTGCCGTTGTCATGGGTACCGAGGTAGTGGTAGCGAATCGTCGGATCGACGGCGGCAACGAGCGACGCGTCGGACCACTCACCGCGCAAGTCGACGATGTCGGTCACGCCAGCGTTGCGCCACTCAGCGAGCTGCGTTTCGGCCTTCGTCTGGTCGTGATGCAGGTCACCGCTGATCAACAACCACGGCGTCACCGGGCAGACCCGGCGGTGCCAGGCACGGGTGTCGTTATCGAGCGCGGTCATTGCGACACCTCCGTTGTGAAAGCGTCGTCGTTGTCCCGCAGGCGGGCGTAGGACTGCTCGTAGAGCACCACGGACGCCTCACGCAGCTCCTTGAAGTGCTCGGCCTTGAGGGGGCTCGACTCGTGAAGTGTCGCGGCGACCTCGAACGACCAGTGTGCGGTGGTCCAGGCGGCCAACCGATCAATTTCGCTTTGATCGAGCTCGTCAACAAACTGCTGTTCAGCGGTATTGAATGGGTGCTCGCGGTGCTCTGGCGTGACGAGGGCCATCAGGGCGAACAAGGTCGGGCCGACCCGGTCGGGGGCCACCATCAGCCACGAACGACGCTCGTCCGGGTCGGTAACGGACTGCACGGTGTAGGCCAACGTCGACCCCTCGTGGAGCTCAATCAGGTGGAGGGGGTGAATGTCAACCCCAAACGTGGTGCGGGTACCGGTGTACACGCTGGCAAGTAATGCACTCATACTGTCTTCTTTCTCTTCGTTGGTTTCTTCGGTTCGCTCGGGAGCGGGAGCAATTTGATGGGGCAGGACTTCAGTGCCATGACGGAACCGTCTTCGCCCTCAAGGGTGATCGTCCCGTGCTGCCACACGAGCATCGTGTACGGCCCACTGTTGTGGGCGTAAAAGTTGATCAGCACTTGCGCCATCGCCGCGGCTTCCTCCTGCGACCATCCGGTCAGGTTGAAGCTCCGACGGTGACGCTCGAAGCGACCCCGGACGATGTATCCGGTGGGGTACGTTTCCGACGTCACGGCCGGCGCAGGAGTGCGGGGCCGGAACGGGAGGATCGTGGCGCCATCAGACATCGAGGTCACCGGTGCCTTCTTCAACGTAGACGCGCATGGCCTCACGAAGGTCATCGAGTCCCCATCCGAAGGGAACGTCAACGTCCCAGGTACTCACGGTCACCACGTTGCCGGGCTGTTCGCCGAGCGCGTCGTAGATGGCCGCGTTCATCTGTGTCACGAGGGTGGCGTACCCTTCGTCGGTCGAAGCACGAACCCACCAGTTGGGGTTGGGGCCGTACGCCGGTTCGCTGAAACCGATCTGGCGAAGCTTTTCCTCGGCCCAGGGTTCGACGGCAATCATGTCTTGAATGTTGAGGTTGGAGATCACCTCACCGATCACGTCACCGTCGTCGTGAACAAAAACCTGAATGTAGCGGTGGTCCGAAAACTCCGCCAGGGTGATCAGTGTTCGTCCGTCGGCGCGCATCGCGCTGAGCAGCTCAACCAGGTTGCCAGTTAACGAACTGACGGTCGTTTCGCGACCGGCGCCATAGCCAGTCAATTCAATGTGTTTTCTCATACATCGAAGATAAAAGACGGGTGTGACATCGACTCGGCGTTACCATGAGCAAGCGGGAACAACGGGGTTCTCGTCTGCTTCGGCAGGCCGTTGTAAAGGCAGTCATCGTGTCACTTTCGGATCGCAGCGTCGACGCTCTCGGCAGCGTCGCAACCGAACGAACCCGCGAACTCATCGATGCGTCAGAGCGTGCGCGCACGAGAGCCGAACGTAGCGCGCGAGCACGCTTCTCGGGACTGTTGCGCGACCCCGGCGCCATTGACGTCACCATCGTCTTGACTGACGAAGTCATGCGTGCACCTTCGGCGTCATCGGCTGCGACCTTGTTGCGTGAGGCGGTTCATCACGCCACGCGGCGAGGGTTTGGTGTCATCAACGCCGTGGGGCTTCGCGCCGTGGGGGCACTCGCCAAGGTGAGCCCACGTGTGGCCATGGCCGTCGTGCACCAACAGGTGCGCACTCAATCAAGGCTCTTGATACTTCCGGCGGAAGAAGCCCTGCTCGGCAAGCACGTCTCCGCTCGCGCGAATGAGGGCGTAGGCCTAAACATCAACGTGCTCGGCGAAGCGGTGCTCGGCGAAGGCGAAGCGCACGAGCGCCTCGCACGGGTGCTCGAGATGATGAACCGCCCTGAGGTGTCGTACGTCTCGGTGAAGCTCTCGTCCATGGTGAGCCAACTCATCACGTGGGACGAAGAGGGGTCACTGGAGCGCGTGCTGCCGGTCCTGCGGACGATCTACCGGAAGGCACGTCAATCGGATGTGTTTGTCAATCTCGACATGGAGGAGTTCCGCGACCTGGCGCTCACCACACGGGCCTTTCAAACGGTGCTTGATGAGCCCGAGTTCATTGATCTGACTGCGGGCATCGTGCTCCAGACCTACCTACCGGAGTCTCATGACGCCTTTGCGACGTTGGCGACGTGGGCGCAGACACGACACGCCCGTTCCGGTGCGTCAATCAAGGTCCGTTTGGTGAAGGGCGCGAACTTGGCGATGGAGGAGGCCGAAGCTCAACTCCACGGCTGGACGGCCGCTCCCTTTGCGACAAAGGCCGCTGTTGACGCCAGTTACCTGCGGCTGGTCGATCTCGCGCTTCGACCGGAGATTGCCTCGGCGGTCCGCATCGGCATCGCCAGTCACAACCTGTTTCACGTGAATTGGGCGCGACTGGTGGCGCACGCCCGTGGCGTGAGCGACCAAGTCGACATTGAGATGCTCGAAGGGATGGCCAACGCCGAGGTTCGCGCTCTGGTTCGAGATGGCCAGCCCGTCTTGCTCTACGCCCCCGTGACTCGACACGACGACTTCGCCGCCGCCATTGCTTATCTCGTCCGTCGACTGGACGAAAACACGGCCCCTGAGAACTATCTCAGTGCGGCCTTCTTCATTGCGCACGACCCCGCCGTGTTCGCCGACCAGCGGGACCGCTTCCTCACGGCACTCGAGGAACGTCACACACTCACCACCGCCTCACGGCGCCATGGCGCCGCGGCGACGCACACCGGCATCTTCGCCAACGAACCCGATGGTGATCCGAGTAACCCCGTGGACCGGACCGCGGTGCGTCAGGCATTCGCCACCGTGCGCACCACCTCCTACGACATTCCTCTCGTCGTCGCTGGTGAGGAGCGACGCAGTGGCGACCAGGTTGACGGCCGAGATCCTTCGAACAACGGTGAGGTCTGGTACCGCTACGACGTTGCCCGTCTGGCTGACGTTGATGACGCGGTGTGGAGTGCCCAGCAGGCGCAGTGGGGTCAGGTCAGCGCGTCAGAGCGCGCCGCGGTCCTTCGCAACGTGGCCGCACTACTGCGCGCGGAGCGTCCGACGCTCACGGGGGTCATGTCCCGTGACGCCGGCAAGACGATAGGTGAGGCCGATCCAGAGATTTCTGAGGCAATTGATTTCGCCGAGTTCTACGCCACACTGGCCACGGATGGTGACAGTGTCCCGTCGGGGGTGGTGGCCGTGGTGCCGCCGTGGAACTTCCCACTGGCCATTCCCGCCGGTGGCGTGTTCGCGGCCTTGGCCGCGGGTAATTCGGTGCTTCTCAAGCCCGCCCCCGAAACCGTCGCCACGGCCTGGCACCTCGTCGACACCTGTTGGCGGGCCGGAGTGCCAAAGGATGCGCTTCAGTTTGTGCCGACGCGCGATGACGAGGTGGGGCAAGCCCTCATTACTCACGAGGGGGTGAGTGCCGTGATTCTGACGGGTTCGTTTGAGACGGCTCAACTCTTCTCTTCATGGAAGCCTTCACTTCGGCTTCTGGGTGAGACGAGCGGCAAGAACGCGATTTTGATCACCCGCTTCGCCGACCTTGACCTGGCGGTGAAAGACCTGGTGTCGTCGGCCTTCGGTCACGCCGGCCAGAAGTGCTCAGCCGCGAGCCTCGGCATCGTTGAGCGCGAACTCTACGAGTCACCGATGTTCCTACGGCAGCTGCGCGACGCGGTCGCCTCCTTGCGAGTGGGCCCTGGTTACGACCTCTCGACAGTTGTGGGCCCTCTGATCTCGCCCCCTGGTCCAGCACTCCGACGAGCCCTCACCACGCTGGACGACGGTGAGTCCTGGCTCATCGCGCCCGAGAAACGCGATGAGCAGGGCTACCTTTGGTCACCGGGTGTGAAGCTTGGTACGGCACCAGGATCGTGGAGTCACCAAAACGAATGGTTCGGACCGGTGCTCGCCATCATGGTGGCGCCGGACTACGAGACCGGTCTGGCCTGGCAGAACGATACGCCGTACGGGTTGACCGCCGGACTGCATTCGCTCAACGAAGCGGAGTGCGCCCACTGGATTGAGCACGTCGAAGCGGGCAATCTCTACGTCAACCGCGGGACAACGGGTGCGGTCGTGAATCGCCAGCCCTTCGGTGGCTGGAAGCGCTCGAGTGTGGGCGCCACGGCGAAGGCCGGTGGCCGCCACTACGTTGATGGGCTACGCGAGTGGGCGCCGTTGGCCGATCCCTCGTCAATGCTGGCGACGCTGGCGACGTGGTTCCGTGAGGTGGGTCAGACGGCTCGCGATGAAGCGGGACTCACGGTGGAGCGGAACGTCCAGCGGTATCGCCGACCACTCGATGTCACCACGGTGCGCGTTGATGAATCAACACCGGCGTCGGTAATCGAAACGGTGTGTGCGCTCGCGGCCGTCATGGGCCTGCGCGTCGAGATAAGCGGTTTGGCTGGTTGCCCAGGTGACCTAGACGTGCGCGAAGATGCGGAGACGTTGGTCTCGCGTGCACGAGGCCGTGTTCGCTGGCTCAGTGCGGAGCCCACGCCTACGGCGGCACTGTTAGCACGCGGCGTGATGCTGGACACCCGTCCATTAGCGGCTCGAGGGGATGTGGAGGGGCCGAGGTGGCTGCTGGAGCAGAGTGTGTCGGTGACGGCCCATCGCTACGGCAACGTCAACGCCGGTCCGAAGCCCACGATTACTGGCCTGGGATGAGACGGTTCAATCGGTGGGCCGCCTGGGTCTCGATCCCAGCACCTTGAGATTAAAAGTCTCCTGCTCTTCCCGATGAGCTAGCGGCCCGTGAGAGAAGGTCGGTCGAAACTGACGCCTCTCAGCGTGTCTAGGTTAGTCCAGCCCAGTGCGAACACCCGCGGGGGCTAGTTTGAGTCAATGAGCACAAAGACACCCAACGCGTGGTTCATTGTTGTCATGATTGGTGTGATTCTGGCCGTCGATCTGACGTTCTTTCGACACCACTTGTGGTGGCGGCTCATCGCCAACATCGCCATTGTGGCGGTCTTCCTCGGCCTCTACGCCGCTCTTCGTCGGTAGCTGCACGCTGGTCATCTGAAAGGATGAACGGGTGACTGCTCTTCTCGCGGGCCTCCTTACGGGCTTGTCGCTCATCGTGGCTATCGGTGCGCAAAACGCCTACGTCTTACGTATGGGTCTCCTTCGTCAGCACGTTGGACTCATCGTGCTGATCTGTATTGCCTCCGACATCGCACTTATCAGCGCCGGCACGGCTGGCGTGGGAACGGTGGTCGCTCGGGCCTCCGTGGTGTTGTCGATTCTCAGGTGGATCGGCGTCACCTACCTCGCCTACTTCGCGCTGTCGTCGTGGCGACGGGCATTCAAGGATGAGTCGTTGGCGGCCGCCACCAAGGCGCCAGGGTCAACCAAACAAGCCGTAGTCACCGTGCTGGCGCTCACGTTTCTCAACCCCCACGTCTATATCGACACAGTGCTGTTGCTTGGTTCGATCAGCAATCAATACGGCGACGCCCGGTGGTACTTCGTCCTCGGCGCCTCGCTGGGATCGTTGCTCTGGTTCACGTCTCTGGGCTACGGCGCGCGACTGATGTCGGCCTGGATGGCCCACCCGCGAACGTGGCGGATTCTCGACGTCACCATTGGCGTCGTGATTGCCATTGTGGCGTGGCGACTGGCGTGGCTGCCCCTGCCCACGACCAAGTAGCCACCGACGGGGTTGTTGCGATAAACCAGAGAGATGAGTTCTGCCGTCCGTGAGCCGTCGGTCTGGGAATCCCGCACCGTCCGTGCGCCGGCCGCCGAGTTGTTCGCTCTCCTCACCACTACGGCCACGCACGTGGCCATTGACGGGACGGGCATGCTCCAAGAGGCCCTCCCGAGTGTGCAGCTCTCGGGCGTCGGCGATGTCTTCTATATGGGGATGCGTCACTGGGACCTCGGGGGCTACGTCAAGACGAACGTTGTGGTGGCGTACGAGCCTGACCGGCTCGTGGCGTGGGCGCCGGTGGGCGACACGGCCGATGTCCCCGATGCCGACGCCGTCGTCGGCGATCCGACGTACGTCTGGGGCTGGCGCTTCGAACCGATCGATGCGACCACCACCAAGGTCACCGTCTTCTTCGAGTGCAGCGAGGCCGACCCGGGTCTGCGCGCCTATATCCAAGACGGACAGTTCTGGCGATTCCCCATGATCCAGAGTCTCTTCAATTTGAAGAGACTCGTCAACGACGTCGAGGACTAAGGCACGGCTCCTTGTGGCGTGTGCCTAGCGGTCGTGCGTGGCGTTCCACCACTCGCTCGCAATGACCTGGAGCGCCGCGGCGATAGGTATAGCGAGGAGCACACCGACGAGGCCACCAAAGGTCCCAGCCACCCACGCACCGAGCTCGGCCCCGACAAGGATTGCCGTGAAGACCAGCAAGGGATTGAGATTCACGGCCCGACTCATCACGATGGGGTTCAGCACGTGGTTTTGTAGGAGTGAGTAGACAACGAACACGATGAGTGTGATGATGCCCGCCGACTGCGAGTGGCCGAAGGCGAAGAGCACCGTGGGCACGCCAGCGACGAGGCCACCAATCTGGGGGAGGAAGTTCACCAAAAACACCCAGAGGGCGAAGAGCAGGGCGAAGGGTACGTGCAGGAGCCAGAGCGTGATCAGCACCACGAGACCGGCCGCGAAAGACATGATCAAATTGCCCACGACGTAGCCAACGGCGGCCTTGGTGATGCGCGCGCCAATGATGCTCAGTCGTTCCGCGCGGGCGGGTGCCATTGACTGCAGCAGGAAGGCTTTGATTTTGGGGGCCTCGAGTAGCAGCAGAATCACGAACGCGAAGAGCGTCACCATGGCGAGCAGCATGGAGAGGGCACCCTTGCCAATGGCGAGGGCCGGCTTCGACAGGCCATTAGCGAGGCTAACCAGCTTGGCCGCATTGTTGTGGACCCAGACGGCAACGTGATAGCGCACGAAGAGGTGGCCCATCCAGCCGTGCCCGTGCACGGCGTTGTCGACATAGGCGGGCAACGTATTGGCGAGGTGGGTGAGTGCGTTGATGAGCGGGTAGCCAAAGACGAAGGCCATCAGGCTGAAGAAGGCGAGGGCGCCAATCGCCACCACGGTGACGGCCAGCCCACGCCGCTTAATCCGGCGATGGAGCGTGTTGACCAAGGGGTTCAAGACCAGCGCCAGGAATCCACCGACCAGGAGCAGCACGGCCAGTGAACGCAGTCGATAGAGGACGAGGCCAGTGAAGTAGACGATGACGACAGAGAAAATTGTCGCCAGAATGGTCTTGATGGGTACGTTGTTACGATCGGCAGAGTCGAGCAGGCGCCCACGTCGCGTATCGGCGCTGGGCTGGCGGTGTTCTGGCGTTGGTGCGTCCACGCCAGTGACGATAGTTCGTGTCGGCTGCCCCCGGCGGCTATCGGGGCGAGCCACTACGATTTGAACGTGTCTGAGATCACCAACGAAACCGTGAACACCATTGAGGCGACCTTGCGAGACGTCGAGCGCGCCCTCGAGCGCCTCCGCAGCGGGAACTACCGCACCTGTCAGGTGTGCAATACGCCAATCGACGAGGCGGACCTCATTGCCAATCCCACGCTCGCGAACTGTGACGCGCACCCCGAACTGGCCTAGCCACCATTCTTAAACAACACTGCCCGGTGGCCTTGGCCACCGGGCAGTGTTGTTTCCAACGAGAACTTACTTCTTGGTTGCCCAGAAGATCTCAGCGATCTGGTCGATCTCGGCCAACAGGCGGTCAGCCACGGCGACGTCGTTGGTCTTCTTCGCTTCGCCGGCCGACTTCGTGGCCTGCCAGAACAGGTCGTGGAGGTTCGGGTGCGCGGCGAGGTGCTCGGGCTTGAAGTAGTCGGTCCACAGAACCCACAGGTGATGCTTTACGGCCTCGCAGCGCTCTTCCTTGATGATGAGCGAGCGAGTCTTGAAGTCCTGGTCGTTCGAGGCGGCGTACTTCTCCATGCAGGCCTTCACCGACTGGGCATCAATCTTGGCCTGGGCGGGGTCGTAGACACCACAGGGGAGGTCGCAGTGTGCGGCCACGGTAAGGGCGGGGGACGAAGCCACCACCGAGGTAATGAATGAACGAAGCGTCATGGGCTTCACCTTTCGATTGAGGTCACGTGACCATTTCCTGTAGTCACATTACCCACCACCATCGCCTACCATTCACGCCATGCGCAAGGTGCTTGGGTGGTTCGTGCGTCGGGTCGACGTCACTGGTCCCTCGATGCTGCCCACCCTGGTGCCGGGTGCGTCCACGCTCGCCGTCCGTAAATGGCGACGGGTACGCGTCGGTGACCTCGTGGTCGTGGCCGATCCTCGCGACGCCGAACGACTCTTGGTGAAGCGGTGCGTGGCGCGCCGTTGGGGGCAACTGGACGTGCGAGGGGATAACCCCGAGTTTTCAACGGATTCTCGAGATTTTGGGCTGATTCGCGCCCGTGACGTGCACTGGCTCATTGTCCCTGACCGCCATGCGAAGAAAAGTTGACCTTCCTTATCGGGTTTCGCCTATAGGGTGGCGTTGTGGCCCGTATTGCGGAAATTCTCTTTCACACTGACCCGCAGTCACAGGCCGGCACCTCGTCCGCCGGCGGCGCCAACGTCTACACGCGAGAGCTTGCCACTGCCGCGGCGCGCGCCGGGCACGACGTCCACGCCTTTACCCGTCGCGACAATCCCTTCGTGGCGGACCACGTCGCCGTGGAGCCGGGCTACACCGTGCACTACGTCACGGCCGGCCCCCTTCGCCCTCTAGAACGATTCGAACAGTTGGCCTTCGTTGAGGACTTCACCCGCGGGGTCGCGGCAATTTTCGACGAGATTGGCAATCCCGACGTCATCCACGCCAACTACTGGCTGAGCGCGATGGCCGGACACCAGTTGAAGCACGAACGTACTATTCCGCTGGTCGTGACGTTTCACACCCTCGAGTTGGTTAAGGCCGACCACTTTGAGGGTGAGTCCGAACAGCGCGCCGTCGAGGAGCGCACCATCTTCTCGTGTGCCGACGCGGTGCTGGCCAGTTGTGACGTGGAGGCCGCGCAATTTGTGGAGTTCTACGGCGCCGACCCGGCGCGTATTCACGTGGTGCCGCTGGGCGTGGAGCGCGCCTTCTTCTCGCCCGGTGACCGCACCGCGGCGCGTCAGGCCCTCGGTCTGGACACCGACAACACCTTGCTCCTGTACGTCGGTCGCTTGCAGCCGCTCAAGGGTGTTGAGCTGGCGCTCGAAACCCTCATCACGATGCGATCCCGCGGTGCCGACGTGACGTTGGCAATTATTGGTGGTCCTTCGGGCCCCGACGGTCCATCAACGCTGGCCGATCTTCACCGTCGCGTACGTGAGGCTGGCGTGATTGACCGCGTTCGTTTTGTGGCGCCCCAGTCCCACGTGACACTGTCCACGTGGATGCGTGCGGCGTCCGTCACGCTCGTACCGTCGCGGTCCGAGAGCTTCGGCCTGGTGGCACTCGAGTCGTCATCGTGCGGCACCCCCGTGGTGGCCAGCGCGGTGGGCGGTCTCCTCGACGTGGTGCGCCCCGGCATCAATGGCGACCTGGTGGCGACCCGTTCACCCGAAGTCTGGGCTGACACGGTCAGCAACGTGCTGGCGGCCAACGCCACCAACGAACTCTCCGAAAGCGCCGCCTTGGTGGCCCGTTCCTACACCTGGACGGCCGCCGCGCACGCTTTGGTGGATCTGGTCGCCGCACTACACGCCGAACAGCTGCTCCACTGCTAAAACACGGCTAGACCGGCCGAAACGTTCGTCAACTAGCCTTTAACTATGACGTTTCGTTTGATCATTATTGGTGGCGGTCGCATGGGCGCGGCATTGGCCGCCGGGCTGCTGCGGGTGTCGTGGTGTGCCCCCGAGGAACTGCTCATTGTGCAGCGAGGCGCCGAGAAGGCCGAGGCGCTGCGGACCCGGTTCCCTGGTGTCACGGTCGCCGAGACGCTCGAGGCCGAACACGTCTCGCCGACGACGGGTGTCGTGCTGTGCGTGAAGCCCGACTACGCCGAAGGTGTTGCTCGACTGTGCAGCGCCGTGGGAGTCACGCGCCTGTTGTCCGTGGTCGCGGGCCTTTCGACCGAACGCCTGCAGGCGTGCTTCACCGGTCCCGTGGCGGTGGTGCGCTCAATGCCCAATACGCCCGTCCTCGTGGCGAAGGGTGTCTCCGCCATCACTGGTGGCGCCCACTGCACCAGTGACGACCTTGACTGGGCGGAATCAATTCTCGGCTCGGTCGGTGTCGTGGTGCGCGTCACGGAACGGCAGATTGACGCCGTATCCGGCCTGTCAGGTCCGATGCCGGCCTACCTCTACCTCGTGGTCGAAGCGCTCATTGAAGCCGGTGTCCACCAGGGCCTCTCACGAGAGGTTTCAACCAAGCTTGTCGTCGCCTCGTTCGAGGGATCGGCCGCTCTCCTGGCCGAATCCGGTGAACGCCCCGAAGAGTTGCGTTACCAAGTGACGAGCCCCGGTGGCGTGACCGCCGCGGGACTGCGCATGCTCGAAGGCCGCGCCGTTCGCGCCGCGTTCCTCGAAGCGGTGGCGTCAGCCGCCGAGCGTTCGCGGAATATGGCCCGCTAGGCGGAAAGAGCGACACATGGCGACTCCTCGACTGCGCATTCGCAAACTGTCCGAGCCGACGATTAGTCGTCTGCCGGTCTATCAGCGCATCGTTGAGAGCTTTCGCCGCCGCGGCATCACGCGCATTGAATCCAGCCAGATTGCCCAACTCACCGGCGTGACCGCGACGACGGTTCGTCGCGACCTGTCGGGCCTGGGGCCACTGGGCACGCGGGGCGCCGGCTACGACGTCGACGTGCTGGACCAGAAAATTGGTGAGGCTCTCGGTCACGACCGCACCTACTCCGTGGTGGTTGTCGGCATGGGCAACCTCGGCCAGGCGCTGGTCAACTCGTCCAACTTTCTAATTCGTGGCGCATCATTGTCAGCTCTCTACGACGCCGACCCCGCGGTCGTGGGTCGCGAGATTGCCGGCCACGTCGTGCGGGACATCAACGATCCGATGATTGAGGCCACGGTGGGGGTTATTTGCACGCCCCCGTCGGCGGCGCAGGAAGTCGCAGACAAGTTGGTGGCGGCCAACGTTCACGCCATCTTGAACTTTGCCCCCACGGTCGTGAACGTGCCCATCGGGGTGGCGGTTCACTACGTGGACTTCTCTATCGAACTTCAGATCTTGGTCTTTCACTTGCTCAACACCATGAATTTTGCCGGTGGCATCCTCCATTCCGTTGGTGTGACGGCGCAGGGGCAACCCGACGCGCGAGCCGTAGACTGAGCGCAATGATTCGAGGGCGCCAATGGCTGTAATTTCTGTCAGTCTCGACGACGAACACGCCTCGTTGGATCTTCGTGAACGGACGGCCCTCGACGATGGCCTTGTCCCCAAGGTTCTCCGGTCCCTTATTAGCCACCGCAATATCTCCTCCGCGGTGGTGACCTCCACCTGCTTGCGGACCCTCGTCGTGGTGGAGAGCGAGCGCTTTCACGGTGCCATCGACGAGATCACCGCGACGCTCTGCGAAGCCACCGGTGTGGCGCCGGAAGAGCTGCGCGACTCGCTGACGATTCACTTTGATCGTGGCGTGGCCACGCACCTCTTCACCGTGGCGGCCGGCCTCAAATCCGTGGTGCCTGGCGAATACGAAATTCTGGGACAGCTCCGCCGTGCGCTCGACGTGGCCCTGGACGAGCACGTGGCGTCCCCCGCACTGACCGACTTGTTCCAGCGGGCCATCGCCAGCGGGCGTCGTGTTCGTAACGAGACGACGATCGCACGCGGCACCACGAGCTTCGCGCACGCCGCCGTCGAAACGGCACTCGAGCACCAGGCGAATGATGCGCACCGCGCCGTCGTTGTGGGCGCGGGCCAATTGGCCACCGGCATCGTTCGGTCGCTCATCGCGTCGGGCTCGGTGGGCGAGGTGGTTGTGGTGAATCGCACCCTCGCACGGGCGCAGGAACTTGCCGCCTCAGTAACTGATGGCGTGGTATCAACGGCCAACCTTGATGAACTGGCCGCCCACGTGGACCAAGCATCACTGGTCTTCGTTGCGGCCACCGTGAGCGAACCCATTATTGAGCGACACCATGTTGAGAATCGCGCCACTCCTGTCGTCCTGATTGATCTCGCGTTGCCGCACGGTGTGGCCCGCGACGTTGCCACGAATCCCGTGGTGCAGCGTCTCGATATCGAGACGCTCAAGAACCGTATCGACCACGCCCTCGAAGAACGTCGTGATGCCGTGAGCGCCGCCCACGACATCGTGCGCAGTGATGTGGAGAAGTTCCTCGACGACCAACGCGCTCGCGGTGCCGCCGCCTTGGTGACCCAACTGCGCGAGCACTTCGACGATGTTGTGTCCACCGAGTTCGACCGACGAGCGAATGAGTTGTCGTCGCTGAACGACGAGCAGTCCGAACTCGTGAAGTCGATTGTGCGTTCGGTGGTGGCCAAGATTGCCCACCGCCCAACGACCGTTCTCAAAGAGTCGGCCGGCACTGATCAGGGCACGCGACTGAGCGACGCCACGCGGACGATGTTCGACCTCTCATGACCCTCCGGCTGGCGACACGCCGTTCGCCTCTCGCGATGATCCAGGCCCACTACGTGGCCGACTCGCTGGCTCGTCACGGGATCGAGACGACCATTGTGCCGCTCGAAACTGCTGGTGACCATTCAACGGCGGCACTGTCGAGTCTGGGCGGTCAGGGCATATTCGCCGTCGAAATCCAGCGAGCAGTGCTCGACGGTCGCGCCGATGTCGCAGTGCACTCGGCCAAAGACCTCCCCAGCCTGACGCCCGACGGACTCGTCATTGCGGCGGTCCCCGAACGCCGAGACGCCCGCGACGTTCTCGTCGGTGCTCGCCTCGATGAACTGGCACACGGTGCCACCGTGGCGACGGGGTCGCCTCGCCGTCGCGCCTTCTTGCTCGAGCGACGCCCCGACCTTCACATCGTTGAGTTGCGAGGCAACATGGCCACGCGATTGGCTGCCGCGGGACGCGACGGTGTTCGCGCAGTCGTGGCCGCCGCCGCGGCATTAGAGCGGTTAGGCGAGCTCGCGTTGGGGACCGAGTACTTGGACCCCACGTGGTTTGTTCCCCAGGTGGGGCAAGGCGCCCTCGCCCTCGAAATTCGGTCCGACGATGAGCACGCCGCTGCGGCCCTTCGCTTGCTGAACGATCCCGTGGCCGAACAGACACTCTTCGCCGAACGGGCCTTCTTGCGCGAACTAGGAGCGGGCTGTTCGTTGCCCGTCGCGGCCCATGCGACACTCAGCCACGAGGGCCTTTCCTTGCGGGGTGTGATGGCCGCGGCCGACGGCAGTCGCAGCGTGCGCGCCACGCACCTCGGTAGTGATCCGGAGATCCTCGGAGCGGGCTTGGCGGCCTACCTTCGCGACGAATGCGGCGGCGCCGCGCTGGTGGGGTAGGCATCGTGTCGGCTCGCACGGTCGTGCTCACGCGTGAAGCGGGGTACAACGACGAGCTGCGCCAGTGGATCCCAGCCGGGTACGACGTCACGGAAGTCCCACTGACCACGACGCACTACGAGTCACTCGAGACAGTGCGTGAACGTCTCGAGGAGGCCACAAACGTCCCGTTTGAAACGCTGGTTGTCACGAGTGTTCGCACTCAGCGCTACCTCGACCTCGTCCGACCATTCGTGGCGCCCGACGTTGTGGTGGCCACCGTTGGTGCGGCAACCGCCGGTGTGCTGGCCGAGGCCGGTTTCCCCGTGTCGTTGCAGAGTGACATTGCCGCCGCAGCGCTGGCCCCCGACATCACGCGTGGTCCCGTCTTGCTGCTGGGTGCTGAAGAGAGTCACCCGGCCCTGCCCGACAGCCTGCTGCGACAGGGACTTGCGGTGGCGCCAGTCGCTTGTTATCAAACGTTGCCCGCTGAGCTCGACGAACAGGCCCACACCGCGCTGGCCACCGCCGATGTTGTGATTATTGCGGCCCCGTCGGCGTGGCGCGTCGCGCAGCCATTCGTGCGACCCTCCACGCTGGTTGTCGTGCCGGGCGCCACGACGCATGCGGCCGTCGCCGCCAGCCACCCCCGGGTGGCCGTGGCGTGGGGTGAGGCAGTGACCAGGCTCCTGGCCACGCGCGACGTTGGCTCGCTCGGGTAAGGGACGTAGGCTGGGGGCGTGTTTCCCTCTGAACGACCACGACGCCTTCGTCGAACAGCGGCCCTGCGCCAGCTCGTCGCCGAAACCACCCTTTCTCGCTCACAGCTGATTGCGCCGCTGTTCGTTGCTGAAGGGGCGACCGCTCCTCGAGAAATCACCTCGCTGCCCGGACAGCAACAGCACACGCTCGACTCACTCGTTCGAGAAGTCCACGCCCTGGCCGAAGTCGGGGTGGGTGGCATCATCCTTTTTGGACTACCTCAGCACAAGGACGCCGTCGGGTCCCAAGCCTGGGCGCCCGAGGGCATAATCCAAGTGGCACTCGAGACACTTCGACGTGAATTTGGCGACGACGTCGTGCTGATGGCCGACACCTGCCTCGATGAGTTCACCGATCACGGCCACTGCGGCATTGTTCGAGCGGACGGGACCGTCGATAATGACGCCACGGTGGGCCTCTACGCCAACATGGCCGTCGCCCAAGCCACCGCCGGTGCCGCCGTGGTGGCTCCGAGCGGCATGATGGACGGCCAGGTCGGCGCGATTCGTGAAGCACTCGACGACGCCGGCTTCACTGAGACCGTGATCATGGCCTACAGCGCCAAGTACGCCAGCGCCCTCTACGGTCCCTTCCGTGAAGCGGTGGACGTGCAGATTGCCAACGGCGGCAACCGTCGTGGCTACCAACAGGACTACCGAAACCGCCGCGAGTCACTTCGCGAAGCCCGTCTCGATGTGGCCGAAGGTGCCGACATCGTGATGGTCAAGCCCGCGATGACCTACCTCGACGTGGTGAGTGACCTGCGTGCCGAACTCGACGTTCCTGTTGCGGCGTATCACGTGTCGGGGGAGTACGCGATGATCAAGGCCGCCGCCGCCCAGGGCTGGATCGATGGTCCGGCCGTCGCGCTGGAACAACTGACGGCAATTCGTCGGGCCGGTGCTGACATGATTTTGACCTATTTTGCTCGCGAGATCGCTGAGGTGCTGCCATGAGTAATCAGAGCTGGTTCGAACGGGCGAGTGCCGTCATCCCCGGGGGCGTCGACTCTCCGGTGCGTTCGTTTAACTCGGTCGGGGGCACGCCCTACACCGTGGTCCGTGGCCGCGGTGCGTACGTCGAAGACGTTGAGGGCACGAAGTACCTCGACTTCGTACAGTCCTACGGTGCGTCCCTGCTCGGACACGCCCACCCCGACGTGGTGGCCGCGATTCGCGCCGCCGCCGATGAGGGCACAACCTTCGGCGCGCCGACCCCGGGCGAAGTGTTGCTGGCCGAACTGATGACCGAACGCGTGCCCGGTCTCGAGCAGGTACGTCTGGTGTCATCGGGCACCGAAGCGGTGATGAGTGCCGTTCGTGTTGCTCGTGGGTACACCGGTCGCGACAAGATTTTGAAGTTCGACGGCTGCTATCACGGTCACTCCGACGGCCTGTTGGTCGCCGGTGGTTCGGGTGTGGCGCAACTGGGCTTGCCCGGTTCGGCCGGTGTGACTGCCGGTGCGGTGGGCGACACGATGGTGGCCCCCTACAACGTCGTGCCAACGCTGGACGAGACCATTGCCGCGGTCCTGGTCGAACCCGTTGCCGCCAACATGAACATCGTGGCGCCTTCGCCCGACTTCTTGATCGGCCTGCGTGCCGAGTGCGACCGTGTAGGCGCCCTCTTGATTTTTGACGAGGTCATCACCGGCTTCCGTCTGGACTTCGCCGGAGCCGAGACCTTCTTTGGCGTTACCCCGGACCTCTACTGTTTCGGCAAGGTGATCGGTGGGGGCCTGCCCGTTGGTGCCTTTGGCGGATCGCGTGAGGTCCTCTCGGTGCTGGCGCCGAAGGGGCCGGTCTACCAGGCCGGCACATTGTCGGGGAATCCGCTGGCCACGGCCGCCGGTGCCGTCGTGCTGCGCCACGTGACGCCGGCCGACTACGCGGCGCTCGACGCGCGCGTGGCCACCTTTGCCCGAAATTTGGAAGATGCGATTGCCGCGGCCGATCTCCACGTAGAAGTGCCGGTGCAGGGAACATTGTGCGGTCTCTACCTGTCACGTGAGGCCTTCACCACGCCCACGAACATTCTCGAGGCCCGACAGCTCTGTGACAACGGACTCTACGCACCGTTCTTCCACGCGATGCTCGCTCAGGGGGTGGCGCTGGCGCCCGGTGCCTACGAAATCATGTTCGTTTCGATGGCGCACACGGACGCGGACTTGGACCGCTGCGTGAAGGCCGCCCACGAGGCGGCTCTCCAGGTCGCTCGGAGCGTGGCGTGACCGCAGTGCGTTCCGTCGGTTGGCGCGTCCAACCCAGTTTCACCCCGAACGGGCCCACCAACCCGGTCACGCTGCTGCTCGACGAGCACACCTTGACGCAGCTGGCGGGCACTGACGAAGTCGCGTGGCAGACCCCCTGGTCGGCCTTTCGCTCGCTTCGGTTGGTGCGCGGCATTGGCGTCACTGCCCTGCGTGCCGACATTGATGGACGCACGTTCGTTTGGCGCACGCGTCAACGGGGCGCCTTCACGTCGCTGGCCCCCTTCATCAGGGCTGCCGGTGGTGACGTTCGCCGCGATCGCAGTCAACTGACGGCGCTCGTCGTCGTGGCCCTCGTGGGACTCGCCTCCTACGCCGGTGTCCTTGGCGCCCGTTTGTCGTCGCCGTCGCTGCCGGCCGCGGAGAAAGCCGTTACCGCGGTCAATGTGACCTTCGCTGACCTCCCTGGCCAGTGGACAAACAAGGACTCCTCACCTCTGTCGGCCCTCACGGGTGTGCCTGGTGAGGTCTACAAGGCCACGATCACTTCCACCACGGTGCCGGCCTCGTCACCATTTGCGATGGCGGCGTCGGCATTCGAATCCTGCATGCACGACACGTCAGCAACGGACCGTATGTTTGGTGCCGCCGGACAGCAACCGGCCTACCAGGTCTCGTCGCCCGTGTACTCCTCGACCATCGACGGTGGCGTGCAGGTGGCCTCGAGCGCCCAGTATTACGCCACCACCGCAATGGTGGCTGCTGACACCCAGCAGATGGCTCGTCATGACTTTGGTGCCTGCTACGTAGACGCCAACGCCGACCTGGTCTTATCGTCGGTGCTGGCGAGCCCGCGGGTGACCGCCGGAAAGAACTTGTTGGTCACGACCTTCGCCAAGGGCTTCCGCGTCGCTGGTCAAGTCGCCCTTGACGGGGTGACCTCGGCGTCGGGAACAACCGAACAACTGGTGCTGGTCGTCATGACGAGTGGTCACTACGAGGTGACGTTGATGGTGCTGGCACCGAGCTACCGCGCAGTGACGCCCCTCGTGGCGAGCCTGGCGAGCACCTTGCTGGCGCGCATTGGCCCGACTTCGGGCACCGCGATCTAGTTCTTGTCGCCGACGTTGGCGAGCAGCGCGTCAAAGGCCTGCTCCGGCACGGCGTTGGCCAGTCGCACCAGGGCTTTGTAGCCGACTTCGGCCGGACCCCGGTGGCTGTTGTCCATCAGGTTGGCCATAATCGCCAGGAGCTCGGTCATCAGTGGCTTAATACGCAGACCGGCACCGACGCAGACACTGAGAATCTTCGGCTCCGAGATGAGGCGAACGAAGGCTCGGGCGACCTTGTAGTAGTCGCCGTAGTTGGCTTCCATGCGCTCGTCGTAGAGGGCGAGGGCGCGCTCGTCATTGGTGGCGAGGGCTTCGCCCAGAACACCGGCGGCCAGTCGACCGGATTCGTAGCCGTAGGCGATGCCTTCACCATTGAAGGGATTGACGGTGCCGGTGGCGTCACCGACCGCGAGGGTGTTGCGACCCACGCGTGGTCCAATGGCGAGGCCCATCGGGAGGCGACCACCAGTGGCCGGTCCGAGACACGTTTCGTCGTTGAGACCCCAGGCCTCGGCGGTCTGGGCTACGAAGTACTCCTGGAGCTTGGTGGTGTTTACACCCTTCCAGGCGCCGCCGGTGGAGAGTAGGCCCACGCCCACGTTCACGCGACCGTCGCCAAGGGGGAAGATCCAGCCGTAGCCGGGCACGACGTCGCCGTTGGGGTCGCGGATGTCGAGGTGCGAGTCAATCCACGGCTCGTCGTGGCGGTCGCTGGTGTAGTAACCGCGCAGGGCCATGCCCATGGGCCAGTCGCGATTGCGGTTGGTGCCGAGCTGGCGACCGATGCGAGAGTTCTGACCGTCGGCGACGACGATAAAACGACCACGAATTTCGGCGACGTCGCCTGATTCCTTGTCCTTCACGACAACGCCCGAGACGCTCGCCAGACCGTCGGTCAGTGACGGCATGAGATCCAGGACGTCAACGACCTCGCAGCCACTCAGCAGGGTGGCGCCGTGCGCGACGGCGTGCTGGGCGACCAGACCGTCCAGGTTGAACCGAGTAATGGTGTAGCCGTAGTTGGGGAAGACGGGGTGTTCGGGCCACTGGAGTTCCAGTGAGGCCCCGAAACCGAAGGAACGCAGCCCCTGGTACTTGTGGCCGTGGGCCGCCACCTCGGACTCCAGGCCCATTTCGATGAGCTGGTGAACGCTGCGGGGGGTGAGACCATCGCCACAGGTCTTTTCGCGCGGGAACGTTTTTTTCTCGATCAGGCACACGCGCCAGCCGGCCTCGGCCAACCAGTAGGCGCAGGCCGAACCACTCGGGCCACCTCCGACGATGACAACATCAAACGGCGGGGTGGCGGCGGTGGTGGCGAGCAACGACATGGGAACAGAATACGTGGAATCTCTCGTTGCTCCAGCGGTGAAATCGACGCGCCGTCTTATAGGCTGAAGACCGTGAGTCAGTACCTCCCCCTTTTAGGACTCTTGATTGTCGGCGCACTTTTTGCGGCCGGCTCATTCTTCGCATCCGCCCTGCTGGCACCGAAAAAGCGTCCGACTGACGCCAAGCTCGCACCCTACGAATGTGGCATTGTTCCCGAGTTTGAGCCACCCGCTCGCTTCCCAGTCCGCTTCTTCCTCGTGGCGATGATCTTCGTGATTTTCGACATCGAAGTGGTGTTCTTGTACCCCTTCGCCGTGATGTTCCGCTCCATTGGCCTCTTTGGTCTGGTGGAGATTGCCGTCTTCTCGCTGACGGTATTTGGCGCACTGCTGTTTTTGGTGAGTGAGGGTGCCCTCTCGTGGGGTCCGAGCGTTCGCCTGGTCCGCGCCATGCCCACGCGCACCTCATCATCAACCGTGGTCCGCATCGCCGCTGACCAGGAGAAGGTGGCCTAGTGGCACTCGAAGACCTCCAGCACAACTTTCTGACGGGTCGCGTCGAGGATCTCGTTCGCTGGGCCCGCCGCGCCTCGGTGTGGCCAGTCTCGTTCGGCCTCGCCTGCTGCGCCATTGAAATGATGGCCGCCGGTGGTGCCGACTTCGACATTGCCCGTTACGGCATGGAAGTCTTCCGAAACTCGCCACGCCAGGCCGACTTGATGATCGTCGCCGGCCGCGTGAGCCAGAAGATGGCGCCGGTTCTGCGCCAGGTCTACGACCAGATGGCCGAGCCAAAATACGTTATTTCTATGGGCGTATGCGCCTCGTCGGGTGGTCTGTTCAACAACTACGCCCTGGTCCAGGGTGTCGACCAGATCGTGCCCGTGGACGTCTACGCCCCGGGCTGCCCGCCCTCGCCGGAGACACTGATGCACGCCATTTTGACGTTGCACGAGCAGATTCGCACTGGTGAGATCCTGAAGCGCCGCGCGTCGGGCACACCGACGCACATTGCTGAGGCGAACGAGTGGACGCCCTCGGTACCGGTCGCCGTTCGCCTGGGGACGCCGAAGTGATGACCACGCCCGACGGTATGCCCGCCAGCACGATTGCCACCGACGGTATCGGCGGCACGACGGTCTATTTTGCCCACCCCGACGACTACGTCGCAACGATTCAGGCACTGAAGGACGACGGCTTTGAAATGTGTGTCGACGTCTGCGGTGTGGACTACCTCGAGCACCCCGACCGCTTCGTTGCTGAAGGCGTTGTTGCCACGCGCTTCGAAGTTGTCGTCAACCTGCTCAGCCTCTCGAAGCACCAGCGCGTTCGCGTTCGCGTGCAGGCTGGCAACGACGAGCCCCGCGTGGCCTCGCTCTTCTCGCTGTATCCCGGCACCGAAGCCCCCGAACGCGAAGTTTTCGACATGTTCGGCATTCTCTTTGACGGCCACCCCGACTTGACGCGCATCCTGATGCCCGAAGAGTGGGAGGGCCACCCGCTCCGCAAGGACTACGGCGTGGGCCGCGTGCCGGTGCAGTTCAAGGAAGGGCCGGGCCCGCGATGACCGATCAGATTCGCAACGTTGACCGCCTCGACATTCTCGCGGCCGAAACACACGAGGGTGCGCAGGAGCTGCGTCCCCGCTCGGAAACGGCCGCAGACGACCTTGGCAAGGAAATGGGCGCCGTCTTGCGCCTGCAGGGCCTGAACCTGGACCCTGCCTCAATCGACGTTGAGGGCCCCGAAGACGAGCGCATGATCATCAACATGGGCCCGTCGCACCCGAGTACGCACGGCGTGCTGCGACTCATGCTCGAACTCGACGGCGAGTACGTACTGCGCACCAAGCCGGTGATTGGCTACCTCCACACCGGCATGGAAAAGACGGCCGAAACGCTGAGCTACGTGCAGGGCGGCACCAACGTGACCCGCATGGACTACTTGAGTCCGATCGGTAATGAGACGGTCTTCGCCCTGGCCGTCGAATCGCTGCTGGGCATTTCGGTGCCCGAGCGTGCGACGTGGATTCGCATGATGATGAACGAGCTCAACCGCATCTCGTCGCACCTCGTGTGGATGGCGACGAACGGCATGGACCTTGGTTCGTCATCGATGATGATCTACGGTCTGCGTGAGCGCGAGTTGATTCTGGCCTTCTACGAGAAGACCGCCGGTCTGCGCATGAACCTGAACTACGTGCGTCCCGGTGGCGTTGCGGCCGACCTGCCCGACGGCTGGGAAGACGACATCGCGGCGTTGTGTGACACGATTCACCAGCGCACCTACGAGTACGACGAACTGCTGACGGGCCAGCCCATCTTCCGCCAGCGCATGATTGGTGTTGCTCCCATCACGGCCGAAGAGGCCCTGGCGCTGGGGCTCACCGGCCCACTGCTGCGTTCGACGGGCGTAGCGTGGGACCTGCGCCGTTCGATGCCATATCTGGCCTACGATCAGGTGGAATTCGACGTCATCGTCGGTACCTACGGCGACAACTTTGACCGTTACGCCATTCGTCTCAACGAAATTCGCGAGTCGGTACGCATCATTCGCCAGTGCCTCGAAAAGATGCCGTCGGGTGACTACCGCACCCAGGACGCCAAGGTCACGCCACCACCACGCGCCCGCATCGGCGAGTCCATGGAAGCGTTGATTCACCACTTCAAGTTGTTCACTGAAGGCTTCCACGTTCCCGCTGGCGAAACCTACGTGGGCATCGAATCACCGCGCGGTGAGATTGGTTGCTACCTCGTGTCCGACGGTGGCCCCAAGCCTTACCGCATGCACACGCGTGCGCCGAGTTTTACCAACTTGCAGGCGATTCCGCTGCTGATGCGTGGCGGCACCATGTCCGACACCGTCACCGTTATTTCCACCGTCGACCCCGTTATGGGAGAAGTAGACCGATGAGCCACCTACGCCCAGAGCTGCGCCGCCGCGCCGAAGAACTCGTGACGCTGTACCCACGCAAGCGTTCGGCGATGCTGCCCTTGCTGCACCTCGCGCAAGAGCAGGACGGCTACCTCACCGAGCCGGCCATCGTCGAAATCGCCGAGCTCACCGGCACCAGCCCCGCTGACGTGCGCGGCACGGCCGCCTTCTACGACATGATCCACCTCGAACCGGTGGGCAAATACGTCGTTGGTGTCTGCACCAACATTGCCTGCCTGCTCAATGGGGCTCAGGAAATGCTCGAGCACGCCACGACGACCTTGGGCTGCCCCGTGGGCGGCACCTCGGCCGATGGGCTGTTCACCCTCGAAGAGACCGAGTGCTTGGCCGACTGCAACCTTGCGCCCTGCGTGCAGGTGAATCACCGCTACGTGCGCACCACGACGCCGGAGGCCTTCGACGCACTCGTCGCGGACCTGCGTGACGACAAGCTGAGCAACGACATTCCGAGTCACGGCACCTTGGTGCGCGTTCGCCGGTCCAGCGGTCTACGTGTGCCACGTGAAGAGATCGCCGCCCAGCGGGCTGCTGCTGCCGCCGCTCGCGCCGAGCGAGACGCCATTGCCAAGGCCGCCGCGGAAGCTGCCGCTGCCGCTGAATCGCTGAAGGGGGAGACCAAGTAATGGCCTCGCTTCGCGCCCCCAAGATTGTTTCGTCGCGTGGTCACTACAGTGACTCGCACACCATTACCCGCTTCCTTGAAACGGGTGGTTACGACGGTCTGAAGAAGGCCCTCACGATGTTTCCCGAGCAGGTGGCGGCGGAAGTTGACGCCGCGTCGCTGCTGGGTCGTGGTGGTGCGGGGTTCCCCGCCGGCCGCAAGTGGTCCATGCTGCGCAAGTCGCCAATCTCCTACCTCGTCGTCAATGGTGACGAGTCGGAGCCCGCGACCTTCAAGGACCACTTTCTCGTGGAGCGCGACCCGAACCAGCTGGTCGAGGGCGTGATCATTGCCGCCTACGCCCTCCAGGTCTCCCAGGCCTTCATCTTCCTTCGTGGCGAATTCGCCCTCGGTCTCGAGCGCGTGCAGCAGGCCGTCAATGACGCCTACGCCCAAGGCGCGCTGGGCCAGCGCATCTTTGGTCACGACTTCTCGCTCGACATCGTGGTTCACACCGGTGCCGGTGCCTACGTCTGCGGTGAAGAGACCGCACTGATTGAAGCACTCGAGGGCAAGCGCGGCTTCCCGCGCATCAAGCCCCCGTTCTTCCCCGCGGTGACCGGCCTCTACGGTGAGCCCACCGTCGTGAACAACGTTGAGACCATGTCGAACCTGCCGTGGATCATCCTTAACGGTGGCGCCGCATTCGCCGAACTGGGTGCTGGTCGCTCGACCGGTACGCGCCTCTTCGCCCTCGCCGGACGGGTCAACAATCCCGGTGTCTACGAAATCGAAATGGTGAAGAACACTTTCCGCGACTTGATTTTCGATCCGGCGCTCGGTGGCGGCATCCCCAACGGCAAGGCCCTCAAGGCAATCATTCCTGGTGGCGTGTCGTCGCCCTGGTTTGGTCCCGAGCTGCTCGACACGCCGCTTGGTCAGGACGAAGTCGGTGCCCTCGGCTCGATGCTGGGCTCCGGCTCCGTGGTCGTGCTGGACGAGGACAGCTGTGTCGTGCGCGCCGTGTGGCGCATCACCAAGTTCTTCTCCAACGAGTCGTGTGGTCAGTGCACGCCGTGCCGTGAAGGCTCGGGCTGGATTGAGCGCATTATGTACCGACTCGAACACGGTGGCGGTCGCCTCGAGGACGTCGATCTCCTTCTCGACCTCTGCGACAACATTGCCCCCGGACTCTCGTGGCCTCCGCAGCAGACGACCATTTGCGTGCTCGGCCCCTCAATTCCCTCGTCGGTCACGTCCGCGATCAAGATGTTCCGCGACGACTTTGTGGCCCACGTCAACCACGGAGGATGCCCCCATGACTGAGGCGACGCGCACCAGTGTCACGGTGACCGTCAACGGCCGCGCCGTCGAGGCGCAGCCCGGCGAACTGCTGATTGAAGTGGCCGAGCGGGCCGGATCGTTTATCCCTCGCTTCTGTTACCACCCCCGCATGGAGCCCGTCGGCGTCTGCCGCATGTGCCTCGTTGAAGTGGACGGCCCTCGCGGCCCGTCGCTCCAGCCGGCATGCTTCCTGCGCGTGAATGACGGCATGACCGTTAACACCGAGTCGGAAAAGACGAAGAAGGCCCAGGACGGGGTCCTGGAGTTCCTGCTCGCGAACCACCCGCTGGACTGCCCCGTCTGCGACAAGGGTGGCGAGTGCCCCCTTCAGGACCAGACCCTGGCCCACGGTTCCGGTGAGACCCGTTTCATCGAAGAAAAGCGTCACTTCGTCAAGCCCATCTCCATCGGTGCCAACGTCACGTTGGACCGCGAGCGTTGCATCCAGTGCTCGCGCTGCACCCGCTTCGCCGCGGACGTCGCTGGTGATGCGCAGATCGCCTTCGCCGGACGTGGTGACTCGATCGAGGTCGCCCCGTCGCCGAGCGAGCCATTCGATTCAGTTTTCTCCGGCAACACGGTGCAGATCTGCCCCGTGGGCGCGCTGACCGCCAAGCCGTACCGCTTCACCGCTCGTCCGTGGGACCTCGAGCAGGTCGAGAGCACCTGCACCACCTGCGCTGTGGGCTGCCGCGTTGCCGTCCAGTCATCGGGTGACCGTTTGACGCGCGTGTTGGGTGTCGACAGCGAACCCGTCAACCACGGCTGGCTCTGCGACAAGGGCCGTTTCAGCCTCGACAGCATCGACGGCCACGGTGAGGACACCGACCTCACGCTGGTCAGCACCCGCATCACCCAGCCGCTCGTTCGCGACAATGGCGTGCTGCGTGAAGCGTCGTGGGACGAGGCACTGACCGCCGCTGCGAACCTCCTCCTCGATGGTGGCGATGGTGACGCCGTGGGCGTCATCGGTGGCGCCGCCTTGACCAACGAAGGCGCCTTCGCCTGGGAGCGTTTCGCCCGCGGCGTTCTGCACACGGACAACGTCGACGCGCAGTTCGGTGACGGACTCGACTCGATCTTGATTCAGGCGCTGCCCGCCGCCACGATTGACGAAGCCGCTTCGGCGCGTGTTGTCGTCACCCTGACCGGTGACCTTCGCGAAGAGCTGCCGGTGCTGTTCCTGCGACTGCGTGAAAACGTGGTCCGCCGCAAGAACGCCCTGATTGAACTGGCCTCAGCGCCCAGTGCACTGCACGCACTTGCTACCGTGTCCCTGCCCACCCGCCCCGGTGAAGCGGGCCTGGTGGCGAAGGCCCTCGCGACCGGTTCGTTCCCCGCGGGGACCTTGTTGACCGACGACGCCGTGGCGAGTGCTCGCGCCCTTCTCGGTGACGGCACCGGTGTGGTGTTCGTGGTTGGTCGCCCGAACGTTGCCGAGTCACCGGTCTTCGTCGAGCAGGCCATTGTTACCTTCGCTGCCGCCTTCCCCAACGCCACCTTCCTGCCGGCCCTGCGCCGCAGCAACGTTCGTGGCGCACTGGACATGGGCCTCAGTCCACGGCTCGCCCCGGGCCGCCGCCGCAGCGCCTCCAGCGGACGTCACACGTTGGCGCAGCTGGTCGCCATGCGCGCCGGTGAGCAGAAGGCCGTCCTCGCACTGGGTGACGTGCTGAACAACGTCGCCGATGACGTCCTCGCCACCGAGGCCCTGACGAACGCAAAGGTTGTCCTCGTCACCGGACACGGTGGCGCCACGCTCGAGTTCGCCGACGTCGTTCTCCCGGCCCACGTGCAGCACGAGCGCCTCGGCACCGTGACCAACATTGAAGGCCGCGTTACCGCAGTCGTGCCCAAGATTTCGGCCCCTGGTTCCGCATGGTCCGATGTGGCCATCGCCGCCGAGCTGGCCGAAGCCTGTGGTCAGCACCTCGGCTTCACCTCGGTGGAGCAGGTCGCCAAGACGATCGAAGAGACGACCGGCTACCCAGCCCTGTCAGTGCTGCACGACCAGGCCTTCGAAGGTGTGGTCGTTGGACTCAGCACCACACCAAAGCAGCGTGTGGCGATGGACCCCATTGCGTTCCCCGGCATTCGCTCCACGACTACGACGACTGCCGCCACCACTGCGGGCACCTTGTCGGACGTCGACGCCGACGACCTCGGCGAGCTGGGCACCTTCTCGATTGCCGATGCCGGTGTGCCAGCGGTCGACGCGCCGAGTGCTGACGGCTACGCCCTGCGCGTAGTCCTGGCACGGCGACTGTACGACCTCGGTGTGGCGATGCAGAGCTCGCCCGCACTGCTGCCGCTGGTGGAGCACACGACCCTTCGCGTGCACTCTCAGGACCTCAACCGATTGAGCTTTGTCGATGGCGACGCCGTGACGGTGACGTCCGCGAACGGTTCCTTCCCCGCCATCGTCACCGCTGACGACACCGTGATCTCGGGCACCATGGTGGTGCCGTTCGGCACGCGGACAATTTTCGGCGACAACGTGCAGCGGTTCCTCGTGGACACCAAGCACCTCAGCACCCAGGTGAGGTTGACCTCGCGATGATGTTCGGCACTGTTGACCCCATGTTGAGCAATGGCACCCCCGGTGTCATTTTGTTGATCGTCCTGTTGAAGGTGGTCATTGGTTTCGCCGTGGCTATGGCGGCCGTGATCATCATGGTCTGGTTTGAGCGCAAGGCCATCTCGGACATGCAGAGCCGCATCGGACCGCAGAAGTGGGGCCCCTTTGGTCTGCTCCAGACGCTGGCCGACGGCATCAAGCTGTTCTTCAAGGAAGACATCATTCCTCAAGAGGCCGACCGCTTCGTCTTCAAACTCGCGCCATACCTGGTGCTGTTGCCGGCGCTGGTGACCTTCGGTATCGTGCCCCTCGGTGGCACCGTGACCATCGCCGGGCACGCTATTGAACTCCAGGTTGCCAATCCGCCCATGGGCATCCTTCTCATGCTGGCGATGTCGGGCATCTCGGTCTACGGCGTAATGCTGGCCGGATGGTCGTCGGGCTCGAAGTACCCGATGATGTCATCGGTGCGCGCTAGTGCCCAGATGATCTCCTACGAAGCGGCACTCGGTATGTCGATTGTGACCGTGGTGCTGATCACCGGCTCGCTGTCCACGCACGACATCGTGAACTCGCAGGGCGGCGTCTTCTGGCACTGGAACCTGATTCGCCTCGGTTTCATTCCCTTCGCGATTTACCTCATCGCCATCACCGCCGAACTGAACCGTCCGCCGTTTGACGTCGTCGAGGCCGAGTCCGAACTCGTTGGTGGTTTCCACACCGAGTATTCCTCGCTGCGCTTCGCCCTGTTCTTCCTGTCGGAATACATGAACACCGTCACCCAGTCGGCGATCATTGTGACCCTCTTCTTCGGTGGCCCCGCGGGCTACGTGCCGAACATCCCGCACCTGCGGTGGGCCTTCCCGATTCTCTGGTTCGTGGCCAAGACGTGCATCTTTGCCTTCTGCTACATCTGGTTCCGCGCCTCGCTGCCACGTTTCCGGTACGACCAGGTCATGGAACTGGGCTGGAAGCGATTGATCCCTCTCAGCCTGGGCTGGATGCTCGTGGTCGCGGCCTTCCTGGTCTCGCGCAGCTGGGGGTTCGGCACGCTGTCGGCCGTTATCTTCGCGTCATCGTTGCTGTCACGTTCGTTCCAGATTGGTGACGCCCGTGACCAGAGCCCCGAATCGGTCCTGCCCACCGTGGCCCAGCGCCCGATTCCCGGTGCCGTCATTCGCGAACTGCTCGACGGCGAGGAGGAGATCTAATGGCCTCGTGGACTGATTTCTTTGGCGGCTTCAAACTGACGTTGCGTCACATCGGTCGCCCGAACGTGACGAACTCGTACCCCGAGGTCAAGCGTCCCAAGCAGCCTCGCCAGCACGGACGCCACGTCCTCAGCCGCTACGAAGACGGCATGGAGAAGTGCATCGGCTGTGAGCTCTGCGCCGGTGTCTGCCCCGTGGGCTGCATTTACGTGCGTGGACTCGACAACCCGGCCGACCACCCCGTCAGCCCGGGCGAACGGTACGGCTACGTCTACGAGATCAACTACCTTCGGTGCATTCACTGCGACCTGTGCGTCGAGGCCTGCCCGACGCAGGCGATCACCGAGTCGAAGCTCTTCGAGTTCTCCTTCACGAATCGAGCCGACGCCATCTACACCAAGCCCCAGCTGCTGGTCGACGACAACGGCTTCCCACAGCGCCTGCCCTGGGAAGACTGGCGCGAGGGTGAGGCCGCAATGACCGGTGGCTGGATGCGCGCCACCGCGCCCGCGGGTGACGCCTCGTTTGAAGGCGTGGTCCAGTGGAGCGGCGACCTGGGTGCCGGCGTTCGCGCCCCCGAAGCCGGTCAGAGCGGGAACCGCGACGACGCGGCCACCGGCACAAAGGACATTCGCACCTCGTTCTCGCGGCACATGTCGACCGAGAGTCAGCTGCAGGAGGACCAGGGGCTGGCCTCATTCTTGAACGCCTTCGCCCGCCGTGGCGGCAAGAAGGAGTCCGCATGATTGCGCTCGCCTACGCCCTGCCGTCAATTGCGGTTTTCGTCGTCTCGGCGCTCTTGATTCTCGGTGGTGCCGTGGGCGTGCTGACCTTCAAGAACCCGGTCCACGCCGCACTGAGCCTCATCCTGAGCCTCTTCGGTGTGGCGCTGGCCTTCCTTGCCCAGCAAGCCGACTTTCTGGCCGCGGTCGAAATCATTGTCTACGCCGGCGCCATTGTCGTGCTTTTCTTGTTCGTCATCATGTTCCTCGGGGTCGACCACAGCGACGAGCCCGCGAGTGCGCCGCTCGTCGGTCAACGCACACTGGCCGGTGCGGCCGTCGCCCTGGTTATCGCCGGTGTCGTCTTCTTGATGGCCACCTCACACTGGGTCACCGGTGTGCCCTCGGTCTCGACCAACGGCACCCCATTGGCAACTGGTGCTGACAACATCCACCAGATTGGTGCGGCGGTCTACACCACGTACCTGATGGCCTTTGAGGTGACCGCCGCCCTGTTGATCATCAGCGTTATTGGCGCCGTCAACCTGGCGCGCAAGGAACGCCCCCGGGTAGGAGAGAGCCAATGAACGTTCCCGCCGCGTGGTACCTCGTCCTCGCCGCCGCCCTCTTCGGGATCGGCGCCTTCGGTTTCTTGACGCGTCGCAGCGCCATCATCATGTTCATGTGCGTGGAGCTGATGCTCAACGCCGTCAACCTGACCTTCGTGACCTTCTCGCGCACCTTGAGTGACGTGGGTGGCCAGATCTCGGTCTTCTTTGTCATGGTCGTGGCCGCCGCTGAAGTCACCGTCGGCCTCGGCATCGTGGTGGCGGTCTTCCGCCGCCGCGCCTCGACCTCGGTCGACGAACTTACGGAAATGAAGGGCTGAGTATGGGCCACGCTGCCGTACTGATCGTGCTGTTGCCCCTGGTGGGCTTCCTGGCCATTTTGTTCAACGGAAAGGGCATCTCGGAGCGTGCCACCGGTGTGGTCGGCACCGCGGCGGTGGGCCTGAGTTTCGTTGCTACCGTCACTACGTTCGTGCTCTACCTGCGCCACGAGGGGCAGGTCACCGTCAACCTCTTCACCTGGCTCAACGTCGACACCCTCCACGTGCCGGTGGCGTTATTGATTGACCCGCTGGCGCTGACGATGTGCCTCTTCGTAACCGGCATCTCGACGCTGATTCACCTGTACTCGACGGCCTACATGGCGGGGGAGAAGGACTTCCGCAAGTTCTTCCTGTACCTCAACTTGTTCGTTTTCTCGATGCTCTTGCTCGTTCTCGCCAACAACCTGGTCCTGACCTTCGTGGGCTGGGAGGGCGTCGGTGTCTGCTCCTACTGGCTCGTGAGCTACTACTTCACCAAGGAGTCCGCCGCGAGCGCCGGTAAGAAGGCCTTCATCTACAACCGCGTCGGTGACCTCGGTCTGCTGAGCGCGATGTTCCTACTCTTTACCCACCTGCACACCCTGACCTACGTCGGTGTCTTCCAGGGCGCGAGCACCCTCTCGCCCACAATGGCGACGTTGATCGTTCTGTCACTGCTGGTCGCCGCGGCCGGTAAGAGTGCGCAGATTCCACTCTTCAACTGGCTGCCCGACGCCATGGAAGGCCCCACCCCCGTGTCGGCGTTGATCCACGCCGCCACCATGGTGACGGCCGGTGTCTTCTTGCTGGTGCGCATGTCACCGGTGCTCACGCTGAGCGCTGACGGACGTCACGTCATTGCCATCATTGGGGGCCTGACCGCCTTCGTGGCGGCGACGATCGCCACGGCGCAGAAGGACATCAAGAAGGTTCTGGCCTTCTCGACCGTTTCCCAGATTGGCTACATGGTGCTGGCCGTCGGTATTGGTGACTACACCGCGGCCATCTTCTTGATGGTGGCGCACGCCTTCTTCAAGGCGCTGCTGTTCCTGGGTTCTGGTTCGGTTATCCACTCCCTGCACGGCGAGCAGGACATGCGCAAGATGGGCGGACTGGCCAAGTTCCTACCCCTGACATTCCCGACCTTCCTGCTCGGTTGGCTCACCATCTCGGGCGTGCCACCGTTCGCCGGCTTCTGGGCCAAGGGTGCGATCCTTTCGAGCGCTTACAGCGCCAACAAGTTGCTCTACGCGCTGGCCCTGCTGACGGCGGTACTGACGGCCTACTACATGACCCGTCTCTTCGTGCTGACGTTCCGCGGCGAGCAGCGCTTTGCGGCCTCGATGACCGACGCACCCCACGAGTCGCCGTGGGCCATGACCTTGCCCCTGGTCGTTCTCGCGGTGCTCTCCGTGTTCGGCGGCGTGCTGGACCTGCCGTGGATGCACGCCCACACCATGGCCACCTTCGTGTCCGGTTCGATTGTCTCGGTGACACCGCTGGCGGCCCAGAGTGCCGGCCTGCAGATCACGCTGGCCGTGGTCGACGCCTGCGCTGCGCTGCTCGGACTCGCCGCGGCCTTCACGCTGTGGCGCGGTCGCAGTGAGCGCCCCGGTCTCGAGTTGTCCTTCTTCGAGCACGTCTGGCGTTGGGATGACGCCTACGACGCCGTGATTGGTCGTCCGCTCACCACCGTGGCCACCGTGGCCGGTTCGGTGGTCGAGGACCAGGTCATCGATGGTGCCGTGATGGGGCTCGCCCAGACGGTGACCCGCTCATCCGTTGGTCTGCGCAAGATTCAGACCGGCTTTGTTCGTCACTACGCCCTCGCCATGTTCTTTGGACTGGCGTTGATCGTGGTCTATCTCGTAGCGAGGGTTGGTTAGTCGTGCATTCCTCACTGTTCCTCAGCGGACTCCTGCTTCTGCCTGCCCTCGGCGCCGTCGTGGCGTTGTTAGTGCGCAAGCAGGAGGGCCGTTCCTACGTTGTGGCCGTGGCCACGGCTTTCCTCGAGCTCGTGCTCAGTGTGGTGGTGGCCTTCACGTATAACGCCCACGTGGCCAACGCCCAGGGCTTCGACTTCGCCTACAGCCACGTCTTGTCGCCGGTACTCGGCATTGCCTACAGCGTCGCCGCCGACGGTATCTCGGTCTGGATGGTGGTCCTGAGTGCCCTCACCGTCCTCATCGCCCTCCTCGCCGCCCGTGACCGTCGTCGCGAAAGCGCCTATGTGGCCTGGCAACTCTTGCTCTTGGCCGTTACCGTGGGCTGCTTCGTCGCCCACGACCTGCTCGAGTTCTTCATCTTCTTCGAACTGATTCTGATCCCTTGCTACTTCATGATGGTTCAGTGGGGTGGGGAGAAGGCCAAGGCGGCCGCGATGAAGTTCTTCCTCTACACCTTCACCGGTTCGGCCTTCATGCTGGCCGCGATTATCTACCTCGCCGTGCTGCACCAGCAGCAGGTCGGCGGCGCACTGACCTTCGCCTACGGCGCTCTCGCCCAGGTGACCACCTCGACGGCCGCTGGCGTGTGGCTCTTCGTGGCCTTCGCCCTGGCCTTTGGTGTCAAGTCGCCGATCTGGCCGCTGCACACGTGGTCGCCCTCGACGTATGCCGAGGCCCCGGCCGCGGCCGGCATCGAACTCTCGGCCCTGCTGTCAAAGCTTGGCGCCTACGGCCTGCTCCGCTTCGCGGTGGCGTTGTTGCCGGGGGTGCAGCGCGACGTCCGTCCCGTCATGTTGACGCTGGCGGTGATCAGCATTCTCTACGGCTCGTTCGTGGCCTGCACCGCCAAGGACCTGCGCCGCTTCATTGCGTACTCGTCACTGGCCCAGATGGGCTTCGTGACCCTCGGCATTATGTCGGGCTCGGTTATCGGGACCGAGGGTGCCGTCCTGTTGATGTTCAACCACGGTGTCATCACCATTGGTGTCTTCGCCTTGGTGGGCTACCTCGAGCGTCGTCGCGCCTCGGTCGCTATGGCCGACCTCCGCGGTCTGCAGGGACCAATGCCGGTCTTCGCTGGTCTCTTCACCCTCTTCATGCTCGCCACCATGGGCCTGCCGGGCCTCTCGGGCTTCGTGAGCGAATACCTCGTCCTCATCGGCACCTTCGGCACGCACGCCTGGTGGGCACTGGTCGCCACGCTCGGTGTGGTTGGCTCGGCCGTCTACTGGCTCTGGGCCTACCAGCGCGCCTTCCACGGTGAAGTGAGCACGGCCGATGCTTCTCTGGCGGACGTGAGTCACGCGGAGCGCAATGCGCTCTGGCCGATTGTCGCGCTGGTCGTCGTCCTGGGTGTCTTCCCGTCGCCGATCCTCAATCGCCTCGGCCCCGCGGTGACCTCCATCGTTTCCCACGTCGCCACTACGGGAGTATCGAAGTGACCTTGCACGCGCCACTCATCAACTACCTGGCCATCCTGCCCTTCCTCTTCTTGACGGGTGCCGCCCTGCTGTTGCTGTTCATGACGGCTCTGACCCGCGACCGCCTCTCGACCCGCGTCTCGTCGACCATCGCCGTCTCGGCCGCGCTCGGCGGCTTCGTGGCGACCTTCGTCCAGTGGTTCGAGGTCGACCACCACGGGGCGACCACTACGGCGGCCCACGCCATCGTGATGGACGGCTTCTCGGCCGTGATGTGCGCCTCCATCTGCTCATCCCTGGTCTTCGCCCTGCTCATTGCCCACGACTGGCAAGGGCGCGAACGCTTCAATGGGGCCGAGTACCAGATGCTGGCACTGCTGGCGACCTCGGGCTCGGTGCTGATGACCCAGGCCAACGACCTGGTGCTGGTCTTCCTCGGTCTGGAAATCCTCTCCATCGCGCTGTACTGCCTGATTGCCTTCAACCGCCGCCGCTACAAGTCGTCGGAATCCTCGATGAAGTATTTCCTGCTCGGCGGCTTCGCCGCCGCGATCTTCATCTACGGTGCCGCCCTCACTTACGGCGCGACCGGCACGACGAACGTCACCTCGATTGCCTACTTCCTCGGCACTACCCACCTGCTCCACCCCGGCCTCTTGCTGGCTGGTGGCGGCTTGATGATGGTGGCCTTCGCCTTCAAGGTGCAGGCCGTGCCGTTCCACTTCTGGTCCCCCGACGTCTACGAGGGAGCACCCACCCCGGTGACGGGTTTCCACGCCTCCATCGTGTGGGGTGGTGCCTTCGCCGCGATGATCCGCGTCATGATCTCGGGACTCGGTTCGCAGATTGACACCTGGCGTCCGATTTTCTTCGGTCTCATCGTGTTGTCGACCATCGTCGGTGCCTGCTTCGCGATTCTGCAGGGCAACGCTAAGCGTCTCTTGGCCTACTCCTCGGTCTCGCACTCTGGTTTCATCCTGCTCGGTGTCTGGACCGGCACGGCGGTGGGCGTCTCGGCCGCGGCCTTCTACGTCTTGACCTACGCCCCCGTGGTGTTGGGTTCGTTCGCCATCGTGGCCTTGGTGGGTGGCGTGGGCGACTCCAACCACGAGCTCGAGAAGTACCGCGGGCTGGCACGTCGCAACCCCTGGATTGGCTTCTCCCTCTCCGTCTTGTTGCTGTCGCAGCTGGGTGTGCCACTGACCGTGGGCTTCAACGGAAAGTTCGCCGTTCTGGCCGCCACCATTGACGCCGGCAACATCTACGGCGCCATCGTCGCGCTGGTTGGTGCCTGCATCGCGGCCTTCGCCTACCTGCGCTGGACGACTGGCCTCTACGCCGCGGAGAACCTCGACCAGCCCGCGCTGGTGGTGCCGTGGGCCTCGCGCGTGGTCATCACTCTTGCCGTCCTCTACGCACTGGTCTTCGGTGTCGACCCCGGCCTGCTGACGTCAATCGCGTCGCACGCCACGCTGCTCTTCCAGCCATGAGCCGTCTGGCGATTGCCACCTGTCGTGGTGACAACGTCGACATTGATAGCCCGGTTTTGCTGGAGGCCCTCACGCGGGCCGGCTTCGACGCGCAGCTGTGTGTCTGGGATGATCAATCGGTCGACTGGGAGTCGTTCGACCTTACGATCATTCGCTCCACCTGGGACTACGCGCCGCGCCGCGACGAGTTTCTCGCCTGGGCCCAGGCCCGTTCGCGTCTGCTCAATCCCTTTGCCGTTGTCGAATACTCGACCGACAAGCACTACCTCGCCGATCTGGCCGCCCAGGGCGCGCCCGTGGTGCCGTCAACGTTTGTTGAAGTCGGGCAGCTACCAAAGTTCCCGAACGGGGACTTTGTCGTCAAGCCCGCGGTGGGCGCCGGTTCGATTGACGCCGATCGCTACCGCGCCGACGAAATAGACCGGGCCACGGCCCACGTCGCTGATCTGCACGCCCGCGGTCGCTGCGCCCTGATCCAGCCCTACGTCGCGTCGGTTGACACCGACGGTGAGTTGGCGCTGGTGTTCATTGACGGGCAGTTCTCCCACGCCATGCGCAAGGGGGCGATGCTCAACACGCCGGCCGATGATCGCGACCCGTTGTTCCGCCGCGAGCAGATGTCGCGCACCGACGCATCCCCCGACGCGCTGGCGGTGGCGACGAGCCTCTTGTCGGGACGCTTCGCTGATCTTCTCTACGCCCGGGTCGACCTGGTGCGTGGCCCCGAGGGATGGCTGCTAATGGAACTCGAGCTGGTGGAACCCAGTCTCTTCCTGACGTTCGAACCGGCCGCCGCCGACACGCTGGCCGCCGCGATTACCCGACGTTTGGCCTAGCGCTCGTCGCTGGCGCGCTGGGCGGCCTCGAGCACCTCGGGTGGCACCACGGTGCCCGGTCGGTTCGCCGGGTCGTTGGCGAGGAAGCGACCCAGCATGGGGAACTCGGTGAGTGACTCCGCCCGCAAGATGGCGGCCACCACCGGCACGAAGCTTTCGAGGGCGGGGTAGACGATGTGGCGGGGAAGCCACCGGGGCTGGTACTTGGCGTTGAACGTCCACAGTGACGCAATGGGCAGCACGCCCGAGAGTCGCTGCAAGGTCCAACGCTCCACCCGAGTCCAGGTGCCCTCGCCCCGTTCGCCGTCGAGCACGCCGCGGAACGCCGAGAAGTTCAGGCTGAGTCCGGTGGCCCCCTGCTCGCGCAGGTGGGCGATGGTGGAGCAGAGGGCGTAGTCGATGAGGCCGTTGGGGTGGTCGCCCGGATCGCGACGCATGAGGTCCAAGGAGTAGCCGTGGATGGCCGGGGAGGGCACGAACTGGCAGGCCGCTGCTGGTCGTCCGTCGGGGCCGCGCACGATGACGAGCAACAGGCCCTTGTCCTTGGGGTCAAAGAGGCGACCCAGCATCATGGAGAAACCGCGCTCGTCGTCGCCACGGCGCATCATGGCCACGAGGTCCAAGATCCCCATGATCTCGGCGGGGTCGATGGTGGCGGGGTCGCAGAATTCGACGGTGTAGCCGTACTTGGCCATGCGAGTGCAGGCCTGACGAAGGCCCTTCATCTTGCCGCCCTCGAGGCTGAATGACTGACAGTCGACGATGGCTTCGTCGCCGAGGTAGAGCGAGTGGAAACCCGCGGCGTGGTAGATCGGCAACCAATCGGCGCCGGCGGCCATGACCGCCACAGTCCAGCCGCGGCTTTCGGCGAAGGTACGGAAGGCCGAAAAGACCTCGGGACGCTCGGCCTCGGGACCAATGGGGTCGGGCGACACGAGGGCGACGCCACCGTAGACGGCGTAGGCGACGAGCGAGTCGCGGTGGAAGAAGAACTGCTTGTCGTCGCGCAACGCGAAGTAGTCGAGCGTGCCGGCGCCGTGTCGACGCACGATGTCGCGGGCGCGGTGCTCGGCCAGTCGCCGTTCGGCCACCGTGGCGGTGGAGGAGAGACGGCGGTCGACAACCGGACGGGTGACCAGGTAGAGCAACACGACGATGAGGGTCGTGCCCACGGTAAGCAACACGGGATTGACGAAGTCACTGACCCCGTCAGGGAGCGCGGTCGCGTAGATGCCCACCAGGCGCTCGGTGCAAGCCCCGAGGACCACGAAGAAGTTGGGCAGGTGGTCGCTCTGATGCCGCGCAATCACTTCAACGCCGAGGGCCCCGGCCACAATGGCGATGAGGGCAGTGCCAATCAGTCGTGGCAGGGCGCCCGTGACACTGGTGCGGTCAGTGAAGGCCGCGAAGTCACGGCGGGTGAGGAGCAAGAAGGCGAACAAGCCGGCGGCCACCACACTGGCCGCCAAGGAGCCGGCCCGAATGACGTGGCTGATCACGGTGATCGCTAACGCAGCTTCGGCAAAGTACCAGGCGCGACGCTGACCACGGCGAATACCACGAGCCAGCATGATCATGGCGACACCGGCCAATGCGGTGACCGTGGCGGCGGACTGCGCGGCCACGAGTGGCACGAACTTTAGGACGTGACTGAGCCGATTGTGCAGTGGCGGCGAAACGGTCACGACGATATTGATGAGGCCGTTGAGCAGCAGCAGACCGCTGGCCCATCGGCGCACGGAGCGCTGACGACGGGCGTCGCTGAGCCGCTCGGGGTTAGAAGGGAATGGCGTGCCGTTTGGCCACGACCCAATCACGGTCGCCGTCTCGGGGAGGCCTGGCTGCACCGCACTCCTCGTGAGCAGCCGCTCAAGCACGGTGGCGCCGTACGGTGCCGATTGGGCGCCAACGAGGCGAATCTGCACGTCGGATCCGACCGCAATTTCCACCATCGAGAAGCGGTCGACTTCAACAAAGATGGACGGCAGATTCAGTGTGGCGTCGCACTCGGTCGTCACGGTGCGGGTGGGACCAGGGGAGGCGCAGAAGCGGCCGTCGAGGTAGGCCAGCGCGGGGCGGGTGGCCCCACCAACGATCAAGCCCGCCACATCAGTGTCGAGCGCGGCGGCGTAGGAGAGAGCGTCGTTAGTTGTCGAGCCAATGAACGTCTGAGCGAGGGGCTCGGAAAATGGTGAGGCATCCTCGGTGCGACGCCAGCGAAATCGTCGGCGCACCGCAACGCTCACGAGCGTGACAAAAACCGCTTCTAGTCCAACGAGGACAAGGAAGTTCAAGATGATGTTGCCGGCCACCGTGTGGGTGTGGGGTGCGTGGACACCGTAATGGTGGTGGGTGAAGAGGCCCACCACACGGGTCAGGCTGTTGAACAGGTCGAAACCAGCAACGAGCGCTACTCCTAACCATAGGAAGAGACCGAAGCGACGATAGAGCGTTCGTGATGAGATGAAACGCGGGAGCGCCAGCTGGTCGTCGAGCATGACGCCCGCGTGGTCGCCGCTGTCCGAGAGGGCTTCGGTGTGGCCCGTGACAACCGGAACACGCACAGTGGTACGGGTGGCCTCGAGTGCCAGCTCGAGCTGGTCGATGATCTCGATGCCCATGTCCTCAAGGATTTCCTGGGCCTCTCGATCGTCACGAAGTTCGGCGTCATGGGCACCCGGGAGGAGGATGACGTGGTGTCGCGGTTGTGAGGTGAACTTTCGGAGAGCACTAGCAAAGGACGGGAGGTTGGCCAGCGTGGCCCGCACTTCGTTCGCAGCGGGTCGACCTCCAAAGTCAAAGAGGTTTCCCGCAAAGATAATGGTCGCGGGGTCGTCAATCTCACCGAGAAACGTCACCAATTTGTGGATCGACGTTGAAGTCGCCTGTGAGTGCGTATCCAGGTCGAGGTCACTAAAGACGTAGGCGTGCTGACCGTGAGAAATGGTGCGCGTCAACGCCGAGTCACTACGCATGCCTTCCATTCTCGCAGATGGGGCGAGAGGTAGGGCACCCTCAGAAAAGGGACGTTATTGCAACTCTTTTGATGCCCTGACGCTAGAGAGCGCGCAGTGGCGCGATGTCGTCCTCGCGGAAGAGATGCTCCCGCTGGTCGGGATTCATCAACGTGATGAAAATGATGTCGGCCTGACTCTCGCTGATGGGTTGGCCGAGAGTTTCGAGTGAGGCCCGCACGAGTGAGAGCATCAACGTCGACTTCACCAAGGACAGGATCATCGGCGCGGTTTCGTTCGGGTAGGCCTCTCCGAGCACACGGGTCAGTTCTTCGAGATGGCGCTGATCTTCACGGTGAAGCCGCTTCTCGTACGAGGGGTTGGCGATGGCTCGCACCACGGTGCGCAGGCGCACCGAACCGCTGTCCGCCAACTTCTCCAAAACAGCACGCTCAATTTCGTGCAGTTGGTCCAGGCTTAGCTTCTTGCCAACCGCTGAGGATCCGGCCAGCCACGACGTGATGGTCGCGGTGATCAGGTCGTTCTGCTCTCGGTACAGATTCAAATAGGCCGCGTCAATGAGCCCTTCGCGGGAATCAAAGTAGGAGTAAATGACGCTGGTGCTCATTTCGGCGCTTTCGGCAATGCGCGCGACGCGAAGTTTTTCGTCATGATTCATCGCTAAAAAGTCCTGAGTCACTCGCAACACGTGCTGCTGAGCTTCCTCAATTTTCCGTGCGTGAAACATTGTGTGTACTCCTCCCTGTGACCCCCTAGGAAACACCCTACAAAGGGGAAAATACAAAAGAACCAGAATATTTTTCTGCTTGCGAAAAAAAAATCATTCAGGCAACTTTTGATGCATATCCGACCAAAATTGAACCGTACCCACGTCCCACGGGGGACGAAAGGTCTGGAGAGATCAAGAAGCGCATGCACGTCACCATCGTCGGAGCTGGATTTGTCGGGCTTCCGACGGGCGTTGCGCTAGCACTGCACGGACATTCCGTAGTTGTTATCGATAACGATGAACGACGAGTCGATCTCATCAACCAGGGGGTTTCGCCACACTTCGAGCAGGACCTCGGACTTCACCTCTCGGCCGTGGTTGCAGACCAACGGTTGCTGGCCACAGCGGAGGAAGAGCCATCGCTAAGCGGCACGGACGTGGTCATGATTTGTGTGCCGACGCCGTCAACGGTCGATGGGCCGGACCTCTCGATTCTGTTGGGGGTCGTAACGTCACTCGCACCACGCCTACCGCATCACGTGACCCTCATCGTGAAGTCGACCGTGGCGGTGGGCACGATTCGCAGCCTTGTCGCACCGCTCTTGCGCGACGACATTGAACTCATCTACGCGCCCGAGTTCCTGCGAACAGGCTCGGCCGTCGCCGACAGCCTGAAGCCTGAGCGAGTGGTCTTTGGGACCCGTACTGGCGAGGGTGCCGAAGTGGCTCGAGAGCTGTTCTCCTTTACGGGTGCACCAGCGATTGTGACCAATTTTGAATCGGCGGAATTGATCAAGTACGCCGCCAACCTCTTTCTGGCCATGAAGGTCAGCTTCATCAATGAAGTCGCACGCCTGGCCGATCACGTTGGGGCCGATGTCTCGGTGCTGCGTGACGCCTTGGGTCGCGACTCCCGGATTGGGGCCTCGCACTTGGCGCCAGGCCCGGGATGGGGAGGATCGTGCTTTCCGAAAGATATTGCGGCTCTCGAGCACTTGCGCACCGCGCTGGGTATTACGTCACCCCTACTGACGGCAACTCACGAAAGCAACGATGACCACGTTTCGTACGTCGTGGCGAAAATTCGAGAATCGGTTCACCGGAGCGGTGGTTCCACGGTGGCAATCATGGGACTCGCTTTCAAGGCTGGAACGAATGACCTTCGAGACTCACCGGCACTGCGCATTGCCCGTGCCCTACGTGACGCGGGACTCGAGGTGCGGGCGTATGACCCTGTTATCTCCGCAGGAACACAACACCTCGATGGTATTGAGGTCTGTTCGGACGCCATCAGTGCGACGACCGGGGCCTCGCTCGTTGTGATTTTGACCGAGTGGCCTGACTTTCTTCAGCTGCCGTGGGCGGACATCGCGCACGCGATGGCCACGCCGGTTGTGTTCGACACTCGGTATTTTGTGCCCGAGGAACAATTCCGTGACGCGGGACTGCAGCAGATCGGTATCGGCTTGCCCGCCCCGGCCGTGAAGGTGACACAATGAGCGCGATTAACGCGACGCCGCCCACGAGCCCGGACGCGCAGGTAATCCCAATGACGTCAAAGGCGGCACCGGTGGCCTTTCGCCTCTCCGTCGTCGTGCCGATCTACAACGAGGAGGCATCGGTGGCGACCGTTATTGCCACGCTTCTCAGCGTAGAACTGCCGACCCCAATTGAAGTCATCGCTGTCAACGATGGGTCAACGGACGAAACATCGGCCATTTTGTCAACGTTCACCGACGACCGGTTGCGTGTCATTGCGCATGAGGTCAATCGGGGTAAGGGTGCAGCTGTCCGCACGGGAATTGCGGCCGCTTCCGGCAGTCACCTTCTGATATTTGACGCCGATACTGAGTACGACGTCAACGACATTCCTCGACTCGTCGCCCCCATTGTGACGGGGCGTGCGGAAGTTGTTTACGGCAGTCGCATGTCGGGATTTGGCACCGTTCATCCCTCGCGCCGTCACGCGTTGGGAAATCACGCGATGACGTTGGCGGCCAACGTGATGTTTGGTTCGGCAATCAGTGACTTGCACACCTGCTTGAAGTTGCTGCCGCTGCCGCTCCTGCGCTCGTTCACCTTGACCGAGGAAGGCTTCGGTCTTGACACTGAAATTAGTGCCGAGATGCTTCGGCTGGGCTTTCGGCCATTCGAGGTCCCAATTAGCTACGTTGGTCGCAGCGTCGAAGAGGGTAAGAAAATTCGACTCTCGGACGCCTTCCGATGCGTCTACGTCCTGGTGAAGGTTCGGTGTCGCGGCACAACGTCGTACGGCGCTCGTGATCGGAGCTTGACGCCTCGAGTCTCTGTTCTCGCAAGTGGGGAGCAGTAGTGCAGTCGCCGCCTCGCGTTCGACTGGTGAGCACCGGTACCGTGTTGATCTTTGTCGTGGCACTCATTTTCTGCGGCCCCGCGGCCTGGACCGCGCTCCTTCGTGCAACAGGTGGCTCCCTCGGTCCCGCAGCGTTTAGCTCTCTCAGTTTCGTCAATCCCTATATTGCGATTCAGCCCACGACCATTGGTCAGCCGATTGAGGTCGTGCTCGCGAATCACTTCCGAAACACCCGGACCTTTGCCTGGCGAGCCTATGAAAATAGCCACACCTTGACGACAGGCACACTCAGCGTGCCGAGCGGTGGAACAGTTCAGTTTTCCGTTCCGACCACTGGGGCAAGCCGTGGCACGATATACATCAACGAAGTAGGTAGCACCGTCACCGTAAGTGCGCCCGTTGTTGGGCCAAAGAAACATGGGTAAGGCGACGGAGGCACCGCGGCTTCGCTTGCTCGTGGTCTCCGATGCAATTTATCCCTGGCACAAGGGGGGCAAGGAAGTTCGCTACAACGAACTGCTGCCCCGAACGCTTGCCCACAACATTGACGTCGAACTTGCGACGATGCGTTGGTGGACAACCCAGCCCGCTGACATTGTGACCTCGTCAGGCCGCGTCCACTACCGGGCGATCTGCAACAACTATCCCCTCTACAAAGGTCACCGCCGGTCGATTCGGCAAGCGGTGTTGTTCGCTGGTTCGACAATGAAATTGCTCCGAACGCGATGCGATGTGATTGAGGCCGATCACATGCCGTATCTCCAGCTGATCCCGCTGCGTTTAGTTGCCTCACTGAAGCGAACGCCGCTCGTGGTTACCTGGCACGAATACTGGGGTGTCACGTATTGGCGCGAATACATGGGGCCGCTCGGCCTCATTGGCGCAGCAATTGAGTGGCTGTCCGCTCGCTTGCCGCACCACATCGTGGCGGTGAACCACGAGACACAGGAGCGACTCCATCGTTCGGGTCTTAGGGACACGAAAGTTTCCCTTGTTTCGAACGCCATCAATTTGAGTCGAATTGCCGACGTCATCGCTTCAGACGCCGCGCCCGACATTTTGTTCGTTGGTCGTCTTCTGGTGCACAAGCGAGCCGACTTGGCTCTTCGGGCGCTCGCATCTCTTATCGCTGACGACCCATCACTGCGGCTTGGGATTGTCGGCGTTGGCCCAGAAGAGGCCGATCTTCGGCACCTAGCGATGCAGCTGGGTATCCGCGACCACGTCGTCTTTTACGGCGAAATTGAAACACAGGACACGATCTGGTCGCTGATGAAGGGGGCGCGTGTCGTGCTGTGTCCCTCGGAACGAGAAGGCTTTGGCATGGTGGTGGCCGAAGCCCTGGCCTCCGGCACAGCGGTGGTCGTGTCGGATGCTCCTGACAATGCGTCGCAGGAACTCGTTACCGACGGTGTTGACGGAAGCATTGTGGTTACGGGAGACGCCGATGGATTCGCGAAGGCCACTCGCCACTGGCTTGATAACCCACGCCACGACACCAATCTCTACGAACACCCAGTCCTTCGGCGCCCCGAATTCAACTGGGACACCGCCGCGGCGTCGTACGCGGCGACGATTCAATCGATTGTCAACGCATGACGACCAACATGACTGTCGTCGTCTGCTCCTATAACGGGGCCGACCGTATTGGTGCCTGCCTTGAGGCGCTTTTGGCCCAAGAGCTACAGACAACGATTTTGGTCATTGACGATGGCTCGACCGACGCGACCGCCGCGGTCGCGGCGTCCTACGGGGTCACCGTTCACTCACTCCCCGCCAACGCGGGTATCGCCGCCGCCCGTCAGGCCGGACTCGAGATGGCTACCTCAGAAATTGTGGCCTTTTGCGACGACGACTGCCGCCCCCTTCCGGAGTGGACCAAGAAGCTGGCTGACGCCTGGTCTTCGGTGGATCATTCGGTGACTGCTATTGGCGGGGTGATTAGCGTTGACTCACCGTCATCGTTCAACGAGCGATACCTCAGTATTAGTGACCCCGCCCAGCCATTGGAGCAAGCTCTCGGTGCGTCACCGAGTCTTTGGTATCGAATCGTTCGGCAGTTTCGGCGAACAACCACGCCCGGAGACGGCTTACGCCCCGCACTGTCACTCATCGGGGCCAACATGTCTTTCCGGCGAGACGCTGCTCTCGCCGTGGGTGGTTTCAACCCCGACCTGGTTTTCGGTGAAGGCGAGGAAGCACAAATCTGTTCGGCGCTCCAGGGTGCGCACGGTAGTGAAACCGTATTAGTGACGCCGAATTTGGTAATGCCGCACGACTTCAAGCCATCGCTCCGCGCCACGGTCAAGCGCAGTTATCGAGCTGGCAAGGGGGTTGCGGCACGGTGGCTGCGTAATGGCGGCCTACCGGCACTTCGCGTGATGCCACTCATTGTTACTGCGGCGGCCATCGTTGGCTTCGAGCTTCGGGGCGCAACGGCGGCACTCATTACCGCGGCAGCCATGACGTACCTGCTCCGGCTCAACTGGCTTGTCGCCGCGTTGCGTCGCGGATGGATTCAGGGCATTGCCTTTCCGATTGCCGGACTGGTGGACGATGTGGCGTCACTCGTTGGGTTTGTCGCCTACGCGGTCGCCGCGGTGCGCGTTTCCGAAACTCGAGCATCGAAAAAGCCAAACGACGTGGGATGGCCAATCCTGACCACGCTGTGGGTGGGAGTTATTGCCACAGCGGCCCTTTTTGCTCACCAGCTTCCTTCGGGGTCGTCGGCGCTCATTCTGGGACCGAGCGCTTTACTTCTCCCCGGTACGTGGCTGATGGACCTCCTCGGCGTGAAGCCGAAGCGCCTGGCGGCACGTCTCAGTGTGGCCGTCTCCTTCAGCATGGTGGCACTAATGGTGGTGGGATGGATTTCCTCGCTCACCGTGTACGTCGATGGACAATGGCGTCCGCTCGACAACGCGGCGCAAGTTCCGCTTTGGGCGAGCCTCGCGCTGGTGATGGTTGGCACGAGTGCTCGTCGCCACCGCGATCCGGCCGCTGACCTTCTTCGAGGCCTCAATTCGTATGGTGCACTCGCCCTGATTGCGAGCTCGAGCATGGTGCTGTTAGCCGCACTTGGTGCTGCGCGACTGAATACCTTGGGCTCGCCAACGTTGGCAATTGTTAGTGCCGTGGTGGCGATTGCGGCGCTCGTTATTCCGATTGCCGTTGGCTGGCGTAAGTCGTCGAGAGTTTGCTACTTACTCATGAACAAGGCGGGCGCCAGCGGATGGCGTGGCTCTACCCGAGCACCGTTTGTCGCCCTCCTGTTTTCGAGCACCTTGGCGCTGCTACTCGGCACCGCATTGCGGGGCCAGCGCTTGTACGGCTGGGATATTCAACACGAGTACGGCGTGGCACTCCAGACCGCCGCACGTGGCGCCTGGCTCGCGCCGACGAACCACGACGCCTACTCCTCAATGCTGTCGCTCACGGTGTTGCCGACCATGCTGCACAATCTGACCGGCATCTCACTCTTTGATTTCTTCCGGTTTGTCACCCCTGTTCTCCTCGCACTCGTGCCGGTGAGCTTGTACGTGTTCATGCTTGACGTGCCTCGCTGGATTGCCGCGGACTTTCTGAAGGTGCGACCCGGGGTGCCACTGGCGATGGTCACGATTTTCATCGTGTCACTGCCCGCCTTTGAAAATGAGTTGATTGCGCTGTCGCGCCAGTGCATGGGATCGCTGCTGATGGTGGGCGCAATTGGTCTCCTGGTGGAGCGGACTATTCCGGCGAATCGTGCCTATCGCGCCGTCGCGGTGCTTCTCGTTGCGCTGGCGTTCACCCACTACTCAACTGCCTACATCGTGGGGTTCTGTCTGATCATTGCCTCAGTTGTGGCCGAAGTGTTTCGCCGCCGAACAACGGCACGTGATTCATTGGGGCTACTCAAGGCGCGCGAAAACCGGCGTGGCCGAATGACGACGTGGGCCCTCGCACTCGTAGCGAATGCGGCCGCTGTGGTGTGGAACCTCGTCTACACGAGGAACAATTCCTTGGCCGCTCCGTCCGTCGGTGTGTCGACCAAGGGCCTGTCGCTTAAGGCCAACACCATTGCTGGATCAATGACGCCATTGAAATATCAGAAGTTCGTCTACTTCCAGATTCACCAGGAAAAGTGGTTCCACCCTGACGCCCTGAAGCACATGATGAAACTTGTACCAGCGGCAGCACCAACGGTGCACGGAGTGTTTCCGGGCCTTGCGTCAGTAGCGGACCGCTACAACTTCTCCGTTCACGAAGGTTTGCTCATCCTTACGGTGCTTGGTGCCGCACTTCTGGCGTGGCGCGCACTTCGCTCCCCGAACTTCTTCAACGTGGACCTCCTAGGACTGGCGAGTGGTGCCATTCTTTTCGGTGCGGCCCTGCGATTTTCCGGCACGTTGTCGGTCTTCTTCAATCCACCCCGTGCGGAGTTCTTGGCGGCATTGATCACGACTATTCCAGTGACACTGCTTGTGGGTCGCCTTGCCAATCGGGTTCCTGGCCTGATACTTGCCGCCACCCTTCTGGTGTCGGGGAGCGTAATGTTCTTTGGCACCGGACTCTCCGTCTTGGAATTTGGCGGCAACGGGGCAACGGCATTGTCGACCCAAGGCGCCAATAACGACCAGTTCATCACGACCTCGCAAGGCTATGCCGCCGCGGTCTGGCTCCAACAAAACACCACCAGTCAAAGTTTTGTCGAATCTGACCGCTACGGCCAGTTGGTGCTTGGCGAAGCCCCAGCGCTCTATTCGCTTGATCCCAACATCGTTCCTGGTGGCATTGACTACAAGAGCTTTATTTACGTATCGCAGACCAATATCCTCGGCCGTGCCAGTGGTGGTGTTATTGGACTTGTTACGACGTACCAATTCCCGCTGACCTACCTCGACGCGAACTTCTACACCGTCTTTTCAACGGGTGCGACGCGTGTCTATCGATGATGACGTGACGGTTGACTTCTCAAGGGTCACCGTCGTACTAATCAATCGCAATGAATGGGAGATCCGAGCATCACTTGAAGCCCTCAAGCCGCAATGCCTCGAACTGGGGGCCGAATGTCTTGTTGTCGATGCGTCAAACTTTCGACTGGACGCGGTGCGGATGGAGCACCCATGGGTGACGTGGATAGATTTCACCATTCCGGCCTGGCGTTCATCGGCCATTCCCCTGCAGCGTAACGTTGGGGTTCGCGCTGCGCGTGGCGACGTCATTGCGTTCTGTGATGCCGGTGGCGTGCCCAGTCCAACGTGGGTTCGCGAGGTCACTCGGACTGTTCTGAACGGGACGCATAGTTATGTCGCGGGACCAATCATTTCGATTGGCACCGGAATATACGACAACGCCAACGACAGCGGCATTGCGGACTGGCCACCGACGGCCAATATTGCGTTCTCCCGTGAACTTTTCGATGCACTTGGCGGGTTCGAAGAGCGACTTTTTTACACTTCGGATGTTGACTTTGCGCTTCGCGCAAAGGCGCACGGAACGCTCTGTTACGTTGTGCCCGCTGCCATCATGTCTATGGATTGGGGCGACCCTCTGAGGACGTTGCGTCGGAGCTGGCGCTACGGACGGGGCTGGGCCCGCCTGTACGGTTTGCATCCCGCGTCGCGCGTGTGGCTCCTGCGGCGCTCGCCCGAGCG
>Ga0208389_1000027_pt1 | contig 79804 bp, 72 predicted proteins | sample CryBogCBH12Aug09_FD_184625 | JGI IMG/M metagenome (GOLD analysis project Ga0208389, IMG submission 184625) | Freshwater microbial communities from Crystal Bog, Wisconsin, USA - CBH12Aug09 (SPAdes) (version 2) | ecosystem: Environmental > Aquatic > Freshwater > Lake | place: Crystal Bog... | reverse complement strand
GACGCGTGGGTACCGAATCCCAATCCGGTAATGGTCAGTGTCTGGCCGCCAGCGACCGTCACCACCGACGGAGAGACGCTCGATATGGTGAGGGCGCCCGAGCCCTGCGCCGCGGAGCACACATTGCTCGCCAGGCCCGCGCCACCGGCGCCGGTGTAGGGGGTGAGGTTGGGCGATCCGAGACCGGAGGCCATGTCGTAGCCAGCGCTGGCCTGGTACCCGAGATTGTTCGCGTTGAACACGTCGTTATTGCCCTGGGTGATGTCGGTAAAGGCGGTGGCGTAGTCAGTGGTCGCCGCGTTGTAGAGCAGCGGCGCCACGAAGCCAACTCCATTGGCCGTCGTCGGGCTCGCCGCGCACGTTGGCGAGGCATTTATTTCCGCCAGCATGGCAGCCCACTGTGGTGCCGCCGATGACGTTCCGCCAATGGTCCCCCACTGGCCATTCCAGTAGAGCGTCACACCGTCGTATTCGTCGGCGAACGCGCTCACGTCCGGCACTGTCCGGCAAGCCACCGTGAGACCACAGGTTGAGCCGTTGGTCGTGTCGTACGACTGGGCCATCCAGCTGGGCTGGGCCCACAACTTGGAGATACCACCGCCGCCGGCGCCGCCGGTCGACCCGTCGTTCCAGACCTTCTGGGTGGGATTGGGCGAGAGGCCGTTCGCGCCAACGGGCGTCGTGCCGCCCACGCCAATCACGTAGGGCTGCGAAGCGGGGTCGTCGACGCTCAGCAAGGGTGTCGTCGGCGTGCTGGCGTGCCCCGCGCAGTCGTCGTTACCGTTGTCACCGGCCGCGGCAAAGACCGATTGGCCCTGCGCCGCCGCTTCTTCGAAGATCAAGTGTTCGGCCACCAACGTGCCGGGCGCCGCGGTCTGCATGGCCGCTTCGCACTGACCCCAGGACGTGGAAACAATCGAGGCGGTGTCGTCGGCGACGATGCGGTTGTAGGTGTCGAGCGAGCCGTAGGTCGTGTTCGGTCCGGTGTAGACCTTGATCGATGCCGCGGGGGCCAGCGCGACGAGATTTTCAACGTCCAGCGCCGCTTCGCCCGATCCCATCCCCGTGCCACTGCCGCCGTCGACAGTGACATTGCTGATCTGACTGGTGTTGTCGGCACCGAAATAGCACTGTTCGAAGGACTGGATGTCGCTCTTCTGGTAGGGCTCGAGCTCAAAGACGGCGATTGTCTGGCCCCGGCCGTAGTCGTTCGACTGGTAGAGACCATTGATGCCGTAGGCCGTGGCAATCTGGCTCTGCGTGATGCCGCCGTATCCCTGCTGCGTCGCGTAGGTCGCCGAGGCGCATGCGGTGGGCGCACCCGCCGCGGCCCGAGGCCGAAGCGTTCCCGTGACGTGCGTGTGGCCCAGCACCAGTGGTCGCACGAGGTGCGGTGCGGTCATGGCGTTACTCATGGAAATCAAATTGTCCAAGCCCACCACGCCCGTCACGAGTGACGACAGTGAACTCGGCACCACCACCGGGCGGGTGGTCATCCACCCCGGCGTGCCGTCGCTGAGACGGACGCTGGCCATCGCCGTGTGAAAGAGGGCCGATGCCTTGGCCACCGTCGTGTGCACCGACACCAGGAGGTGATTACTCGAGACATTGGACACGGCAAGACCGTCGGACTGCAGGGTTGACGTCACCGTCGCGAGCTGGGCGCTCGAGGCGCCGAAATCGGCCGCAAAGGCGCCACGACTCAAAAAGTGACGGAACATCGGCGACTTCTTGTTGGTGACCGCGGCCAGGAACGCGCTCAGTTGCGACTGGTGACGAATCTGCAGCACCAGATCGAAGGAGAGTGCCTTCGAGGATGGGAGTCCCGACACGATGTGGTCGCCCTTTGGCAAGACCGGGGCAGGCAGCACCAGCGGAGCCGGGCCACTGGGCCGCACGGCGCCGGCGGGACTGGCGGCCAGTGGCGCAAGGCCAAGAAGTGCGACCGTGGTGCCGAGCGCCAAGGCCAGGCGCTGTGAATACGAGGTGCGGTTCATCAGTACTCCTACTTAACGATCGTCAGGGTCATCTTGGGTGAGGTCGCGGCGGCGTAGATGCCGCTGGGCGCTTTTTGTGCGTAGAGCGAGCAGGGGCCCACCTTCGTGGCACGCACCACTGCCCCACTGACGGTGCAGCCGCCGGTCGCCACAAAGTGCACCGCACCCGTGCCAGAGCCGCCCACGGCCTGCACGGTCATGGCCGAGCCAAGAATCAATTTGGTCTTCGGAATGACCAGCGAGAGCGGTGCTTGGGCCTTCAGCGAGAACACGATTGTCACGGTGGTGCTCGACACCATCGTCAATCCGTTCGCGGGCACCGTCACCGTCACGACGCACGACGTGGCCTGCGACGCCTGCACCGTCTGACCGCTCACAGTGCAGCCGGTCCCAGTTGCGGTGAGCACGGGCGTCGTCGATCCCGACGAACCGTGGACAGAGACGGTCACCGAGGTGCCAACTTGAGCGGGAGACGTCGCCGTCGCACTCAGGCTCGTCGCAGGGGCGAGGGCGAGGACATCCGTCGCTGCCTGCTGGTTGTTTTGAGCATCGGCGTAGCGTCCGCCAGCCACACACAGGGCGCTTCCGCAGGCCACCGCATTGATAGCGGCGTAGCCGTCAACGTTCAGCGAGGTGAAGACAGGCGTCGAGGTCCAGGTAGTGCCGTTGTAGACGGCCACGACGCCTTGTCTGCTGCCTGACGAATCGATGAAGGTACCACCGGCGACGCACGAGGCTAGGCCGAGGCACGCCAGCGACGAAATGGTGACGCCGCTGGCGCCGGACAGATCACCGCCAAGACTGGTGGCACCCCACGAACCATTACTTACTTGTGCGCTGAAGCCGAGCGTCACGCCATTGGTGCCGGCGTAGGTGCCCGCCGCCGTGCAGCCACCAGCAAAAGGGCAGCTCACGGACGAGACCGTGGCAACGTGCCCCGTGTTAAGGGATGTCGCAATCGCCGTGTCCGACACCGCCGTGCCGTTCCACTGCCCGACGAAGGCTTGCTGGTTGTTCGAGTCATCGACAAAATTGCCGCCCATCGTGCAGGCCGTGGCGCTGACGCACGAAAGTGCGGTCAACTCAACGTTGCCCGTCGTGGTGAGGTCGCTGCCCACCGCCGAGTCAGCCCAAGCGGTGCTGCTACTCGCGACTCGCGAAAAGAAGCCGACTTCACTACCTGACTGGGTGAGGGCGTAACCCACGGCCGCGCACGATCCGTCCGAAGCACAACTCACCGACGTCGTCGCCGCGTCACCGGCGGTGTTGGATGACGCGGCCACCACCGAGAAATGCCACTGCGAGCCCGACAGCAGGGCCACGCCCGCGCTGTACGCGCCAGACGACGTCAGCTCACTCAGGCCGACCACACAGCGCGACGCCGAGGAACACGACAGTGACGTCACTCGCAGTCCCTGGTTGCCACTGGCCAATGAGGGGTACGTCGTGGCCCACAGGGCGTTTTGGAAGACCGAGAACCAGACCGCGCCAGCGGTGGTCGTTCCAGCCGCTTCACAAGTCCCGTCCGACGGGCAAGTCACCGCCACCCCGACGCCGGTGGTGCCAATGGGGGTGTCGGTCCAGTTTCCCGATGAGAGCACGCTGACGAATGGCTTGCTGGCACCACCGTTTTCGTACGAGCCAACCGCGGCACAGACCGTGGCACACGACACGTCAGCCACCGTGGCGAGGCCACCGGTGTTCGATGCAGCCACGGGCGTCCGCACAACGGGTGCGGTCGCGGATGCCGGCAGCACCATGGTCAATGACAGCACCAGGGCCGTCGTGGCAAGTCCAACACTCCGGCGACGAACGCCTCGAACTAATTGGCGCATCTGTCCTCCATCACAGTGGCATTGTTCATACATAATGCCGTGCAGCCCATCGTAGTGAGGCGCGTGTGACGGAGATTTCGCTCCCGGAGTGACAGCGCAAATTCTTAGCGATGGTTAATCCGGACGAGAGTCGCCAGAAACGCAAAAACTCCCCTTTCGGGGAGTTTGCTTACTGCGATGGTGGGCCGTACAGGACTTGAACCTGTGACCCCTTCCATGTCAAGGAAGTGCGCTACCAGACTGCGCCAACGGCCCCTAAGAACTTCTACCCTACCACTTGGCGCGATCGCGCTCGCCGCGCCCTAGTGCTCAATGGGCGTAATGGCGTCGACCTCACTGGGGTCCATCGACGACACGACCTTGCGAACAGCGGTCCAATCATTGGTGTTTTGTGCGACTTGGGCGAAAAACACCTCGCAGGCGGCCTTCGCATCGTTCAGGGCGTCGTGACCACCAACGCGAACGCCGTAGTGCATGGACAGGGCCGTCAGGTTTCGCCGACGGGGATTGGCCGCTCGCGACTCCATCGCGATGTCGTGGGCGATGACGTCGATTATCTGGAGTTCGTCGAGTTGCAGGCCGTCGTCGTGCACATGCTTCTTCATCACCGATTGGTAGCTGCGCTGGAACATATCGATGTCAAAGTGTGACACGTTGGCTCCACAGATCCAGGCCCCAGCTTGATGGTGATGTCGCAAGGTGCTGAGGGTTCTGGTGAGACCTTGCTCCACCGTCATCGCCTCACCAGCCGCGGCTTTTTGTTCCAGAAACGACCGCGAGAGTCCGTGCACTCGCTCCGCGCCGGGGTCAATCCGGACGTCGGGCACCACGAGGTAGTGATCGGACCATTCAAGAACGCCGTTGCGATACAGAGCGAATCCGTAGGAGAGGGCTCTGTCCGATGCCGTGGAAAGTCCCGTGGTCTCGGTGTCGAAGCCAAGCACGAGCTCTGGGACGACAACGTGTTTCGTACTCATGCCTTCACCCTTGTCGAAGCCTGTGACATCGTGCCGGGTATCGCCACTGACCTACAGGCCGTGGTGCGCCTCAAGTTCGTCGGCCAAAGTGGCGACGGAGTCAACGATACGCGAAGGGCGGAACGGGAATCGATCGGCGTCATCGCGGTTCGAAACACCTGAAAGCACCAGCACGGTGTGCAAGCCGGCCTCGAGGCCACCGATGACGTCAGTGTCCATGCGGTCACCAACCATCGCCGTGCTCTCCGAGTGGGCGTTCAGGACGCGCATTGCCGAGCGCACCATCAGCGGGTTCGGCTTCCCCACGAAGTAGGGCTCCTTGCCGGTGGCGCGGCTAATCAGCGCGGTGAGGGCACCCGTGGCGGGCAGTGTTCCTTCAACGCTGGGTCCCGTGGGGTCGGGGTTCGTGCCAATGAAGCGCACGCCCGCCTCCACCAAGCGCACCGCCTTGGTGACGCGCTCGAAGTTGTAGTTGCGGGTTTCGCCAATCACGACGTAGTCGGGGTCGTTGTCCGACAGGGTGTAGCCGGCTTCGTGGAGCGCGGTGGTCAGGCCCACCTCGCCGATCACAAAGGCTGAACCCTGGGGGCGCTGGTCGGCCAAAAAGCCGGCTGTCGCAAGAGCGGACGTCCAAATGCGGTCCTCGGGCACGTTGAGGCCGCGGTAGGCCAGGCGCGCCGAGAGGTCCCGTCGGGTGTACATCGAGTTATTGGTGAGGACGAGGAAGGGGGTGTTGGTCTTTTCCAGCACGTCGAGGAAGCGATTCGCCCCGTCAATCGGGTGCTCTTCGCGCACCAGCACGCCGTCCATATCGAGCAACCACGTGCCGACTTCGGCGGCGTTCTGCACATTGGGCCACTTCGATGATGCCGACATATCTACCTCTTTCTGGGATTCATCCTAATTCCCACGGTTCTTGCGCGTTGGCACCACCGGTGAAAACGACAACACCGGTCTCCGTCCGAAGACGAAGACCGGTGTTGTTCTGGAGGCGGCGTCCGGAGTCGAACCGGACTACGGGGCTTTGCAGGCCCCTGCCTAACCGCTCGGCCACGCCGCCAGAGCGACCATCCTACTCGCGCGGCCCCCGAACCTTTGACAGCCGGCCGGCCACGAAGGCCAGCGCCATGAGAGCCGCGGTAATGACGATGTACTTCAAGATCCAAAATATGGCAATCAACAGCGAGGTCACGCCAAAGAGTGCCAAGAGGCCAACGATCACAAAAAGCCAGTGTTTGGTAGTCATGGCGCCAGCCTACGTCGGTCGGCGGTGACTAGGCTACGACTGTGAAACCACTTGCGCTGGCCCTTCTGATTGCCACCATTGTGGTAACGGACGCCCCCATGGCGACGGCAACTTCGGGCGTCGTGCAGGTCAAGGCCGAAGTGGCCAGCACTGTCTCGACCTCGCTCCCGTTGGTGCGCCTCACCTTCTCGAGCCCCGTGTCGGCCAGCCAGCTCCCCGCCTTGCACGTGACCCCGGCGTTGCCGACATCGTGGCAGCAGCTCTCGCCGACAATGGTGCAGGCCACCCCTTCCGGCGCCCCTTCGGTTGCCGGCAATTATCGCATCACCATTCCGACCGCGCTTTCGTGCAACGGGTCGTGCGCCATTCGCACCTCGCGTACTGTCTCCACTGCACTGACAGTGAGCATCCTGTGGCAGGAACAGCTCCTCGCCGAACTCAACTACCTCCCCGTCTCCTTCACGCCCACCACACCCACCACGTCGCTCGTTGCGCCCACCACCGGCACCTTCACATGGCGATTCCCACAACTGACGTCGCTGCTGGCGTCGCAGTGGACGCCGGGCACGCCCTCGGTGATTTTGCAGGGAGCACTCATGCGCTTCCAGGACGTCAACCACTTGCCGACGACCGGCCTGCTCGACTCTGCCACCTGGGACGCCTTGACCCGCGCGGCCACGAACGACGTGGTTGATCCTGCCCCGTGGAACTACGTCAACGTCTCCGAGACCCTGCCGGAGTCACTCACGCTCTACATCAACGGTGCCCCGACCTTTCACACACTGGTGAACACGGGCATCCCCCAGGCCCCTAGTACCCAGGGCACCTTTCCGGTCTACTTGCGCTACACCAGTCAGACCATGCGGGGCACGAACCCTGACGGCACCACCTACAACGACGCGGGCATTCCGTGGGTCTCGTACTTCCATGGCGGCGAAGCCCTGCACGGCTACATTCGCGCTAGCTACGGCTTCCCACAGAGTTTGGGCTGCGTCGAAATGCCCTTCGCTTCGGCCAACGCCGTCTGGCCGCACACGCCTATCGGCACCCTGGTTACGGTTCGTCCGTAGGGGCGGGGCCGAACGCGTGTGATCCACGCTGCACCGCCACATCAATACCCTCGCGGGTGATGTCACGGGCGAGCCCCACGGCCGTTGTGCCGTAGCGCTGTCGGATGTCATCGAGCACGTCACGCAGCGCCTCATTGCTCACCTGCTTCGCGCGCGATACCGCAATGGCCTCATCTCGCCCGGTCGCGCCACTGGCCACATCAAATGACAGCTGTACGACGTTTCGCTCGCGCTCGAGCAATGATGAGGCGTGGATTGAAAGCAGTCGTACGGGCAGCACGAGGTCGACGCCCTCGATGAGGGCCGTGGCCACCGCGGCAATGGCCTCGGCGTCATCAACGCCGAACGGCAGCGTCTGCGCACGCGACACTGAGGTGAGATCGTCAAATCGCAGTCCGACAGAAATAGTGCGGGCTACTTGGTTTTTTCCACGAAGCGCACGCGACACAATGCCGGCGTGGTGCAGTACGTGCGGCGCCAGTGCCGCGGCACCAACGACGGAGGTAGCGAAGGTCTGGTCGTGCCCCATTGACTTGAGTGCCCGCTGGGGAGTGACGACACGAAGATCTTCGCCCCGGGCGTAAGAGACGAGTGTGGCGGCCATCGCGGGGCCGACATGGTAGGCCAGGGTCGCTTCGTCAATTTTGCGCAAGTCGCGCACCAGGCGAAAGCCCAGTTGCTGCAGCTTTGCCGCGGTCGCTGGACCGACACCCCACAGGGCCTGCACGGGTAGTTCGTTGAGCCACTTGGCTTCGAGCGTCGGATCGACCCAGACCACCCCGGGCCCAGGCACCAGTCGCCCACTTCGAATGGTGGGCTTCGATTCCTTCGAGGCCAGCTTGGCGAAGAGTTTGTTGCGGGCGATGCCGACCCCACACTCCAGCGACAGCTCGTCGCGCAGCCGTCGCCGCAGCGTCGTCGCCGCAGCGAGCGGTGTAATGCCGAGTGACCCGAGCCCCCGCAGGTCGGCAAAGACCTCATCGAGGCTGATGGGCTCATAGGTCGGGGTGAGGTCATTGACGATGGCGTGAAACTTCGCCGAGTATTCCTCGTAGCGGTCGAAGCGACCGGGCAACATGATGAGGTTCGGACAGAGACGGCGAGCCACTGATGACGGCATTGCCGAACGCACCCCCGATCGACGGGCCTCATAGGATGCCGACGCCACCACACCGCGGTCACCGAGACCACCGACACACACGGGTTTGCCGCGCAGCGAGGGGTCGTCGAGGATTTCCACCGACGCAAAGAAGGCGTCGAGGTCGACGTGCAGGATGGGCGCCTGTTCGAGCGTTGGTTCGTTAGCCGCCGAGTTCGACACAACGGAACGCCTCGGCGTACGCAACGCCCACGGGGTGACCAGCCTGCGTCGCCCGAGAACGAACGACGTGCGCGATGCCCTCTTCGTCGCCACCCATCTGCGACGTGTGCGCCATCACGGCCGCCACCTTCGCGTCGATCCCCTCACGGACATCAATGGCGACGTCCGGCTCGTGCGTGCCCGACAGTAAGAGTGTCTCCACGGCGTGCGCGGGGCCAGCGTCGGGAAAATAGAGCGGCATCGCGACGGCTGGCGCAACGGCATCGAGCAATGCCCAGCCGGTTTCGCGGTGGTCACGGTGATTAACGTAGACGCCACCGAAGAACGTGGCGGTGGGGTCCGGACCGATGACGAGCGACGGACGAATACTGCGCAGAAGTGCCACCAGCTGCCCGCGAAGGGCCACGGTGTTCTCAATCTCACCGTCGGGGTACCCCAACTGGTGTACCGCGGCAACGCCCATTAGATCGGCGGCCCGCTCCAACTCTCGACGCCGCGTCTCGGCAATCACCACACCGCTCTGCTGGGGCGAATGTGACCCCTTGGCGCCATCGCAGGTGACAATCAGGTGCACCGTGGCGCCGCGCTTGGCGAAGAGTGCCAGAGTCCCACCGGCGGCGACGTCCGCGTCATCGGGATGAGCGTAGACAGCCACCACCACATCGGGCGAGTAGTTGGCCAGGCGCATGACTAGGCCCGTTGTTTAGGGGCCGTGGTTTTGACGAGCATGCCAATCTCACGAGCGAAGTCTTCGGTGCCCTCAAAGCCCTTGTAGACCGAGGCGAAGCGTACGTAGGCGACATCATCAACCAATCGCAAAGCCTCGAGAGTCGACAGGCCGACTTCTTCGCTCGTCACGTCACGGTTGAGCAGGCGCATCGACTCTTCAATGGCTTCGACTACTTGGGTCAACGTCTCGTCATCCACGGGGCGGTTCTTGCACGCGGATCGAATACCGCCAAGGATTTTGGCCTGGCTAAAGGGCTCGCGCTCGCCAGAACGCTTCACCACGAACAGGCCCGCTTCCTCAATACGCTCAAAGGTTGTGTACCGCTGTCCGCAGGCTGAGCACTCGCGGCGCCGGCGAATCGCCACGCCATCTTCGGCCAGTCGGGAGTCAACAACGCGGTCATCATCAGTGGAACAAAAGGGGCAACGCACGTATGTACGTTACCGTAATTCCCATAAAAATTAGGGAATTAGAATGTGTTCGCCGGGAATGATCGAGGTCGAACGGAGCTCTGACGCCAGCGCCTTGAAGGCCTGGTGCTCGTTGAGCGGATTAACCTGCGCGGCAATCGAGGCCAGCGTGTCACCGCTCTGCACGACGTAAACCATGCCAGGGGTGAGGTTCGACACACCCTCCATGCTTGCTGACAGTCCGGTCGGCGTTGTCCCGCCAGCGAGGCCCTGGAGCCCAAGTCCGAGGAAGGCCAGCGAGACTGCCGCCACTGCGATCGTCCGACGGCGGCGCTGCATCATGCGCTCGCGGGCCTGCAAACGCTGCGCAACTGGGGTACCGGTACGGAACTGTCGTGGAGTCTGGACCGGGGAAGGTACGAGGCGAAGCGCTGGGCGTGGCGAAACGATTTCAACCACTTCATCAGGGAACATTTCAATTGCTGCCATGCTTCTCTCCTACTCTTACGAACGTCTGTTCGCCAGTATAAGCGAACACTTGTTCGTAATCAAATTAAATCTCACATGGTGCTGAGCTTTCGCCCGACGCGACCGAACTGCTCCGGGGGCCACCGCTTCCCTCGTAGGCATTCGCCGACAAATTCAACACTGGGAGCCATCCGGATTCGCTCGCGCTGCACCAACTGGGCACAGGCTAGAGAGAGGGTGTCACATGGGTGGTCGTGTGAATCGGTCACTTGGCCGTCGGTAACCCACACGACCGGTTCGCCGTGGAGTCGCAACGTCAGGGCCCACTCGAGTGCCGGGCCATCAACCCCATTACCGATATTCCCGATGGGGGGCGTACGCACGACCCCTCCCCTGTTGGCCAGGACCCACGCATTCGGCGTCAGCCCCTGGTCGCCGGGTCGGTGGCTATAGCCAAGGACTATCGCGTCAGGGGCTACACGCAGCAGTTTTTCCAATTGCTCGAGGCCAATGTCCATGGAACCCGACTGATCGATGAGGATGACACCTCCCCGCGAACGCTGCCGCTGGCTAAAGCCCCGCTGCAGTGGGTCGGTCAAAAGGCGCTGCGGGTAGCGCAGAGCCGTGCCCGTTGTGGCGGCCCTAAGTCGTCGCGTCTGGGCTCGACGTGGCGAAGGATCCATGTCGCCGGTTGGGCCAATGACGAGGGTCGCAAATTGATTCGTCGGCGCACGACGAGCCCCTGGCTGCAAACTGCGACGAAAGCGCCTCAACTCGTCACCGGTCTGTGGCGGCGTGGCGTTCATGGCCGAGGTAATCAGTCGCGCCAGTGGTACCGTGACCCGGGCGTAACCTTCAGGCACACCCTCACCCGACAGGACTGTTGAGCCAATTGACCCCGTTGATTCGCGCGACACCAACGAGCGTGCTTGTTTCGCAATCGCCCGAAGACCGGGGACCCACTCACGCCGGTGTGTGCGAATACCAGAAAAATAGGGGCCTTCGCCGCCAGTTCCGAGGACTGCGAGGAGAAAACTCACCGCCTCGTTCCAGTCGTTCGCCTCGCCGAGTCGCTGCGCACCAAACCGCTCGGATCCGTCAACAAGCTGGTCGAGGTCGAACCCCAATCGGCGCAGGACTTCGTTGACTCGGAATTCCTCGGCGCACTCCAGAGCCCGTGGCGACACGTCATACGGACGAGGCTGGTGCTCCGGCTGATGGGGGCTAATCCGGGCGTGCATAAGTTCGTGGGCACGAACAACGCGTTCCACCGCCGAAGCCCCGAGCGGCACCGTCAGGATGCGATCGGTGAAGTTGCAGCTCGCCCCACCACGAACACCCGAACCTCGCTCAACTCGCCACTGCCGCCGCTCAAATCCATCGAGACGACCCGTGACGAGTTCTGGGTACACCGTCACGCCAGCGCCCCCACACGGAGGGCGTCGAGAAACCCCTGCGCTTTTGACTCACCGAACAACAGCGTGGCGGCGCGCTCCTGACCCAGACGCTGTCGCAACTGATCAAAGGCGTAGAAGCTCCGTAGCGAGATTCGACGCTCCGGTTCCGCTATCGATGCCGCGATTGCGGGCTCGCGCAAATCAGCACTCAGTTGAGCCACCGCAGAAGGGTGGGGTTGGTCAATGCGAATGGCGACGGGAAAACGGTCACGAAGAGCGTCGGGAATATACGACAGTGTCTCAATGTTCGACGTCATTACGACCGAGAAATCGGCTCCCGGGCGAACCCACGCGCCGGTTTCGGGGTTGCGCCATCGCGCCGAGTCGGGCGAGTCAGTCACCGCGAGAAGCGTGCTCAGCGCATCGCCCGATGCTCGATCAACTTCATCAACGACCAGTCGACCACCGACACCGTCGTGGCGCCACGAACGAATGGCGGGGCCCTCACGCCACTCCCAGCGACCCGCGCCCACCGGCATCCAGGTGCCGAGAATTTCTGCCGTGGTGAGGTCCTCCGTGCAGACCAGCCGTTCCGCTACCCCCGTTACCCCCATCCGGAGCGCGGCAAAGGTCTTGCCCGTACCCGGCGGTCCGTAGAGAAGAATCCGGTTCACACCGGCGCTCAGGGCGTCAGTCAGGTCTCGCCAGCACTGGCTCATCGTCATTGTCTCCATTGGGGCTCCTTTTGCTAGGGCACCCAAATGTCGCGAACGATGGAAAAAGCGAACAGGTGTTTGACGTCGTCACTGGCGACCTCTAGTATTGCGAACGTCTGTTCGATAAGGAGTCCTCATGGCCGAAGCCCTCACCCCAATGCGTCGATCCATCCTCGAGTTCATTGTGGCGTTCCAGCGCGAGAAGGACTACCCGCCCACCATCCGCGAAATCGCAACGCACGTTGGGCTGAAGTCATCTGCCACCGTCATGAACCACATTGAGGTCCTGAAGCAGGCCGGTTACATCGTGGCGAACCCCAACCGCCCTCGCACACTCACCGTGGTGCTCGACACCGCACCAGCCGAGGCCACCATTACGTCGATTCGATCGCTCCCCTACGTGGGTGATGTGGCCGCCGGCACCGGTGTCCTCGCTGCCGAGACCGAACACGAGCTGATGGCCATTCCCGAGCAGTTCGCCGGACACGCTGACAGCTTCGTTCTCAAGGTTCGTGGCGAATCCATGATTGAAGCCGGGATCTTGCCCGGTGACTTCATTGTGGTGGCTCGTCAGACAACGGCCGACAAGGGGGCCATCGTCGTCGCCGGCATTCCGGGCGAAGAGGCCACCGTGAAGCGCTACTTCCCACAGGGTGCCCGCGTCATCTTGAAGCCCGAAAACAGCACGATGGAGCCCATGGAGTTTGACGCCAATGACGTCACCATCTACGGCCGCGTGATTTCGGTCCTGCGTAGCTACTAAGCGCTACGCCTCGATGTCCTCGCCGAGGTAGACCGCGCGAACGCGAGGGTCAACAAGCAGCTTTTCGGCAGAGTCACTGAAGGCAATGCGCCCATTCTCCATCACGTAGCCACGGTCGGCCAGGCGAAGGGCCTGTGCGGCGTTCTGCTCGACGACCAACACTGTCGTGCCGCTGTCGCGAATCTCACCGATAATCCGGAAGATTTGGTCAATGATCATCGGAGCGAGTCCCATTGACGGCTCATCCAGCAAAATGAGGCGTGGGCGTGACATGAGGGCACGACCGATCGCCAGCATCTGCTGCTCACCACCGGAAAGGTTGCCGCCGAGCTGCTTGCGACGCTCCTTCAGGATCGGGAACATGCCGTACATCTTCTCTATGTCGTCACGGAACGCGTCCTTGCGATTGAAGGCGCCCATTTCAAGGTTCTCTTCAACGGTCATCTGCGGAAAGATGCGACGCCCCTCGGGGACGTGGCTAATGCCCAGGTCGGTGAACGAGTGGGCCGGAACGTTCGTGATGTCGCGACCCTCGAACTCAATCGTGCCTTCGGCGGGCGCGTGAAGACCTGACAGCATCCGCAAGGTCGTCGACTTTCCCGCACCGTTGGCGCCGAGCAGTGTGACAATCTCACCCTGGTTCACCTCGAAGCTCACGCCGTGCAAGGCGGTGATGGTTCCGTAGCGAACGACTGCGTTTTCAACTCGTAACATCACTCGCCTCCCTTGGCCGTGTCAGTCGAACCCAGGTAGGCGTCAATAACTGCCTGGTTGGAACGAATCTCATCAGGCGTGCCTTCGGCAATGACCGATCCGAAGTTCAGCACGTAGAGGCGCTCGGCCAGCGACATCACCAACTTCATGTCGTGCTCAATAAGCAAGATAGAAACACCCATTTCGTCCCGCACGCGGCGAATCAATTCGGTGAGCTCGATCTTTTCAGCGGGGTTCGTGCCCGCAGCGGGCTCGTCCAGCAGAAGAACCTTGGGATTCGTCGCCAGACCGCGGGCAATTTCGAGGCGACGGCGCGCTCCGTAGTTCAGAGAACCAGAGAGGACATTGGCCTGCTGCTCAAGCCCGACGAACTTCAGCAGCTCCCAGGTCGTGGCATCGGTTTCGCGCTCGTGGCGTCGGGTCTGTGGCCCCTTGACCATGGCGCCAATGACGCCGAAGCCCCGGTGCGATTCGGCGCCAATTTTCACATTTTCGAATGCGGTCATGGCGGGGAACATCCGCGAGGCCTGGAACGTGCGGGCCACGCCAGCGCTGGCAATGCGGTGAGGCTTCTTGCCAATCACCGACAGCGGCGTCGAGCCGTCGCGGTCGAAGGTGATCGTCCCCTCTTGCGGTGCGTAGACACCAGTCAAGCTGTTGAACAGCGATGTCTTTCCCGCACCGTTTGGACCAATGACGGCGAGGATCTCACCGCGGTTGTGGTGCAGCGTCACGTTGTTCAGGGACGTCACGCCACCGAAACGGAGCGTTACTCCTGAAACATCGAACATGGGTGTACTCATTACTGACCTCCCGCAATCGACGCAGTACCTTCGACACCCGCGTCCGTGAATTCGCGGCGGCGGCGCTTTGACGGCCACAGACCAGCGGGACGGAAAATCATCATGGCGATGAGCAGCGCGCCCAGGTAGATGTAGAGGTCGGAGTTCTGGAATCCGGCGGGCGGGGTGTGAATCAGGTACATCGAGAGCGTCTGGATGACGACCGAACCAATCACCACACCGATAATCGAACCCATGCCACCGAAAATAACGAGCACCAGGATATTGATTGAGAAGGACAAGGTGAAGGTGGCGGGATTGATGAAGAAGGACTGGCCCGCCGTCATCACGCCGGCGAAACCGGCACTCGCGGCACCGATGGCGAACGCCATCACCTTGTACTTCAGCGGGTTGACGCCCAGCGACTCTGCAGCAACCTCGTCTTCACGAATGGCGACCCAGGAGCGACCAATGCGCGAGTGCTCGAGGCTCGAGAAGATGATCAAGAACAAGACTACGAAACCGAGCGTCAGGTAGTAGTACGGAACCGGGTTGAGGCCCCAGAGATACTTCAGCGACCCAAGGTGAATCGAAAAGTGCGGGATCTGGTTTGATCCGGTCGACCCACCGGTGATTCCGTACAGGTTGTTCATGAAGATGGTGACAATTTCACCGAACCCGAGGGTGACGATGGCCAAGTAGTCACCGCGTAGGCGCAACGTGGGCACACCCAGGAGCACGCCGGCGATCATCACGACGACGATGGCAATGGGAATAGCCCAGAAGGGATTCAAGTGATGGTGGAATGGTGCCGCGACCGGCAGGGCACCGGTTACCCACGCGGTCACGTACGCACCAATCGCGTAGAAGGCCACGAAACCGAGGTCGAGCAGACCGGCGAATCCAACCACCACATTGAGACCAATGGCCAGCAGGATGTAGATCGCAATCTGCGACACCATGGCCGACTGCCAGAAGGGGTCGGTGACCAGGTGTGGCAACAAGACGGCTCCAAGGAGGACCACTGCGTACCAGCTCAGGCGGAATGTTCGCTTCCCCGCCAATGCCTGATACTTCGGAACGACCGCAGCGCGGGCACGCTGCACGGGCGCCTTTGCGACCCTGCTGTACGCCAGGACCGCGCCAGCAACCAAGAGCGCCAGGGCGAGGAACAAGACGCCACGCGGTGCCGGAAAGAGGCCAAAGAATGAGACGCGCTCAGAGAATGAGCTCGTGAAGCCGAGGGTGGGCTGAGTGGGGTTTCCCGGAGGGCCGGTCATCACGGTCACCGTGACCACCAAGGCCAGCCACGAACCAAGCTTCTTCGCCTGGGCTGATCGGAGGAACTTCATCATTATGCCGCCCTTCCCAAGCGCTCACCGAGGATGCCGGTGGGGCGGAAGAGCAACACCAGCACCAAGACAGCAAAGGCCACCACGTCGATATAGGCACCGTTGACAAAGGCCACCGAGAACGACTCGACGATTCCCAGCAACAAGCCACCAATGACGGCACCCCGCAAGTTCCCAATACCGCCCAAGACCGCTGCCGTGAAGGCCTTCAGCGCGGGCGTAAAGCCCATGGTGTACACCACACCAAACGACAGTCCGTACAAGTAACCGGCGGCGCCACCAAGGAAGCCACCCAGCACGAAGGTCATCACAATGGTGCGGTCAATGTTGACGCCCATCAACGAGGCAGTCTCGGGATCCTGGGCAACGGCGCGAATTGAGCGACCAAGCTTGGTGGTGGCGACGAGACGGTCGAGCGACACCAGCATGATGACGCTGACCACGGCAATGATGATGTAGGACATTTGCACTGGTGCGCCCATAATTGTGAAGACAGTGTGGTTCACGAATGGTGAAGCCATCGACAGGTTGATGCGGCCAAATTCCTTGGCGGCAAAGTTGAACAAGAAGTACGACGCGCCAATAGCGCTGATCAAGTAGGCCAGCTTTGGGGCGTTGCGACGGCGCAGTGGGCGGTACGCCACTCGCTCGAGGACCGTCGCGATTGCCGAGCCGGCGAGGCCGCCCACGATGACGCCAGCCAGCAGATAGATCACCGACTCAAATGCGTTCGGCGTCGACGAACCAATGAGCCACTTCATCAGGAAGAAGCTGGCAAAGCCGCCGCTCATGAATATTTCGGAGTGGGCAAAGTTGATGAGACGCAGCACGCCGTACACCATGGTGTACCCAATGGCCACCAATGCGTAAATGAAGCCGTTGGCAACACCACCCACCAGGAGGCCCCAGAATTCGTGACCCAAGGTGGCAAAGTGCGAAGAGAAGTAATTAATCACCGAAGTGTCCAGGTCGAAGGAATGTAGAGAGTCAGTTTACAAGCACAAAAGGGCCGGAGTCTTTCGACTCCGGCCCTTTTGTTTGAAACAGGAACTACTTAGTTGTGACCAACCTGCGTGATCACGCCGGTCTTGACCTGGTAGAAGTCAATCTGACCAGCGCCCGAACCAACAAGGTTGCCGTCTGACTGGAACGCGATGGTGCCAGTGATGCCCTTGTAGGTGATGGTGTGCAGAGCGTCACGGATAGCGATGCGCTTGATCTCCAACGAGCCCGAGAGCTTCGCCTTGACCATGGCAGCAATGATGACGTTGGTCGCGTCGTAAGCCTGAGGCGCGTAGAGCGCGGCCGACGAGGTCACACCGTTTGAGACCTTCAAGAAAGCCGTCTCCAGCTTGCCGGTGAAGTTGCCACCAGAGCCACCGCCAGCGGCGCTCAAGTAGACGTTGTTCGCAGCCGAGGGCGGCGTGGTAGCCGTAATCAGCGAGGACGACTCGGAGCCGTCACCCGACATAACCGTACCGGTGTAGCCAGCAGTGGCCAGTGCGCTCAAGAGCAGGCCGAAGTCACAGTAGTAACCACCGTAGAACACAGCGCTGGGGTTGCTCGTCTTGATCTGCGTTGCAGCAGCCGAGTACTCAGTCGCGGAAGCAACGCCACCGCAGCTGCTGGTCTCGGGCAATGAGTTCGTCGACACCGAAGCGCCGTCGGCCTTCGCCGAAGTAGCAACAACGGCCGAGAGGCCCGAGCCGTAGAAGGAGCCGTCGTCGATGACGAGGACATTGTGGGCGCTGTGGGTCTTCACGAGGAACTTGGCGTCAGCCGAGCCCTGGACGTCGTCACCGTAGACCACGCGCATGAAGTTGTTGTTCGAGATGCCCGTGGCGAGTGCCGCAGCGGTAGCCGAGGGGCTCACCGTTGCGATGCCGGCGTTGGCGTAGAAGGGCTCTGCGGCCTTGGTGGCACCCGAGAATGCGGGTCCAACAACAGCGACGAGCTTGCCGTTGGCAACAGCGGCCTGGGCCTGAGCAGGCGACAGGGTGCTTGAACCCTGGTCGTCGTACCAAGCAGCCTGCAGCGTGAAGGGCAACTTGCCCGACGCGTTGGCCTGCTGAATGGCGAGCTCAACGCCCCACTTCATGTTGATACCCAGCTGAGCGTTACCGCCCGAGAGAGGGCCTTCGTAACCGATGACGTACACAGGCTTTGCCGATGCGGTCGATGCTGAAGCGAAGCCGATTGCCGGCACAGCCATCAACACCAAGGCGCTCGACGCAACGAGTGCTGCAGTCTTACCAAAACGAAAGTTCACTTTTCGTCTCCTTGATTTGTTTGAACAACAGATCAGGCGATTACCTGACCATGCCGACGATGGAATCACCGTGACGAAATGGTAGCACTGGGTCTTCGAGCGAGCCCCTGTTTCAATTAGCTGGCCGGAGAGACTCCAGCCACGAGGACAGTGAGGTGTAGAAAGCCTCAATCTGTGCCTTGGTGACGTGTTCGTCACTCCGGTGCGCCAATAGTGGGTCACCGGCTCCGAAATTGGTTGACGGCACCCCCAATTCCTGCAGTGTGGCGACATCTGTCCATCCGACTTTGGCCCTTGGTGGCGCGCCGGTGGTCCTCACAAGTTCACCTAAATAGGGGTTATCCAGATGGGGTCGGGCGGGCGGGGCGAAATCGGTGATCTCAAACTCATCCCCCTCTTCCACCGCGTCACCGAGAAAGGAGCGAAGCCAGGCCACCGCTTCTTCCCGATTGCGATCAGGGGCCACGCGATGATTCAGGGTCACCACAACTTCGTCGGGTACCACGTTGGTCGCGACGCCACCACGGACATCAACCGCCTGCAGTTGTTCGGTGAACACGCAGTCATCGATGGTGACCACTCGAGGTTCGTAGGAGGCGACCGTGGTCAGCAGTCGCCCAAGGCGATGGATGGCATTGCGCCCCGTGAAGGCCCGCGCCACGTGAGCACGTCGCCCCCGCAGGGTTACCACGGCGCGAAGCGTCCCCTGACAGCCTGCTTCGACGACCCCGTCGGTAGGCTCCCCCACCACTGCGACATCAGCGTCAAGCAGTGTGCGGTCGTGGGCAATGATTTCGAGAAGCCCGGACTCCGCTCGAGCAATTTCTTCTCGGGCATAAAAGACCCACGTAGTCTCCACCGCTCGAGTGTCCGGTGCGAGGGCGAGAGCGATCATGCCAGCCAGTGAGGCCTTCATGTCGCAGGCCCCCACGCCGTGAAGCACGTCGCCGTCGATGACGGCGGCACTGGCATCGCCGGGCACGGTATCGAGGTGCCCCGCAACCATCACGCGCATTGGGCGCTGCCCGGTGGTCCGCGCCACGAGGTTGTCGCCAATCCGTTGAACATCAAGGGAGCCATTGGCCCGCAGCTGCGTCTCGATGACGTCACAGAGCGCCGCCTCGTGACGACTCACTGAGTCAATCGCCACGAGGCGTCGGACGTCCTCGAGGGTGATCACGTCGAAACGCCACTTTCGCGCAGGATGTCGTTGAGGGCAACCTTGTTGTGGCGCTCCCCCTCACTCAGCCGACGAATAATCAACACACAGGGCAGGTAGTACTCGCCGCCTGGGTACACCCGCTTGCGAGAAGCGGACACCGCCACGCAGTAGTCGGGGACGTAGCCACGCGAGACCTCTTCGCCGGTTTCAGCGTCAATGACGGGGATCGAAGGGTTCAAGATGGTGCCGGCACCGAGCACCGACCCCTTACCAACGCGTGCACCTTCGACCACCATGCAGCGACTGCCAATAAAGGCGTCGTCTTCGATAACAACCGGCACCGCGTTGGCGGGTTCCAGGACGCCACCAATGCCGACGCCACCGGCGAGGTGGACGTTGGCGCCAATCTGCGCACAGCTGCCCACGGTGGCCCACGTGTCCACCATGGTTCCGGGACCGACCCATGCGCCAATGTTCACGTAGCTGGGCATCATGATGACACCGGGGCTCAGAAAGCTTCCTTTTCGAGCGCTGGCGCCAGGCACCACGCGGACACCGCGTCGGGCGTAGTCCGTCTTGAGTTCCAATTTGTCGTGGAACTCCATAGGGCCAGCCTCGGTGGTTTCCATTCCTCGCAAGCGAAACAGCATCAAAATAGCGAGCTTCACCCATTCGTTGACGACCACATTGTTTTGGTCGTCGATCGAGGCCACCCGCAACAAACCATCATCTAACTTCGAAATGACGAGCTCAACGTCTCGACGCGCCTCAATGCTGTCAGGGGTCAACGTGGCAATGTTTTCGTACCAGTGCCGGATGCGCGTTTCGAGTTCGTCCATGGCTCAATGCTAACGGCGCTGTCGCCGTGGACTTGGTCAGTCGGAACTGCCGCTGGCCACGAGACGTGTAGCAGCCAGTGCAATACGTTCAGTCGGCTGCACCACCGCAATGCGAACAAAGTCACTACCCGCGTCACCGTACAGCTCGCCGGGACTGGTAATCAGCCCCGATAGCTCGGCGAGTTGTTGCGCCAGGCTCCAGCCGTCGTCACCGTCACGACGGCACCATAGGTAGAAGCCGCCGGCGGGCATCGGCGCGTGCACACCAATGGCTTCCAGCGCGCCCGACAGCAGCGTCAGTCGCTCGAAGTAGACCGCCCGCTGCGTCGCCACGTGCTCGTCATCGGCAAAGGCCAGTGCCACGCTCGACTGCACCGGTCCGGGCACCATCAGCCCCGCGTGTTGGCGCACCGACTGTAGATACTGCACCACGTCGGCGTCACCGGCAAAAAATCCTGCGCGGATGCCGGCCAGGTTTGACCGCTTCGAAATAGAGTGCACCGCCACGACGCCATCGGTGCCGTGCTGGAGGATCGACTGCGGCGTCGTGGCCCACGTGAATTCGGCGTAGCACTCATCGCTGATCACCAGCACGTCGTGGGCCCGACCCCACGCTGCGACGGCGGCGAGATCGTCGAGCTCGCCCGTAGGGTTCGACGGCGAGTTGGACCACAAGACGAGCGCACGGGCGACATCGTCTTCGCTAATGCTGCTGAGATCCAGCACCCCATCGCGGAGGGCCACCGGCACCGGACGGAGTCCGGCCAGGGTGGCACCCATGGCGTAGGTCGGATAGCTGATCGCCGGGTAGAGCACCGTGTCCTTCTCGGGACGACGCAGGTGCAGGTACTGCGCCGTGGAGGCCACAAACTCTTTCGTGCCCACGCACGCCGCCACCTGTGACGGGTCAAGCGTCACGCCGAAACGGCGCGACAGCCAGTCGACAAGGGCCTGCCGATACGTTGTGGTTCCCACCGATGGCGGGTAGGACCGGGCTCCGGTTCCCCGAGCAAGTTCTTCAATGACGAAAGGTGGCGGCGCGTCAACCGGCGTGCCAATGGAGCAGTCGATGGCACCGCCCTCGTGCTGACTCGCGGCTTCCTTGATGCCGGACAGTCGGTCGTACGGATATGGCGGTGGGACAAAACTCATGGGTGATTCCTCCATTCCACGAATCGGGCGGCTCCGGCGGCGTCGACGACCACCCGGATTTCCACATACTCATCGTGCACGGTCGACTCCAAGACCTCGCCTTCACGATGGGCGGCCGCGACCACGTCGCCCCGCTCGTGCGGAACATAAATCGTGATGACGCGGTCATTGGACCGCAGGCGATCCGCGATCGTGGCGACCACGTCCTCGAGGTGCTCCCCCGTCTTGGCGGACATCCAGGTGGAGTCCGGGTAACGGCGCGCCAACGCCTCCGCTCGCGAGTCCGGCATGTCGGCTTTGTTGAAAACGAGGAGCTCCGGGATGGCGTCGGCTTTGATTTCACGAAGCACTTGGCGCACGGCCTCAATCTGCTCTTCCGCGTCGTCGCTCGCGCCATCGACTACGTGGACCAGAAGGTCCGCGAGTTGCACCGACTTCAGGGTGCTCATGAAAGCCTCAACAAGACCGTGGGGCAAGTTCGAAATGAATCCCACTGTGTCGGTGACGAGCACTGTTTCACCACCCGGCAGCGCGAGTTGGCGCGTGCGGGGATCAAGGGTAACGAAGAGTCGGTCCTCGACGGCCACGCCAGCGTTGGTCAGCGCGTTCAGTGTCGATGACTTGCCGGCGTTGGTGTAGCCCACGAGCGTCACCTCGCGATGGCGACCGCGAGCGCGCCCCTGGCGCTGCACGTCTCGGGTCCGCTCGATTTCCTTGAGCTCGCGACGCAGTTGGTGAATACGCCCCTCGAGACGACGACGGTCCGTTTCGAGCTGGGTCTCACCGGGACCTCGCGTACCGATTCCACCCGTCTGCTGCGACAGTGAGCCGGCACCCCGCCGCAGTCGCGGCAGTCGGTACTGCAACAGTGCCAGCTCCACTTGGGCCTTACCCTCAGGGGTGCGGGCGTTCTGCGCAAAGATGTCGAGAATGACCGCGGTGCGGTCGATCGCTGTGCGGCCCAAAATCTTTTCGAGATTGCGCTGCTGCGCGGGTGAAAGGTTCTGCTCGAAGACAACGGTGTCGGAGTCGACGGCGAGGCACAGCTCACGCAACTCCTCAACCTTGCCCGATCCTAAAAACGTTGCCGGGTCGGGACTGTCGCGACGCTGCACCACGCGCGCCACCACGTCGGCGCCAGCGGTGTCTACCAGGAGCGCAAGTTCGTCGAGTTGGTGATCCAGTTCTTCGGGTGTGGTGCCGGGAAAGACGACGCCGACGAGCACAATCTTTTCGCGAAAGCTGCGATCAATAAGTGTGCTGGGGATGTAGGTCACTCCTGGTGCCACTCCACCGTTGCCACGAAGACCACTGGCCCCGCCAGAACGGCCCCGTGGTCGTCAAAGCGCACGCGGAGGTCGCCGCCAGGATTCGCAACCGTAATGTTGTTGCCGGTAAGTCCCGCGGCGTGACACACCGCGGTCGTGGCACACGAACCAGTCCCGCAGGCCAACGTCCAGCCGACCCCGCGCTCAATAACGCGAATGCGGACGCGGTCCGGCCCCTCAACCGTTACGAACTCCACGTTGGCGCCACCACACTGGTCGGCCCACTCGGCGGCAAGTCGCTCCCGAGTGGCGTCGTCCCACGACTCGTCTTCAAGAACCACCACGTGGGGATTTCCGACTGAGGCCACGCCCAGCGTGCCCGCGAGCGGCTCCCGCAGCGTTACTGGGCCCATGGTGACCGATCCTTCGCCACGGTTGCCACTCAGGGTAAGACTCACCACGCGCTCACCTGCCAGAGTCTGCACGGGCACGTCGCCCGACTGCTCCCCACGCGAGTGCAGATAGGCCGCCACGAGGCAGCGAATGCCGTTGCCCGACATCTCCGCAATTGAACCGTCAGCGTTGTAGAGGGTCATCGTGAGCTGGCCACCGGCCGTGTCAGCGAGGAGGAGTCCATCGGCCCCAATGCCGAGGTGGCGGTCGCAGACGGCACGTGCTGATGCCGCATCCCACAACGTTGCAACCCCGTCACCGACGGCCACGACGAAGTCATTCCCGGCGCCGTGCCACTTCTGCAGAATTCGCATCACCCGTTCAGTCTCTCACGAAGCCGTCGGGACTCTGAAGCACGGCCTCAAGACGTTCGGCCGCTTCAGACGGTGATGACGTCCAGATGACGCGAGGGTCACGTCCAAACCACGAGCGCTGCCGACGAGCGAGCCGCCGGGTCTGGGTGATCGCTTGGGTGACGCAGGCCTCGAGATCAATGCCCTCATCGAGGTGCGCCAGCAGCTCGCGGTACCCCACGGCCTGACGAGCGGTTTTGCTCATGCCGCGTTCGCGGAGTGCCGCAACCTCGTCGAGCAGGCCGTCGGCCATCCACTGGCGAAACCGCTGTTCAATGCGAGCGTCCAATTTCTCAAAGTCCGGCATGAGGCCGATCTGCACCACGCGGGTGTGCTCGTAGTCGCGCAGGCCCGTACCAAATGACGAGAAGGGCTGGCCACTGCCGAGGCACACTTCGAGAGCTCGAATGATGCGGCGCTCGTTCGTTGGCTCCATCTTGGCGGCCGCCGCGGGATCGAAGGCCTGCAGCTGCGCGTAGAGCCCGGCGAGGTCATCCCGGCGCGCGTCCAACTGCTCGCGCACCTCGGGGTACTGCCCCGGAATAGCAAAGTTGTCGAGCACGGCCCGTCCGTAGAGGCCGGTGCCGCCAACGTAAAGCACCGATCCACCGAGAGCCCACACCAACGAAGCGGCGTCGCGGGCCGCCGCCTGAAACTGGCTCACCGAGAATTCCTCGCTGGGCTCAATCAGGTCCAGCAAGTGGTAGGTAACCTCAGCCCGCTGCGCGGCGGTGGGCTTCGCCGTCGCCAGATCCATGCCTCGGTAGACGGTCATGGAGTCGACACTCAAAATCTCAATACCGAGGCCTGAGGACCGCGCGAGTTCGTGGGCGACGGCTGACTTCCCCGAGGCGGTGGGGCCGACCAATGCGACGGCCATGCCGCCGTGGTTCCTCACGAGGACAGCAGCGGCAGCCGCACTTTGTGCTTAGGGCCGCGAAGCGTGCTGACGTGAGTGCCCAGCAAGTGATACGGGGCACCGTGGGTGATGTCCACCTCAACCAGGGAACCGGGCCGGACACCGCCGTCGGGCACCGGGAAGTGAACCAGCTTGCCCTGACGGGTACGACCACTGATGGCCAGTTCGTTGCGACGTGACGGTCCCTCCACGAGAACTTCTTCGCGGCGGCCCTCGCGCGCGGTGTGCTTGCGCAACGCTGAACGGTCGAGCACTTCCTTCAGGCGAGCGAAGCGCTCACTGACGACGGCGTCATCGACGAAATCCTCGACCATGGCCGCGGCGCGGGTACCTTCGCGGGGCGAGAAGATGAAGGTGTAGGCCGAGTCGAAGTCACCCTGCGCAATAACGGCGAGGGACTCGTCGAATTCGGCGTCAGTTTCGCCCGGGAACCCAACAATCAAGTCGGTGGTGACGTGAAGGTCAGGAATTGCTGCGCGTGCGGCCGCCAATCGTTCCATGTAGCGCTCGGTGGTGTAACCCCGACGCATCGCCTGGAGCACTCGGTTCGAACCGGACTGCAGGGGCAGGTGCAGCTGCGGGCACACCGCCGACACTTCAGCCATCGCGGCGATGGTCTCTTCGCGCAGGTCCTTGGGGTGTGGCGAGGTAAATCGAATCCGCTCGATACCATCCACGTCACCCAGCGCGCGGAGCAGGTCGGCGAACAGCGGCGCCCGCTTCGTTAGGTCACGCCCGTAGGAGTTGACGTTCTGGCCGAGCACGGTGATCTCCGTGACGCCCGAGGCGGCGAGCATCTCGGCTTCGCGAATGAGATCGTCCATGGGGCGCGAGATCTCTTCGCCTCGCACCGACGGCACGATGCAGTAGGCGCAGGTGTTGTCACAACCGGTTTGAATGGTCATCCACGCCGCCCAGGGCAGTTCGCGCACGGCGTACAGCGCCGGCGCCATGTCGCGGTTCGCTTCGGGGTCAGGGGCGTCCCAGACATCCACAATCGGCCCCTCGATGGCCGCCCGGGCCAGCAGGGCCGGAGCCTGCGCCAGATTGTGGGTCCCAAAGACCACGTCGACCCACTCGGCCCGCTCCAAAATTTGGCCACGGTCCTTCTGCGCCATGCAGCCGCCGACGGCGATCTGCATGCCGGGACGGCGTTCCTTGACAGCTTTGAGATGACCCAGGGCGCTGTAGAGCTTCAGGTCAGCGTTCTCACGAATCGTGCAGGTGTTGAAAATCACCACGTCGGCATCGTTTTCCGACGTCGCGGGGACCATTCCCTGGGCCTGCATGAGGCCAGCCAGGCGTTCGGTGTCGTGCTCGTTCATCTGGCAACCGAACGTTCGAATGGCGAATGTTTTGGGCGCCGTCACGACCACCAGCCTACTGGCGTCATCCGCCACCCCCTCTTCGATGCTCGTGTCCTACGCTGGAGGCGTGCGCGCTCTCACGAACATCGAACCGGCCCTCAACCACGCCTGGCACCCCCTGTGTCGAAGCAGCGAGGTCACCACTACCCCAGCGAGCTTCACCCTCATGGGAACGCCCTATGTCGTCTACCGCACCCCTGACGAGGACCTGCGTGTCTTCGTTGACCAGTGCCCCCACCGGCGCGCTCCATTGTCGCTCGGCACCTGTGAGGGTGCGACTCTGCGCTGTCAGTACCACGGGTGGGCCTTTGACGGGGACGGCACCTGCGTCGAAATCCCCTCCCTCGGACCAAATGCGGTGGTGCCCCCACGCGCCCGCCTCGCCGCACCCGCCTCGGTTGCTGAATCACACGGCATGGTCTTCATCGCGCCCAAAACGCCCTTGACCCCACTCCCCTCCCTCGCGGCGAGCACGGACCCCCTCTTCGAGCGCGGTGACCTCGATCCAATCGTGACGCGCGGCAACGCAGGCTTGCTGGCCGACAACTTCCTCGACATGGCCCACTTCGCCTTCGTCCACACCGGCACCTTTGGCGCCGGTGAGGCCACCGCGGTGGGGCCCTACGACGTCGTTCGTGATGGTTACGGCTTTGAGGCCATCTACGAGCACGAGTTCGCTAATCGCGAAGACCCCGAAGTGCTCGCCGGCAATCGCCCCCTGATGCAACGCCGTCGCCTCACCTACCGCTACACCGCCCCGTACCACCTGGAGCTCGCCCTCGACTTCCTCGATGCCGGCGGTACCAACGTCATTGGATTCTTCCTCGTGCCCCGCGACGACGAGACCGTGGTCATCTACTCGTCGCTGTGGCGCAACGACCTCGGCGGTTCAGCAGAACGGATGCAGGAAGCCATCGACTTCGAGGTGGCCGTCGTCGAGGAGGACCTGCGTCTGCAGTCGCGCTTCCACACGCTGGAGCTCCCCCTCGACATCACCGACGAGGTGCACGTCAAGGCTGACAAGACGACCATCGAGCTCCGACGGATTCTTCGCGACCTCATTGAGGCCGCGCACACCAGCGCCAATTAGGCGATTGCGGAAGTTGGCGCGTCGCGCTGGTCAATAGTGACGCCAACGCCCGCCGTCACGACGCACACCAGTCCGATGACGTCGTAACTGGTGGGGTGCTGGCTCAAAATGAGATAGCCGAGCAATGTCGCCACCGCGGGGTCGAAGGCCATCATGACGCCAGCCAGCGACGGCGTCACGTTTCGAAGGGCCTGCAATTCCAGTGCGAAACCCAGCACGATCGACATTGTCGCCACGAGCCCCATCCGGGCAGCCAGCGTGGGATGGGCAACGAGGAGGTGGGCAGAGGTCAACGCGAAGGGCAAGGTAATCAGTGCCGCCATCGACATGGACACGGCGAGGCCACCAAAGCCATCAGCAACGCCGCCCACGCGTGACGCCGCCATCAAGTAGAGGCCCCACCCCAAAGCGGCACCGAGGGCGAAAGCCACGCCCGAGGCATTCAGGTGTCCTCCGGGATGGCCCAGAAAGACCACCCCAACAGCGGCGAGCGCGGCGAAGGCCCAGTGACGAAGCGATCGGTGGCCAATAACGGCCACCGTGAGGGGGCCAAGGAACTCAATAGTGACCGTGGTGCCCAAAGGAATCCGAGCCAGGGCCTGGAAGAAACAAAAATTCATTAGCGCCACGGCCAAACCGAAGACGATCGACGCGCGCCACTGCTCCTTCGTCCACGCTTTGAGTGAGGGCCGAGTAATGGCGACAAGAATCAGCGCACCGAACAGGAAGCGGTAGCCACTCGCGGCTGCCGGCCCAATGGCGTGAAGCGCTGGCGTCACGATGGCCGAGGACCACTGAATTGAGGTAGCCCCTCCCACAATGAAGGCACCGCCCACGACGGCGGAGCGACCCCGCCCCTTAGTCATTGGAGACAACGAGTCCGCGACGGTCCGCTTCTAAAATCAAGACTTGCCCGGCGATGTCGTGGTCGTCCAGATAACGCAACGCGGCGTTCGCCACGTTGCCAGCGACTTCCTCGGTCGCCAGACCCAACATCGTCGACCCTGCGCCCGACCAGCAGGATCCCGCAGCCCCCGCGTCACGCATTAGCGCGAGGAGTGGTCGCGCAAAGGGAAGCAAATCCATCCGATAGGGCTGGTGGAGGGTGTCATCCATCGCCATGGCGACGAAGTCCTCATGCTTGGCCAGACCGGCAATCAGCAGTCCCGTTGCGCTGATGTTGTGCACCGCATCGGCGTAGGGCACCGTCGTCGGCAGGACGCGTCGCGCGTCGGCCGTGGCGAGCTCCTGCTCGGGAATAACGACGACAAAGCGCCAAGCTTCGTCGAGGGCGAGTTGACGCACGACCACGTCGCCATCGGCGGCAATGGTGGCCACAACCAGACCACCCAGCAGCGATGCGGCAGCGTTCTCCGCGTGTCCGTCCACGGCCGTGGCGACGGCGAGTGGGTCACTCGCGCCCGCCGCGGCGGCCGCAGCGAGAGCAAGGGACGCGGACGAGCCCAGTCCCCGCGACAGTGGGATGTCGGAGTGCACGTGCAGGTGAAAGCGGTCGTGCCCCATCACGTCGGCAACAATTTTCGCGGCCAGGTGGTCAGAGTTGTCGAACAGTCCCGCGCCACAACCAGTAGTCGTAATAGCGAAGGCGTCGGCGGGGGTCACGCTCACCTCGAGGTAGAGCGAGAGCGCGACGCCGAGAGCGTCAAAGCCGGGTCCGAGGTTGGCTGAGGAAGCGGGAACGCGTGCGCGCATGGCTATCAGCGTAGGCGTTGCCACAACGACGGTGCGCCCGAGGCGTTCACTGTCACAAGCGCACCGGTTGCCGAGTCCTGCGTGTCGCTAAGAACAATGGCCCCAACGGGTTCGTTCTTTCCGACCGACGATCCCAACGTTCGCCACGACAGTTTCAGCACGGGCGTCCTCGCCGTCGAACCCAGCGGTGCAGCGACGACGGGAAGTGAGAGTGGTGTGGCCGTCACCACATCAGTTCCGTTGGCACCCCACGATAGACGCGCCACCACGGTGCCGGCCGGCACCTCGTAGTGCAGCGCCGCACCCGTGGCCGACTGCGCCAGTGCTAAGGCCGCAGCGCCCGCGGGTCCGAGGAGGTCGCCACCCCGCTGGCCCAGTACGACCGCGTAAACAACAATTGGATGGCCCTGGTATGTCGCGGCAACCGCCATGACGTCACACCCACCGGCCACTTCCGTTCGCCCCGACTTCACGCCAATCACGCCGTAACTTCCGAGGTCAGGGGTAAAGGTGGTCACCGTTCCCGCCACGGGCAGCGAGAGCGTCGTCATCGAGACATCCGAGGCAAACACCGGATTGCGCATCAGAATCGCTGCGAGGTGGGCCTGATCGTCGGCTGTCGACACCGAGGCTGCACTAAAGCCCGACACATCGTCGTAGTGCGTGTGCGTCATTCCTAGCGCGAGGGCGTCGGCATTCATCTCAGCAACAAAGGCCGGCACCGAACCTGCCACCAGCGAGGCCAGCATGACGGCAAAGTTGGATGCGGAGTGCACCAAGAGTCCCGCTACGAGCTGGTTTTCGCAGAGTCGCTCCCCCACCGCCACGGCCACCGACGACTGTTGCGTGGCCTTCATGGCGTCGTAGGTCGAGACGCCCACCTGGTTCACCGTGAGGCAGGGTCCGGTCTGGCCCACCGACAGGGGCAGTTTCTGCAGTGTGACGTAGGCCGTCATCATCTTGGTGATGCTGGCGATCGGTGCCACCGTGTTGTTGAAGGTCTGGTCGACACCCAGCTGCGGAATGTACAGCGCGGCCGAACCGTGGACCGGCCACGCAGCCGCCGTCACCACCGCTTGTGGCGCACTCACTGTCGTCGCGGGAATGACGGTTGGTGGGTTGACCCGCAACACCAACGGCAGTTGCATGGCCACGAGGCCGCTGCCCGCAATCACCGCGCCAATGAGTGCACCGAGGCTTCGAAGGCCCACGCCACGGAGGCCGGCGCGGCGGCGCGCCCAAAACGTGGTTGGCCGCGCCACGGACTAGAACGCTTCGGGGTCGTACTCGTCGAGGGTGACGAGTACCTTGCGGGCCTTGGAGCCATCGCCGGGTCCCACGATGCGTTCCTCTTCGAGCTGGTCCATGATGCGCCCAGCACGAGCGAAGCCAACGCGCAGTTTGCGCTGGAGCATCGACGTCGATCCGGACTGGGTACGAATCACGAGTTCGCGGGCTTGACGGAGAATTTCGTCGTCGTCGTCACCGCTACCGCCACCGTTACCTTCCAGGCGAACGGGAACGTCGAGCGCAATGATGTTTTCACGCTTGCCGCCCTGCGCCTTCCAGTTCATAACGACGTTGCGCACTTCGTCCTCAGAGACCCACGGCGACTGAAGTCGTCGGGCAATGTTGCTCGACGCGGTCACGAGGAGCATGTCACCCTTCCCAATGAGGCGTTCGGCACCGGCCTGGTCAAGGATGACGCGCGAGTCGGCCAACGACGACACCGCAAAGGCCATGCGCGACGGCACGTTGGCCTTGATAACACCAGTGATGACGTCCACCGACGGACGCTGCGTCGCGAGAACGAGGTGGATACCCACGGCGCGAGCCATCTGGGCGATACGCACGACCGACTCTTCAACGTCGCGGGCCGCGACCATCATCAAGTCGTTGAGCTCGTCGACGACAATCACGATGTAGGGGAACTGTTCGGGCTCGGGCGACGCCGGTGCGTCTGACGGCAAACCAGTAGCGCGCTCCACCGCTTCGCCCACTTCCTGAGCAATCGTTGGGGCCGGCGACAGTTCACCGCGGGCGATCATTTGCTGGTACGAGGTGATGTCACGCGCGCCGCTTTCGGCGAGCACGTCGTAGCGGCGCTCCATCTCCTTGACGGCCCACGCCAGCATGCCGGCGGCCTTCTTGGGGTCGACCACGACGGGCGCGATCAAGTGCGGCAGGTCGTTGTACTGCCCCATCTCAACCCGCTTAGGGTCAATGAGCACCAGCTGCAGCTGGTCGGGTGTGGCGCGCATTACTAACGAGGTAATCAGCGAGTTGATGCACGACGACTTACCGGCGCCCGTGGCACCCGAAATGAGCACGTGGGGCATTTCACCGAGGTTGACTACTACGGTCTTGCCCGAGATGTCACGACCGATTGGCACGTCCAGCGGGTGTGCGGCGTTGATCGCCTCCTCGGCGGCCAGCATGTCTCCGAGCACAATGAGTTGACGCTGTCGGTTCGGCACCTCAACACCAATGGCGGAGCGCCCCGGGATGGGCGCCAGGATGCGAACATCGGGCGTGGCCATGGCGTAGGCGATGTCGCGGTTCAGCGAGGTAACCCGCGCCACCTTGACGCCCGGTCCCAGTTCGAGTTCGTAACGGGTGACGGTCGGTCCAATCGTGAAGCCGACCAGTGTCGTGTCGACACCGTGAGCGGTCAATGCCTCAACCAACTCCGCACCAGCGGCCTCGATGGCGTCGCGGTCCTGACGCTGTTCCTTGGTTCGGCTGAGCAGTGACATCGGCGGCAACGTCCAATTCGACGCGCTGACGGCCGCAGTCGTTTCAACGGGGGCGTCCGTTGCCAGAGCTTCCACGACGTCGTTCACGTACGTCGCCTCGTAGGGGTCGGTGTCGTCCACCGGTGCCTCGTCAACGAGTTCATCCTCGGGTTCGGGCTCCGGCGCAGGCTTGGGCGTGCGCACCCGACGCGGCTTGGCCGGCTCTTCCGCAACGGGCACGGGTTCAGCCAAGGTCGAGCGTGAGGTCCACCACTGCGCAAAACGGCGCGCGATAGCGCGAATCAGTGCGCCAAATCCGACCACGAGGGCCCGCAAGCCAATCGACGTCGCGAACATGATGCCGATCACGAGGATGGCGCCACAGAGCACGCCCGCGCCAGCGGCGCCAAGGAACTGCCGCAAGGTGCCGCCGACGGCCACGCCAATCCAGCCGCCCGCTCGACCCAATGCCGCTGACGACGCACCGTAGGAGGGGTGGCCGCGCAGGACATCGCTCAGGCCGCTCACGCCGAGCACCAGGAAGCTCAGCCCCCAGCCAAAGCGGTTCCGATCAAAGCTGACCTTGCCCGACACCAACGCGACGGCCAGCCCCAGCAGCGAGAGGGCCAGGGCCACGCGACCAACGCCCAAAATTGTGCTGAGCGCGGTGGCGAGCGATCGGCCGACGGGGCCCAGCGCACCGGCTTCGGCCAGCACCAGGCAGATCCCGACCAGGAACAAGATGACAATCCAGATGTCGCGTTCATGGCGCTGCCACAGCGAGGGTTCGGCGTGCGCCGCCTGCTTTTTGGCGGGCGCGCGCTTCACCGGCTTCTTGGGGCTACGAGCAGAGGGCACCCTTCAACGATACCGAACTACTGTTCGCCACAGGGGTCAAGCGACGTAATCTACAGAGATGGCTCTCACACCCGCCTCCTCCAGCCTCGCCCTGGCCGAACGGCTCAACGTCACCGCTCTCGTCGCCACCGTACAGTCCGCCGAACGACTGAGCCCCCACCTCATGGCGGTCACCCTGGCCGGAGCCAGTGCCATCGGTGGCGTGCCGGGCAACGACGTCATGGTGGTGCTCACCGACGGCGACACCCACACCAATCGGCGCTACTCACTACGAAGCATCGACCCCGAAGCCGATACCGCGACCCTATGGATCGCGACTAATCACGACGGCCTTGGTGCGCGGTGGGCGCAGTCCTGTGCGCCGGGCGACACCGTTGACCTCGTAGGCCCGCGCGGCAAGATTCCCCTCGATCCGATGGCTGATTGGCACCTCTTCATTGGTGACATTACGGGCCTGCCCGCCTTCTACCGCATGGCTGAATCAATCGAGGTGCCCGGCAAGGCCATCTTCATCGTTGAGGTGGACGAAATCGCCGACGCCGTCACCGCAACCTTTGACGAAGGACTGGGCGTCACGGGCATTTTCGTCGAGCGCAACGGACGCGCCTTCAACGACCCGGCAGGTCTCACCGCGGGCCTTGCGGCCTTCGACTTCCCCGAGCACACGGGTCACGCCTACGTCTTCTCCGAGTTCTCCGTGGTACGAGCCATCACCACGCTGCTCAAAGACCGCGGTCTCTCCGCCGAGCAAATCAGTACGAAGAACTTCTATCGCGTTGGCCGCGCCAACGCCGCCAACGGCGAACCCGAGCGCGACTAGAGCACCAGTACGGTGACCATCAGCACGGGCTGACGGCGAAACTTCTGTCCCAGCAGTCGTCCGGCGGCGCGCTGCGCCACCTTCGACAAGGCGTCACCATCGAGGGTGCCTTCTCGGAGGGCTTCGTGGAGTGAATCGCGCACCGACTGAGTCACCGCGTCAACGACACTGCGGTCGTTTTCGCCTTCAAACCAGCCCCGCGTTGTCACCGTGACCGGGTGGGCCAGAGTACGAGTCTGCGCATCAACGCCCGCCGAAATCTGTAGGACGCCGTAGGCGGCGAGCATGCGACGCTCCTCGAGCGGGCGCTCGTCAAGGTCGCCAGCCGAACCGTCGATGTAGTGGAAGCCCGCGGGCACCGTGCCAGCACGGCGGATGCCCGCCTGCGACACTTCAATCTGGTCGCCGTCCTCACAGATGAGGATGTGGTCGTCGGCCAGGCCCATCGAGGCGGCCAAGTCGGCGTGGTGACGCATGTGGCGATACTCGCCGTGAATCGGCACGAAGTTTCGAGGACGCAAGAGCTGGTGGTAAGTGCGGAGCTCACCCTGGCGCGCGTGACCCGAGGCGTGGACCGGCTCGTGACCCGAGTGGATCACTTCGGTGCCGGCGCGGTGCAGGTCATCAATAACGCGACCAACCGACCACTCGTTGCCCGGAATGGGGTGCGAACTCAAGATGATGGTGTCTTCTGGTCCGACCGTGAAGTTACGAGCGTCACCGCGCGACAACTTCGAGAGGGCGGCCAGGGGCTCGCCCTGTGAGCCGGTGCAGATGACGCAGATCTCACCTGGTTCGTAGCGAGAGACGTTCTCAATGTCGACAAAGTCGGCCGTGTCCACGTGGAGCAAGTTGAGTTTGCGGGCCAACTTCACGTTGGCCTCCATTGATCGCCCCATGAGTGCGACCTTGCGGCCCTGCTCCTTGGCAACGTCAATGATCTGCTGCACTCGGTGGATGTGGCTGGCGAAACAGGCCACCACCATGCGGCGTTCGGGGCGTTCAAGGAAGAGACGACGGAGCGCTCCCCCCACGGACTTCTCCGAGGCGGTGAACCCGGGCTCTTCGGCGTTGGTCGAGTCACACAACAACAGGGCGACGCCCTCGTCGCCGAGTGCGGCCAGACGGGCCACGTCGGTGCGGCGTCCGTCAATGGGCGTCAGGTCGAGCTTGAAGTCACCCGAGTGCACGATGATGCCGGCCTCGGTGTGGAAGGCAATCGCCTGCGCGCTCGGTACCGAGTGGGTAACGGGGATGAACTCCACATCGAAGGGTCCAATACGGCGACGCTCGCCGTCGGCTACCTCAATGAAGGTCAAGTCGTGGGCCACGCGGGCTTCGGTGAGCCGGTGGCGAGCGAAACCCAACGTCAGAGCGGCACCGTAGATGGGCACATTGACGTCCTTCACCAGGTAGCGCAGGGCGCCGGTGTGGTCCTCGTGACCGTGGGTCAAGATGATGCCGTCAACCTTGTCGCGCCGTTCGATGAGCCAGCGGAAGTCCGGCAAAATCAGGTCCACGCCGTACATGTTGGGTTCGGGGAACATCAGACCGGCGTCGACGACGACGTAACGGCCGTTCTGTTCGATCACGGCACAGTTTCGACCGATCTCACCGAGGCCACCCAGGAAGGTGACCTTAACGTTGCTAGCCACGGTTGCTCAAAACGCCGTTGACGAGCGACTGTGCCTGAGCGTCAAGGGTGTCGTCACTTGGGCCAAGCGGGAGGCGGCACTGACCCACGGCGTGACCCAGGGCGCGCATGGCGGCCTTGGTGGGAACGGGGTTCGGGTACATGTCACTCGATTCAAAAGCGTAGGAAGGAAGTAGTGCGGCGTTCAGTGCGCGAGCGCGGGCCCAGTCACCCGACGTGGCGGCGCTGACCATGGCGTTCATCTCTGGACCAATCCAGTGCGAGGCCACCGAGACCACGCCACAGGCGCCGAGCGCGATGAAGGGCAAGGTGAGGCCGTCGTCGCCGCTATAGAGGTCAAAGGTGTCACCAAGGGTGGCCTTGAGGCCGGCGGCCGGCACCAGTTCGCCCGAGGCGTCCTTGAGGGCCACCACATTGGTGTGCGACTCCACAATGGCGACGGTGGTCGCCGCGCCGATTTTTCGGCCGGTGCGCACCGGAATGTCGTAGAGCATCACGGGCAGGGTCGTGGCCTCAGCCACCGCACCGAGGTGAGCGGCAATCCCCTGCTGGCTGGGTCGAACGTAGGCCGGGGTCGTGGCCAGGATGCCCGATGCGCCAAGCTCGTGGGCCCGCGCCGTCAGCGCCACCGAGTCGGCAGTGTTCGACGACGTCGTGCCGGCCAACACTGGAATGGTCACGGCTTCAGCGACGGCCGCAATGAGCGCACACTTCTCGTCATTCGTCAGTGAGGTGCCTTCACCCGTCGAACCAGCGACGACGAGACCGTCAGATCCGTTGGCGGCGAGGAAGCGGGCCAGTGACGCCGCGGCGTCCAGGTCAAGGGAGCCATCCGCAGAAAAAGGCGTCACCATCGCCGTGATGACGGCGCCAAAACGTGGTGAGTGCATAGGTCAAAACTACCAGTCGCTGTCACGCCGACGCGGACGCTCTGGTTCTTAGTTCAGAAAAGATTCAATGCCAATGACGAGTCCCTGCACCGCACCCACGTGGCGAGCGGCCAGGGCCACCCCCTGCACGAAGCTCACGCGATCAAAGGAGTCGTGGCGAATGGTCAGCCCCTCACCGGGACCACCGAACAACACTTCCTGGTGGGCCACCAGCCCAGGCAGGCGCACCGAGTGGACCCGAATACCGTCGCCGGCGTCGGCGCCACGAGCCTCGGGCAGCGTGAGTCGCTCCGTTGGTTCCGGCGGGGTTACCCGACCGGCGGCGGCGCGGGCCTCGCGGATCGCCTCGGCCGTGGTCAGCGAGGTCCCCGAGGGGGCGTCGGCCTTGCGGTCGTGGTGGAGTTCAATGATTTCCACGCGGTCGAAATACGGCGCCGCCATGGCCGCAAAGCGCTCCGAGAGCACCGCGCCCAGTGAGAAGTTCGAGGCCATAATGACGCCCGTTGACGCGGCGGCCTGTTCGACCGCAGCGCGCTGCTCCGCCGACAGACCGGTGGTGCCAATCACGAGACCTTTGTGGTGTTGCGCGCACCACTGCGCCGACGCCACAACCGACTCGGGTCGTGAAAAGTCCACGACGACGTCGATTGTTGCGGGATCAAGTTCGGTAATCGACGAGACATGGGGTGCGCCGAAACGCTCACGCGGTTCGTGGGGGTCAACGAGAGCCGCAACTTTAAAGTCCGGCAACTCAGCAAAGCCGGCCGCGAGGGCCTGCCCCATGCGCCCCGCGCCACCAACAAAGGCAATGTTCGTCATGCGAAAACGCTAGTGCATCACCGCGGGGGCTTCGTCATGCTGACCCAAGTGGTGGCGGTCGATGTTCACGAGGAAGTAGAAGATGAGGCCGGCCGCCACCATGACCAATGCCGCGAAGCGGTAGGCCATGTTGTAGCCGTGCGTGAACTTGGCGGCCTGGACGATCATCTGCGCCTTGGCGGCGGGCACCGAGGTCGAGACCTTCACCACGAAGGCGGCCGCGGTGGATGCCACGATGGTGTTCTGAATAGCGGTACCGAACGAACCACCCAGCTGCTGGGCCGTGTTGAGTGCCGCGGAAGCGGCGCCGGAGTCCTGGGGCGCCACGTTGAACAGGGCAGTCGGCGCAATGGACACGAAGGCGAAGCCCAGACCCAGTGAGGTCACGATCAAAGCCGGCATCACGTGGGCGACGTAGCCACTGGTTGGGGTCAGGTACGACAAGTACCACAGTCCCCCACCGGCGAGCAGCATGCCAATGGTGGCCAACGGACGTGGCCCCACCTTGGGCAGCAGCGCCGATGTCGCGCCGGCCGAGACAATCACACCAATGGAGAACGGCATGAACAACAGACCCGAGGTCACGGCGGAGTACCCGTGGATGTTCTGGAAGTAGAACGTCATCCACAAGAACATGCCGAAGATGGCCAGTGCCACGAGGATCTGCGCCAGGAAGGCGCCGCCGCGGATGCGGTCGAGAATAAGGCGCAGCGGCAGCAGAGGCTGACGCGAACGGCTCTCCTGGAAGAAGAAGATGATCAACAAGGCAAAACCGGCCACGATGAAAGGCCAGGCCCAGGGTGAACCCCAGTTGTTGTAGTTACCGGCACGCGAGACACCAAAGACGACCGCGAGCATACCGAGCGTTGCGGTGATGGCCCCGGGCACGTCGTAGTGGGCCTTGCCCTCCACCTTGGACTCGTGCACGTTGGGAATCGCGAGCAGCAGGGCGATAATGGCCATGGGCGTGTTGACGAACATGCACCAACGCCACGAAATGTACTGCGTCAACAGACCACCGGCGATAAGGCCAATGGCCGCACCGACACCCGACAACGCACCGAAGACACCGAAGGCCTTGGCGCGCTCCTTGGAGTCGGTGAAGATCACCGAGATCAGCGACAACGCCGCGGGGGCCAACAACGCACCGAAGCAGCCCTGCAGGGCGCGGGCGCCGAACAGCATCTGCTGGTTCACGGCTGCGCCACCCAGCACCGAAGCGGCGGCGAAGCCGAGGAGGCCAATCATGAATGCCTTCTTACGGCCCAGGTAGTCACCGATGCGACCGCCCAGCAGCAAGAAGCCACCAAAGGTCAGGGTGTAGGCCGTCACGGCCCACTGGTCGTTCTTGGGCGAAATGTGCAGCGTGACCGCGGCGTGGGGCAACGCGATGTTGATAATCGAGGAGTCAAGGATCACCATCAACTGCGCGAGCGCGATGACGAAGAGGGCGAACCATCGACGGGGGTCGGGCGTATCGGTGTGGACAATGTTGCTGGTTGAGGCGTCGGAGGACACGGTGGCCTTTCGGTCAGGGAGAGAGGTTGCACACAATAATAGGCGGTTAAACAAAAATCCGCGCCACCCCCCGAAGAGATGGCGCGGATTTTTTGCGTGGGTATTAGCGGCGACGCGGGCGGCGGTCACGGCGACCACCGTCATTGCCGTCGGAGAAACCAGGGCCGGCGGGGCCGAGGTCACCGATTTCGCTCGCCAGTTCTGCCTCGAACGCAGCCTCGAAGCTCGAGGTCGCGGCGGGACGAGGCTCGCGGGCTTCGCGGGGCTCACGTGGTTCACGGGCGGGGCGCTCGGAACGCTCGCGAGGCGCGCGCTCCTCACTCTCGTCGCTCTCGACCGAGGCGTACTCGCCGGCCAGTGAGAGCGAGACCTTGCCCTGTGGGTCAATGTCGTCGACCTTGACTTCGATAGCCTGGCCCAGCTCGACCACGTCGGACACTTCGCCGATGCGCTTGCCACCGTTGAGGGGTGACATCTTCGAGATGTGCAACAGACCGTCACGGCCGGGCAGGATGCTCACGAACGCGCCGAACTTGGCGATGTTCACGATGCGGCCCTGGTAGACGGCGCCCACTTCAGCGGTGGGTGGGTCGAGGATCAACGAGATACGACGCTTGGCCTCTTCGACCGCGCGACCGTCCACGGCACCGATGGTCACGGTACCAACAACGCCGTCGTCGTCGACGGTGATTTCGGCACCAGTCTCCTGCTGCAGCGTGTTGATGACCTTGCCCTTTGGTCCGATGACCTCACCGATCTTGTCGATCGGGATCTCAATCGAGACGAGCTTCGGCGCCACGGCGGCAACTTCCTCGCGCGGGGCGGGAATGGCGGCGGTAATGACGTCGAGGATGGCCAAACGGGCGTCCTTGGCCTGCATCAGTGCGCGACCCAGCACGTCGGCCGGCAGGCCGTCGATCTTGGTGTCGAGCTGCAGAGCGGTGACGGCGTCAGCGGTACCGGCGACCTTGAAGTCCATGTCACCGAAGGCGTCTTCGGCACCGAGGATGTCGGTCAGCGTGGAGTACACACCGTTCTCGTAGATCAAACCCATGGCAATACCGGCGACGGGCGCCTTGATCGGCACACCAGCGGCCATCAGCGACAGAGTCGAACCACAGACCGACGCCATCGAGGTGGAACCGTTGGACTGCAGGACGTCTGAGACGACGCGCAGCGTGTACGGGAAGTCTGCTTCCGAGGGCAGTACGGGCACCAGGGCGCGCTCGGCGAGCATGCCGTGACCGACTTCGCGACGCTTGGGCGCACCCACGCGACCAGTCTCACCGACCGAGTAGGGCGGGAAGTTGTAGTGGTGCATGTAGCGACGGGTCTGGTCGGGAGTGATCGTGTCGATCAGCTGCTTCATGCGGGGCATGCCGAGAGTGGTCACGTTGACCACCTGGGTCTCGCCACGCTGGAAGAACGCCGAACCGTGGGTCATCGGGAACAGGTCCACGGCCGCCTCGAGCGGACGCAGGTCGGCGGCACCACGGCCGTCGATGCGCACACCCTCGGTGACGACGCGCTCACGCACGATCTTCTTGGTGATGTCCTTGACGGCTGCCTTGATTTCGCTGACGCGGTCGGCGAACTCGGGCAACTCGGCGACGATGGCTGCGGTGGCCTCGGACAGAGCGTTCGCGCGCTCGGTCTTGGCCTGGTGAGCGTTGGCGGCAGCCAAGCGGGCGTGGCCAATCTCGTTCACGCGGGCGTAGACGTCGTCCTGGTAGTCCGAGAACGTCTTGTACTCAATGGTCTTAATCGGACCCTTGGCGGCGACGTAGGCCTTAACCAGTTCGCGCTGCAGGTTGATGGCTTCGCGGATCCAGAGCTTGGAGGCTTCGAGACCGGCCGAGAGCACTTCTTCGGTGACCTTGGGGGCACCGTCGGCGTACTTCTCGAACGAACCCTCGGTACCGCCGGCTTCGACCATCATGATGGCGACGTCGGACTCAACCGAGTCGGTCAGGGCGCGACCAGCAACGACGAGCTCGAAGACCGCTTCGGCACGCTCGGCGAAGGTGGGCTGGGGCAACCAGGTGCCCTCAGTCGAGTAGGCCAGACGAACGGCGCCGATGGGGCCCTCGAAGGGGATGCCCGAGATCATCAGCGCAGCCGACGCGGCGTTGATGGCCAGAATGTCGTGCGGGTTTTCCTGGTCGGCGCTGAATACCGTGCCCACGACCTGCACTTCATTACGGAAGCCCTCGGGGAACGAGGGGCGCAGGGGCCGGTCAATCAGACGGCAGATGAGAATCGCCTGGTCTGAGATCTTGCCCTCACGACGGAAGAACGAACCGGGAATCTTGCCCGCGGCGTAGGCGCGCTCTTCGATGTCGACGGTCAGCGGGAAAAAGTCGATGCCGTCACGCACGGTGCGGGCGGCGGCGACAGTGGCCAGCAGAACAGTGTCACCGATTTGGGCAACGACGGCTCCGTCGGCGAGTTGGGCGAGACGACCGGCTTCGAATGAAAGGGTCTTCTCGGTGCCCGTGATGGGACTGCTTACGCGAATAGCGTCAGTCATGGTTATGGCTCCTTGTAGCGGTTAGCAACACTCCGCCCGGATCCCAGTGAACAACGTTCGCCGAATGCGACAGTCCTCCACTGGCCTCCGAGGCCTCGGATGTGTTGATTACGTCGACGGCGTCGACGTAACTCGGCTAGCGACGAATGCCGAGACGACCGATCAACTCGCGGTAACGCTCCACGTTGCCGCGCTGCACGTAGTCGAGCAGACGGCGACGCTGACCGATGAGCTTCATGAGACCACGACGGGTGTGGTGGTCACCCTTGTGCGTCTTGAGGTGCTCAGTGAGGTGCGAGATCCGGTCAGTCAGGATCGCGATCTGGACTTCGGACGAGCCGGTGTCCGTGTCGTGAGCCTGGTATTCCTTGATGATCTGCTGCTTCTCAGCCATAACGTTTTTTGCCTTATGAGTCGGGTGTCCCGTTGCAAGTCGTCAACGTGACGACTCACACGATCAGCGTCGCTGACCGAAGTTCTACCTTAGCAGACGAGAGCTCTCAGGGGTAAATTTCTCGAATATTCCCTGAGATTCGGCAACATCACGCCCGATCTGCTCCAGGAGTTCCTCGAGGCTGACAAAGGCGGCCTCGCCTCGCAGCCGGTGGAGAAAGGCCACGTCCATGCTGGTGCCGTAGAGATCGCCCTGAAACTGGGGCAGGTGCACCTCGACCAGCAGCGCGCCGTCGTCGTAGAAGTGGGGTCGCTTCCCCACCGAAATTGCCGCCGCCCGCCACGCCCCTTGCACGTGGGCCGCGCCGGCGTAAATCCCCAGTGAGGGCAGCACCTGGTCGTCAGCCGTCAGCAGATTGGCGGTTGGGAAGCCAATTTCTCGTCCGCGGTGGTCGCCGTGCACCACGGTTCCGCGCAGCACGAAGGGGCGACCCAGCAGGGCCGACGCCGTTTCGCACTCCCCCGCTCGCAGGGCTGCTCGGACGAGCGATGAACTGACCCTCGTGTCGCCACCGAAGCTGGGGCATTGCTCGACCACGAACCCGAAGTGATCAGCGGCGGCCATCAGAGACGCCACGCCGCCAGATCGATCGCGACCGAAGTGGGTGTCATCGCCGGCCAGCACGGCCACGGCGCCAAGCTCGCCCACAACAACGCGGGCGATGAAGTCATCAGCCGACTCATTGGCCGACTCCTCATCGAAACTCAGCACGCGCACCTGGGTCACGCCCAATTCTCCAAACCACTCGAGCCGCTGTTCGAGTGTTGCGATAACCCCTGGGGCGGTGAGGGGCGCCAGCACCCGCGCGGGATCGGGGCTAAAGGTAATGATGGTCGGTTGGGCGTCGTGGGCGGCGGCCAGAGTCACGAGACGAGCGATGAGATCCTGATGGCCGCGGTGCACGCCATCAAAGACGCCCAAGGCCACGGCGGTAGGACGAGGCGATTGCGGGGCCGCGTCAGTGAGCACTAACACGGCTGCTCCTCGGGAAAGACCAGGTCGGGTTGCCATCCGTCGCCACGACGATGCACGATACCGGCAAGGATGCCGGCGCCATCCACGACGGCCACTTCACTGGTGGTTTCGGTCGCGACGAACATGAGGAGTTGGCCCCGACGCAGTCGCACCAAGTCCTCGGGCGATGCGGTCACCGTGGTGAGGTGGTCAACGAAGGACAGCGCTGGCGCGAGCACGCGCTCATCCGCCTCGCACCGTTCCTGCAACTGCTCAATCGAGAGCGCATCAGCAACGTGGTGATCACCACTCGACACCCGGCGAAGCGCGGTCAAGTGGCCAATGGTGCCCAGGCGCGCGGCCCAGTCCGCCAGCAACACGCGCACGTAGGTGCCGACGCTGCAGTGCACCTCAAAGTCCCACACGGCGGGATCGTCAGTCGGTGACACGGAAAAGTCAGTGATGGTGATGGCGCGCGGTGCACGCTCGACTTCAATGCCCTCACGGGCCAGCTCGTGCAGGCGCTTGCCGTTGACTTTGAGTGCCGACACCATGGGCGGCACTTGTTCGATGGGGCCGGTTAGTGAGGCCGCGGCCGCGTCGGCCTCGCTTGAGGTGATTGTGGGCACCGGCTGGGTGTCGAGAACGGCGCCGTCGGCGTCGAGGGAGTCGGTGGCAATACCGAGGCGCACGGTGCCGGTGTAGACCTTGTCTTGTCCTTGCGCAAAGCGCAGCAGTCGCGTGGCGGGCCCCACCGCGACCACGAGCAGTCCCGTAGCCATGGGATCGAGGGTTCCGGCGTGGCCGACCTTGCGCTCTTTCAAGGCGCGGCGAACACGGGCCACCACGTCATGGCTCGTCAAGCCCTGAGGCTTGTCGATGAGGAGGAGTCCGTTAGGCGTCGTCATCGTGCGACAGCCGACGCAGAACGTCCTCGACCGCCGCGCCGGAGGCGATGGCGGGGTCGGCCATGAAGGTCAACTTCGGCGTTCGCTTGAGTCGCGTTTGCGCGTTCACGGCACTCTGGATCTGCGCACGACGTTCCTCGAGCGCTTCCTTCGCGTCGTCGGCCAGTGAATCCAGGTAGACCATGGCGAAACGCACGTCGGGCGAAACCTCGACGCCCGTGACGGTCACCAGCCCAATCCGGTCGTCAATGTCGCTGAGGCGCATCAACTGCTCCGAAATCACTTCACGCAGAATCTGATTCAGCCGCGCGGCGCGGGGATAGGCGTGGTGTCCGTCTTGGGCCATGGCTTAGGCCGTGCGAGGAATTTCGCGCTCGTCGAAGGTTTCGATGATGTCGCCTTCCTTGAGGTCCTGGTAGTCCGAGAGACCAATGCCGCACTCGAAGCCCGTGGCCACCTCGCGCACGTCGTCCTTGAAGCGACGCAGTGAGGTGATTGAACCCTTCCAGATGATCGTGCCCTCGCGGAGGAAGCGCACCTTGGAGCCACGCGTGATGACGCCTTCGCGAACGTAGCAACCAGCGATAGCGCCAACCTTGGGCACGCGAATGACGTCACGGACTTCCGCTTCACCGGTCACCACTTCTTCGTAGACCGGCTTCAAGAGACCAAGCATGGCCGCTTCAATTTCCTCGATCAACTTGTAAATGATTTCGTAGGTGCGGATTTCGACGCCCTCGTTCTCGGCCATTTCACGGCTGCGCTTGTCCGGACGGACGTTGAAGCCGATGATGGTGGCCGTCGAGGCCTTGGCCAGCTGCACGTCGTTCTCGGTGATGCCACCGACACCGCGGTGCACGATGACCAGCTTGACGTCTTCACGCTCGAGCTTGCGCAACGATTCGGTGCACGCTTCGAGTGAGCCCTGGACGTCGGCCTTGAGCACGATGTTCAACGTGGCCGTTTCGCCGCGCTGGATCTGCTCGAAAAGGTCTTCGAGCTTCGCACCCGAGGCCGCCGCGATGGGCTGGTGGCCCGTCATGCGCACGCGCTGGGCGCGGGCGTCGGCGAGGTTACGAGCGTTTGTGAGGTCCGAGGCAACGCGCATCTCGTCACCAGCGAAGGGAGGTTCTGAGAAGCCCAGAACCTGTACTGGCGTTGAGGGTCCGGCTTCCTTAACCTGCTTGCCCTGGTCGTTGATGAGGGCCTTGACCTTACCGAAGGCGGCACCGGCGACGACGGGGTCGCCGACGCGCAACAGACCCTGCTGCACCATGATGGTGGCAACGGGGCCGCGGCCGATTTCGAGGTTGGCTTCGAGGACGGTACCGCTGGCGCGACCGGTGGGTCGGGCGGTGAGCTCTTCGAGCTCAGCCACCAGCAACACCTGCTCGAGCAGGTCGTCAATACCGAGGCTCTGCAAAGCGGAGACTTCGACCACGATGGTGTCACCGCCCCACTTTTCGGGCACGAGGCCATGCTCGGCCAACTGCTGCAGGACACGATCGGGGTTGGCGTTGGGCTTGTCAACCTTGTTGACGGCCACGATGATCGGCACTTCGGCGGCCTTGGCGTGGTTAATCGCCTCAACCGTCTGGGGCATCACACCGTCGTCGGCCGCCACCACCAGAATGACGATGTCGGTCACCTTGGCACCACGAGCACGCATCGCCGTGAAGGCTTCGTGACCGGGAGTGTCGAGGAAGGCGATGGCCTTGCCCTGCCAGTTGACCTGGTAGGCACCGATGTGCTGGGTGATGCCACCGGCTTCACCGGCGACCACGTTGGTCTTACGAATCTTGTCGAGCAACAACGTCTTACCGTGGTCGACGTGACCCATAACGGTCACGACCGGCGGACGCGGCACCGACGGAATGTCGTCGTCGAGGTCGTCCTCGTCGAAGAAGCGTGCCAACAGGGCCGCCTCTTGCTGCTCGCCCGGGTCGACGATGCGCACGGTGGCGCCAACTTCGGCGGCGTAGAGCTCGATCATGTCTTCAGTTAGGGCCTGCACCGCGGTGATGATCTCACCCTGCAGGAACAAGAAGCGCATGATGTCGGCGGCGCTGCGGTTCAGCTTGGGACCGAGGTCCTTCGCCGTCGAGCCGCGCTCGATGATGATTTCACCACTGGGGACGGGCGCCGAGGACGGCTGCCACGTCGTCATCTGCGTTGGCTCGAGCTCTTCAACATTGCGACGGCGGCGCGAGGTCTTCTTGCGCTGCGAGCCACGAGGACCACCACCACCGCGGGGCGGACCACCGCGGTTCGGACCACCAGCGGCACCACCGGGGGCGCCGCCGGGAGCACCGGGACGAGCGGGGTAGCTTGCGCCACCGGGACGAGGGGCACCCGTGGTCGGACGTGGACCACCGGGACGTGCGCCGGGTCCGCCAGGGCGGGCACCAGGGGCACCAGGACGCGCGCCGGGACCCGCGGGGGCGCCAGGACGGCGCTGACCAGGGGGTGGCGGAATCAGACGGCCACTGGGGCTCATCGGACGTGGGGGTGGCGGGATCGGACGGCCGGTGGCGCTCAGTGGTGGCGCGGGACGCGGCGTCGCTTCGCCACCCTCGCCTGCGGGGCGTTGGGTAGGACGAATAGTGGTCGGGCCATCGGTCGAGGCGGGGCGGGGCGCAACTGGTGCCTTCGGCGCCACGGTCGTGCGGGTGCGCACCGTCTTCGGCTCCGACGTCTCGACAGCGGGTGCATCAGCGGGCGCTGGAGCGGGAGTCGCCGCTACCGGTGCGGCGACGGGTGCCTCAACGACGGGTGCGGGGGCCGCTTCGGGTGCGGGCGTTGGTTCTGGTGCGGGAGCGACCTCCGGCTCCGCCTTGGCGGCAGCCTTCTTGGTCGCCTTCTTGGCCTTCGCGGGTTCCTCCGGCTGCACTTCGCGACGAATACCAAGTTCGTCGACCTTGTTGCGAATGATGTTGGCGTGGACGTCCTCGACCGAAGCCGAAGCGCTCAAACCGCCCAATCGCACTGACGTGGCAACCTCCAGCAACTCCTTGCTGGTTAGTCCGAGCTCCTTTGCGAGCTCGTGTACCCGGATTTTCTTCTGCGCCAAAACGTTCCCTAACCTCAGTGCTCGCGATGGCAAGCACAGTTCCTTATTCTTTCACAACTACTGCACTTTTGAGACCTTCGGCGAATCGATACCAACTCGCCACTTCTTCGTCGCTAAAGCCGCGACGCAGGGCCTTTTGCGCGTGCCCCACGGTCACCCGTGCGGCACAGTCACCCTGCGAACACCACCACAGCCCGCGTCCGCTCCCCCGGCCGAGGTACCAGACCCCGTCCGTGGAACGCCCCGCCCGGGTCAGCGCAGCGTCATCGTGACGCTGGCGACAGACCGCGCAGGTGCGGATCGGGCTTATGCTTCGTCCTCCGACAGATCTTCGACAACAACGAGCTCCTCGACGTCGCCTTCGGCGTCAATGGCTACGATGTCGTCAGCCACGGCAACCAGGTCGCCGTTCTCGTCAGTGATCGCCACGGCCGTCTCGACCACGACGTCATCGCCGTCGGTCCAGGCTTCGGTGACGACGTCGTCTTCACCCTCGTTCTCCGAGCGGATGTCGATGCGCCAGCCGGTCAGACGAGCGGCGAGGCGGGCGTTCTGGCCCTCCTTGCCGATGGCCAGTGACAGCTGCTGGTCGTGGACGATAACGGTGGCGACACCCTCTTCTTCGTTCAGACGCACTTCGCGAACGCGGGCCGGAGCCAGGGCCGCCTGGATGAACTCCACGGGGTCGCTCGAGTAGGGCACCACGTCGATGCGCTCGGACTTGAGCTCGTTGGTGATGTTACGCACGCGTGAGCCACGGGTACCAACGCAGGCGCCGACGGGGTCGACCATCTGGTCGTTGGAGGCCACCGCGATCTTCGAACGGTGTCCGGGTTCACGGGCCAGGGCCTTGATCTCCACAATGCCGTTGGCAATTTCGGGCACTTCGATCTCGAACAACTTCGCCACCAGTGCGGGGTGGGTGCGGCTCACCACAATCTGTGGGCCCTTGTTGGTCTTGCGGACTTCGACGATGTAGACCTTGACGCGGGCGCCGTGCTCGTAGCGCTCGAAGGCGATCTGCTCGCCCTGGGGCAGCAGCGCCTCGACGCGACCGAGGTCGAGCAAGGTGTAGCGGTTGTCGTTCTGCTGCACGGTACCGGAGACAATGTCACCTTCGCGGTTGGCGAACTCTTCGTACATCTGGCGACGCTGGATGTCGCGGATGAGCTGCATCAGTACCTGCTTGGCGGTCTGGGCAGCGATGCGACCGAAGTCCTCGGGCGTGGCGTCCCACTCGCGCGTGACGTTGCCTTCCATGTCGAGCTCGAGGCCCCACACCTTGATCTCACCCGTCTCGGGGTTGATCTCCACTTCAGCGTCCTCGGCCGAGTCGGGACGACGCTTGTAGGCGGCGAGGAGGGCGTTGGCGAGTGCGACGAGCAGCTCGCCCTCGTCGATGTTCTGGTCACGGGCGATTTGGCCCAGGGCCTCCAGGAATTCAAAGTTTGCCATGGTGCTTAGCCTTTCTTTTTCGGAGTCGATGCGGAAGATTTCTTTACGGGTGGCTTGCCACGCGAGGGCGACGGCTTAGCGTCGCCACCCCACACGAACACGGTGCGCGCGCGCTCGATGTTGGCGAGTTCGATCTCGAGGGGGCCCAGTTCGGCCTCGTCCAGCGACACGACGGTGTCGGAAACGGCGGTCACGATGCCTTCGAGGCGGCGCGTCTTGTCACCTTCGCGGAGCTCGCGCAGGGTGACCAACTGACCAATGGCCGAGCGGAAGTGATTGGCGGTACGCAGTTTGCGCTCCAAGCCGGGGCTCGACACGTCCAGCGTGAAGTGTCCCGGAATGGGGTCGTTGAGGTCCAGCCACTCACCAATGGTGCGATTGGCCTTGGTCAAGGAGTCGAGGTCTACCCCGCCGGCCTTGGTCACAATGACGTTCAGGGTCCCGGCAGTGAATTCGAGGTCGTAGAGCTCCAAATCAAGGGAGGATAGGAGTGAACGCACTGGTGTCTCGAGGTCCATGGTTCCACTCCTTTCTCTGCGCCGCACGTGTGGAAATGAAAAAGCGCGGGCCCAAGGCCCGCGCTTAAACGAGTCCAAACGTCCACATGCGGACTGTCGGCTTCTATGTTAGCAGTCTCTTTGGGCGTCATCAACCGTTGCACGCACCACTCGCCCACTACAGACCCCTCATGATGAGGGAAAACGCGCCTAGTACGAACGTGCGATGATGCAGATGAGGCCGTCTTCGGACTCGTCAGCCGGGATCGAGCCGTCGGCGCGCTGCAGACAACGCACCGTCAGCGCCTCACCCTTGAGCTGCTTTTCAATCTCCGGCGTGACCAGGTCCCACGGCAGGCGAGCAAAGCCCGTCTGGGCCGCGGCAATGGCTTCTTCCACCGTTGACACGCTGACAGTCAGGGCCTGGCGGCGGTCCAGTGCGGCCTCGTAGAGGCTGGTCTGAATCTCGGCCAGCAGGTTCTGGGTCCGGGCTACGACCTCGTCAAGGCCCAGCGAAATCTTCTCGTTGGTGTCACGACGCACCAGGGTGACCTTGCCTTCGGCGAGGTCGCGGGGGCCAACTTCGAGGCGAAGCGGCACCCCCTTGATCTCCCAGTCGGTGAGGCGGCGGCCAAACGAACCACGGCCGTTGTCAACACGGGTGCGAACATCGGCCGCCAGTAGTGCATCGTGGAGCGAGGCCACGGCCGCGTCAACGGCCGCGTCGCCATCGCGCACGGGCAACACGATGACCTGGGTTGGCGCAATCAGTGGTGGGAGCACCAGGCCGTTGTCGTCGCCGTGGGCCATGATGAGGCCACCGACCATGCGCGTCGAGGATCCCCACGAGGTGGTGTAGCAGTGGGCCGATTGGCCCTCCTCGTTCTGGAAGACGATATCGAAGGCCTTGGCGAAGTTCTGACCCAGCTCGTGGCTCGTGGCCATCTGCAGGGCCTTGCCGTCCTTCATCATGCCCTCGCAGGTCATGGTGTTGGTGGCACCCGCGAAGCGCTCACTGGGCGGCTTGATCCCGAGGAACGTCGGGATAGCGAGCACCTTGGCGAGGAAGTCGTTGTAGACCTCGGTGTGGATCTTGAGTGCGTAGGCCGAGGCGTCCGCGGCCGAGGCGTGGGCCGTGTGGCCCTCCTGCCAGAGGAACTCCGAGGAGCGCAAGAACAAGCGAGGTCGCATCTCCCAGCGGACCACGTTGGCCCACTGGTTGAGCAACAGGGGCAGGTCACGGTGACTCTGCACCCACTTGGCCATGTACTCACCAATAACGGTCTCCGAGGTGGGGCGGACCACGATGGGTTCGGCCAGCTCTTCCCCACCGGCGACGGTCACCACGGCGAGCTCGGGGCTGAAGCCCTCGACGTGCTCGGCCTCTTTGGCGAGGTAGCTCTGGGGAATGAACAACGGGAAGTAGGCGTTGTCGGCACCGGCGCGCTTGATGCGAGCGTCAACTTCGGCGACCATGCGCTCCCAGATGGCGTAGCCGTAGGGGCGGATAACCATGGTGCCGCGGACGGGGCCGTTGTCGGCCATTTCGGCCTTGGCCACCACGTCCTGGTACCACTTCGGGAAATCTTCACTTTGGGGGGTCAGCACACCAGGGGTCGCCACAATGCTCCTTTAGAAACGAGTCTTTAGCCTAGAAGGTCACTCGCCGCGGCGGCGAATGCGGTCAATAACGACGGCGGCGTTGTTCGCGTCGTCGCCCTTGTCTTCCAGCAGCGCGGCGCGGTCGGCCTGGGCTTCGGCCTCAGCCGTAACGTCACGGGCGGCCAGTCGGGCGGCCACGCCCTGCTCCACGATCTTCTTGGCTTCTTCGACGAGGGCCTCGACCATTTCGTCTTCGGGCACCACGCGAACGATCTGCCCCTGAATGAACAAGTGGCCGCGCTTCTTCCCCGCGGCAATGCCGAGGTCAGCGTGGCGAGCCTCGCCGGGGCCGTTGACGACACAGCCCATCACTGCCACCTGAATTGGCAGCTCCAGTGCGGTCAAGGCCGCCTGGGCCGCAGTGGCGACGGCAATGACGTCAACCTCAGCGCGACCACAGCTGGGGCAGGCGATCAAGTCGAGGCCCTTGCGTTCACGCAGACCCAGCACTTCGAGCAGGGTGCGACCCGCACGAGCCTCTTCGACGGGGTCGGCGGTCAGCGAGTAGCGCAGCGTGTCACCAATTCCTTCGGCGAGCAACGTGCCGATACCGGCGGTGCCCTTGAGCAAGCCGCCGGGCAGCGGCCCCGCCTCGGTGACACCAAGGTGCAGGGGGTAGTCAAAGGTTTCCGAGGCCAGTCGGTAGGCGGCGATCATGGTGGCCACCGAGGAGGCCTTGACCGAGATCTTGACGTCGTCGAAGTCGACCTCTTGGAAGTAGGCCAACTCGAGGCGAGCTGACTCAACGAGGGCTTCGGGCGTCGCGCCACCAAAGCGCTCGTAGATGTCGGGGTGCAGAGAACCGGCATTCACACCAATGCGAATCGGTACGCCGCGGTCCTTGGCCTCTCGCGCGACCAGCTTGATCTCTTCGGGCTTGCGCAAATTACCGGGATTGAGACGCAGGCCGTGAACGCCAGCCTCGAGGGCGGCGAGGGCCATCTCGACGTGGAAGTGAATGTCCGCGACGATGGGCACCGGTGAGCGCGGAATGATTTGGGCGAGGCCTTCGGCAGCCGCCTGGTCGTTGCAGGTGCAACGCACGATGTCGGCACCAGCACCGGCCAGTGAGTAAATCTGCTCCAGCGTGGCCTCAACGTTGGCCGTCTTGGTCGTCGTCATTGACTGGACCGAGATGGGGGCGTCACCACCGACCTTGACGGAGCCCACCGAAATTTGACGGGTTTTCTTGCGGGGGGTCAGTTGGGTGGCGGTTACGTCCATGCCATCCATTCTGCCTGCTTCCGCGCGAAGCGGTGCGCTTTAGCGGAACGGGTTAGTAATCGGGTCGACGAGGTCGAGGTAGAGCGTGACGAGAAACAGCAGTCCCAACACGGTCACGACAGCGAGGGCCAGCGGTGTCAGCTTGGCGACGTTGGCGCGGTAGGCCTCTCCCCCACGTCGACGCAGGCGCTCGTAGGTCGCGATGGCCACGTAGCCCCCGTCGAGCGGCAGCATCGGGAACATGTTGAGCAGTCCCACGAAGACGTTCAGGTTCATCAAGATCAGCAGCAAGGCATCGCGGTTGGTCTGGGCGGCCTGCGACGCGATGCGAATGACGCCCACAATCGACACGGGGCGCGAGAGCTGGGTACTCGGATTACTCGCGTAGGACTTCGACGTCACCTGGTGGACCAAGCTCGACACTTCGCTCGGCGAGAATACGTGCACCACGGCCTGCAGCGCCGCCGTCAGCGTCGATCCCACCAGCGAAAACGAGCCGCCGACTGCCTGCAACGGGCTGTCCTTGACGACTTGGGGCCCTAACTCAATGCCCAGGAATCCTTGTGGGGTGACGCCCGTGGCGAGTGGTGCGCCGTTGACGAGAATGTGACGGCCGTCGACCGGGGTGGCGTGCAGGTTGAGTTCGCGGCCATTGCGCAACACCTCGATGGTCAGTGAGCGCCCCACGCTGGAACGAACCAACGCAATCATCGCCGATTCGGAGGTGACCGAGTGCCCGTCAATCGACACGATGCGATCGTTGAGCTTGAAGCCGGCTCGCTCGGCCGGCGTGAGCGTGTGACCACTCCACACTTCGAGACCGGCGACGCCGACATCCTTGGTGTTGGTGGTGCCAAAGAAGACCAGTGCCGACCACGCCAATAGCAACGCCATCACCAGGTGCATAAAGGAGCCAGCCGATGCGAAGATCACTTTGCGGGGATAGGACGCGGAACGGTAGGTGCGCTGTTCGAGGGCCGGGTCGATGGTGTCGGTCCAGGTCATGCCGGGCACCTTGACGTAGCCGCCGAGCGGGAGTGCCCGAATGCCGTAGCGCGTCTCGCCTCGCTGGGTCGACCACAAGACCGGTCCGAAGCCCACGAAGAAGTCGGTGACGAGCATCCCCGATCGCTTGGCCGTGATGTAGTGGCCGAACTCGTGGACCATCACCATGAACAGCACGCTGGCTACCACGACGGGCAATGCCCATCCTGCCAGCGCGGTCAATCCCCCAACGAGAAGAATGGTCCCGAGAAGAAGTCCGACGAGGGGGTGTCGCGTGGGGGTGGTCACGCCTTGAGCGTACCGTGCGCGACTTCTCGAGCCTTCGCGTCCTGTTCGAGCAAGGTCGCCACGTCATCGAGCTGGACATCCACATAGGCGTCCATGGTGCGGGCGACCACCGCGACGATGTCTGACCACGAAATCGAATCGGCGAGAAAGGCCGCGACGGCCACTTCGTTCGCGGCTGACAGCCACGCGGGCGCCGCACCGCCACGGCGGGCTGTGGCGTAGGCCAGGTCGAGGGCCGGAAACTTCTCACGATCGGGCGCGCTGAAGTCCAGTGAGAGGGCCTGCGTGAAGTCGAGCCGACCCCAGCCCTGCGGCAGTCGTTGCGGCCATCCCAGACAGTAGGCAATAGGCAGGCGCATGTCGGGCTGGGAGAGCTGGGCCAGCACGGAGCCGTCGACGTATTCCACCATTGAGTGCACCACCGACTGCGGGTGCACCACGACGTCGATGCGATCGACCTCCACGCCAAACAGGGCCGAGGCTTCGAGGACTTCGAGACCCTTGTTCATCAGTGTCGAGGAGTCAATGGTGATCTTCGGCCCCATCGACCACGTGGGGTGACGAAGCGCCTCGTCGCGGGTCACTGCGGCGAGCTGCTCTGCGGTGTGCGAGCGGAACGGTCCACCCGATGCCGTCAGGATCAGACGGCGCACGTCGGGGTGTCCCACCTCGGTCGAACTCGCCAGGCACTGGTGAATGGCGCAGTGCTCGGAATCGACCGGTACCAGTACGCCGCCACCGCGTTGTTGGGCGGCCAGCACGAGCGGAGCGGCCGCGATGAGCGATTCCTTATTCGCGAGCGCCAGGGTCGTGCCCGCTTCCAGCGCGGCCAACGTGACCGGGAGGCCAGCGAAACCCACCACCGCGTTGATCACGACATCGGCGTCTCGCGACAACTCGTCCAGTCCTTCGGGGCCAGCGAGGACGTCCACCCCCGGCAGCGCCGCGCGTAACGTTGCGGCGTCGTGTTCGGTGGCGACACCGACTCGCGGCACGGCAAAGTCGCGCACGATGGCCATGAGTTCATCCGAAGCGCGTCCGGCGCTGACCGCGACGAGAGTGAATGCCTCACCGGCGGCACGAAGAACATCGAGCGCCTGGGTGCCAATCGACCCCGTCACTCCCATGATCGCCACACGACGAGGTGACGACACGACTAGCCCAGCTTGAAGACGAGTGCGAGGTAGTAGGCCGTAGGCAGCGCGAAGAGGAGGCCGTCAATTCGGTCCAGCACTCCCCCGTGGCCCGGCAAGAGGTGACCAATGTCCTTCACGCCGAGCGTGCGCTTGACCATCGACTCAAAGAGGTCGCCCATCGGCACCACAACGGACAATGCCAGTGCCATGAGTACGCCGTGCCCGAATGACCACGGACTCATGAAGGGCAGAATGATGGCGCCCGCCACCAGTGAGCACAAGGTGCCGCCGAGGGTTCCCTCGATGGTCTTGTTCGGCGACAACGTCTGGTTCAATGGGCGCTTACCGAACGCCCGGCCAATAAACAGTGCGCCCGAGTCGTTCGCCGCCGTCAGCACGACAACACCAAGCGTGATGGTCACGCCGTGGCCATTGGCGAAGGTGTGGGGTGACAACAGCAGTGCACCGTAGGAGCCGAACACGCCGACCCAAACGTAGACGAAAATCGTGGCGCCCAGACCGTCCATCACGTCAATTTGACGCTCGGCATTGAGATACCACACAAAGCCAAACACCAACATCAGCACGGACACGACGCCAATGGCACCGGGGCCGCTCTGGTAGGCACACAGGCCAACGAGCACGGTTCCCGCAATGCCCAAAATCGTGGCTGGGTGCGCTCCGACTGATCGGTAGGCGGCGTAGGCCTCACCGGCAGCGAGGGCGAGGGCAGTCAGCACCACGGCGAGCACCGGGAGGCGGCCAATGTCGAACAGCACCAGGGCAACGGCACCCATGATGAGACCGGTCACCGTGGCCGTTGAGACCGAGCGTGCTGACTTGCGGGCGGCACGTCCGGCCAACGGATCGATGTTGCGGACGCGGCGCGTACGGAACTCGCGCTGCGGTTCGGGGCGGGGCGTCTCGTCCAAAATCGCTTCGGCCTCGACGTCAGGGGTCGCAATGCTCCAGCTCGAGTCGGGCTTCGCGTCAGTGGCAAGGAGGCTGGCGTCGAACTGATCCTCGTGGGCTACCCAGTCGGCTTCACCTTCACGCCACGCCGGTGCTGGGATTGCGGCCCAGGGGTCGTCGCCTTCGGCAGCCTCGCGAGCCACCACAATCGGCACCTGTCCCGTCGGGGCTTCGGTCCAGTGGGGCAGCTGCGTCACGGGGTCCACCAGTGGACCATCCACGAGCTCGCTCGCGAGGTCGGCTCCAGAGATGGTCACGCGTGAGTCGCTGGGACTCACTACCGGGACCTCGCCGGTCAGGTCGTCGCCGAAGGCGTCCTCAGACCTCAAGGAGCTCTTGTTCCTTCGCGGCGAGCAACTGGTCGACCACGGCAACTTCGTCCGCCGTCATCTTGTCGAGCACCTTCTCGAGACGCTCGACGTCGTCCTTGGAAAGACCGTGGTCCTTCTCAAGGGTTTCGAGTTCCTGGCGCGCGTGGCGACGAACGCCGCGCAACGCAATCTTGCCCTCTTCGGCCTTGGCCTTGACGATCTTCACGAAACTCTTGCGGCGCTCTTCGGTCAGAGCGGGGAAAGCCAAGCGGATAATGACACCGTCGTTCGATGGGTTGAGCCCCAGGTCGGCGTTCGAGATGGCCTTTTCAATGGCGTTCATCGCGCCCTTGTCGAAGGGTGAGACGACGAGCAGGCGGGGCTCGGGGACGGAGAAGTTCGCCAACTGCTTCAGTGGGGTTTCCGCACCGTAGTAATCAACCAACAGGTTCTCCACCAGCGCCGACGAGGCGCGGCCGGTGCGAACGTTCGCGAATTCGACCTTGAGGTGGTCGATAGCCTTCTGCATGCGCTCGCGCGCATCCTCCATGGCCAGTTCGACGAGTTCTTCGTTTTCCATTATTTCACCAGCGTACCCACGGCGTGGCCGTCGAGTGCGCGTCCTAAGTTGCCCGGCAACATCAGGTCAAAGACCCGAAGCGGCAGGTGGTTGTCTTTGCAAAACGTAATCGCCGTCATGTCCATGACCCGAAGGTCCTTAGCGATGACTTCGTCAAACGAGACTTCGTCGTACTTGACGGCGTTGGGGTTCTTGCGAGGGTCTTCGTGGTACACACCATCGACGCCGCCGTGGGTGCCCTTGAGCACAATGTCGGCTTCGATCTCCGCGGCGCGCTGTGCAGCGGGGGTGTCCGTCGTGAAGTACGGATTTCCCATACCGGCGGCAAACACCACCACGCGACCCTTTTCCAGGTGGCGCACGGCGCGACGACGAATGTAGGGCTCAGCAACCTGGTCCATGTTGATCGCGGACATCACGCGGACCTCGCGGCCGTGTGACTCAATGGCGTCCTGCAGGGCCAGGGCGTTGATGACGGTGCCGAGCATTCCCATGAGGTCGGATGACGCCCGGTTCATGCCGGCCATGGCGCCCGTGGCGCCACGCCAGATGTTGCCACCGCCCACGACCACGGCGAGCTCGAGGCCCCCGCGGTTCATGGCGTCAGTGATTTCCGTCGCCAGAAAGTCGACGGTATTCGCGTCAATAGTCTGGTCGCTCGCCGACGAGGCCAACGCCTCGCCGGAGAGCTTCAAGACCACGCGACGCATGGCGTTATTGACCAATCACGACCTGGGCGAAGGCGGTAATGCTCGCCGATCCCAGGAACTGTGCGACGGACTGCTTCTCGTCCTTGACGTAGGCCTGCTCGTTGAGCACGCGCTCCTTGAACCAGCCGTTGAGGCGACCCTCGATGATCTTGGGCAGCGCGGCTTCGGGCTTGCCCTCGTTCAACGAAATCTCGGTCACGGTCTGGCGCTCGGCCTCGACCTCGTCCGCGGGAACGTCCTCACGGTTGAGGTAGCCGGGCTTGGCGAATGCGATGTGCACGGCAATGTCGTGCGCGATCTCTTCGCTGCCACCCTTGAGCACCACGGCCACGGCGTTGACGCCACGGCCCGACTGGTGGTGGATGTAGGTGTCGACCACTTCGCCCTCACCGGCTTCGAGGCGGTAAACGCGGCCGATGGAGATGTTCTCCTTCAGCGTGGTCAGCATCGTTTCGATGTCGCCCTGGAAGGCAGCAACGGCGTCGGTGCCCTCAGCGGCCACGCGAGCGGCGATGTCGTCCACCAAAGCGGTGAACTGCTCGGACTTCGCGACGAAGTCGGTCTCGCAGCGCAGCTCGACAATGGCGGCCACGTTGCCCTGGCGCACGACAGCGACAGCGCCGTCACCGGCCTCGCGGTCGGCGCGCTTGGCGGCCGAGGCAAGTCCCTGTACGCGGAGCCACTGGGTTGCGGCTTCCATGTTGCCGTCGTTGGCTTCGAGGGCCTTCTTGGCGTCCATCAGACCAACACCAGTTGCCTGGCGCAGCGTCATTACGTCCTTAGCGGTAATCGTCATGGGGGTTCTCCTTCTTGTACGAAAGTTAGTTCGGCGACTAGGCCGAAACGACGTTCTTCGGGCGGTTCTGGCGGATGTAGCGACCCTCGGTCACGGCGTCAGCGATCAGGCGCGACAGGAGTCCCACCGAACGGATGGCGTCGTCGTTGCCGGGGATGACGTAGTCAATAACGTCGGGGTCACAGTTGGTGTCCACCACGGCCACGACGGGGAGGCCGAGCTTGCGGGCCTCGGTCACGGCGATGTGCTCCTTCTTCGTGTCAACCACGAAGATGGCGTCGGGAACGCGGTCCAGGTTGGCAATACCGCTCAAGTTGCGGTCCAGCTTTTCGAGCTCACGGCTGTGGCGCAGTGCTTCGCGCTTGGGCATGCCCTCGAAGTCGCCATTGGCCTGCATCACGCGCAGTTCCTTCATGCGCTTGACACGACCAGAGACGGTGGAGAAGTTGGTGAGCATGCCACCGAGCCAACGCTGGTTGACGTAGGGCATGCCGCAGGCCTCGGCGTAGTCCTTGACGGGACCCTGGGTCTGCTTCTTGGTGGAGACGAACAAGATGATGCCGTCCTTGGCCGCGAGGTCACGGACGTAGGTGTAGGCCGACTCGATGCCCGAGAGGGTCTTACGGAGGTCGACGAGGTAGATGCCGTTGCGCTCACCCAGGATGAAACGACGCATCTTGGGGTTCCAACGACGGGTCTGGTGACCAAAGTGGACACCGGAGTCAAGCAGTTCTTGCAGAGTGACGAGCGCCATGTGCAGATTCCTTTTCTGTTCGGTTGATCAACCACGACGCGCACCGCAAGCGGCGACCGTACCTAACGGCGTGGTGTATTCGACTCCCCCACCGTGGGAGAGCCCGTCTATCTTATCCGAACGAGCGGTCGCGCTAGCCCCGTGGGTGCGTTTGCCGGTGAATTGCCTGCAAACGTGACTTCGAAACGTGGGTGTAGAGCTGGGTGGTCGTGAGGCTCTCGTGACCAAGCAACTCCTGCACGACTCGTAAATCCGCCCCGCCTTCGAGGAGGTGGGTGGCGAAGGTGTGGCGCAAGGCGTGCGGGTGCACGTGCCCGAGCCCCACCCGCTTGTCCAGCAGGCGACGGACATCGCGGGGCGTAAGCGGTCCGCCGCGGCGATTGACAAACAGCGTGTCGACTGGCACTTTCGAACCCAGCACCTGTGGACGCCCCTGGTCCCGCCAGCGCTGCAGGGCTTCAAGACCTTGCGCGTGGAGCGGCACGACGCGCTCCTTATTGCCCTTGCCCAAGACGCGCAGCAGGCCGGTTCGCCATTCCACCGCCGAAAGGGTCAGCCCGCAGAGCTCCGACACGCGCAGTCCCGCCCCGTAGAGCACCTCGCAGACAGCCCGGTCTCGCAGGGCCCACACGTCATCGCCCCAATCGGCGTCCAGCAGATTGTCGAGCTGCTCACGGCCCACCACCGTCGGCAAGACCTCGTGGGGCTTGGGCGCCGAGAGGCGCGCGGCCGGACTGGCGTCAATCACCCCACGCTCTTGCAACCAGACGAAGTACGCGCGCAGCGCCGCACGGCGTCGGGCAATCGAGGATCGTTCGTCACCGCGAGTGTGCATCATGACCAAATAGTCGCGCAGCAATCGCTTGGTCACGTTTTCGGGGTCGAGAACCTCTCGGGCGGTTGCCCAGAGGGCGAAGTCGCGGACATCGCTCTCGTAGGCCGTCACCGTAGTACGGGCACGATTGCGGGCACGCAGTGACGCCACGTACTCATCAAGCCGGAATCGGCGGCGGACGACCTCAAGGTCTATGGCGCCAGTGTCGTCGAACTTGGTCACGACGACTTAGTGCGCGTCGGGTCGGTAGGCCGGCGCCGCGCTCCACAGGTGTTCGAGGTCGTAGTACTCACGGGCGGCGTCGTGAAAGACGTGGACGATAACGTCGCCGTAGTCGAGCGCCACCCATTCGGCGGCCGTCAGCCCTTCAACACGCGCCGGCTTGACGTCGAGCGCAATCTCCACCTGACGTTCAATTTCGTCGGCGATGGCGCGCACCTGGCGGTCATTGCGACCCGAGGTCACCACGAGTGCGTCGAGGGACTCCTGCAGATCGCGAAGATCCAGCACGACGGTGTCACCACCGAGTTTTTCGAGCGCGCCCGTAATGGCGGCGTCAAGCAGCGAGGCGACGTAGAAGGACTGTGGACCACGGTCGGCGCCGTTCCACATGGCGAGCTCGCTCAGTGGCCCACTCCAAGAAGAATCACGGCAAGCACGAACGGCACCGTGAGGCCGACGAGGGCGGTGACAGCAGCGCGTTGGCGGTTGCGACGAATCTCCAAACGCGACAGGGGCGCTGGTTCGACCAGCGACAAGAAGGGTCGCGAGTCAGAATTGTCGAACGAACGAACAGCCATTACCACCGACTTTACTCCGCCGGCGGCACGAGAAAGGGAATAATTTGTGCCGGCACCGCGTCCGCGTCGACGTCAGCGTCGAGGGATCGCACGGCAGTTGATGACAGATCCACGGGCGTCATCGCGATTTCGTAACAGACGAATCCGTTTGGAAAAGTCATCGGTGTCCCCGGTCGCGGAAAGACGCCAACCTTGACGAGGTCGGCCAGCGCCTCGGCGTCGTGCCAGGTGGCCATCGTCGCGGCCACGTCGGCGCCAACGAGCACGTCGACACTGAGAGAGTCAGCCAGAAAGTGACGGACGGTGTCGATCGTGTACGACGGCCCTTCACGAAGCACCTCCACATCCGACACGTGCACCATCTCGTTGTCGGCGAAGGCCGACTGGGCCATCGCTAAGCGCTCGGCAGCCGGACGAACGTCGCGCTCCCCCGTCTTGGTGTACGGATCGCCGGCCACGACGACTTCAATGAGGTCGAATCGCCCGCTGGCGATCGCGGCCCGCACCGCGGCCACGTGCCCGACGTGGGGAGGATCGAAGGTCCCACCGAAGAGACCACGTCGAAGTCGCGCCATGTCTGTCAGCCTAGGGCGAAGAGGTGGGTGCTCCGAGCCAACTAAAGTTGTCTTATGAGTGCGAATTCGACGTGGCGTCCCGACTCCTGGCGATCCTTTCCGGTCGCCCAGAGCCCTCTGTGGCCCGACGAGGAGCACCTCGAGCGCGTGGAGAGTGACTTGCGCGCCAAGCCACCACTGGTATTTGCCGGTGAGGCCCGTCGCCTCAAGAGCCAGCTCGCTGATGTCGCCGCCGGACGTGGCTTCCTCCTGCAGGCTGGTGACTGCGCCGAGAACTTCAACGAAGGCGCTGCCGACTTTATTCGCGACAAGCTGAAGGTCATCTTGCAGATGGCCGTCGCCTTGACCTACGCCGGAGGCGTTCCTGTCGTCAAAGTCGGTCGCATCGCCGGTCAGTTCGCCAAGCCCCGTTCGGATATGTACGAAGAGCGTGATGGCGTTCGCCTCGAGGCCTTCCGTGGTCACATCATCAATGACGAGGCCTTTACGCCAGAGGCCCGTCGCCCTAACCCCGATCGCTTGCTCGCCGCCTACAACCAGAGTGTGGCCACCCTCAACCTCCTGCGGGCCTTCACCACCGGTGGCTTTGCGTCACTCACCCGTGTCCACGCGTGGAATCAGGAGTTCGTGACGAACTCCCCCGAGGGCAAGCGCTACGAACTCCTCGCTGACGACATCGACCGGGCGCTGACGTTCATGCGCTCGTGCGGCATCGACCTAGCGGACGACCACGCCCTGCAGGGTGTCGACTTTTACACCAGTCACGAAGCCCTCATCCTCCCCTACGAGCAGGCCCTGACCCGTCAGGACTCGCTCTCGGGTGACTACTACGACTGCTCCGCTCACATGCTGTGGATCGGCGACCGTACCCGTCAGCTCGACGGCGCCCACGTGGAGTTCCTCCGCGGCGTCGCCAACCCGATTGGGCTCAAGGTTGGTCCTTCAACGACGGTCGAGGGGCTGCGCGCACTCGTTGCGGCCCTCAACCCCGACAACGAGCCGGGTCGACTCACCCTCATCTCGCGCATGGGTCGCGACAAGGTCTCGGACCTGTTGCCCCCACTTGTCGAGGCGCTGCGCGAAGATGGTGCCGCTGTGTTGTGGTCGTGTGACCCCATGCACGGCAACACCTTCAAGGCCAGCGGTGGTCAGAAGACGCGTCGATTCGACGACATCTTGAGCGAAGTGGCGCAGTACTTCGCCGTGCACCAGAGCCTGGGTACCTGGCCCGGTGGCCTGCACGTTGAGCTCACCGGTGATGACGTCACCGAATGCCTCGGTGGTGGTGCCGCCGTGAGCGAGAGCGACCTCGACACCAACTACACCTCAATCTGCGACCCTCGTCTCAACGCAACTCAGGGTCTCGACATGGCCTTCCGTGTGGCGGAGTTCCTTCAGCGCGCGACGAACGGTGCGCGGTCGTTGTAGCGCAGGAGTCGCGGGACCCCGTTCTCGATCTCTAGTTCCGTCATCGAGCAGTGTTCCGTGCGCAACTGCAATCTCGTTGCCGGTGCGCTTCCTTGCACCCACTTCATCGCCTGCTCAATGACGCCCCCGTGGGTCGCCACGACCACTAATTGACCCGGGTGGCGCCCGGCTACGGCCGTAAGCGCCGCAACAACGCGGTCATACATCGAGACCCAGGACTCACCACCCGGCGACAGTGGCTGCTCGGGGTCGACGTCCCAGTCCACCGGTCCGTAGGTTCCAATCATCTCGTCCCAGGTCAGGCCGTCGGCCGCACCGGGGTGCATTTCACACAGCGAGCAATCAGCCTCTGGGGTGAGTGCGGGAAACCCCGGCAGCAGGATGTCGAGGGTTTCGATGGCCCGCGGCAATGTTGACGAGTACAGCGCCTGCGCCCCATCGAACTCGCGAGTGCGCTCGAGCCGATCGCGCAACGCCGCGGCCTGGGCGCGACCGCGTTCGGTCAAACCGGTGCAGCCCACCGCGCCGCCCACGCGCCCCTGCACGTTGCAGTGCGCTTCACCGTGGCGAATGAGCACCAGTCGGGTGCCCGCCGGGGCGGTGCCACTCGAGCGAAAGCCAGCGGGAGGTTCAATAGACATTTACGGCAATCCCATCACGAATGCTTCGAGCTGCCGGAGGGTCCGGCACTCCACCACTTCTTCACAGTACGGGGCGTACTCGCCGAGCACCGAGTCCCCGCTGAACCAGTAGGACTGGGGCTCGGGGTTGAGCCAGTACATCTTCTTTACGCGCCGACGAATGGCCGCCAACGCGTCCACCCGAGCGGGGTGATAGTTGCTGCGGGCGTCACCGAGAATCAAGACCGTTGATCGAGGGTTCAGAGACGAGAGGTGTGCCGCGACAAACGAGCTAAAGACCTGGCCGTAGTTGGAGTGACCGTCATCGGCAACCATGTTCGCTTCCGCAGCAATACGGTCGGCGGCTTCGGCAGGATCGGTGCATTCCTCGAACAGCGCGGTCACCTCATCGACACCGTCAACGAAGACGAAGCTGCGTACTTTGGAAAACTCACCACTGAGTGCGTGGACTAGCAACAACGTAAACCGCGCAAACGAGGCCACGGACCCCGACATGTCCGCCAGCACGACAATCTCGGGCTTGCTCGGGTGCGGTGGGCGAAAGCGTATGTCGAGTGGCACCCCACCGGTGGAGAGCGACTCGCGAATTGTTCGACGAATATCAACCACACCCCGACGTCGGCGGCGGCGCTTTTGTGCGAGTCGTGCCGCTAACTTACGCCCCAGTGGCACGAGAGCCTTTTCCAGCGCCACAAGTTCGTCACGATTGGCCTGCATGACGTCAATATCCTCGAGCAGGCGCTTACGCGTTGCTTCGGCCATCGCTTCCACCCCGCGGTCGTCGACGAGGCGTTCGATGATGTCCTCTTCGAGCATCTGCTTGAAGTCGTCGATCTTGGCCGCAGCACTCTCCTTGGCTAATCGCTCCCCAAAGGGGACGCTGGGGTCAAACGATCGCTCGGCGAGGGTCTCCTCAATCTGCTCGAGATTGAGCTGCCGCATCGTTCGATAGAGGTAGTACGAGGCGCCGACGGGGCGTCCCGCTTCGATGCCCGCGTAGCGGTCAACGGCCAACGCCGCCATCTCGGCCAGTGAGCGCTTGTTGTCGGCTAGGAGGGCCTCGAGAAGTTGCTCGGCGACTTCGCTCCCCGACGGCGTGGGGCGAGCCGGTGTGTTGTCGGTCGGCGTCGTCGCCAACTCAGGATTATCGGCGACCAGTGCGGCGATGGTCGCCTCGTTAAGGTGCCGGTCGCCAAAGTACAGAGCGAAGGTTCGCTCAAATGTCTCCTGGTAGTCCGCCCGCTTCACCAACGAGGCAGCCAGCGAGGCCCGTAGGAGTTCGCGGTCGCTTAGGTCAATCGTGCCGACCGCACGCGCCGCGTCGACGTGCTCCCCCACCGAAACCGGGAGCCCCGCGGTGCGCAGCTCGGTGACGAACCCACTGAGAAGGTCAAGCACCGTTCGATCGGTCTAGTTCGCGTCGCGCCTTTTCGAGGTCGCCCTGGTACTTCAAGAGCAGGTGCAACGAGTCGCGCACGAAATCGTCGTCGAGTTCACTCCGGCCCAGGAGCACGAGGGTGCGCGCCCAGTCAAGCGTCTCAGAGACCGAGGGCGCCTTCTTGAGGTCCATCTGACGCAGCGAGGCCACCACGCGAGCGATGTGCTCGGCCAGCACCGCCGAAATGCCGGGCACGCGCGACACGATGATGTCACGCTCACGTTGGACATCGGGGTAATCGAGGAACAGGTAGAGGCAGCGACGCTTGAGTGCTTCGGAGAGTTCGCGCGTGTTGTTCGAGGTGAGAAAGACCATGGGGATCTGGGTGGCCTTGACGGTGCCCAGCTCCGGAATCGACACCTGGTACTCCGAGAGAATTTCCAACAGGAGGGCTTCCGTTTCGAGCTCGACGCGGTCGATCTCGTCAATTAACAACACCACCGGCTCCGTGGAGCGAATGGCCTCCAGCAGTGGTCGGGTCAGCAGGAACTCCTCGGCGAAAATGTCTGATTCCAGTTCGTGCCACGGCGCGCCATTGTCGCCGCCACTGGCCTGAATGCGCAGCAACTGCTTGCGGTAGTTCCACTCGTAGAGGGCCTTGGCTTCGTCCAGCCCTTCGTAGCACTGCAGACGAATCAACCGAGCCCCGGTCGCCTCGGCTACCGCCTTCGCCAAGGCGGTCTTGCCGGTGCCGGCCGGACCCTCGATCAAAAGGGGCTTGGCCAAACGATCGGCGAGGAACGTCACCGCGGCACTGTCCGCACTGCTCAAGTAGTCGTGGGCCGCCAGCAACTCAGTGATCTGGGCTGGCGAGTCGAAGCGGGGCTGCGGCGCCGCCGCGAGCCCGAGACGCCGGGCCAACTCTTCACGGGGATCGAGACTCATCGCACCTGCCCTTCACCACGAACGGTCCACTTGAGACACGTCAGTTCCTTCAGGCCCATCGGACCACGGGCGTGGAGCTTCTGTGTCGAGATGCCCACCTCGCCGCCGAGGCCCAGCTCCCCACCGTCAATGAAACGAGTGGAGGCGTTCACCAGCACCGCGGCCGCATCAACACGACGAATCCAGGCCTCCGCGGTGGCCGGGTTCCTCGTCACGATTGCTTCCGAGTGACCAGTGCCGTAGGTGGCGACATGATCAATCGCGGCATCGAGCGACGAAACAACCTTGGCGGCCAGGACCAAGTCCAAAAATTCCCGTTCGAAGTCTTCCTCCGTCGCGGGTACCGCTCGGGGCAACAGCGCGCAGACTGTCTCGTCGCCACGCACTTCGACCGCCACCAGAGCGGTGTCCGCTGCGGCGAAAAAGGCCGGGGCGACGGCTTCGTGCACCAAGACGGTTTCGGCCGCGTTACACACTCCCGGTCGCGAGGTCTTGGCGTTCGCCACAATGGCGACGGCCATGTCGATGTCGGCCTCGGCGTCGACGTAGACGTGGCAGTTGCCGTCACCGTCAAGAACGAAGGGGACACGAGCGTGCTCGCGCATCGCGGCAATCAAACTGGGGCCACCTCGGGGAATCAGACAGTCGAGCACATCGGTCAGCTGCATGAAAGTCACTACGGCGTCGTGTGAGGTGTCCTGCACCAGGGTGACGATGTCAGCGGGGAGACCGTTGGCAATCAACGCGTCGTGCCAAAGCGACTCGATCACCGTGTTCGACGCGGCAGCCGAAGACGAACCACGGAGAAACGCAGCGTTGCCCGAGCGAACGCAGAGACCGGCCACGTCGCTCGTGACATTTGGTCGGTTTTCGTACACCACGCCAATGACCCCGAGTGGCACACGGATCTTTTCGACGACGAGCCCGTTGGGGCGAACGTCGTGGTGCGTGACCTCAAAGAGGGGGTCGGGCTGGTCGGCGATGACCTCGAGTGCGTGGGCCATCGACGCAATGCGCTCGGGCGTCAGTAGCAACCGGTCGCGTCCAGCTCCCTGGTCGACGTAGCGGGCGAGGTCCTCGGCGTTAGCTGCCAGGAGACGATCGGTGCTGTCACGCAGCGCGGCGGCCACATCACGAAGGACGGCCACGCGGACATCATTCGACGCCTCGGCAATGGCCCGTGCGGCCGCCTTGACGCGCTGACCCTGTTCGTGTACCTGAAGCATCACTAAAGAGTAATTGGTTTCCGACAGCACAACGCCCGCACGCTAAGGCGTGCGGGCGTTGTGCGGAGGTGGTATTCCTAGTGCTGCTGGTCGGGCGTGAGGTAGGGCACCTCGTTGGTGCGAATCACGTTCTGGTACCAGTAGAAGCTGTCCTTGGGGATGCGGCGCTGGGTGTCGAAGTCGACCCAGGTCACACCGAAGCGACGGCCGTAGCCGAGGGCCCACTCGTAGTTGTCCATGAAGCTCCACACGAAGTAGCCCGCCAGGTTGACGCCCGCGTCGAGGGCGTCGAGGCAGGCCGACAGGTGCTGGTTGATGTACTCGATGCGGTCGGCGTCGTGCACCTGACCCAGCTGGTTGACGTAGTCGTGGCAGGCCATGCCGTTTTCAGTAATAACAATCGGCAGCTTGGTGTACTCGTTGGACACGCGCGTCAGGAGTTCGTTCAGTCCGCGGGCGTCAATCTCCCAGCCCATGGCCGTCGTCTTGTGGCGCGGGTTCGATGGACCAATGCCGCCCATGTCGTCGCCGAAGGGGTTGGGCTCGCCAGGGAAGATGTTGTAGCCCATCGAGCGAGCAACGTCCTCGCGACCCTTGCCGCCGATCATGCCGGGTGAGTAGAAGTTGATGCCGAGGAAGTCACAGGGGGCCGCGATGACCTCGAGGTCGCCGTCCTGGATCACCGAGAAGCCGGGGCTTTGCGGGGCGTAGTGGTCCAGCATGTCCTGGGGGTACGAACCCTTGAAGAGGGGGTCGAGGTAGATGCGGTTCTGGTTGCCGTCGAAACGACGGTAGGCCGCCATGTCTTCTTCGTTGTCGCTCATGGGGCGAAGGGCGGCCAGGTTCAAGGTGATACCAACCTGCGCGTCCGGCACAACGGCCTTGATGGCGTTCACGGCACGACCGTGGCCGAGCATCATGTGGTGGTGCGCCGCAACGGCCTTGCCGAGGTCGGTCAGACCGGGGGCGTGGACGCCAATGGCGTAGCCGAGCCAGGTGGCGCACCACGGCTCGTTCAGCGTGATCCACTGGTACACGTCGGCGCCCAGGGCGTCGACGACTACCTTGACATACGCCTCGAAGGCGTCCACGGTGGAACGCACGACCCAGCCGCCGTTGTCTTCGAGGTGCTGCGGCAGGTCCCAGTGGTACAGCGTCACCACGGGCTTAATGTTGCGCGCCTTGAGGCCAGCGACGAGGTTCTTGTAGAAGGCGACGCCCTTGTCGTTGACGGCGCCGTCAGCGGTGATGACGCGGGGCCAGGCAATTGAGAAACGGTAGGCCTCGACTCCCAGCTCAGCGAGCAGGTCCAGGTCAGCGTCAACGCGGTGGTAGTGGTCGCAGGCGATGTCGCCGGTGTCACCGTTCAGCACCTTGCCGGGCGTGCGGCTGAAGGTGTCCCAGATCGACGGAATGCGTCCGTCTTCGAAGGCGGCACCCTCAATTTGGTACGACGCGGTGGCCGTGCCCCAGAGGAAGCCCTCAGGAAATGAACGAGGAGTGGCGTTGGTCGCTGGAGACATGGTTTCGCTTTCTGAGACGGAGTGAAGTGGTGCACCCTCAAACCGAGGGCACTGCACGCCAAGCCACCACTCCCCTAGAGCGAAACCAACGAAACGGCTGTCGGGGTCGGGCGTTTGCCGCCACCCGCCGCCATCGTTTCCCCCCAAGGAACTAGATGCCCGCTGTGCATGTAACCGCTTTCACGATAGTCACGGCGGTACCACCCGTCAAGTCATTACGGCCACAATCTGGCCCAAAACATCTACAGCAGGACGAGATCGTCGCGGTGAATGGCCACGTCGTCGCCACTCTCCCACTCGCTCGCGCTGAGGCGAACGAGGCCCTTACCAATGACGGCGCCGGTGGCGGTAACAATGTCGACGGCGTCACCGTCCACGAAGGACCCGCGGTGTTCGGTCACCCCAACCCGCAGCAGACTGCGCCCATCACGCTGGAGGGCATCGACCGCGCCGTCGTTGACGACCAACTGGCCGGCACTCGCAACGGCGAAGGCGATCCAGGCCTTGCGTGCCGAGAGACGGGCGTCACGGGGCAGGAACGTTGTGCCAAAGACTTCCGTCTCGTTAAGGGCACGTTCCAACGGGCGATCCTCGCGGGCGGCGGCGATCACCGTGGTCACCCCCGACCACGTCGCCATACCGGCGGCGGCCAGCTTGGAGGCCATGCCTCCCGAACCAACACCAGAGGAGCTCGCTCCCGCGGCGGCGATGAGCGTGGCGTCGATCGCAGTCACTTCTTCAATCAGTGTGGCGTTGGGGTCACGGCGCGGGTCGGCCGTGAGGAGCCCGGGGGTGTCGGTCAACAAGACCAGGTGGCTGGCGGCGATCAAGTTCGCCACGAGTGCCGCCAGGCGGTCATTGTCGCCGAAGCGAATTTCTTCGTCGGCCACGGCGTCGTTTTCATTCACGATGGCCACGACACCGAGGGTCGCGAGAGCGTCGAGCGTCCGTCGCGCGTGCAGGTACTGTCCGCGGTGCGAAAAGTCGAGTGGGGCCAGCAACACCTGACCGACGTGGAGATTGTGCGCCAGAAATGCTGCGCGCCAAGCGTCCATCAGCAGCGGCTGCCCGACAGCCGACACGGCTTGCAACACCGTGGAGTCGCTGGGGCGGCGCTGACCGGCGCCGACTTCGGCCCAGCCCGCAGTAATGGCGCCAGAGGTGACGACGACAACGGTCCAGCCCTTGGCGCGCAAGGCGGCGGCGTCGGCCGCGACGGTCGCCAGCACCTGGTGGTCGACGCCCCCCTCCGGCCCCGTCACCGACGACGAGCCGATCTTGACAACGACTGTCTTACTCATCATCCTCATCGTCATCACCGTCGAGGGTGAGACGTCCGGAACGGCGAAGTCGTTCGCGACGGGTGGCACGGTGGTGTTCACCTCGGTCGAGTCCGGCCCCGCCGGCGTCGCGCCACCACTCGAACGACAAGGTGCCAATGGTCACCACGTCACCGTCATTGACGCCCGCGCGGTTCAGCATGCGGTCAACGCCAAGGGCTTTGAGTCGCTTGACAATTTCGGCGAGAGCTTCGTCGTTGGTGAGGTCCTGGAAGCGCACGGCGCGCAGGGCGGGGCGTCCGGTGACTTCCCACGAGCGCTCCCCCACCTTCTCAACCTGAATCTCGTCAGGGAGCGGCCGGTGCACAACCACCGTGTGCTGCAGGTTTTCTTCCTCGTCCTTACGTGCCTGCACGACCAATTGCGCCAAGCGGTTGCTGAGGTCGTCAATACCCTCGTTCGAGACAGCGGAAATCACGGGGTACCCCGCCGTCTCGTAGTGGGCGACGTCGCCCTTCGAGCAGACGATGTAGCGGGGGCGATCGAGCAAGTCGGCCTGATAGTCACCGAGCTCGCGCAGGAGAATTTCGAGCTGTTCGGCCGGCGCAACTGGAGCGACGTCCGACAGGTCCAGCATGACGCAGAGCACGCGGGCGCGCTCCACGTGGCGCAGGAAGTCATGTCCCAGGCCACGGCCCTCGGCGGCCCCCTCAATCAAACCGGGAATGTCGGCCATGACGTACTCCGTGGCGTCGCCGGGGCGACCGGAACGGGCACCTACACGGACGACACCGAGGTTCGGCACCAGCGTGGTGAAGGGGTAGTTGGCGATCTTGGGGCGCGCGGCCGAGAGACGGGAAATCAGGGTGGACTTGCCCACGTTGGGGAATCCAATCAGGGCCACGTCCGCCTGGAGCTTGAGCTCCATGTTGTACCAACGCTCTTCGCCAAACTCACCCTGCTCGGCGAAGGCTGGGGCGCGGCGGTTGTTGGACAAGAAGCGGTTGTTGCCCTGACCCCCGAGACCACCTTCGGCGGCGCACCAGCGGTCACCGGGACCGGCGAGGTCGACGAGGAGCTCACCCTCTTGGGAGAAGATCATCGTGCCCACGGGCACGGTCACAACGATGTCCTGGCCGCCCTTGCCGTGTTGGCGCTTCGAGGTGCCGTTTTCCCCGTCAGTGGCACGACGGAACGGGTGGTCGCGAAAGCCCAGTAGTGAGGCCTGATTCAGGTCAGCGACGACCCAGACGGAGCCCCCGCGACCGCCGTCGCCACCATCGGGGCCACCCTTGGCGACGTGGGCCTCGCGACGGAAGGAGACGCATCCGGCGCCACCATCTCCCGCCTTGGCGTGCAATTGGGCCGAATCAACGAAGGAGGACATAGTCCCAGTCTAGGGAACTCCCCTTAGGCACCCATAAGTTCGTCCACCGCCGCGTCAAACATGACCTGGTGCTGCGTGACGTGCGCCATCGTGGTCGCGGGGCACATCAAGGCCATGTTGTGAAACGGGGTGATCAAGACACCACGGTTAATGCCGTAGAGGTGGAGGTAGTCCTCGAGTTCGGCGTCGGCACTGCGCACCGAGGCACCGCCGCTTGTCGGGGCCGGTGACGCGAAGCGGTACTCGCATCGTGCGCCCAGTTGGCTCACCGACCACGGAAGGTCGTGGCGGGCAATCGTGGCGCGCAGGCTTTCGGCGAAGGCCGTCGCCAGTTCTTCCATGGGCCCAAAGACGTCATCGGTGAGGACCTCGCCCAACACGGCCCGCATCGCCGCGAGGCTCATGGCGTTACCCGCCAACGTGCCGCCGACGCCACCGACGTCGACAATGTCGGCCCCCGAGGAGACCGCGGCCTTGACCCGATCGGCCAGCTCCTGGCTCAGTCCGTAGGCGCCGCAGGGGACGCCGCCGCCAAGGGACTTGCCAATCGTGACGGCGTCGGGTTGCAGATTGAAGCGCTGGGTGGCGCCGCCGGGTCCTGCCGAGAACGTGTGCGTTTCGTCGAGAATAAGCAGAGTGCCCGTTTGGGTGCAGAGATCACGCACACCCTCGAGGAATCCCGGTTCGGGCAAGACGATGCCAATGTTGGTGAGCGCCGGCTCAGTCAAGACGGCCGCGACGTCGCCGTGGGCCAGCTCGCGGGCCAGACTTTCAAGGTCGTTGAACTCGACTACACGAGTGGTCTGGGTTGGGTCGTAGGCCGGTGCGACGCCACCAGGACGCAGCGCGGGCTGTCCGTGCTCGTCCAGCACCACGAAGGTTTCATCGACGGAGCCATGGTACGAATACGAGAAGACGAGAATCTTCGGACGCCCCGTCACCAGACGAACCAGGCGCAACAGCCACCGGTTGGCGTCCGTGGCCGACAGCGTGAAGGACCACTGGGGCAGACCAAACCGACGGGCCATCTCCGCGGCCACCCACTCGGCGTCGGCGGTGGGCAGCATCGTGGTGACGCCGCCGGCGCGACCAATGCGCTCGGCCATGGCTCGAGCGAGCGGCTCGGGCGAGTGGCCGGCCATCGCGCCCGTGTCACCCAGGGCGAAGTCCACCAGGGTGTGGCCGTCGAGGTCGGTAATCTCAGCGCCGTGGGCTTCGGCGAAGCCCAGAGGGAAGCCGCCGGCCCACTTGTTCATCCAGGTCATGGGCACGCGGGCAAAGAGGTGGTCAGCGGCCTCGTGGAGGGCCTGGGAGCGGGGATTTGCTGCGATGTAGGCGGCGCGCTCACGGGCGAGCAGGGCGGTCAAGTGCTGGCGATCAAAGGAATTCATGCCTCCAATGTAGGCAGGAATGGGAGATTTTCGGTGGACACCACCCCCTTAACCGCTGTTTATCAGGGAAAATGCCGACATTTTGCAAAATCAGTCAAAAAACAGGCCCGAAATGCCAATAATTCAGCCACTTCTGGGCAAAGATGGGCACCGGTTATTGGGAAACCTCCCAGTCCGTTTCAATGAAGAGTAAGGAGTCGACCGGTGAACAAGGCCGAGTTGGTAGATGCAATTGCTTCCGAAAGTGAACTTTCGAAGTCAGTAGTAACGGACGTTCTGCGTGCGTTCGAGGACGTTGTTGTTTCGAACGTGGCGAAGGGTGAGAAGATCGTTCTTTCAGGCTTCCTCTCCTTCGAGCGTGTCGACCGCAAGGCTCGCACCGCCCGCAACCCACAGACCGGCGAGGCAATCCAGGTTGCCGCTTCGAAGGCTCCCAAGGTTTCGATCGGTACGACCTTCAAGAAGGCCGTCAAGGGCTAAGCAGTTTTCTGCAGCTGTTCCTACCCCCTCTCGGGTTTCCGAGAGGGGGTAGTGCTTTAACCCGTCTTCGTTGACACCTGCCCCTATCAGGAATAACACGACGCCAACGCTACGAAAACCTAGACTGAACTATCCGCGCCCGTGCGCACGACTCACCATGGAGCCCTTGTGAAACACCGCGACACCGCCTCGTTTGACGCCGAGGCCCTGCTCGGAGGCAGCACCGTTGACCGTGCCCTGTGGACCTTTGGTTGGTTCACCCTCCTGTTCGCCACCATCACCATTCAGTCCTATAGCGCCCAGCTCGGCTACCTCGATATCCAGACACCAGTGATTGTGCTGCTCTGCCTCGTGGCGATGCCGGCTGCGTGGATCTGCCAGGGCCGTGCGTATGAGTGGTTTACCCGTCTGACCATGGCGGCGGCCCTCGGCGCGGTGGCCCTCTTTGAGCAGGTCGTCTTGACCACCGGTAGCTACTACGCCAGCGACGAAGGCGCCTTCAACGACTACGCCACCAACCTGCTGCTCCACGGCCACAACCCGTACCTGGCCTCAATGAGCCCGTCGCTCAGCACCTTTCCGCTCGGTGGTGTCACCGACACCACCCACTTTGCCCAGATTTTCCGCTTTTCCTACCCCGCCGGCTCGCTCTGGCTCCAGTCCGTCGTGCAGGGACTGGGGGTGCACCACCTCCCCACCGCCGAACTCTGCATGGTTATGTGGGTCCTTACCGGCATCATGCTGATTCGCGTCCTGCCCCGCAGCGTGCGCCCGCTCGTGCCGCTGCTCCTCTTGGCGCCCGTCTTCTTCAACTACAACACCGAGGCCGTCACCGACGCACTGTTTATTCCGTTCCTCCTCGTCGCCATCGCCAAACTCCGCACCTTTCTCGACGACCGCGGCAGCACGTGGAGCCGCTGGGTTGGCCCCATGGCGCTCGGTGCCGCCTGCTCCATCAAGCAGGGTCCGTGGTTCTGTGCCCCCTTCCTCGCCCTCGCCATTGTCATGGAGGCCCAGTCCCGTGGCATCACCGCACCGTGGCGGGTCGGCCTTCGCTACGTCGGGATTGCGGCGGGCACCTTCGCAGCTATTAACGCGCCCTTCATCATTGACAGCCCCCGGCAGTGGTTGAGCGGCATTCTCCTGCCGCTGACGACCCCGCTGATCCCCAACGGCACCGGCTTTGTCTTCCTGGTCATTCGCCACGTCGTGTCGGGCGCGCACTACGGCCTCTGGGGTGCCGCCGGGGTGGTGTTCTTCGCCGGCGTGGTTCTGGCCTTCGCCGCCTACCCGCAGTATCTCAAGCGGGTGTGGGTCTTCGCTGTTCCGGTCTTGTTCTTCTTCTCTATCCGCTCATATGAGAACTACTACGCCGAATTTTTCGCTCCAGCACTGGTGCTGGCCACGAGCAACGTCCCGGCCTGGACCGAGACGCCCTTCGTACGCCTGCGCCGCCTGCGTCGGTACCTGCTGCCCGCCATTGGCGCCCTCTTCGTGTTGATCATGGCCCAGTCGTTCCAAAACCCCACGTTCAACGTGACGGTCGACAATGTCTTTGAAACCAGCGCCGCCATCACCGGCGTCAACGTGACGGTGCATAACAACACCAACCAGGAGCTCGAAACCTTCCCCACGATCAGTATTTATGGTGACGTGCAGAATCAGTTGGAGCTGGGCTCGGGCGCCACGCACTTCTGGCTCGCCCCGGGCGAAACCCGAACGTTGACGCTCTACACTCGCGGCCCCGTCTATATGCCGGTCTACTTCGCTCGCTGGTTCATCCAGATGGAAAGCCCCCAGACCGACTCGGTCGCCAATTCGCCGGTGCAGAGTTGGCTGTAGTCCAAAGGCATTAACGAAGAAACCCCCGGGAAATCCCGGGGGTTTCTTCGTTTTCTAGGAGTGTTTACTGCGAAATTAGTTGTCCTGGAGGACGTCGACCAAACGACGACCCGCACGGAAGCCGAACTTCACTTTACCCGGTGCCAAGGCGAACAACGTGTCATCGCGACCGATGCCCACGTTGCGGCCGGGGTGGAACTGGGTGCCACGCTGGCGCACGATGATGCTGCCAATCTGGACTGCGGTGCCGTCAAACGTCTTCACACCGAGGCGCTGGGCGTTTGAATCGCGACCGTTACGAGTAGAACCGCCACCTTTAGTCTTTGACATGAGGAATCCTTACTTTGAGATTGAGTTGATCTGGACAGTGGTGTAGTGCTGACGGTGACCCCAACGACGACGCTGGATAGCCTTCGCCTTGTAGGTCAAACCACGAATCTTTGGTCCGGTCTCGGCGCCAACAATGGTGCCGGTGACGGTGGCGCCGGCGAGGGCCGGGCCGGCGAGCACAGCGTCGCCGTCCACAACCAGCACGGGCTTGAACGAAATTACGGTTCCCTGCTCTTCAGCGCGCTTGTCAACGCGGACCAACTGGCCCTCAGTGACGCGCTCCTGAGAGGTACCTACACGAATAACGGCATACATAAGGTCTCTATCCTAGTAGATGGAACGGGTCGGGTGTCAATTAAGGCCGGTTTCGAGGACAAATCCTCGGCCGTCGCAGACGGCGCACACCTTCGAGACTGACTCGAGCAGGCCTTCATTGACGCGCTTTCTGGTCATTTCGACCAGTCCGAGCTCAGAAATGTCAAAGACCTGGGTGCGCGTCTTGTCACGGCTGAGGGCCTGACGCAGGGCCGAGGCCACCGCTTCACGGTGCGCCTTGGGCTCCATGTCGATGAAGTCGATCACGATGATGCCGCCAATGTCGCGCAAACGCAGCTGGCGAGCCACCTCTTCGGCCGCTTCCAGGTTGTTGCGGAAGACGGTCTCTTCCAGGTTGGTGGTACCAACGTTCTTTCCGGTGTTGACGTCAATCACCGTCAGGGCCTCGGTGCGTTCAATAATGAGCGAGCCACCTGAGGGTAGGAAGACCTTACGGTCGAGGGCCCGGTGCAGCTGTTCGTGCACGAAATAACGCTCGAACAGAGGCAGGTCTTCGGCCGAACGGTCGTAGAACTCAATGCGGTCAGCCAACTCGGGGTTGACGGCCATGACGTACTCGCGCACCTTGTCGAACAACTCGGCATCGTCAATGAGCACGCCGCGGAAGTCATCGTTCAGTTCTTCGCGCAGCACGCGCACCGCCAGGTCGAGGTCGCGGTAGATCAAGCGCGGGTGGCTAGCTTTGGCGACTTCGGCCTCAATGGCGTCCCACTTTGCGCTGAGCGAGGCCACGTCGCGGGCGAGATCGGCCTCGGACACGCCTTCGGCGGCGGTGCGAATGATGATGCCGTGACGCTCGGGCTTGACCTCGTCGATGATGCGGCGCAGACGACGGCGCTCGCCGTCGGGCAAACGCTTGGAAATACCAATGGTGGTCGAGTTCGGTACCAGCACGGCAAAGCGGCCGGGCAGCGAGACGTCCTGCGTCAGGCGGGCGCCCTTGGCACCAATGGCGTTCTTCGTCACCTGGCAAATCACCGTCTGGCCGGCGCGAATCATCTGCTCGATGCGCTTCTCGCCGCCGCTGGTTTCGAGGTCGTCACCGGTCGGGGTGATGTCAGCGCGGTAGAGCACGGCATTCTTCGGAATGCCGATGTCAACGAAGGCCAGCTCCATACCAGGCAGGACGTTCTGGATACGGCCCACGTAGATGTTGCCGTCAATCTGGTTGGTTTCGTCGGCCTTCTTCGCGACGGTGTACTCCACGAGCGTGCGCCCCTCGAGGGTGGCGATGTGCGTTGCGTCCTTGGTGGTGTGGACACACATGAGGTAGCGGCCCTGGGCACGAGCCCCGCGGTCACTCCCCCGGCGACGGCCACCACGCTTGGCGCGACCGTCGCTGTCACCAATCGGTGCGGAAGCCTCGACGGGCGTCGTTTCGGGACGGGGCGCGCGCGGCTGGCGCTGCTGGCCCCCCTGACTCCCCTGATTGCCCTGTCCTTGGCCGCCCTGGCCACGACCACGTCCGCCACGACGGCGGCGATTCCCGTTGCCGGTACCAGCGGGCTTCGGGCTGGCGTCGCTCGGGGCGGGTCGGGTGTCCCCTACCTGCGGAGCGGGACGAGTGTCACCGATCCGTGGTCCGGGGGTGGGTGCTGATGGCTGAGTGGTTTCGTCGCTCACGACTGCTCCTTGCGTTCTGGCAGGAAACATCACCCGTTGTGGTGACGTTCCCAAGACGACCTCGCGGCGTTGCGGCGGTGGTCTGAAAAGTGAAATGGGTCCGTTGGGCGGACGAGGTCGGGCACCGATGGCTGGTGACTCCTGGGGTCCTCTGTACCACGATGTGTCCTCTGTGCGACTGGGAGCGAGGGCAACCCCTGACTCCCACTGCGTTCTCGTTGCGCTCGCGAACTCCCGCGGTAGCGCCCAACAGACTTAAGGCTACAGCCTGCAGGGACTCAGCCCGCGTTCTTGGCCGTTTTGTGGGATTTGGCGTGGTGGGGGGCCGCCGGGTGAGCAATTTCGATACGGGGCGAGAGATTCAGGGCAGGAGCGGGGTGTTTGACCAAGAAGTTGTAGATTTCGGCCACCACGGGGGCGGCAGCGTCGGCGCCGTAGCCACCCTGGCCAATGACGCACATCACCATGTATTCGGGACTGTTGGCGGGCGCGAAGGAAACAAACCAGGAGTTCGGCTCCTCGCCGTAGGCGTTCGACGCCGTACCGGTCTTACCGGCCACCACGAAGCTGTTCATGTTGAAGGTCGCGTACTGGTGGAACGGGTAGTAGGCGGTCCCCTTGGGGTTGTTGACCACGCCAATGAGGCCCTGCAGGATCGGGTCGCGAACAGAGGCCGGCAGATTCACGTGACCCAGCACGTGTGGTCCGTACTGAACAATGACCTTGCCGTTCTGGCCCTCCACGGCGGCGGCAACTTCGGGCTGGTAGCGGGTGCCACCGTTGGCGAAGGTGGCGTAGGCGTCGGCCATCTCAATCGGCGTGACGGCCGTCGATCCCTGACCGAAGGCCATTTCGACGTTGTCTCCGGTGTACCACGAGGCGTTCGGGAATGCCTTGGGGGCGGCCGCGTGCAGCGCCTGGCGTACCGTCGGTGAGTCCACGCGCCCCTGACTCTCTTCGGGGAGGTCAATGTTGGTGTACTGGCCCAGGCCGTACTGGGCGGCGACGTTCTGAACTGGTGTCGTGCCGTACTGCGCCTGGTGCGACCAGAAGAGGTAGCCGAGGTTGTAGAAGTAGTAGTCCGAGGAGACCGTCAGCGCCATCGGCAAACTGATCAGGCCCGCGGCGATGCCTTCGTCGTCGTGGAAGATACAGCCGTGGGCGGCGGCGTTGCCCTGACAGCCTGGAACCACGAACTGACCCGAGTCGTTCACGAGCGTGTTCGCCCCCATGATGCCCGTTTGGAGCTGCGTCGTGGCCGTGATCATCTTGAAGGTGGAACCCGGCACGTAGAGACCCTGCAGAGGGTAGTTGGTGAAGGCCCCCTCGTTGAGGAGCTTCTGGAACTCGGTTTGGCTGAGACCGTTCACGAAGGAGCTCACGTTGTAGCTCGGGTACGACGACAGCGCCAGTACGGCCCCGGTGTGCACGTTCATCACTATGGCGGCGCCATTGAGAGCGGCCGGGAACTTTCCGGAGACCGGGTCTCGCGTCTTACGAACACGTTGGATGTCTTGCGCCAGTGCCGTGTCAACGGCCTGCTGCAACGGGGCGTCAATGTTCAAGATCAACGTATCGCCGGTCTTGGCCGGTACCGACTTGACCGTGCCGAGAATGTTGCCCGCGGCGTTTACCTCAAGGGTGCTCGCGCCGTCTCGGCCGCGCAGGAACTGCTCGTAGTAGGACTCGACCCCCGTCTTTCCAATGACCGAGTTGGTCTGGTAGCCCGCGCCCGGATTCGCCGCAATCTCGGCGCCGGTCACCGGCCCGACGTACCCAAGGACCTGGGAAGCGGTGAGACCGCCGTAGGGATAGGAACGTTGCGAGATGGGCTCGACCGTGACGCCGGGGAACTCCCCCGGGTGCTGGCTAATGAAGTCGACCATCGAGGCCGGCGCGCCGCTGAGAATTGGCGCCGGCTGGTACGGGTTGTATTGAGGATTCATCACCTCTTTTGTCACGGCCTTGCTGGTCTGGTGGGTCAGCAGGGCGAGGGCGCCGATGTCCTCGGGGTGCAGGTTGGCCTCAACCTGAGAGAGCTGGATTTGAATGGTGTCCATATTGGTCACCATGGGGTTGCCGCTTCGGTCAAAGATCACGCCGCGGTTCGCGGGAATCGTACTGACGCGCAAGGCATTGCCGTTCGCGTTGGCCACCGAACTGCCATGTTCGAGCACCTGCAGCATGAAGAGGCGACCGAGTAGCACGATCAGGAGCATCCCGAAGACGCCGCCGATTGCGCGCCACCGACGTTCTGGCTTGACCGCGACCTCTTCAGGCGAGGCGACGAGGTCTCGAATACCGACGGTCTTGGTTTGGTTGATGGTCTGACCAGGTCGGCGGAAGGGGTTGATCGAACTCCATGGTCGCCACAGACGCGAAAACCACGAACCCGTTGGGCGACTCCGCCAACTGCGACTCATGCTGCCCTACCCGTGTGACCGGTGAGCGCCGCCAGAGCACGCGTCAGCGGCCACAGCAACAGCGCGAAGACGACGCCGTTGACGAGCATCGACGCGAGCACCGATCCGGACCAGGGGCCGAGGTCAAACACGATGGTGGCCAGAAGAACAAAGACCAGTGGCGCACCGACGCCGACCGCGGCACCCACCGCCGGAAACACCCACGGCGCACCGCCCGACAACTCAATGACGTTGTGATGCATCAATCGATTCGCGAGGTAGGCAATGGCCACCCCGAGAAGGACGTCGAGGCCAAAGGGTGTCGTGACGTGCAAGTCGATGTAGAGACCAACGAGACCACCGGTCGTCATGGCAATGCTGGGTGGAGCGACCAGCCCAACACAGAAGGGCCAGAGCCACACCAGCATGACAACAACCCCCAGCAAGCGAAACGAGCTCAGGATATTGAGTTGAATGGCGACGAGAAGAAGGCTCGTTGCGCCCAGAACGACGAGCGCTCGACTCACGCCGACGGCTCCCACAGCAGGACATCAACGAAGGCGAGGTGGCCGAGGTCGGCCAACGGTGCAACCACTGCTTGGTAGGTCGACGAGCCCGGTGTCACCGAGAGCGAGGTGACCTTGGCGACGGGGATGCCACTGGGCACAATCCCACCAGACTGCGCACTCGTCACAAGCACCTGACCCACGCTCAGCGGGTCGGTCACTGGAATATTGCTCACGCTGAGGCCCTCGTTGACGCCGCGGCCGGCCAGCAGCGCGGTCACCTGCTGGCTTCCGAAGGTCACGGCCACCGAGGAGTTCGGGTCAGTCACCAGGCGCACGGTGGCGGCCGAGCTGGTCGTCGAAATCACGGTGCCGACCAGTCCCCCGTTCGCTACCACCGGCATGCCCACCAGGATGCCGTTCGCGGCACCCTTGGAGATGGTGATGGTGGCCGCAAAGTTGGTCGGCGAGACGCTGACCACTTGGGCGACCTGCGTTGGCGTGGTCCCGACGAACGGCAGGTGCAGGAGCGCTTCGAGCTGCGCGAGCGTCTGCGCGGCTGCCGCGTTCTGATCAGCCTGCATCGTGGCTTGCCCCAGCGCCGTGCGCAGCTGCTGGTTCTGGCTGACGACGTCGGAGTAGTTCACCACGCCGGCAAAGAGGTGGCCAATCGGCTGGGCGATTTCATTCACCGTCCAGCTAAAGGGCTTGAGAATACCGCCGGTGACACCCTTGATGCCGCTCACCACACCACCAGCTTGGTAGAGGGAGTAGGCCGCGAGGACGGCCAGTGCCGTGAGGGTTATCGACCGCCGGCGGGCGCGTGAGATCGCCACGGGTTAGCGCGACGGCGAAGTCTTGAGCATGCGAGCGAAGACTTCGATGTTCTCGAGGCACATGCCACTGCCGAGGGCCACGCAGTTGAGCGGGTCGTCGGCGATGAAAATCGGCATATTGGTTTCGATCTGGAGACGAGTGGCCAGTCCCTTCAAGAGTGCACCACCACCGGTGAGCACAATGCCCTGCTCCATCAGGTCCGATGAGAGTTCTGGCGGCGTCGCGTCCAGGGTCGACTTCACGGCGTCAATGATGGCGAGAACGGGCTCTTCAATGGCCTGACGAATCTCTTCGGTCGAGATGACGATCGTCTTGGGCAGACCCGTGACGAGGTCACGGCCGCGAATCTGGGCGCGCACTTCTTCCTGCAGCGGGTAGGCCGATCCCATGTGGATCTTGATCTCTTCCGCACTGCGCTCACCGAGCGCCAGCTGGAATTCCTTCTTAACGAAGGCGATGATGGCCTGGTCGATTTCGTCGCCACCGACGCGAATCGACTGACTGGTGACGATGCCACCCATCGAGATGACGGCGACTTCGGTGGTGCCACCACCGATGTCGACGACCATGTTGCCCGTGGGCTCCATGATGGGCAGACCAGCGCCAATGGCCGCGGCCATGGGCTCTTCAATGATGTGAGCCTTGCGGGCACCGGCGAACATCGCGGCCTCAACAACAGCGCGTTGCTCCACACCGGTGATGCCCGATGGTACGCAGATGATCATGCGGGGCTTGGCGAAGCGACGCTGGTGCACGCGGTGAATGAAGTAGCGCAACATCTTTTCGCAGATTTCGAAGTCGGCGATGACGCCGTCCTTGAGTGGTCGAATGGCCTGAATGTTGCTCGGGGTGCGACCAATCATCAACTTGGCAGCGGCACCAACCGCGAGGGGCTTGCCGTCCTTCATGTCGACGGCGACCACGGAGGGCTCGTTCAAAATGATGCCGCGGCCGCTGACATAAACAAGGGTGTTGGCGGTACCAAGGTCGACCGCCATGTCGCGACCGAGGAGTGAGAAACGATTTTTTTCAACCATGAAGAACCTTTAGCGAGGGGGCCGACAACCCACGGCCAC
>Ga0208389_1000025_pt1 | contig 80394 bp, 68 predicted proteins | sample CryBogCBH12Aug09_FD_184625 | JGI IMG/M metagenome (GOLD analysis project Ga0208389, IMG submission 184625) | Freshwater microbial communities from Crystal Bog, Wisconsin, USA - CBH12Aug09 (SPAdes) (version 2) | ecosystem: Environmental > Aquatic > Freshwater > Lake | place: Crystal Bog... | reverse complement strand
ACTCGTAGACGGAGGAGTGCGAGAGCGGCCGAATCGGGCAGTCTCGAAAACTGCTGTGTCTACGGGCACCGTGGGTTCAAATCCCACCTCCTCCGCCACGCGGAACACGGGTGACTTCGGTCACCCGTTTTCTGCTTCTTGTGGCTAATTCTCGAATGCAGCGGTACGCTGGAGAGCAGCGCGCAAAGAAGCGCGACAACTCGAAGGAGAGCATCATGGTTGCGTCTGTTGAATCGACTGTTGGCACCGAGCGCAAGGTCGTTACTGCATTGCCTGGACCAAAGTCGCAGGAACTTCACGCCCGCCGTAAGGCCGTCGTGAGTGCCGGCGTCACCGTTGGCTTCCCCATCTACATTGACCGTGCCGAAGGCGCCATCATCGTCGACGTCGACGGTAACCACATTCTCGACCTCGGCTCCGGCATCGCCGTGACCAGCATCGGCCACGCCGTGCCCGAGCTCGTCAAGGCCGTAAGCGAACAGGTCGCCGCGTTCACCCACACCTGCTTCATGGTGACCCCCTACGAGAGCTACGTGCAGGTCTGCGAAGAACTCTCAGCGCTGACTCCCGGTACGCACGAGAAGCGAACAGCCTTGTTCAACTCCGGCGCCGAAGCCGTGGAAAACGCTGTCAAGATTGCGCGCCACGCCACCGGACGGCAGGCCGTCATCGTGTTCGACCACGCCTACCACGGTCGTACCAACTTGACCATGGCCCTCACTGCCAAGAACATGCCCTACAAGGACGGGTTCGGCCCCTTCGCCCCCGAGGTCTACCGCGTCTCGATGAGCTACCCCTTCCGCGATGGTCGCACGGGTGCCGAGGCCGCCGAGATTGCGATCAAGCAGATTGAGACCCAGGTGGGTGCCAAGAACGTGGCCGCCATCTTGATTGAGCCCGTGCAGGGCGAGGGTGGCTTCATTGTTCCCGCCGAAGGCTTCCTTCCCGCGCTCTCCGCGTGGACCAAGGCCAATGACGTCGTCTTCATCGCCGACGAGATTCAGAGCGGCTTCGGCCGCACCGGCGCCTGGTTTGCCGTCGACCACGAAGGCGTCGTGCCGGACATGGTCACCACCGCGAAGGGCCTCGCCGGTGGTATGCCCCTCGCCGGTGTTACCGGCCGCGCCGACCTCATGGACGCCGTGCACGAGGGTGGCCTCGGTGGCACCTACGGTGGCAACCCCGTCGCCTCCGCGGCCGCTTTGGCCAGCATCAACTTCATGCGCGACCGCAACCTCCTCGAGCGCGCCCGCGTGCTGGGCGAGACCATCACGACGGCGCTGAACAACTTGGCCCAGGACGTCACCATCATCGGTGAGGTCCGTGGTCGTGGCGCGATGATCGCGATGGAACTCGTCGAGACTGGTACGAAGAACCCCAACGCGGCGGCGGCCAAGGCCATTGTCAAGTACTGCAACGACCGTGGCGTTATCGCCCTGGCCTGCGGTACCTACGGCAACGTCATCCGCCTCTTGCCACCGCTGGTTATCACCGACGAGCAACTCGCCGACGGACTAGCCGTGCTGAGCGACGCGGTTCGCGCCGCCAACTAAGTCGTTCGAGCGAACGCCCACGTTCCTCGCGTCGGACAGCGCCCCGAGTTGGGTGACCGACGTGGGGACGTGGGCGTTTTGTATGAGTTGACCCATGGTCGGAAACGACGGTGGGGTCGGCAGTAGCCGGCCTATGTCGCGGAGAATAAGTGAGTGCGAGGCGTCCTTCGCCACCGTGCTCGACGTCGGCAGACTCAGCAGCACCCCCGAGGCCAGCCAGCACACCGCCACGACGCCGGCGAGTCCCGCCGTCATCCCGAGAGCGGCATCCAGTAGTTCAACCTTCCACAGCGGCACGACCTTGAGGAAGCGCCGTGCGAGGAGGCGACCAAGCCACGCCCCGAGACTCCCACCGATGAGTGTCCCCACAATCACGAGTGACGGCTGCCACCAGGTGAAGTGGTGCGTGTAGCGGACCACTTCTCGCGGCAGGTAGCGCAACGTGAGCAGCAGACCCACACCTCGCCCCAGAAACGAGCAGATCTGTCCGAGAGCGCCCAGTCGCCACCCGCGCACCGCCGCAATCAGGGCCACGGCGGCGATACCTATATCAACGACATGCACAGGTGCAGATTAGACCACGACCAGCCAATTTCTTCGCGGCTACCATTGCCCAGAGCCCAAAACGACGGAGTGCGCTGTGACGAGTATCGGCCCAATATCACGGAGCGCCATTTGGCGCACCCTGATAGTCCTCGTTGCGGCGGCCCTCTTGAGTGCCTGCGGCACCAGCCGTACTTCGCTCCCGCCGGTAAAAGTAACGGCCGTACCGAGCAGCAGTATCAACACTCCGTTGCTCGTCGGTAGCTGCGCGCTGCAACAGTGCTGGGTTGCCGGCAGTGCCGATGTTCAAGGCGTGTCGAGCACCCTGGTCGAACGACAACTCACGAGTGGCGAGTGGACGACCGTCACCGCGCCGAGTGCCGCTGGTTCGCTTACGGCCATGGCGTGCAGTACCACGACTTGCGTCGTCGGTGGTGCGCTCGCGGGGCAGGATTTACTCTGGACGGCCCCCACCGCCACCGCCACGCTCACGGCGCAGACCATTGCTCTGGGCACCGGTGTCCGTGACGTGAGTTGTGATGCCACGACCTGTTTCGCCCTCGATGCCACCACCTCGGGCACCTTTCGACTCGTCAATGTGTCCGATCTCACCGCCACCCCAGCCTCCGGCCTTCCCGTGGGCGCCGTCGTCACCGCGTTCTCGTGTTCGTCGGCGACGCAGTGTTGGGTGGCCTCCACGAGTCGGGGTACCGCGACCGTTTACGCAACATCGAATGGCGCCTCGTGGGCGCCGATCGCGACCCCATCGTGGACAGCAGTGCAGTCGCTGGCTTGCGCATCGTCGTGCATCGCCTTAGTACAAGGCAGTACGTCGCAGTTCATCGCTCGCGACACGTCCACCGGGTGGACGACAACGCGCGTTCCCTTCACCGCGAATGCATTGAGCTGCGTCTCAGCCCGTCGCTGCGTGGTGGTCGGGCAGCACGACAACGGCGAAGGGGCGGGCATCGTGTGGCATCCGGGTCAGCTACGACCACTCATTATTCACTACGCACCGACGCCCTTTACCCAGGTGGGGTGCGGGACCACCACTTGTGTGGCCGTCGGGGCAACCACGATCCTGACCCTGCGCCCTTAGGCCCGGATTGTCGCCCACAAGAGGGCAGGAACACCCCGCCACCCACGGCCCCCCTGCACGTCGAGCAGACGACGAATCGCCACGGCCCCGCGTTGCTTCGTGACGAACCACGGTGGGGTGGGTACGGCCACAAAGGGTCCGCGCACAACTGATTTGTCCACGTCAGCGAACATGAACGTGTTGGCTACCACGCCGACACCCGAACGAATGTCCGTCGCGGGGTGACCCGGGTAGGCGCCCCACGTCGTGGTGCCCGCCAGAAAGCTCAGGGCGTGCCAGGCGTTGAGTCCGACGCTTCCGTAGCGCAGGGTGGCCATCGCGTGATCAATCGCCGCCGCCACCGCCGCCTGTTTCGCGGTGCGGGGATCGACGAGCACAGTGGCCGACAGCGTTCCCCACAGCACGTCATTACAAAACGCCACGGCCGCTGCCACGAACTCGGCCGTCGAGTTGGCCTCGAGCGCGGTTTCGGCCATGAGTGAGCAGAAGGCCTCTACCTGGAAGACCATGTCGTCATGGTCCGTTGGGTCGACGCCGGCAACCAGCGTCCAGGGCAGAGTGACGCCGTTGTCGTCACCGAAGAGCCGCAGGTCGTTCCGACCCTCGGTGAAGCGCGACCACCGGTCGCGAGCCCCTGGGTAGTAGGCCTCCCGACTTGGTACCTGGGCGAGAACGTCACCCAGGGCGGTCAGAAACTCTTCGCGCTGCGGCCACGCGGCGTGCGTTACCAGTACGCGTGGCGTGAGGCAGTTAAAACCAGCATTATTCACCAGCATGGTGGCGACGTGCGCCGCCTGGTAGCGGAGTTCCCGGGCGGTCCACGTGCCGGGCACGATGATGATGGGCGATACATTTCCCAATTCGGCACTGACGGGGGTGGTCAGACGGGGTTCCCCCCGCTCCTTGCGAGCCGTAGCTTCTTCGCCCCGGCCCCACACCACGGCGTCGTACGTCGCGCTCGATCCAGTGATGTGAATATCCTCAACGCAGTCGTGTGACGCCAGGTAGGCCCCTTCCGCCGCCCCTCCGCGAACAAAGGCGACGAAGCCAGCGTCAATGAGGCCGGCGAAGGCCTCTTCCCAGAACGGTACGAGGTAGTCGTTCACGGGGTTGGCCTTGATGACAACTACCTTGCCCTCAACGAAGAGCTTGGTCAGAATGTCCCGCGGGACAAGTGAGGCGACGTTACCGGCACCCAGAATGAGCGAGAGACCCGCATGCGCCATGGGGTCGCCGTAGGCGGCGGCCTGGTGCGCTTGGACCGTCTCCTCGTCAACACCCTTGCGGAACCACACCTCCCCCGTGAGTCCGGTGTAGAGAACTTTGTCGAGCACGGACGACGGCAGTACCCCGATGGCCAGCTGGTCGTCACCGACCTGACGCACGGGACCCGGGTACCGAGGGCGGCCACTTGAGGCGATATCACCGAGGGAGGCCTCGAGTGTGGTCGCCATGCGAACAAATGACGCGATACCGGCGAGCAGTTCCTCGCCGGCGCCGGGGCCGTCGAGAGCGATGCCCTTGGCTCGGCACGCCGCCGCATTCCATCGAGGGGCGGCGTTCATCGTGTCGGTAATGACGCGTCGCAAGTACGTCCGTCGACGCTCGACGGGCGTGAGCGCCCACTGTTCACGATGCTCGTGTACCGAGCGAAGGACGGCCTCGAGGGGCACGGCTTCTTCTAGGGGCAAACTGGGTGCAGCGTCAGTGGTCATAGGTCATTCTCTCCTGTGGGAGACTATAGGTGTGGCACCCGTATCCTCATCGTCCATCCCGTCGGGCTGGTACCCCGATCCCAGTGGCGCTCCCCAGTGGCGCGTCTGGAACGGTCACTCCTGGTCTGGGGTAACCCGCCCCTTCGCCACCCGACCAGAGCCGGCCACCTCCTACGACCCCAACGTGGCGAATCTGCTCATCTCCCTACGGTTGTTGCAGCGGTGGGGTGTGTGCGCCTTCTTCGGCGGGCTCGGCATCCTGTTGGGCACGCTCGCCCACTGGCCCGGCACCCATGACCCCACCTCTCTCCACTGGGCCACTAGTTTCTTGATCCTTTCGCTACTTCTCATGGCCTTTGGCACCGTGGGATTCGCTTTCGCCGTCCGCATGCTCCAGGGTTATTGGTCGGTCGACGCCTGCATCCCGGGACTCAACATCGTGTCAGTAAGCATCCTGTGCGCGCGACGACTTGGTGTCCGCCGCATTGGTCCACCCGTGGGAATTGAATGTGCCCTCGTGGTGTTCGTGTGTGCGACCTTTCATCAAACACCACTGGGTGCAGTCCTTCTGGCGGCCATCGCCCGTTCGTTCATGCTTCGACTCGGGTACGTCATCGAGCATGTCACTGACGAACTGCGGCAGCCCTCGTGACCGCCGCCTGGGGGCCACTCGCGGGGCTCATTGGTCACTGGGTATCTGACTACGACGGCCACGACGTGTCATTCCACAGCGACAAGGGCAAGTTGGGGGAATCGCGGTACCGCGAAGAAACTTCCTTCACCCCCTACGGGCCCGTGGACTTTGGCGGTCAGACCCTCTACGGACTCGAGTACCGAACGACCACGTGGGCACTCGGCAATGACACTCCCGCGCACCGAGAAACTGGCTACTGGATCTGGGACGAGGTCAACCACCAAGTGGTGCGCTGCCTCACGACGCCCTTCGCTACCGCCCTCATGGCCGGTGGCACGGTGGCACCCGACGCCACACATTTCAAACTCGAAGCCGTTTTAGGATCCAACTCCTACGGCATCTTGTCGAATCAGTACCTCGACGCCCACGCCAAGACGACCCGGTACGACGTCACACTCACCGTCGACGGCGACACCTTTTCGTACGATCAGACGATCGTGATCGAGTACCAGCACCACCACGATGTCATTTTGCACACCGATCGCAACACCCTGCGACGCGCCTAGCGACGTCGCGTGCGAATGTACACGTAGAAGCACAGCACCAGCACCGGTACCAGGAGCACGATAATGCGGGCCGCCGGTAGCGGAACCCCCTGGTGCACGTTGTACACCGTCGTGGTGGTGTCCGCCAACGTCATGGCTGGTTCCGCTGGGCGGCGAGCTCGGCCACCATTACTTCGAGGCGAGTGAGGATATTGCCAATCGCCTCGTCTTGCGCCTCGAGGTGATGTTGAATCTTGGCCACCTCGGACAACACCGCCTCGGCATCTTTGTAGGTATCCTCGGCGCGCTTGTCAGCGGCCGCGGCTTGGATGTTCTGCCCCACAATGATGATGGGCAGCAGCACCAGCTGCAGGAAACTACTGGAAAGCCAGACCACCACGTAGTAGGTGCCCTGATGAATTGCTGACGGCAACGCGAAAAAAGCCAACAGTGTGAAGAGATACGCGGCCCACATGGTGCCGACAATCAGGGTCACCTTGAGACCAATGCGCGCGTTCAGTCGCACAATGAAGTTCTGGTGATCCATCCGTCGAAGGTCGGCAGTTTTGACGGCCCGCCCCTCGTGGAGTTCCTGCGAACGAGGGTGCCGGACGTATTCGTAGAGTTTCGACATAGCCGTATCTTCTCACGCAACAGCGCTGTTGCCGAGGGTCCTACTTGACGAGGTCGGGCGACGTCTCCATGCCCTTGTTCCAGACGGAACGAGCAATGATCTTCGTCGTGTCGGCACGACCGGCGTACTTCTGCGCAATGTCGCGCGACTCTTCGAGGAGGCCCTCGGAGAGCAGGGTCGGGTTGAGACCCAGCGCGAGGAACTTGTCTCGGCTCACGTTCAGGTCGTTCTCGGCCGCTTCCTTGCGGGGGTTCGGCAGGTTCGCCACTTCCACACCCGTCAGCGACGAAATCAACTCGGCGAGTTCGCGCACGCGATAGGTCTCGGTGACCTGGTTGAAGACCTTGACCTGGTCGCCGGCTGCGGGTGGGTTCTCGAGCGCAATCTGAATGCAACGCACCGTGTCACGAATGTGAATGAAGGCGCGGGTCTGACCACCGGTACCGTGCACGGTGAGGGGGTGACCAATGGCGGCCTGCATCAGGAAGCGGTTGAGAACGGTGCCGTAGTCACCGTCGTAGTCGAAGCGGTTGATGAGTCGCTCGTCGAGAGCGGTCTGCGGTGTCTGGGTACCCCACACGATGCCCTGGTGCAGGTCGGTAATGCGCAGGTTGTCGTTCTTGGCGTAGAAGGCGAAGAGCAACTGGTCGAGCGTCTTGGTCAAGTGGTAGACCGAGCCAGGGTTCGCGGGGTGGAGAATTTCGCGTTCGATGTCGCCGTCTGGCGTGGGAACCTTCACCGTGAGGTAGCCCTCAGGAATTGGCGCTGAACCGGACCAGCCGTAGCCGTAGACGCCCATGGTGCCGAGGTGAACCAGCGCGATGTCCTTGCCGGATTCGACAATGGCGGCCAGTACGTTGTGCGCACCGCGAACGTTGTTGTCAATGGTGTAGCGCTTGGCCTTGGTGCTGCGCATGGAGTAGGGAGCGGCGCGCTGTTCGCCGAAGTGCACGATGGCGTCGGGCTGCTCATCAATCAAGAGCTGAGCGAAGCGGTCGTACTCCTCCGCCAGGTCCAGGTTGACGAAGGCAATGTCCTTGCCGGTCAGTTCCTTCCACACGCGAATGCGCTCACCCATCGGACGGATCGGGGTGAGGGAGTCGACTTCGAGTTCGAGGTCAATGGCGCGACGACTCAGATTGTCGACCACGATGACGTCGTGGCCAATGTCCGACAGGTGCAAACTGGTCGGCCAACCGCAAAAACCGTCACCACCAAGAACAAGAACCTTCATAGCGAGAACTCCCTACACCATGGTGTCACGACACCACTGCCCTACTTGGGCTGCAATTACTCCATCCTACCAGTGCTCTCCGGGGGCATTTGGTGCAGTGGGCGAAGTACACATTCGTCTTGGCCCCACTTCACTGCTATTTCACTCACTGTTTACGAGGCTTCACTAGGGTGGGAATGTCAGTCGCCATTTGTCGCACTGACCCCGTTGCTGGAGAACCTTTACATGTCTACGTCCCCCATGGCACTTCCCCTTCCTGGCCTTTTGAGCCTGGTGATGCCAGCCCACAACGAAGCCCCGAACATGCCCGAACTTATGGCCATGGTCGCTCGGGTGTTGCCCCAGCTGGCCGAACGCTTCGAGGTTGTCCTCGTCGACGATGGCAGCCTGGACGGGACCGCGGACGCCGCGCGCTCCTCGCTCCCCGAGGAATACCGCGACGCCCTCCGGGTCATCACCCACGCGGAAAAGTCGGGCTACGGCATCAGTGTTGGCGACGGCCTCCGCGCCGCGGCTGGCGACTGGATTGCCTTCTCCGACTCTGACCTGCAGTTCGACTTCACCGATTTTCTTGGCCTTGCCACGCACCTGAACGAGGCGGACCTCGTCACGGGGTATCGCCAAAAGCGGGCCGATCACTGGAAGCGTTCCGTCACCAGTGGCGTCTACAACATATTGGTGACCATCATGTACCGCATTCGTTTTCGTGACATCGACTGCGCCATGAAGATCATGAGCCGCTCCTACCTCGACGCGATTTCGCCGATCGTCTCACGATCGGCCACGATAAACGTCGAAATGTACCTGAAGGCCAAGCAGCAGGGTTTGCGCGTGAAGCAGTTCCCCGTTGGTCACTATCACCGCACCGCCGGTGAACGTTCGGGCGGCAAAATCAAACCCATCATTCGGGCCATGAAGGAACTCTCGGCCCTCCAGGTCAAAATCAACGCCGCCCGAGCCGCGTCGACTACCTCTCGCTAGACATCCGGTAGCCTGCCTCGACAATGAAGTTCGAGACCCTGCTGCCCCGATCGACGCCCAACGCGCAGCCCCTGCATCCACATCTCCCGTGGGAGCCTCGCTATCGTCACATCGCGTCGGGGTTGCTCGCTGCCCAGTTCCTCGTCCTCCTCCTCTTCGTAACGGACCGTTTCAACCACTTCGTGGGAACCAAGGACGAAACCACCGTCTTTCAGGCGATGTACCAAATCGCCCACGACAATCTCAATCCCTACTCCCAGACCACCGGCTTTCACTGGATTCAAAACCACGGCGCCTTCGCCATGTGGCTCCTCGCCCCACTCGACCGCATCGGCCCTCCCGGACTCGCCGTCCTATGGCTCCAAGTCATCGCCGTTACCGCAACCGCCTACGTCACGTTGCGCTGGGTGCTGTTATTCCTTCGCGCGGGGGCCGTGGCCGGACTCAGCGATCGTCGACTAAAGACACTCGCCGGACTGGCCATCGGCATCCTGGTGCTGGCCCCGTGGAGCTACTGGAGTGTCGGTTACGACATCCATATTGAAATCTTGACGGCGCCCTTCATTATGGCCGCCACGCTCGATTTCTCCGTTGGCCGCTATCGTCGCGCCTGGCTCTTCGTGGCAATCACCTTGGCCTTTGGCGACGTTTCGTCCACGTGGCTCGTCGGTATCGCCCTGAGCGCCATCGTCGCCGGCATCTTCGAACCCGGTCTGCGTCGCGTGAGCTTCTCGCTCGCGGGGGCCCTCGCCGTTCTCGGAGTGGTCTGGAGTGCCGGCATGTCGGTTCTCGGCTTCGCCAAGGGCTCCACCTTCACCTCGAATTTCGGGTACCTCACCGTGCCGATTGGTCACCCACTGCCGAAGCACATTGGCTTCTCGCGACTCATTCGCGCTTCCTTTCGCCACCCCATTCGCTTCGTCAAGGAAATTGCCCACCACTGGATAAATCTGTACGCCAACGCGGCCCCGTACGGTCTCATCGGCATTGCCACCACGTGGACGCTCGGCGTACCGACCGTCATTCTCGTGGAGAACAACCTCACCCCCGGGTACTTCTTCAACGAACCGTCTTTTCAGTCCTTCCCGATCTACGGCTTCCTCCTCGTTGGTACCGTCATGGTGCTGGCCGCCGTGACACGCCGGTGGCCGTCGCGGACCCTCTTTATCGGGCTGGTGTGTGTCGTGGCGGCCACGACATTGTCGTGGGCGGTGGTCTTCCTCCCCCACCTCACGACGCGATGGATCGCTGTATCCGACGCGCAGGCGGCCACACTTCGTAGCGACCTCGGGCGCATTCCCGAACGTGCACCGGTTGCCGTCTCGTTGGGCGTTGGTGGACGGTTCGCGAACCGTGACCGCGTCTACCTACTGTCGCCCGATCTACGCGTGAACCACCTCACGCAACCACTGTGGATTGTCGATGCCCCCGACCTCAACGCCACCAACCCACTCCCGCGATACGACGCCATGTTCGCGACGCTCCTCCACACGCCCGGAGTGACACTCATCAACTATCGCGACCACGTCGCCCTCTTCGTTTTTACCCCGACACCCGCGCACCCCACCTACCACCTTCGAGCCATTCGCGCGCAGGTGCCGGTGTGGACACTCGTTGGCGCCCACGGAACTGTCGTCCGCTCCGGTCCAGCCTCGGGTTGGTACGTTCGAGGCGATCGTCGTGGCGGGGCCCTCATCGACGGACGTCTCTTCGCCCTCACCCCTGGTCACTACCGGCTGGTGCTTCACCTCCAAGCCGATGGCCCGGTCACCGTCGAACTGCAGAACCCGACAACCACGCACGTGCTGGTTCGTCGAACCTTCGTGGCCACCGTGCAACGGATCAGTGTCCCCGTTTCACTTGGCTCCCCCGTGAATGGTCAGCGAAACTTCTCGGGCTACGCACCCTTCATAATCCAGACGCACCAGACCACCGCACGTACTCGCCTTCGGCTCATCGTGACCGACGGTCCGGGCTCGCACGCGCGCGTCAGCTCCGTCGCGCTTTACGCCGAACCAACTCGCTAGAGCGCGACCCGCTTCTCGATAGCGACCGAGTAAATCTTGACGCCCGCACCCGTTTCGGAATAGGCCCGCACTTCGAGTTGATCACCCGGTGGTCCCGGGGTGGGGTGAATCGTCCACGGCCCGAAACCGGAGTACGGATTGTCACCGATCGACCGAGAGAGGGTGAAGGACTCGGTGATGGTCATCGGGGCGCCCGTTGCGGTGAGGTACTGACGAGCCAGCATCGTGTCAGTGGAGTTGTCCCACACTTCGAGGTTGAGTGGGCCCTGGGTAGCGAGGTTGACGACGGCTCGGTAGGTACCCGCCGGCTCGCGGAAGTAGTCGTAGGCCATGACGTAGCCAATCGAACCATTGGACCCCAGGTACCACTGGTTCTGGGGTCCCACGGTAACGGGCGTACCGGCCGAGCCCGGATCGACCCAGGCAAATTTCGGCCCCCGCTGCAGGGTCAGGGTAATGGACTGGGGCGGCGTCACCACGCGAAAGGCGTAGACACCCGCCGCCGAATACATCAGCGTGGCGTTCGATTGCGAGGCTAAGTGGGTGATGAGTTGCTGGGCACTAATGGACGATTGAATTTCAATTCCCTGCTCCGGGGCAATGACCACCCAGGTCACCCCGGTCGGAGACATTTGCGGGAAGATGCGCCCGTTGTTGAGCGGGTAGATCCAGGGCCGGTTGGCCATCAAACCCATGACGCCCTGGGAGCAAATGACTTCATCGTTCAGCGGAATAGCAGCCTGAATCGTTCGCAGTTCGGCAGCCGCGGCCGGCTTCACGGGGAGCCAGTGTTGCTTCGTCGTTCCGTCCCAGAACACGGCCCACCCGAGTGCGTTCACCATCACCAGGACGGCCAGACCCCAGCCAACCTGACGCCACCGCTTCGATGGTTGTGACGTCAAGAACGACAACCACATCACCGTGCCGAGGGGCACGATGACGTAGTCCGGCAGGCTCTGAAAGAACGGCACGATGAACTCGTTCTTGTGGGCGAAGGGCAAGGCGTTCAACACGAGGGAGAAGGTGGGAATAGCGAACGTCCACGGCGTGAAGTACCCAATCAACCCTGGCGCCGAGATATTCGCGACGATGTCCACGTGTCGACTCCACAGCACGTGCAGTGGGCGCCACGGCCGCTCGAGGAGGGAGGTGAGGAGCTTTATCGGGCTGGGCTTGACGGTATTGGGAATACCGTGTGGTCCGATCAGGTAATTAAAGGCGGCAACGGGCGAGCCCTTGTCGAAGTGAAAGTGCGCGAGCAGCAGGGTCATGGCGATACCGCCTGCGGCAATGGTGGCCCCTTGTCGCCAGTATCGCTTGGCCACCAGCGTCAGAGAGATACCCGCACCAACCAAGTACGTGGTCGCCACGTCACCGGTCAGCAGGGTGAAGAAGGCGAAGAGGAATCCTCGCTTTTGACCCTTGAGGAGAGACCGAGCGGCCAACAACACCATGAAGAGACCAATTGGCTCGGAGTGGTAGTCGAATGAAACGGTCCAGAGAATCCACGGGTCGAGCAGCAGGAGGGCCAGACCAATGCCGGCCAAAATTCCCGAATGGGCGGCGCCGCGACGATGCTCCTGTCGGGCCAAAAAGTCGACCATGAGCAAGAAGACCATGAGCTGCGCGGCCACGATAAAGACGTCCTGCGCCCAGAGCAGCACCAGAGGGCTCGCCCACAGGCGATAGATCATGCCGAGGAAGAACTCCATGAAGACGCCGTGAATTTGGTAGAAGGACACACCGTGGCGAAAGGTCGAAAGGTGAGCCGCCCAGTGGAACAGCGACATTTGATAGACGGCTTGCAGGTTGATGGCGAAGTCCCACGAGAGTGAGTAGGAGTCAACGACAACGGTGCTCCACCATCCAAAACCGACGAGTTCGAGGGCAAAGAAGATGATGCCCGCGACGCGGAGCCGCCGCAGGGCCGTACTCCAGGTGGGTCGGGCCGGTACGAGGTAGGTGGGCGCGGAGGCCCACCGAGCGTAGAGCCGCTTTGCTCGCTGACGAAGAGACGGTGCCGAGTGAGGTGTACCGTCAGTGTCGCCCGGTGTGGCCACCTGTTGTCGGCGAAACAGAGCCACGGTGACGTGGCTTAGTGCGACTGGAAGTCAGCCCACGTCGCGGCGAGACCGTCGCGAAGTGAATAGGCCGGCGTGAAGCCTCGCTCGGCGGCACGCGACGTGTTCACGATGACGGCGGGCATTTCGCCCGCTTTGGCGGGAATCCGCTCGTAGCCAATGGCCACGCCGGTGACCTCACAGGTCAAACGGTGCAACTCGTTGACCGACACCGAGTGACCCGAGCCAAGGATCACGACGTCCGACGACGTGTAGGCCAGGCCGTCGACGAAAGCGCGAGCAACGTCGGTCACGAAGAGGTAGTCACGAACCTGCTCACCGTCGCCGTACACCTGGAGGGCACCACCGGTCTGTGCCGCGCGCATCAGTCGCGCCACAATGGAGTCCTTAACCTGCATGCCAAGTCCGTAAATGTTGGTCAGGCGATAGGCGACGGTCACCATGTCGTAGCACGCACCGTAGCTCGAGAGAAGCATCTCCGCGCCGGCCTTGGAGGCACCGTAGGGTGTCAGGGGCCGCACGGGCATCGACTCATGAATAACGCTGGAGCCCACGTCACCAATGACGGCGTTCGTCGACGCCATGACAAAGTGGCGCGTGCCATGTAGGCGAGCGGCTTCGAGGAGCAACTGAGTAGCCCCGACGTTGGTGTCAAAGACGCCCTGGGGATTCTCCACGCTCTTGATCACTGAGGTCAGCGCGGCTAGGTGGATGACGCCGTCAATGCCGTAGGAAAAGGCTTCGTTGACGACCGCGGGGTCCCGCAGGTCACCAACAACTTCATCAATGATGAAGTCACGGTTGGGAGACTTGTCGAGGTCAGCGATGACGACATCGTCGCCACGCTCGAGCAACTGCGCAACCACGTGCTGGCCAATAAAGCCCGCACCACCGGTAACCAGAATCCTCATCTGAATCCTCCCCAAAAGGAATCGTACTATATGACGATGATGTTACGAAAAGGACGTAATGGGGGTGAGTCAGCGAGGTGAATGGCAGGTAAACGCGGGGATTTCTTTACGCCACATCTTGCCCCCCGACCCAATGGATCGGGGGGCTGACTGCAGTATTAGTAGTTCTTTTCCGTCCACTTGATGAAATTCACCAAGGCGGGGGAGGGCTTCGGTGAGCGAACGGGACCGGAGAAGCCGAAGAAGACGTACTTCCCCGCCACCCAGGCGTCCAGGCGCACCGACAGCATCTTGCTGGTCGAGCCGAGGCCGTCCTGCTTGCCGTTGCCGAAGTCAAGGTAGTCATTGACCCCGGCCACCGGCGTCTTGATCATGGCGCCCGCTGAATCCTTCACCATTGCGTCCATGTACTGCTGGGCCGTCTGCTTGGCACTGCCCGACTTGGCGATATCGCTGGGACTCACGCAGCCGATGACGATGGCCTTAGCCCCGAAATCGATCGTGGTACCAACGGCGTTCGTAGCGTTCATACCCGAGTCGGCGTAGTTATAGGGCGTGACCTGAGGGCCCGTGGCGTTGGTGAAGCCTTCCGAGACCATCAGCGCCTTCGTGATCGACGCGCACGTTGCGGGCGCCATCGACATCGACGCTGCCGACGCTGACGTCGAGAAAGCAAGTGGAGCGACCAGGGCCGCGATTGCCAGTGAACGAGTGACGTGCATGAGTGTTCTCCCTTTCGGTGCGGCCACCGGCCACACGTGAAGAGTCAGCCTACGAACGGACCCCTCGGAAAAGACAAACGTTGACTAAGAATCACCTAAGGGTGGACTTACTTGTTGTTCTCCGGCAAGTAGGGCACGATAGCGTGCGCCAGGCCCGGGAGCGTGAGTGTCTGCAAGTAGACCTTGCCGGGACCCGTCAACTTCGCGAGAAAGAGTGAGTCCGCACCGAACAACATGTTCTTGATGCCCCGGACCATTTCGATCTCGAGGGACATGTGGGCCTCGAAGAGACCAACGTGTCCAGGGTGCACGCGCAGCACTTCGCCGGCGGCCAAGTCGTACTCAATCATTTCACCGGACAGTTCGACCCACGCGGTACCCTCACCACCGATGCGCTGCATCAAGAAGCCGTTACCGGAGAAGATGCCGACGCCGAGCTTCTGCTGGAAGCCAACGTCAACCGTGATGCCAGCGGTGCCAGCAAGGAAGCCGTGACGCGACACCATGTACTGCTGCGACGCACTGACCGAGATGGCCTTGATGTGGGCGGGCATCTTGGTAGCGAACGCCACCGTGCCGGTGGTGCCGGTGGCGGTGTACTCGGTCATAAAGATGCTCGAACCAGCGGCGAGCCGCTTGAACATACCGCCCAAGCCCGACGTTCCGAGCCCCGAGGCTTGGGTGCCGAGGGTGACACTCGCGGTGAGCCAGGTCATTTCGCCACCAAGTGAAATGACGGACTGACCGGGCTGCAGCTGCACCTCGAGGACGGGCATCGTGGTACCCACGATGCGGTGAGCGACTCCCGAGGCGTCGGCGTCACTGAAGTCGGGCATATTGGCGCTGCTGTGTTCGGTCATGAGGTCCTTCTCTCCGTGTGGCCTTGCCGTGTATCGTACACAGCCTTTATCCCTAGCGAGATGACTTCACCGAAGTTTCACCGTTGGAAAGCCGGGCGGCGAAGGCGATCGGAATAATGGTCAACACCATGACCCCCACCACCACGGCGTTAACTTCGGGGAGTTGCTGCCCCAGACGAATAGCCCCGAAAATCCACAACGGGAGCGTGTTTTGCGCACCCGCGGTGAAGGTGGTGACGATGACCTCGTCGAAACTCAGAGCGAAGGCGAGGAGACCGCCAGCGACGATCGCCGTGCGCAGCAGGGGGAAGGTCACGTAGCGAAACGTCTGCAGTGGGGTCGCGCCGAGGTCACTCGACGCCTCCATAAAGGAGTCCGGCGTGCGGCGCAGACGGGCCACGACGTTGTTGAAGACCACCACGATGCAGAAGGTGGCGTGGCCAATGATGATGGTGGTCAATGACAACTGCACCGCCACCAGTCCAAAGGCTGATTGCAGGGCGAGACCCGTCACAATGCCGGGTAGCGCAATCGGGAGCACCAGCAGTAAGGACACCACCTCACGGCCGAAAAAGCGGAATCGATGAATGCCGAGCGACACTAAAACGCCAAGGAGGAGTGCGATGACGGTAGCCCCAGCGCCGGCCTTGACACTGAGCCACAGGGCACTGCGAACGGCACTATCGTGCCAGGCCACCGAGAACCACTGCGTCGACCACGAACGAATCGGGAAGGTCTGAACGTTCGATCGATCAAAGGCGAAGAGCACAATGATGACGAGGGGGACCAGTAGCAGCGCCACGACCACCACGGCGAAGAGTCGCAGTAGCCACGTTGTGAGCGGAGACAGTCTCATAGGGCCTCAAAGGCGCCGAAGAACCGAGCCGCGACGAGATAGACGGCCATGATGGCGATTGAGACGAAGGCGAGCGCGGCGGCGAAGGGCAAGTTACCGCCGTTGAGCGCACTGTCGTAGATGGCATTGCCGATGAAGTTGGCGTTCGAGCCACCAATCAACAGTGGCGTGATGAAGTCACCGAGCGTGAGTGAGAAGGTGAAAATGGAGCCCGCCACGACCCCGGGCAGCACCAGCGGCCACAGTACGCGTCGCAGCGTGAACCACGGACGAGCGCCGAGGTCGGCACTCGCTTCGAGCAGGCTGTCGGGAACCCTCTCGAGGGCGCCGTACACCGGCATAATCATGAAGGGCAGCCACAAGTAGCTAAAGACCAGCCACATGGCCGCGGTCGAATAGGCCAAGTGGGTAACCGGAAGTCCGATGCTCCGCTCGATCGCCGGCAACACCCCCTTATCGGACAAGATGTTGATCCAGGCGTAGACCTTGGCGAGATAACTGGCCCAGAGCGGCAACAGCGTCAATGCCACGAACCACTGACGCGTACGAGGTGAGGCGATTTTGGCGAGGAAGAAGGCGAACGGCAGCGCGATGATGACGTCCGTTACCGTGACCATCACGGCCATGAGCACAGTGCGCCAGATAATGGTGGCGTACACCGACTGGGTGAAGAGTTGCGAGAAGTTTGACCCTGTCCACTGGTAGACGATATTGCCAGTGAGCGCGTCAACCTGGAAGAAGGCCGTCACCAGGAGGGCGACGAGTGACGCGAGATAAATGATGAGAAACCACAACAGCGGTGGCGACAACGTCGCCACCGCCCGAAGCCAGGGGCGGCGCCACAGCGCCGCCCCGGCCCCACGTTGGAGTTGGTCGAGCAACTACTTACCCAACAATCTGCGTCCACGCCTGTTGCCATTGCGTGAAGTTGACACAGTTGTTCTGACCGTTGTCGCACGTGGGCAGCGGCGTCTTCCAGAACTTGATCGTGGCGAAGTAGCTCTCGGGCGCGTTCGCGTGGTACGCGGCGCAGCCGCCCTTTTGCAACTTGTCCATGTACGCGCACGCCTGCGTGTTCGCGGGCGTTTCACCGAAGTACAGGGCCTCTTGGGCCTGGACCAACGGCGTCGAAACGTAGTTCATCCACTTGTACGCACAGTTGGGGTGCGGTGCGTTCGTCGCCAGCAGCCACGAGTCGGCCCATCCGGTCGCGCCTTCGCTCGGGATAGTGTCGGCCACCTTGGCGCCCGCGGCGACCAGCGTGTTGGTCTGGTACGGCCACGCGGCTCCCACCGTCGTCGTGCCATTTTGGAAGAGTGAGATCTCCTGGCTGGCGAGATCCCAGTACTTCTTGACCAAGGGGTGCTCCGCCTTGAGCAAGCTCACGGCAGCATTGAACTGCGTCTGCGTCAGTTCGTAGGGGTCGGTGATGCCCAGTGACGGAGTGGTCTTCGACAGGTAGAGCGCCGCGTCAGCAATCTGGATTGGATTGTTCGGGATCGTCACCTTGCCCTTGTTGGCCTTGTTATAAATCACCGACCATGAGGTGGGCGCCTTCGCGTAGGCCGACTTCGAGTACAGCAAGACGTTCGGACCGAATTCGTAGCTCACGCCGTAGTGCACACCATTGATGGTGTTGAACGAAGGAGCCTGGAGGAAAGGGTGGAAGTTCTTCGTCGCGGGAACGAGCGCCATGTTTACGGGACGAACATCGCCACCGTAAATAAGACGGAGGTCCGCGTCACCCGAGGCCGACACCAGGTCGTACTGACCGCCGCCACCGTGGTTCATCAGGGACACCATTTCGCTCGATGATCCGGCGTACTTGACGTTGACCTGACAACCAGTCTGGGCGGTGAAAGGCTTGACCCACTGTGGCTGGGCGTACCCCTCCCAGGCAATCAGGTTGAGCGAACCTTCGCCCTTGCCGATGCTCGTAGGCGTGCGGTCACTCTGTGTTGGCGGAGTACCGAGCGAGGCACTCGCGCTCAGCGTCACCGCCGGCAGTGCGGTCGCCGCCAAGAGTGCGATGGCCGAGGCGACCACCAGCCTTCTGGTTCGTACGTGGTAGTTCATTGCTCCCCTTTTCATTTTTTAATACGACTTGTTAGACCGACGTGGCGTCACTATCGCGCCACCGAAGGGTGACCTGGTCGCCAATGGTCAGCGGCGCCTGCCCCCCGTCGTCTGACCGATTCTGTCGCACGACCGTCATCGTGTCGCCCGCGTCCGTCACGACGCGATAACGCGTCACCATACCAACGTAGGCAACGTCACGAATAATGCCACTGACGCCCGAGCCAGACTGCGTATCGGCACCGGTCGTCATCTCAATTTTCTCCGGACGCACGACGCAGCGACCGCGCGAGGTGGTGATGATGTTGGAGGTACCAACGAAGCCGGCCACAAATTCCGTGGCGGGGTGTTCGTAGACCTCCGAAGGCACGCCGAGCTGTTCAATCTGGCCATCGCGAAAGACAGCCAGGCGGTCACTCATAGTGAGTGCTTCTTCTTGGTCGTGGGTTACGTAGATAAAGGTGATGCCGAGCTCGCGTTGCAGGCGCTTGAGTTCCACCTGCATTTCCTGGCGGAGCTTGAGGTCCAGCGCACCCAACGGTTCATCGAGCAGGAGTACCGTTGGCTCATTGACGAGGGCCCGAGCCAGTGCGACTCGTTGGCGCTGCCCCCCCGAGAGCTGACCGGGCTTGCGATCAGCGAACGACGCCATCTGGACCATGTCCAGTGCGCGCGCTACCTTGTCACGAATCTCGCTCTTGGCCACTCGACGTACCCGTAAGCCGTAGCCGACGTTCTGCGCCACGGTGTAGTGGGGAAATAACGCGTAGTCCTGAAAGACAGTGTTGACATCGCGCTGGTAGGGCGGCTGCTCAGTGACGTCCACGCCGTCCAGCGAAATCGAGCCACCGTCCAGTCGTTCAAAGCCAGCAATCAAGCGCAGCAGGGTGGTTTTCCCCGACCCCGATGGCCCCAGCATCGTAAAAAACTCACCCTGTTGAATGGTCAGATCAACACCGCGAACCACGGTGGTGTCGCCAAACCGCTTCGTGACGCCTCGAAGGACGATGCCACCCTGCGCGGTGGCGGTCGCTTCAATTGACGTCGTTGTCACGGTACTCACGAATCAAAAGAGTACACCGCTTATCTCGTCAACTTCACGTACGACCAGAGTGACGGACTCAGGGGTCGCGACCATACCGACGGTCGAAGGAATCAGGGCAGGGGTAAGTGTGGCGAGGGGTTGCCCCGGCACCTGGGCCGTTCCGGGGGCGAGAAGTACCAATCGTGGGTCCTCGACAAGACCTCGGCCACAGAGTTTCAGCGCCGCCTCCACACTCGTCCACGTCACCGGAGTGAAGTGGGGTAGGACTGATGACGTGGCGACAATATCGAGACCAACCTCCACGTCACGACTCCAGGCGACCGCACTGACGTCATCAGCGCGCGAAAGGGACCACCGAAGCCATGGTGCGTCGGTCACGGTGGGCTTTCCGTGGGTCGCGTCCCCGCAGTACCGGCAGGTTCGGTCAATCCAGCGTTCGGCGAGGGGCTGCTCCAGTACCGACGCCAACGTGACCTTCGCCAGTGCCCGACCGGTCAAAAAGCGCGTGCGTGCCGATGAGGAGGCCATACGGGCAGCTCGTTCGTGTTCGACCGCAGTTGTCGCCTTTAGTACCCAGTTCGCGGGGGTCGCGCGATGGCGCACCCATCGCACCTCGACGAGTGGCCGGTTGTCTTCACTCACCTCGTGCACGTTAGCGGTGTCGTTGGGGAAGGGTTAAATGACGTCGCCCCACGGTCGAAACCGTGGGGCGACGTCGTACGGGAGTGCGTACTCCCGAGTCTTAGACCAGAACGAGACCGCTCTTGATCTCAACGGCGGGCGCTGTGTCACACGTCGTGACCACCTTGACGTGAGCCACCGCGGGGGCCGGCATCACGGCGTTGGGGTTCAAGATGTGCTGCACTTCGGCCAAGTCCTGCGGGTGGGTCACACCAATGCAGCGTGAGGTGGTTTCAATCAGCTTGACGTCGAGCGTCGCACCGAGGTTCGCGTTCACGAACTCGGGGAGGTTGAGCTCTGCGCCAACCTCGAAGTCGTGGGCGTCGTACGCAGCCTTCATGTCCTTCAAGACCCCGTACGTGAAGCCCCAAAGGTTCATCGACACCAGGGTGTCGGCGCTCAGGGTCTCGGGGGCAACACCGTCGTCCACCAAGAAGGCACCGGCGACCTTACGAACACCGCGGCGTTCGCTGATGTCCGTCAAGCGGCCATCTTCGACCTGGCAGGTGCCACGGTTCACGGGACGCTCACCAACCACCGCGTTGCCAATCTGGTACCCAACGGCGACCGAGGTGCGCTGGTCGCGCAGGAACTCGAACAACGAGGTCATGGCGTGCACGCCGTAGAGGTCGTCAGCGTTCGCTACCGCGAAGCAGCGACCGGCGAGCAGGGCCTGCTTGGCGGCCAGCACGGCGCCCAGGGTGCCGTTGGTCTTCGACTGCACAACGAGCGTGACCGAAAGCTTCGACCACCAGCGCCGGCGGATGTGCTCGGCGATGATGGGGCCGGAGTCTTCGTTGACCACGATCACGAACTCGCGGAAACCCGCGGTGAGTGCTTCTTGCGCGATGAGGTCGATCAAGACCTCGCCGTTGAGACCCACGGGTGCGAGGGGCTTGATAGCCCCGTAGCGGCGGGCCCGGCCGGCGGCCATGATGACCAGGGCGGGACGGGTGTTGGCGGGGTGAAAGTTGATCGAGCGCTCAACGCGGCTCTTCTTAGTGGTGGTCATGACTGGAACTCCATTTGGCTAGTGGTGGAAAGTAAATCGGAAAGGAAATTCGGGTTGGCGACGACGACAACGTCGGGCCGACGGAGGTGCTTGATGACATCATCAAGCACCTCCGGGTACAGCGCGGCACGAATCACGAGGACCGTGCCATGATCGAGTTCGCGACGGATGCCTTCGACAACGTCCAACAGGCCCGACTGGCGGAGCATGTTGAGGTTGCGACCGCAGACAATCACGATCTCACTACCGGCGACTGATTCGCTGGGCGTCTGCACGAGGCGCAGCGCCTGGCTCTCAATCAAGTCGAGGTGGAACTGAGTAAAACCGACACCCTTGTTGGCGACGAGCGCAATGGAGTGGTGGTTCACTGCGAGACACGAGGCCAGCTCGAGTCCCTGCTCGTCAGTACCAATAACGGTGACCTTCATGACTAGTTCCCCGCGTTGGGGTTCGTCGTGGTGGTCTGGAAGCCACAGTTCGGACGAGCCGCCGCCATGTTGCCGTCGGGGCATTCGGTGGTGGCCGAGAACTGGGCGCCGATCAAGACCGCACCGTTGAAGCTGGCACCGTACAAGTTGGCACCGGCGAAGTTCGCTCCGGTCAGGTTGGTGCTCGAGAAGTCCGCGAAGGACAGGTTCGCACCCGCCAAGTTGGCTCCCGAGAAGTTCGCGTTGTTGAACTGACCGTGGGCGACCGCCGCATTCATCAAGTCGGCGTTCGAGAAGTCAGTCGACGTCGCGTTCACTTGGTTGAAGATGGCGTTGGCCAGTACGGCATTCTGGAACGTCGAGCCCGTCAAGTTGGCACTGGTCATGTTCAGACCATTCGCATTGACGTTCGTGAACGAGGCGTTCTGGGCCATGGCCTGGCCGAAGAGGCCGTTGGTCAAGGTCGCACCGTCAAGCGTGGCGTAGTTCATGTTCGACAGCAGGGCCTGCGCACCCGACAGGTTGGCGTTGTCCAGCTTGGTGCTGTCCATGTTGGCCTGGTCGAGGTTGCCCTGCGTGAACTGGACGTGCGCCAGGTTGAGACCCGACAGGTTGGCCTGGAACAAGTTGACACTGGAGCAGACCGAGTAGGTCACGAGTGCACAGCCGTTCGTCACGCTCTGGCTCGGCACGGTCAAGTAGACGTAGCCGCCGCCGAAGGCGTAGGGGGCCCCGCGCTTGAAGTGCGGTCCAGCCAACGCCAAGAGACGGGCGCTGATGGGCTCGTTGAGATTCCACGGTGCGTACTCAAACTTGACCAGACCCTGGTTGGCGTCGTACGACGGGGCCGACACTTCGACGATGTAGGACGAGCCACCGCTGACGCGCACGATCACGGGGACCTTGGCGACGAGGGGCGACGCGTTCCACTCCTGGACCAGCGAGGCCAGCGGCATGGACTGTGCCGACGACACATTGGTACCGGCCACGGAGGCGTAGCCACTGGTGCCGAACAGATTGATCTGTCCGCCACCGACGGTGCCACCCGAGATGGCCATGCTGTACAGCACGCCCGGGGTGTTGGACACGTAGGTCGGACGAGCAACCGGCACGTGGTGCACTGGCTTCGACGCCGACTTCCGTGGTGCTTGGTACACCGTCTTGGTCACGACGTGGACCACGGTACGAGGTGCCGTGTAAGTCGTTGGTGCCGTGTACGTGGTCGGCGAGGTGTAGCTCGTCGGCACGTTGTACGTCACCGGGGCGGTGTAGGTCGTTGGTGCGGTGTACGTCGCGGAACCCGTGTAGGTCACCGATGACGCAGTGTGCTTCACAGCCTTCTTCACTGCCGGCTTGGCGTGCGTGGCCTTGACGGCGGCGTGCGGATTCGCAGTGGCCGAGAGACTGCCGTTGATGAGCGCGACGGTGGCACCGGCGAGCACCAGCAGTGCGGTGGACTTGACTAACTTCATGGCTTACCTCGGTCGGGACGGAATACGTGGATGATCATGTCTAAAACGGCAATGCAGGTGAGCGCAGCCAACACGCTCCACGCAACGCCCAGGTCGGAGTACAACGACTTGGGAGCGTGTTCCCGAGCCCACACCATGAAGTGGTGAAAAGGGTTCGAGAGAACGATGGCGGCGACAAGGGAACTCGACAGCATTAGGCAGAGACCTTTCTGGTTTGGGCGACCATCGCTCGGGGTGCGCGCACCGCGGTCGATACGGTCTTCTTGTTTTCGGCTTTGTACTGGGCTTCCCAGCGGTCCACGTCAGATCCCGAGAGCTCCGACATCCACGACACGAACCATGCCGCAATACGGAACCACAGGTAAATCTCAACGAGGATCAACGTCGCACCAGCGAAAAGGTCCGCTCCGGTGCGCTTTGGCATCGACGCAGCGATGTCCAAGTTCAGCAACGCGGCCAGGACTGGTGGGATAGCCCACAGCCAGAGCCAGACGAAGGCGTGCAGCGTGAGGGCGGTCAAGAACAACAGGGCGAACATGACACGGATGGTCATGTCGAGGCCCATCTTGAACTGCAACCACCATGGGTACTTGGTCGTGTCGTTCATGCCGTCACGACGCAGCAACTTGATGATGCCGCTGTCCCACTTGCGACGCTGCGCGAAGAGTGACTTGAAGGTCAACATGGGACCAGCCCAGGCGCGGGCCGTCGCCGACATCAGCGTCGAGTACCCCAATGCCTGCAACTGCCAGGTCAGTTCCATGTCTTCCACCTGCGACTCAACCGTCCACGGGCACGGACGACGCAGGGTCGTCGTGACGTCGGCCAGGGCCGACACGCGGAACAGCGTGGCCTGACCACCGAGCACGTACGTGTTGCGGTGACGGTGGAGAATGTCGCGGTTCCAGCTCGCAAACTCGATGCGCTGCATGCGCACGAGGAAGTTGGAAACGAGACCACTCTTGGCTTCAGACTGGTTGAACGAGTAGCGGCACATCACGCCAGCGATCTTGCGGTTGCTCAAGACTTCTTCCTCGAGCTGCTGGATCGACTCACGCGTAATACGAGTGTCGGCGTCAACCGCCATCCAGTAGTCCGCGGCGTCACCGTAGAGGTCCCAGGCCTGGTTCAAGGCGCCGACCTTACGCGTCGAGTTACCGACGGTCTCGTGCACGGCAATCAGGTCAGGGTACGCGTCCCGGTAGGCCAGGGCGATATCGACCGTGTTGTCGGTGCAGTTGTCGGCGATAACCACGATGCGGTCAGGCATACGGGTCTGGTCGAGCACGTGGTCGAGCGTGTCGGCGATGATGTCGCCCTCGTTGTGCGCCGGAATGACAACAATGAGACGGCGGTTCTCACCGTAGGGTGACGAGATTGGCGGGATGCCACCGTCACCGTCGCCAGGAGCGGCGGGTGGGGTGGGGGTGCCACCACCAACGACGGGCGTCGGAGCCTTGGCCGTGGCCTTGGACTCGGGCTGCCAGATCGGGTAGAGGTTGACGCCCTCCTTCGGGATGACGAAGGTGTCACCAGGCTGCATGCCCGGCTCAACCAACATCGATCCGCGGGTGGTCGTCCATCCCATGAAGACGTGGCCCTCCTTGGCGAGACCCTGAGCGCGAGCGCTGGGCAACGTCATGGTGTGCTGAGCCAAGCCCACGGGGGCGGCGTCTTCGATAGTCAGCGAGGGTGCAGCGACGGGCTGCTCTTCGACTGTGATGGCTTCGGTCATGACGGGTTCAGTCGTCATGGTGGTGACTTCGCCATCCGGTCCATACACCGGATAGAGGGTCTGTCCCACTTCATTCAGTACAGACAACTTCATTGGTTTCTCTCCACTCGGATTGTGAAGTCTTCACTGGCACCAAGGCCAGCGTCAGGCTTCGAGGCATTGGGTGACGTCGACCATCCAAGGAAGGTGTGGCCTTCCTTCGGTGTGGTCGAGGCGTCGGTTTGGGGATCCGCGGCGGTCGAAGGTTCGGCCACGTTGGAGGTTTCAACAGACTGCGGGTTGAGCTGGTTGAAGTTCACTTCACCCTTCACCTTGGGCGTTGGGGCCCAGACGGCGTAGACATTGAGACTGCCTTCGGGGATGGTGAACTTGGCACCAGGCAACATGCCCGGGTCCGGCTCAGTTGCGTCGGGCGAGGTCGACCAACCGAGGAAGGTGTGACCCTCCATCGCGAAGCCCTGGCTCTCAGCATTCGGAAGAACGATCGTTGCGTCGTCCTCCTCTTCTTCCTCCTCCTCTTCCTGTTCGGTGACACCCTCGGGGGCACCGACCAGTGGCGGCACCGTGGTGCCGGCTGATTCGGGGAGCAAGAAAATGTGGTCGGCGGGAGCGGCGACTGGCGCCACGCCCCACACGGCGTAGATGTCGAGTCCCGTTGCAGGGATCTCGTACGTGGCGCCTGGCAGCATGCCAGCTCCGGGTTCGGTGGCACCAGGCGTGGTGGCCCAACCGAGCAAGACGTGGCCCTCCTTCACGAGGCCGTGGCTCTCGGCGGTTGGCAAGACCACGGTACTCACCGGGGCGGCGGCATCAACGGCGACCACGTCGGGCGTCGATTCCGTGACCACACGGACGCCTTCCGTCTCACCAGGCGCGGCGCTGGATCCCCAGACCGCGTAGAGCGTGATGCCGCTCTTGTCAATAATTGAAACTCTCATAACTGCCTTCCGTTGTGAAGTTGTTGATTAGAGGAAGTCCCAGCATTGACGAGAACAACAAAAACCTCAAGGCAGTTTTTTTTTCTTTCTACAAACCTTTCAGTCCGTGAGTAATTTTTTTTTCAGTTAGAAAACTAATTTTCCTTTGCTTTTTTTTCGCATCTCTCCTAGGGTTTGCGGAGTCCCCTCAGAGATCGCCACTGATCTCGTCACCACTTCAAGGAACTTTCACCACCATGTATCTCGCTGAACGCATCGAAGCTGGCAAGCTCCAGTTGTTGGAAATTACTGAGCAAGCGTTGTTGAACCACGAAGACTCGGCAGTTCGTATTGAGAAGGTCTCGACGGCGGCCGGCATGAGCCCTGGGGTGATCTACAGCCACTTCAAGTCGCGTGAGGGACTCCTCGACGCGGCCTACCTGCACATCTACCAGAAGCAGAACAACGCGTACCACGCTCTGCTCCGTGACAAGATCCCGTCGGTCCGCGAGGGTCAGACCATTCTGGAGAAGCTCTACGAGTTCGAACTCGACCACAACGTGGCCACGGCCCTCAATCAGGGTCGCGCGCTTCGCCTGCGCATTCACGCACGCGCCGTCGCCCGCAAGTCATTCCGTACCCAGTTTCAGAAGATTCAAGATGCCCACCTCACTGAAGTCGCGAGCATTCTGGACCTCTTGAACGACTCGCCCGTCGCCCAGAGCGCCAACCGTGATACCCGCCACCTGGCGCTCTTCCTCGAGGTGCTGGCCACCGGTCGTGCCACCAGTGAGATCTCGGTCAACCCCATTCCGCTCAAGGCGTGGTTCGCTTTTGTTGATCAGTCCATCCGCACCATGCCGATGCCTGAAGACGTTCGCGTTACCCGTCTCGTCGAAGCCTCCTGAGGCCCGCGGCTCGGCCGCGCCTACACTCAACATCGTGACGATTCGTTTCCTACGACGGCTAGCGACGGTGAGCACCGCGGTGGCAACGCTGCCAGCCGGCGTCGCCGGGGCAACGCCGGTAAGTCACGCCAGCACCACAATCCACGTCTCGGGCACCGTGGTCTCCCTCTCAGGCGCAACGCTGACCTTCGTCGCGGGCGGCGACCCGACGCTCCCGCCACAGACGGCCGAGTTGACCCCAACCACCACCATTTCCGCTCACGGCGTGCCTACCTCACGAACGACCTTGATCCCGGGAGCACGCGTCGCCCTCACGGAAGATACGACCACGCAGGCGGTGACAGGTATTCGGGTGACGCCGCCAAAATTGTCGCACGTATCGGGCGTTCTGGTGGCGAACACGCCATCGACGCTACGCCTCCAAACGATTCCTGGTAATCCTGACGCAATGGTGCTCGTTCACGTGACACCACACACGCTCTACAGCGAGCACTTCCTCACCACCACCGTCGCGCAACTACACACCGGCGAGAAACTCCACGTCGACGTCAACTCGTTCACTGGCACGGCGTCACTCGTCCGCATTACCCCACCGAAGTCCCTGCACCACCGCGGAACCGTCGTGGCGGTAACGGCAACGTCGGTAACGCTGCGACTTACCACCTCGCCCGTGGGCTCGCTCCTCACGTTGCACTTAGCCCCCTCCACCGCATTTAGCGAGCACGCCCTGACCACGACGCAGTCATCCCTCGTGGTGGGCAGTGCGGTCAACGTGACCGAGTCACTCGGCACCGCGAGTCTGGTGCGCATTACCCCGCCCAAGGCCTAGCCAGTCCCCCACCCGTCCCGTTTGTCTGTCTAGGGTAAACGTATGCGCCGCCACCCTCGCCCCTACTTCGTCACGGCCGCCATCCTCGGCTGGCTCGGCACCGGTCTGCGAGTCGTGCACGACCTCTACGTGGCTCCCGGCACCCACACCGCCGTTCACGGCCTCTACGGGCCCTATCGAGCCGGTCTCGAGGGTGGACTCCAGCAGGTCGGTGACGACCTCAGTTACTTCACCCACTGGTCGAACATCGCTATTGCGATGACCTGGACCTTGCTGGCCCTCCGCCCGAAGCGCGACACGCCACTCTTCCGAGCGGGCCGCAACACGGCGCTCCTGATGATCACCATGACTGGCATCCTCTACGCCGCCCTGATCGCCCCGACCGCCCACGTCGTGGGGTGGTTCGATAACACGACCAACGTCATCATTCACTACCTCAACCCGCCACTCGCACTGATTGTGTGGGCCCTGTGCGGACCACGTGGATGGTTCACCTGGCGGTCGGCGTGGAAGATGTACGTGGTGCCACTGGTGTTCCTAGCGTTTACCCTGATCCGTGGGGCTCTTACCCACCGCTACCCCTACGCCTTCTTCAACGTTGTGCACCTCGGCTACGCCCCCGTGTTGACCTCAATGGCGACCATCATCGTGGAGGCACTCGTCATTATCGGACTCTTCATCTGGGTCGACCAGCGACTCAGTCGTCGTCAGTCAGTCGTCTCGGCCTAGCGCCACTGCGACCACACTTCCCGGGTCCGCTCACCAATCGAACCTTCACCGCGCTTGGCAATCTGCGACAGCGCCACGAAGAGCAACACAATGGCCAGTGCGACGGCGGTGAGATACCCACCAACTTGACCGCCCGAACGGGCCAGTGTCAGGAGCACACTGCTAATCACTGCGGCCGACCCCACCAACGTGCTCACCCGCGTGCGAGTTCGAACACCAACGAGCAGCACGATGACGGACTCCACCATGAGCCACAGCAAGTAGGCACTCTTGTGGGACGTGGTGGGGCCAAAGGCCTGCGAGAGCGTCGTCCCGAAGAGAATGGCCAATGCCAGCACCGTCAGAAGGCGGGCGGCGTCAAGCACGCGGGCCCGCTCGTCGCCCAGCTCGCGATCAATCAGCGTTACCGAGAGGGCGAGCAACGTCGACGCCGGCACGAGGTTGAAGTACTGGAGGTTGTGCTGGTGCAGCAACACCGCCAGCACGGGAGCACTCCCACTCAGACTCATGGGCAGCACCACGGCATCGAGCAGGGTCCACTCGGCGCGTGGAAGCCGCAGTCGCGGCGCCGTCGTCGCAGCCACGAAGAAGACGGTGATCAGCGCACCGGTCGTGCCGTTGTGGTGGAGCACCACGCCCGACCACAGCAGGCCGCCGTACAGAAGGAGTACCTGCGTTGCCGAGACCGCGTTGCGCCACGAACCAAAGGAGTACCGACCCGTTCCATCCAACCACGCAGGAAGCCACTCCCCCGTTTCGACGGTGAAGGAACGGAGCGCCCCGACGCCGTAAAAGGCGATGGCCGCAACCACGGTAGCGAGTGGCCCCCACGCACTCCCCGTGGTGTGAACCAGCACGGTGGCGACCGCGGCCGTAAGGAGTCCCGCCGCGACCAACACCAGTCCGAGCCAGCGCTCGACGTAGGCCACGTAGAGCGACGCGAGGGCCATCACGACCAACACCGTGGTCGGCGACAGCCAAAGAGCGCTGTCGTAGGCATTGAGCAGCGTGACGAGTCCCCCCGAGATAAGGGCCCCAGAGAAGAAAACGGCCCAGCGCGCGTTGAGGCGGTGCGCCGCGTACCAGACCAGGCTGGCGTAGACGAGTGCGACACCGGCCACGGCCCAGGCGGTCGAGACCTGGGGCATGTTCTGGTACTGCAGGTACTCCGATCGCAGCAGCGGAGCGAGAACAAAGAGCACGAGACCCCAGACGACGAACCGAAGTCGCGGTTCAACGACACGCCTCGACACGTAAAACACGACCACGGCGAAGATGAACGCGGCGAGCGAGGAACCGGGGAGCCAGACAATGGCGCCGTGAGCCTGCAGCAACGTCGCTTCCGCCCACGACAGCATCGCAGCGCTTCCGAGCACCAACCAGATGAAGCGGATCCGCACTGAGGTGTACCAGATGGCCCCAGCGTAGGCCGTCATGAGGCCGGCCACGAGGAAGGCTCGGGGCAGGGAGTTGGCGAGATGGACATAGGCGACGGATGACCTGAGCACGATGGCGGTACTCACCAGCGCGGCGGCGTAGGCCGGGTGGAGTCCGACTACCTCAAAGCGCGATGGCGTCCACCAGGCTCGTACCAGGCACAGCACGGACACGACACCCGCCGCGATCATGGCGACTGGGATCGTCAACATCATTCCCGCGTGGTGGGTCTGGTGCAGTCCGCCCCACATCGTGAAGAAGATGGCGTCGGCGGCGACGAGTTCCGCTACGACTGCACTCACCCGCGCCAGGAGCGCATTGGCGGATAGCCCGAGACGAGCAACCATCAGCGCGACCAGCGCGGCGGTGGCCAGCGCGGCGGGCCCCGTCCACGACGGGTGGCGCACGGCAGTGCCGCTCACGATGGCAATAGCCAGGGGAGCTGCCAGGAGAAGTGGGAATATCCTCTTCGGGCCATAGGTGGGCCGCAGGACCAACACAGCGCCCAAAGTAGTGACCGCCGCCGCACCTGCACCCACCACCACGCCAGTCGAGGGTCCGAACAGCCACGTGCTCGCGACGAGTGCAGTCAGGGGTGCAGCGATGAGTGACGCCACGGCGGTCCAGTCGCTCAGCGTGCGTACCGCAACGTAGAGGTAGGCGCCGGTCAGCAGCGCCACGGCAAAAAGAACCGGCAGTGGACTCGAGAGCATGTGGCTACCCGGTTGAAAATGGAGAGCGGCGGCGAGACTCACCAGCACCGCGCCCGTGTGGAAGAGCAGGCCAATCCCACCGATCGACGAAAAGAATGACGGCGAGCCATTAATGTCGGACGTGCGGTCGGACTCCCACCAATTGACGTGACTCACTGCGAGAAAGACAACTGAGAGAACCGCGTAGGAAACCGTGCGCCACTGGTGAAGTGGGAGGAGTGCGGTGAGAGCCAACCAGCTGGTGGTGACGGACGCGTAGCTCAGTACCAGAAAGCCCCGCGAGCGAAGCGAACGCGCTAGACCGCCGTAGACCACGGTGCAGGCAAGTGCGCCAATGCCGATGGTCATAGTGCGATTCGTGGTGGCTGACTGCCACCGCATCGCAGCAATGATGTTTTCGATGACGAGTGGCAGGACGAGTGCCGTCGCGCCGCGAAAGATTGCCCCCGCGGGGGCCAGCTTTGTTGACCGTTGACACCACGCGGTGAGTGCCCCGAGGAACGCCATCAGGCCAATGGCGGGCGCCACAATCATCCAAGAATGCTTACCGTGCTCGAATAGCAGCGTGGCCGCCACGAGCAGTATCACGCCCGCGCTGGCCAGTACTTGAGCACCATCGATGTGCAGCGACGGCTTTGACGGTGTCGCAACCGAGCGAGCCTCATCGGTGCGGGTTGACCACGGAGCTGCCACGGCCCCCGCTGACAACACCCCCGTAGCGTCTGCACCCAGGACCTCGGTGGCCCACGAAGCGCGTGCTTCGAGACGTGCCACAAGCGGTGTCGCGAGATCGCGCTCAAGTGGCAAAAGGGCCTTCAGCTCCACCAACAAACGTTGCAGACGACTAAATGACTGGACAGCACGTGACAACGTCACAGGATTCAACGGCCGTCCGAGTGCCTTGGCGCAGGCTACTTCGGTGAGAAATTCGTCGGCGCCTAGCGCCTCAGCCTCGGTGCTCACTCGATCACGCACCGCCAACTCGTCAGAAGTGAACTCGTGGGGCGCTTCAACGGCCTGGTCAAAGTCAGGATTACGGCGACCACAGTTCCCGCAGAAGGGGAACCCCTGCAAGGGTGCACCACAGGTCGCACAAAAGAGCGACGTCATGCGCGTGCGTCACGCCCTCGCCGACGAACGCGCGATCCTCGTGCTGACATTTCGTCCTCTCACTCCTCGGATTGCTGGCGTTGACAGAGTTGATGCGTCAGCTGCCCTCCGCCGTCACCGTAGCACGATGGAGTGAAAATGGGACTCAAACAGTTCTGGTGTCGACTTTGCCGTGGGGGTGGCTTAAATTGGAGTTGTGGCGATTGTGCCCAGTCAGTAAGGACCACGCACCATGACGAACCCCGATGCGTTCGACCAGCCGCTCTTCAACTTCTTCGACCACGGCGCGCTCGTCTCACCCTCGTTACCGATTGACGAAGTGGTCACTCTCCTTCATACCGAGTTCGATCTCGAGGTCACGATCTCGCCCCTGGGAAGTCAGCAGGATCAGAATTTTCTGGTGACGCGTCCCGGTGACGACGCGCCCTACGGTGTTCTCAAAGTCAGCAACCCCGTCTTCTCCGACTCAGAGATTGAACTCCAGAACACGGTGAGTGACCACCTCGCCACGACACTCCCGGATCTCCGCGTCACCACGATTCTCCATCACCGCAATCGCCCAGTCTCCGCCTGGCTGAACACCAGCGAGGGTCGTCGGCACGTCCGCCTCTTCTCCTACCTGCCCGGCGGTACCTTCACCCAGACGTCAACACTCACCGGCTTCACGATGGCCCGCATGGGTGACATCGCCGGACGGGTGAGTCAGGCACTCTCCTCACTCGTTCACCCGGCGGCCTCACGGACAACACAGTGGGACCTTCGGCACGCTCGGCGTGCGCTCGAGACCATTCCGTGGATCGGAACTGACGCCGAGCGAGCCCTCATCGACGAGGCGTCGGAGGCGGCGTGGGCAACTATCAGCGCAGTTGAGGCCGCCCTTCCCCAGCAACTCGGTCATTTTGACCTCACGGACGACAACCTGGTTGCATCTCTCGATTCGCTACCGCTACCCGACGGCATCATTGACTTTGGTGACGTGGCAAACTCCTGGGCCATTGCGGAGTTAGCGATTACCCTCTCGAGCCTGCTGCACCACGAAAACGTCTCGCCAAAGGACCTTCTCAACGTTGTGCGGGCCTTTCACGTCCACCGTCCGTTGAGCGAAGAGGAAGTCATCGCCCTCTGGCCTTTGGTAGTGCTCCGTGGCGCAGTTCTTGTAGTCAGCGGTCGGCAGCAGGCCGACCTCGATCCTGACAACCACTACGCGGCCACAGCGCAGGGACGAGAGTGGCGTATCTTCGAGCGTGCCTGCGCGCTGCCACCACTCGTCATGACGACACTCCTTCGCGAGGCACTCGACCTGGTGACGGTACCCCTCGAGGTTCCCACGACGACTTCGCTCCTCTTTTCGACCGACTCAGACTCGGTAGTCATTCTGGACACGAGCGTCACCTCACCCCTTAATGACAACGGCGCCTGGATGGACGCAGCCATTGTCGAACGGGCCGCGCTCGAAGCCCTCGATTCCGGGCCCGCCCTCGCCGTTGTCCCTTATGACGCAGTCGTACTCGCCGGATCACCCCCACTGAGCATGGTGGAGCCGGCCACCATCACGACAGGACTCACGTTGTGGTCGTCGACTGAGCGGGCCCTGTCAGCCCCGATGGCGGGAACGGTGAGTTCCACGTCTCGTGGCGTAACGCTAACCGCAGCCGAGAGCACCATAGACCTGCTGGGAGCTCTCGCAACGCTAAGCGGACCGGTTGAAGCTGGCACCGTAGTCGCAACGGTGCCAGCCAAGCGCGAGTTGACTATCCAATGGCACAGTAACGCGGTGGCCAATGTGCCAACGAAGATTCCCGCGAGTTGTCTTTCTGGCTGGCACGCCGTGGCATTTGACCCAGCTCCGCTTCTTGGCCTCACCCCACACCAGCGACCGCACACCAACACCCTTCTGGAGCGGCGCGGTATCGTGCTCGCCGAGGTCCAGGAGCACTACTACGACCAGCCCCCGCAGATTGAGCGAGGCTGGAAGGAGTTCTTGATCGACGTCAATGGTCGGGTCTATCTCGACATGGTGAACAATGTCTCCTCAGTCGGTCACTCGCACCCGAGAATTGCTGAGGCGGCGAATCGCCAACTGCACCTGCTCAATACGAACTCTCGCTTCAACTACGAGGCCATCACGAACTACGCCGAACAGCTCTCAGCCACCCTGCCCGAGGAACTCGACACGGTATTCCTCGTCAACTCCGGTTCCGAGGCAGTCGACCTCGCGATTCGCATTGCTATGGCCGCGACCGGACGGCAAGACATCCTCGCGATGCGGGAGGCCTACCACGGCTGGACCTACGCCAGCGATGCCGTGTCGACCTCCATTGCCGACAATCCGAACGCCCTCTCCTCCCGACCCGATTGGGTGCACACGGTGGACTCCGCTAACAGCTACCGCGGGACCCACCGGGGTCCAGAGTCCTACCGCTACGCCGAGGAGGCGGTCGACGTCATTCGCGACCTCGTGGCGGCGGGAACCCCACTCGCGGGATTCCTCGCCGAACCGTACTTCGGCAATACCGGTGGGGTCGCCCTCCCACCGGGTTATCTGAAGGCCGTCTACGGCGCCATTCGCGAACAGGGCGGTTTGGCTATCGCTGACGAAGTCCAAGTCGGCTTCGGACGCCTGGGGCACTGGTTCTGGGGCTTTCAGGAACAAGGTGTGGTCCCCGACATTGTTGCCGTCGCCAAGTCAATTGGTGGTGGCTACCCACTGGGCGCCGTGATTACCTCGAAGGCCGTCGCCGCGATGTATCGAACGCAGGGGTACTTCTTCTCTTCGACAGGTGGCAGTCCGCTCTCCAGCGTCATCGGATCGACAGTCCTGTCGCTTATCGAAGAAGAGCGCCTCCAAGACAATGCTCGCATTGTGGGGGGTCACCTCAAGCGACAGCTTGAAGACCTCGCAACAAAACAGCCCCTCATCGGCACAACTCACGGGTCCGGTCTCTACCTTGGAACCGAATTCGTGCGAGACCGAACGACCTTGGCACCAGCCACCAGAGAGACAGGGTTGATCTGCGACGAGCTACTTCGTTTGGGTGTCGTGATGCAACCTACCGGAGATTTCCAGAACATTCTGAAAATAAAGCCGCCCCTGAGCATCAGCACAGAGGCCGCAGACTTTTTCGTCCAGGCCTTGCATCGTGTTCTGATTACGTAGCGCCAGCCTAAGTCACGTGGCTAGCAAACCACCGATTGCAAACAAAGGGCTACCAAGCCCAAAGGCAGTCTGCGGAGTCATGCTCCAATAGCAAGAGCGGTTCAACGGTCACCATCGATGACACTCCAAAAAATTGACGGTCGCTCGTCTGGAAATTTCTCCGTCAAACATATAAAGAATTCACCTCGACAACAAAAACCGCCCCCTCGCTGGTCCAGACTTCGGACCAGCGAGGGGGCGGTTTTTTGAGGCTGCCTAGGCTCCGGTGTAGGAGTCCGGCACGACGATGATGTCGGAGAGCGTGAACACTTCGTTCACGCCAGCTCCGGCCAGCACGTCGTTACCAACCTGCAAGGCCACGTGGCTGAACGGGTTGGCCGGGTCCAAACTCTGACCGTTGTTCGCGTCGAGGGCCGTCGGTGCAGTCGTGGCAGCAACGGTAGGTGCAACCGTCACGGTGAAGATCGCCTGACCGTTGGAGTCCGTCAGCATTGAGGGGTTGCCATAGGTGTCAAGGGTGTCATTTGCGGTGGCTCCCGTGAGGGTGTAGTTCATCGCGTTGTTCGCACCATTGAAGGACTCAATCATCTTCACGGGCACGCCCACCAAAGGATTACCATTCGAGCCCGTAACGGTGTAGGTGAAGGTCAAGTTAGCGCCGGCGTGAACGAAGTGGTAGTTCCAGCCACTTGCAGCCAACCAGCCGAATCCAACTGGGCTGAACCAGCCGTTCGTGTTGGGAATGGCGTTGGCATTCAGCAAACCACTGTTGTTGCTAGTAACTGCAACCGTCACGGTGTCGGGCGTCAGTGCTGACGGAGTGTCGACTGAACCAAAGCCAAAGTCGACTGAGGACGAAGTGGCCGCTCCGTAGGTACTGTCGCCGGCCTTTGTCGCAGTGACATGGCAGATGGACGAAGCACCGTTAGTGACGCTCAAAGAGTTACCGGCAAGTGTGCAGCCAGTGCCCGTTGCAGCAAAGGTGACGCTACCGCTACCAGAACCACCGGTAGCCGTCAACGTAATTGACGCACCGTTAGCCGCTGATGTCGAGGTGTTGCTGATCGAGACTGGCAACTGTGCGGTCTTCGCTGAAGCGCCAGGCACAACAATCAAGTCAACCAAGTCAGTAACCTGCGTGGTCCCGGAAGCACCGAGGCCGCCAGCATCCCACGTGTAAGTCTTTCCGTCTGTCCAACCCTGACTGGTGATCGACCCGTTCGTACCAACCAGCTTCGATGGGCGGCCGACGATGAGCGCACCACGTGACCATGGGTATGACCCAAGATTTACGTTGGCGCCAGCAGCGGTCGTGGTGTCATTGGGGTTCAGACCAGTGGCAGTGTCGGTGTTTTTGAAGGTGAAGGTGACTTCACCCTTATTGTTCGTGTAGCCCGTCATGCGGAAACCATCGGTGCTCTTGTCAACACCAAAGGACGTGTCCAGCGACATGCCGAAGCCGTCCCAGTTACCGCCAAGGTTTCCGTTAGCAACCGCACCCTCGAAGGTCACCGGGAGGTTCGCGGCCGGCTTGCCGTCACTGCCCGTTACCGTCCACGTCTCCGAGACCGTCGAGCCCGCAGCAACGTAGTTCAACAGCCAGTTGTCGAGAGAAGAGTAGTACTGGTTCAGAAACCACGTGTCGCCACCACTTGCGTAGTCGCCGGCGTAGTTCAGCGTCTTGGTACCGGTCAACAATCCGGTAATTGACGTGAGGTGGGCGGCATAGGCAATGTTCTGGAACTGCACGCTCAATGCAGGAGACGTGATGGCCGCATACTTGCCTGAGCCCGCCTTGGTCGCCGTGATGGAACACACGATTGGCGTAGTTGACGTCGTCGTCAACTTGTTCGCCGTAACGGAGCAACCTGTCGTCGATGTCGCGTAGGTAACCTTGCCGGATCCTGAACCACCAGTGGATCCAGCGAGCCACACGCCCTTCAAGCTGGCGTCATTGGCGAATGGTGTTGGCGTTGCGTTAGGCGCCTTGCCCACCGACCCACCGTTTTCCACGTAAAAGCCGGCCTGCTGCGCCCCGGCAAACACGATGTTCACCGCGGTTGAAGTGGCAGCGGCATTGGTGCTGTCAGCGGCAATCGAGGCTGTGACTGAGCATGTCGTCGCAGCAACTGTCGCAATGACCTGTGTTGCCGAGGCACCGTTCGAACCAACATAACAATTCTTCGTCTTGGTCGCGTAGGAGATAGTGCCCGTACCGGTCGAGCCACTCGAGCTCAAGTTGACTGGCGTACCAGCGGTACCGGTCAAACTCACCGAACTCGCAATCGCAATCGTTTGCGACTTGAGCGATGACGTTGTGGCACTCGCCGAGGCGGTGATGCCGATTCCTGCAAAAAGCGCCGCGCTCAATGAGAGCGTGGCAAACTTTTTGAAATGACTTTTAATCATTAAATTCCCCCCCTTGGAGATGTAGTACTACCGACAAATTTTCTACCACATTAAAAATTCGTTTACAAACCGAAATGCAAGAAAACTGATTATTTCCACTTTGCTGTGAAATGGGTTGAGATTCGAACATTGTCACGCGTGAGAGTTCCACGGTGCCACCTTGTGACGCCTGCTACTCATGCACTTCTCGTGGCCTACCGTCGTTGACGCCACCGTCAATTCTGACCGTTAATTGGGCGAAAGTTTTTCTATGAATAGGTGAGTCGGTGGTAGACATTTTGTAGGTAACCCAGTTAGGTCGTCATGAAAAACCTCCCCCGCCTGATTGTTGGTCTCGCGTGCCTGGCAACGGCAGTTACGTTCTCATCCAGTGCCGGAGCCACGAGCGCGTCGTACGCGCACCCCGATGCCGCCGTGCTGACGAATATTTCGGGCATCGACGGAACATCGATCAACGACACCGCCACTGCATCGGGCTGGATCAACACCTACTATTCGCCAACGGATCGACTGTTCGAGAACTACCTCGACGCTGGGAGCAGCGTCACCCTCACCTGGTTGGTCACCGGCTCGAACGGCAGCCCCCTCGCGAATACGCCAGTTACCCTCGAAGACAACCTGGCCTACTCCAATTCATCCGGCACCACGTGGAACGTGGCCGGACTCAACAACAATCCAAACACCGCGACGGCACCGAATAGCTTCCTGGGCGGCACTCTTAGCGGTACCACCGATGCGAGCGGTGTCGTGACCTTTACCGTTACCAACACCAACGCCGCCTCCGGCGTGCGGCCCACCGACCTCACCACCGCTTCGGCGGCGGCCGCGAACGAAGGGCCCTACCCGTGGTCACGCTTCCTCTTGGTGGTGGGAAGTGATGTCATTACCGACACCAATCTGGCCAACGTCAATCAGGCCACCGACTTAGTTGACCTCATCGTTATTCCGGCCGCGACCAACGCCGGTGTTACACCCATTTTCACTAGTCCAACACCGACACAAAATGGCTTCACTACTCAAATCACGAATTACAGCTCGTCGAGCAACTGGAGCGCGTCGGTATCGCCCACAGGGTCGGCGACCATTTCCTCGTCGGGACTCGTCACCGTCACGGGTGTCACCCCCGGCGCGACGGCTACGGTCACGGTGACGACGTCCCGTTCCGGCTACCAAAACGAGAGCGCCTCGACCACTGCCGTTGCAACCTCGACAGGAGCCCCGGGAGCACCATCACTCACCGTCGTGGCCAACGCCGGAAGCATTACCGCCAGTTGGACTGCACCATCCAGCGGAACTGGAGTCATCGCTGGGTATACCCTCACCGCCACGGACGCCGTGGGAACCATCGTTGCCACAAAGACTTTGAAGTCCACGGGGCTTAGCTTCAAGATCTCGGGCCTCACGAATGGCAACAGCTACACCGTGTCGGTGACCGCGACGAACAGCAGCCACGTCACGTCGGTGGCCGCAGTCGCCTCCAACATTGTGCCAAAAGCCGTGGCCAAGATTTCCGCCAAAAAACTCTCGGTGACGTACGGATCAACCATGACCTTTACCGCGTCGGTCAGTAATGCGCAGTCCGGTACCGTGACGTTCAGCCAAGGGTCGAGCACACTCTGCAGTGGCACCCTCACCTCGGGTGCGGTGAGTTGCACATCGTCTAGCCCAACACCCGACGTCACTACCTACCCCATCACCGTCACCTACTCCGGCGACGACGCAACGCGATCGGCCACGGCAACAACCTCACTGGTGGTGAAGCAGGCGACACCGGTGCTGGCACTCAGTACGTCGGCGACGACATTCACGCCATCGCAACTCGCCGCGCTCACCGTCACGGCGGGGATCTCGCCAACAACGAGTAACACGCCGCAGGGTGGTCTTTCACTGAGCTTCGACGGTCAAGTCCTGGCCTCCGACTCAACCGGCACCTTCAACGTCGCCACCCACGGCATCTCTGCGGTTGGCGTTGGTCACCACGTGGTGCTCCTGAGCTATGGCGGCACAACTGACTTCAAGGCGGTCACCAAGAAAATCACGCTCGTGGTAACCAAGGATGCGCCGGGGACTACGACGACCACGACGACGGTTCCGCCAACGACGACGACGACCGTACCGGCCACGACAACGACAACCGTCGCGGGCACATCATTGACGCCGACCGTCTCTTCGTCGAGCAGTGCTATCGGCGGTTTTCACTTCACGGTGACGAACTTCACCACCGCCAACACTTATGTCGCTTCATCAACGACCGGCACCGTCACCGTCTCGTCAGGCGGTCTTGTCACGGTCACTGGCCTGGCTCCCGGAGCGTCCTCAACAGTGACACTCACTGTGAGTCGTACGGGATACAGCAGTGCCATTAGCCACGTGTCGGGCACAGCGTCTGGTGACTCCCCGACTGTCTCAAACCCGGACACCGCCGTCTTGACCTCAGTGTCCGGCACCTATGGTGCGCAGATCAATGACACCACCAACGGTCAGTCCTACTTCATCAACGCGTACTACAACAACACCGACCACTGGTACATGAACTACCTTGTTGCGGGCAAAGCGGCCACAATGACGTGGCACGTCACCGGGTCCGGTGGCCAGATCTTGGCCTACCAGCCCGTCACGCTGCTCGACAATCTGGCTAACTCGAGTGCCACCGGCACAACCTGGAGCCAGAGTGGTCTCAACACCAATCCTCAGGGTGCCCTCACTGGCACGACGGACGCCAGTGGCAACGTGACATTCACGGTGAACAACACCAACACGCTGACGGGGGCGAACCCGAGCGACCTCACCACGACGGCTGGTGCTGAGTCCAACGAGGGAACCCAACCGTGGTCGTGCTTCCTTCTCCAAATCGGTACTGACGTGTACACGGGTAATCCCACTGCCGACGTGAACCAGGCGACCGATCGCGTCGACCTCATCCTTATTCCAGGAACGGGCGCTGCTTCACCGCAAGCAACGCTGTCGATTGCCAACACGCAAACCACCAACACGGTGTCAACCAGCGTGAATCTCACGACCAGTGGCGGCTCAGGCACCGGTGCCGTGACCTTCAGCGTCACGGGCACCGGTTGCTCGCAGTCAACTCCGGGTGTCCTGTTGGTGACCGCACCGCACTCTTGCGTCGTGACGGCCACCAAGGCGGCGAGCGCGGGCTACCTTTCAGCCACCTCAGCGAGCGTTACTTTCACTTTTGTAGCGAACACCACACCAACGTTTGCGGCGCCAGACGTCGCCACACTCACGTCCATCGCCGGTATTAATGGGTCAATCATTGATGACACGGCGAACGCGCAAAGCTGGTTCCTCAACGCCTACTTTGAGGGTTCTGACACCTACGGCTACGCCTACGTCACCGCGGGGAGCACCGTCACGATGACGTGGCACGTCACGGGCCCCACGGGCCTCGCCCTCGGCAATCAGGCCGTCACGCTGATTGACAATCTCGGGTATTCGGGATCGAATGGCACCACCTGGAGCTCCAGTGGACTGACCGCCAATCCCGGCTCCCTGAGCGGCACGACCGATTCACAGGGCAATGTGACGTTCACAATGGTCAACACCAATTCGAATACGGGCGTCCGTCCAACGGATCTCACGTCCAACACGACGGCCCACGCCAATGAATCCACCTACCCGTGGACACGGGTACTGCTCCAAGTTGGCTCTGACGTTCCCACCGCAAATCCGAATACAACGGTCAATCAGGCTACGGCTGAAGTTGATCTCATCGTGATTCCTTCGGCGACCACCGTCACCAACTACGACACCACTCCCGCTGGCCCCCTGTTGTGGTCGGAGACCTTCAGTGGCTCGGCCGGTACGGCAGTCTCTTCATCAATTTGGACCCCGGAAATCGGTCAGTACGTCGGCGTTGCCAATGGCCTCCCGAACTGGCCGTACGGCACCGGTGAAATCCAGACCAACACCGCCAACCCCGCAAACGTCAGTCTCGACGGCAACGGCAACTTAGCCATTACGGCCACGTGCACCACTAGTTGTGCTTCCGGAGGAAACTGGACTTCGGCGCGTATCTCAACCGCCGGTAAGGCCAACTTCCTCTACGGTCAGCTCGAGGCACGCATCAAGGTGCCATCCGGCTCCTTCAACTGGCCCGCGTTCTGGATGCTCGGTCAGAACTTCTTTACGGGCACCAGCTGGCCCAACAGTGGCGAAATCGACATCATGGAAGGCCTCGCCAACAATTCGGTGGATCAGGCCACACTGCACGGCAACTACCCCGGTGGCGGTGACTGGAACGGCGGGAGTGGTGTCACGATGAGCGTTTCCCCGATCTCCAACCTGTCGGGTGGGTACCACACCTTCGGCCTGCTCTGGACACCGAACGAGATTCAGTTCACCCTCGACGGCTACGTCTACGGCAGCGATACCTACAACGCCAGTGCCGGCACCATCACGCAGCAGATTGGCACGTCAACGTCGACCTTCACCATTGGTGGTCAGGTCTGGCCGTTCGATCAGCCCTTCTTCCTCATCCTGCAAGACGCCATCCCTGCCGGTACTTCGGCCGCCGATGGCTCCTCGGGCACGATGAGCGTGAGCTGGATCAAGTACTACAGCTACCAGGGCTACGGAGCAGTGACGCCGTAGGGTCGTTACTTACAGGTGGCTTTTTGCCAGGTGGATAAGGACGCGTTGGCCTTCTTCCACACCTTGATGTCGTTGATGGCGGCGTTCAACGACGCCTTGCTCATCTTGACCTTGGCCTGGATGGTGGCAATATCAGCCAACAGCGCGGCACTCGACGCCGTGGCTGTGGCCGCCGGGCCCGCAATGGCTGGTGGTGCCACCGTCACCGAGGCGAACTGGCCGTGGTCGTAGGTCAGGGTGGCCTTCAGGTCGGGGTACGTGTGCTTCGGTGGGTGTTTGGCTCCGTACGCCGCAATATTGGCGAGGACGCCACAGAGTTCCTTCGTCGGGGACGCCTTGGACGAAGATGAGCGCAGCACCAGCGTGGTGCCAATAGCGGCTACTACCAGGACCGGAATAAGTGCACCCAGAAGATACGTGCGGTACGTCGTGCGAGCGGTAGTACTTGATGGCATAGGGACTCCCAATTGTGATCCGTCTGGTGTGTCACCTTACAGTTTCATCGTGCAGCGAGCGAGCCGGCACCTTATTCACGGCCCTCGAACTACCGCTTGGACCACGCCTGTGACAACAGAACGCCGCGCGCACCGTCTAAACATGAAGGTAGTTTCCAACGACGAGGCCCCATGCGACTCACGCACCCATTCTCATCGCTCATCAACGCAGTAGTAACTGTGGGAATTGGCGTCATCATCACTGGCGTGGTGGTTGCCGCCTCCACATCGTCACACCACGCTCGACCTCGCTCGACCGTCCCGACCACCACGACCGCACCCCCGTCAGCTTCATCAATTGCGCTCTACGCCTGCCTCACCACGGCCGAATTGCAGTCGGTCAGCACCACGCCAATTACCTGTGCCAAGGGTCGGCTTGTTTCGTGGGGTACGACGTCCCGTGGCGCTGCGGTCGGTGCCACCGGAGTAAAGGGAGGCGTAGGGCCCACCGGCCCCCGCGGTCTGCCGGGGAACAACGGTGCCGCTGGTCTGCCGGGTCCCACCGGTGAGCGGGGATCCGTCGGGGCCAGTGGACCGCGAGGTGTCGCTGGCGCTACGGGTGCGGTGGGTGCGACAGGACCGCGGGGTGCGACGGGCGCTACTGGTGCGCCGGGGCGTGATGGCTCACCCGTATCGTGCATCCTCGTGACGCTGTGCAGTTGGGGAATGACCTTCAACGACCCGTCCTACTCCTTCAACAACCCTCTCGGGGTCGCCGTCGACGGCACCCACGTCTGGGTGACCAACGCCTACGGCAACTCACTGACCGAACTCAACGCCAGCACGGGCTCCCTCGTTCAGGTCATCAAGGGTGCGCCGTACGGGTTCAACGCACCCCTCAGCATTACCTTCGACGGGACGCACCTCTGGGTGGCCAATACCCTTGGTAACACCGTTACCGAACTCAATGCCGTTGATGGCAGCCTGGTGCGCGTGGTGTCCGACGGCGCTGACAAACTCGACAGCCCCTTATCGACGGCCTTTGACGGACGTCATCTCTGGGTTGTCAACGCGGGCGGTAATTCGGTGACGGAGCTCAACACGAGTGACGGCAGTCTGGTGCAGGTGCTCAGCGGGGCCCCTTATAACTTCGTCACTCCCTTTCACGTCGCCTTTGATGGCTCCCACGTCTGGGTCACCAACGCGGGGAGCGACACGTTGAGTGAACTAGCGACGAGCGATGGTTCACTGGTGCAGAACGTCTCCGACACTTCGTACGGACTGCACAGCAGTGTGGGCGACCTCGCCTTCGACGGCACGCACTTGTGGCTCGCCAACACCAGCAACAATTCAGTGACTGAAATCAACACCATTGACGGCAGTTTGGTGCGGGTGCTCAGTGACAGTTCCTACGGTTTCAATGCCCCCGTGGGGGTCGCCTTTGACGGGCGTAACGTCTGGGTCACCAACGCCGGCGGCAACAGTTTGACCGAGATACGCGCCAGTGATGGTTCACTCGAGCAGACGCTGTCGGGTGCCACCTACGGCTTCGATAACTCCAAGGGCATCGCGTTTGACGGTAGCCACCTCTGGGTGACCAATGCCAATGGCAACACCGTGACGGAAGTCTTCGCTCACTAGCCTGAAGGCGTGGTCCTCCTTCACCATCTCGGTCGCTCGCTGCTCAGCAGTTGGTCCATGCTCTACGACACCTTTTGGGCGCTGGTGCTGGGCTTTACGACGTCAGGGCTGATTCAGGCCTTCGGTTCACGAAGAGCCATCGCTCAGCGTTTCGGTAGTCACACGCCACGTACCATTGTCCGCGCCAGTATCTGGGGCGCCTTGAGCTCAAGTTGCTCGTACGCGGCGAGTGCAATCGCCAAGAGCCTCTACGACAAGGGCAGTGACTTCACCACCGCCATTGTCTTCATGGTGGCCAGCACCAACCTCGTCGTTGACCTCGGTCTCGTCCTCTGGACCCTCATGGGCTGGCGCTTCGCCGCGGCCGAAGTTGTCGGCGGGATACTCATGATTACGCTCCTCGCCCTCGTACTCCCCCGCGTGCTCCGAACAATGATGACCCGACCCGTCGCACTGGTGGCGCCGGATGACGAACCGACCACTCTCTACGACGCGGCCGCCTTCACCCTCGGTGACCTCACCATGGTGCGGAGCGAACTCATCATTGGTTTTCTCGTCGCTGGCGCCTGCGCCGAACTGATCCCGGCGCAGGCCTGGCGCGACCTCTTTTTGGTTCACCACGGAATGGTCGGTGCACTGGAAAATGTTGTCAGCGGTCCGGTCCTTGCGGCGTTGAGTTTTGTCTGTTCGGTGGGCAACATTCCGCTCGCCAATGCCCTGTGGCACCAGGGTCTGTCCTTCGGCGGCACCCTCTCGTTCATCTACGCCGATCTCCTCACCATTCCCCTCATGGCGATCTATGCCAGCTACTACGGACCACGGGTAACCCGACGACTTGTCCTCACCTTCTGGTTCGTCATGAGCCTGACCGGCTTGCTCACCCAAGCCCTCTTTGACGCCCTCCACCTCTCGCCCCATCGCAGCGATCACGTCGCTGCGCCCAACTTCCACCTGAGCGCCGTCACCACCACCCTCAACGTGATCGCCCTAGTCGCACTCGCCGGGGTTGTCGTGGTGGCGCGCCGAGGGCGCCGGCGAACACCCTCCGCACGGTACGCGACCGACCCCATCTGCGGCATGAACGTCACCATCGCCACAGCGAGCGCCACGGCCGCCGTGGACGGCGTCACGTACTACTTCTGCGCCCCCGGATGTCGTGACGCATTTCTCCGTAAGTCAGCGCACTAACGCGCCGGACCGGCCGTGACGTACTCCCGTACCTCGTCGTAGACCAGACCGAACGGACCAGGACCGGTGAGAAACCACGTCGTACCGGCAGCGGCCCACGCGTCGTAGCGGTCGTCGGGTCGATACTGCAACTGTTCGTCGCGTTGGCCCCAGACTGCGATGTCAAAGGTGGCCAAGTCGGCTCCCTCCGCGGCGAGACGCTCACGGAGTGCCACCACCTGTTCGGGTTCCGTGACCTGGATCACCATCATCCCCTGGTACCGAGCGGCCCGACGGATCGGGGCAGCGTTCGGCCACCGCCCGGCCGTCCAGAATGGAATCCCTGACGGGCGCACGGGTAGTGGCGAAAAGGCGACCTGACGAGCCTGGTAGTACTCGCCATCGACGTCAACGACCTCACCGGAGAGGAGTCCCGTCAGTACGGTGAGGCCTTCGTCGAGTGCCCGACCCCGTTCGACGGCGTCGGTGCGCTCGCCGAAGCACGCGAGCTCCCCGTCGGGATAGTCGTCGCCAATACCGAAGCCCAACACCAGGCGACCCTTTGACAGGTGGTCGAGGGTGACGGCCTGGCGGGCCACCACCTGTGGTCGACGCCGAATCAGCGGCGTGACCATTGGACCGAGAACGAGGCGAGAAGTTCGTTGCGCCATGACCGCGAGGCAGAGATAGGGATCGGCAATGTCGCGGACGGGCGGACTGTACCGAAGGTGATCCCAGACGAAAAAGCCGTCCCACCCGGCCGCCTCGGCCGCCACCGCTAAATCACCCATCCGTGCCGCATCGGCGAGGCCGTCGAAGGCCGGCAAGAACAGTCCGTGTTTCATGGCGTGCGCCCCCTTCGGCATCGTTTCGATGAAACGAGCAACCCGACCAGATGGTAATACGGTGAGATGACTTCTTTGATTCCTCTCGAAACACTCTTTGGCAATCCTGAGCGCGCGCTCGCGCAGTTATCTCCCGACGCCACGCACATCGCGTGGGTCGCTCCTGTCGAGGGCGTTCTCAACCTGTGGGTGGCCCCACTTCAGATCAGCGGCGACTCGGCCAACGGCATTGATTTCGACGCCGCCACCGTGGTCACGACTGACCGCGACCGCGGCATTCGCCGCTACATGTGGGCCCACGATGGTCGCCACATCCTCTTCTTGCTTGACACCGGCGGTGACGAGAACTGGCGCCTCTTCGACGTCGATCTCGAGACTGGTGCGCAGCGCCTCCTCACCCCCTTTGACGACGTCGCGGTCCAGTTGCTGTGGGGTGACCAGGATCACCCCAACGAGATCCTGCTCGGTATCAACAAGGACAACCCTGAGCTCCACGACCTCTACCACCTCGACCTGACGACGGGTGCACTCACCAAGCGCGCCGAAAACCCCGGCATCGTCGAATGGCTCATCGACAGCGATATGTGCGTCCGCGGTGGGGTCCGACCGCTCGCCAACGGTGGTTTCGAGGTACTGGTCGGTGACGGTGCGGTGAACGAGTGGCGCGTCCTCTTGGAGGTGGGTCACGAAGATACCCTTACCACCACGCCGCTAACCATCAGTGCCGACGGGACCTCCTTGGTAGCCATTAGTTCCCTCGGCGAAAACACCGCCGGCCTCGTGCGCATCGACCTCGCGACCGGTTCAGTGAGCGACATCATCCGTGACCCCGAGGCTGACATCACCGGCGTGCTGCTGCACCCGCAGACGCTCGAACCGCAGATTGTCACCGTCCTTAAGGGTCGCTCCGCCTACCACGTGCTCGACGAGTCAGTGGCCGAGGATTTCGCGCTGGTGCGCGCGCTGCACCACGGCGACCCGTCAATTAGCAGTAACGACGACGACGCCGTGTGGCTCGTTAACTTCACCACCGACAACGGGTCGGTGCCCTACTTCGCCTTCGACCGTCGGACCAAGCGCAGCCAGTTCCTCTTCTCAACACAGCCCGCGCTCGACGGGTACGAGCTCGCCTCGATGGAGACCTTCTCGCTGACCTCCCGCGATGGCCTCACTCTCCAGGGCTACATCACTTTCCCCGTCGGTGTCGAGCGGACCGCCTTACCGGCGGTTCTGAATGTGCATGGTGGACCGTGGGCCCGTGACACCTGGGGCTTCGACCCCGAGGCCCAGTTCCTCGCGAACCGTGGCTACGTCTGCATCCAGGTGAACTTCCGTGGCTCGACCGGCTACGGCAAAGCCTTTATCAACGCGGGCGACAAGGAGTGGGGCGCCAAGATGCACGACGACCTCATCGACACCGTGAACTACGCGGTGAGCCAGGGGTGGGTGGACGCCGACCGCGTGGCCATCATGGGTGGCTCGTACGGCGGCTACGCCGCCCTCGTCGGTGCCGCTTTCACGCCGGACTTCTTCCGCTGCTCCATTGACCTGGTCGGTCCCTCAAACCTGAAGACCCTGATTGAATCGATCCCCCCATACTGGGCGCCAATTATTGAGCAGTTCAATCAGCGCGTCGGCAACATTGCAACGGAGGCCGACTTTCTCTGGGAACGTTCACCGCTCTCGAAGGCCACGGCGATCACCATCCCGCTCCTCATCGCCCAGGGGGCCAATGACCCCCGCGTCAAGCAGGCCGAAGCCGAGCAGATCGTGGCGGCCCTGACCGCGGCCGGTATTGAGCACGAGTACCTGTTGTTCCCCGATGAGGGTCACGGATTCGCGAAGCCCGAGAACCGCTTCACCTACTATCGCGCCGTCGAAGCCTTCCTCGCCGCGCACCTGTAGTCCCAACGCAAAACAACAACGGCCGCTCACCACGTGGTGAGCGGCCGTTGTTGTTTCCGACGTGATGTCAGCGAGAAACGGTTGACCCGCGACGAGCGACGTTGTCGATGGTCACGGCGACCAGGAACACGCCAGCGGTTGCGAGGTACTGGCCGTAGACGGAGATAGAGAGCAGCGCCATGCCGTTATAGATCACACCGATGACGACACCACCCACGAGCGCGTGGACCATCTTGCCGCGTCCACCAAAGAGACTGGTGCCACCAATAACGGCAGCGCCGACGGCGTAGAGGACCTGGGTACCACCGGGAACAGCGTCGTTAATACCGTTCAAGTTCGACACGTAGACGAGACCGGCAACTCCCGACGTGAAGCCCGCGAGGGCGAAGGCGAGAACCCGGTAGCGATTCACCTGAATTCCGCCACGACGAGCGGCCTCTTGGTTGCCGCCAATCGCGTAGAGGTACCGACCTGGCTTTGTCCGGTTGAGGAAGAAGGTCGATGCGGCGACCATGACCCCGAGGATGACGATGGCGTAGGGCATGCCCTGAATCTTCAAAGTGAAATACCCACGGTTGGTGTTGAACACCCACGACGCCAACACGCCGGCGGCGGCCAGCAAGACGGCGCGGATCAGGAGGAAGGCCGTCGGTGTGGTGTCCAGTTCGCGGGACCGGCGGTTCTGGTTGCGCACGAAGGACAGCACAATCAGCCCGATGACGGTGGCCCCGATGAAGATGTCGGTCCACACCACCGAGAGGTGGCCATACACAATGCTGTGCAGTTGGCCATTCACGATTGAAATGGTGCCACCGGTACCCTGCGCGTCAACGACCCAGATCAAAATACCCAGCAGGGCCAACTGAATCGCCAACGTGACGATAAATGACGGCAAACGAAGGCCAATAACCAAGGCCCCCGAGAAGAGACCAACCACGGTACCGACCAGGAGCGCCATAGCGATACCAGCGAACCACGGCCAGTGGAACTGGAGGTCGGTCAAGATGACAGCGGCCGCACCGGAAAGTCCCGAGAGGAAGCCGAGCGAGAGGTCGATTTCGCCCAGGAGGAGGAGCCAGATCTCCGCCATGCCGAGTAGGACGTAGCCGGTGGCCTGAATCGAGAGATTGTTCAAGTTACCGGCCGTGAGAAAGCTGCTGCTCCGAGCCTGGAAGTAGACGCAGAGGGCAATCAGACCGACGACGATAGGAATCATGCCGCTGTCGCCCCGGCGAAGACGGAGCCACAACACCGTCCAGGGGTTCGAAGGTGTCTGTGAAGCGAGGGTGGGAGGAGTGGTTGACACAAGGACCTCTTAGTTGTTGGGGATCAGCTGAGCGGGCACGCTGCTCGACTGACCGGTCGTGATGAGTTCAACGGCACTCGTGGTGTCGTACTGGTGGATGGGTCCCTGGCTCACCAGGTTGCCGAGGTACATCACGGCAATGTTGTCCGCGACGGAGAAGACGTCCGCGAGGTTGTGCGTAATAACAATGACCGCAATACCTCGGCTGGACAAGGTCTTAATGAGCGAAAGAACGTTGGCCGTCTGCGAGACGCCGAGGGCGGCCGTTGGTTCGTCGAGAATGACGAGACGGCTCTCGCGCATAACGGCTCGGGCGACCGCGATGGCCTGGCGTTGACCACCGGACAGTGAACCCACGACCTGTCGCACCGACTTGACCGTGTGCACCGAGAGATCGAGCAGGGTCTGCTTGGTGGCCGTCTCCATCGAGAGTTCGTCCAGCACACCATTCTTCGTCAGTTCGCGACCAAGAAACATATTCTGCACGATGTCCAAATTGTCGCAGAGGGCGAGGTCCTGGTACACCGTGGCGATGCCAATTGAGGCCGCATCGCGAGGCGTGTGAATCTTTACTTCTTGCCCATCCCAGAACACCTCACCACTGGTGGGTGGGTGAATACCGGAGATGGTCTTAATCAGGGTTGACTTCCCCGCACCGTTGTCACCAATCAACGCGGTGACTTGGCCAGCGGGAATGTCGAGGTCGACGTGCTGCAACGCCTGCACGGCACCAAAACTCTTGGTGATGCCGCGCAGGCGCAGCAGCGTCGATGTGGCCGACTCGCCCGAGCCAACCGCCTCCGGATTGCTTGATGAGTGCGAGGAACGATTGGTCTCGGGAGAGTTCACAGCCACTACTTACTTAATGCCGTAGGTCTTGCAGTCAGCGGCGAAGGTCGGAGCACCCGACACCTGTGGTGCCGAAGTGGTGCAGAGGTCCTTCGGCATGATGACCTTGTCAGCCACCACCGTCTTCTCAATCTTGTCAGCGGTCACCCAGGTCGGGGTCAAGAGGACCGAAGGGACCTTCTTGAAGCTCGAGATGGTTGCCAACGAGTCCGGCGTGGTGCCGTTGACGAGACCCGACGTGGGCTTGACGCCGGCACGGAGGTAGATCGCCAAGGCGGCAGCAGCCTGCGCCTCAAGCCAGATTGGCTTGTAGACGGTGCCACACTGGTAGCCCGAGATGACGTTCTGGAAACCGGTCAACGAAGCGTCCTGACCCGTGAAGGGGACGGTCTTCGGGGCCAGGCCCTGGCTCTGCAGGAAGCCAATGATTGGCGCGGCGTTGGCGTCGTTCGGCGTCAAAACAGCGTTAATCGAGCTGTCCGCGCTGTACGCACCCTGGAAGTCCGAGAGGGCCACCGAAGGCGTCCACGAACCGACGTTCTGCTTGACGACAGTGATCGAAGGGTTGGCCTTCAACACGGCGTTGTAGCCCTGAGCGAACAACGTGGCGTTGTTGTCAGTAGGCGCACCGAACATCTCGTACACCTTGGGGCTGGCAACGTGCCACGCGCTAATGCACGAGACGAGGCCCTGACCAATCAAGGTACCAACGGCCACGTTGTTGAACGAGACGTAGTACGAGCGGGTGCCACCGAGGGTCAGGCGGTCGTAGTCGACAACCTTGACACCGTGCGCAGCGGCGTAGGTCTCAATGATTGAACCGGTCGTGCTGTCGAGCGGGTCAAGGACGAGGACCTTGGCGCCACGGGCGATAGCAGCCTGGGCGTAGTTGTACTGCGTGGTGTCCGAACCACCGGCGTTCTGAATGCTGTACTGGCTCGTGGTGAGACCAGCGGCCTTGAAGGCCTGCTTCAGGTACGGAGCGTCGAACTCGGTGTAACGGGCCGACGACACGGTGTCGGGAAGGATAACGGCAATGCTGCCGTGACCCTGCGCGGCAACCGACTTCAGGTACGACATGGTCGAGAAGCTCGTGTTGAACGTGGTGTCCGACACAGTCATCCCCATTGATGCGGCCGAGCTCACTGCGGGCAACGCGGCGGCGGCAAAACTTGCCGCAACGGTCACCGCAGCCAAGGCCTTGGCTGTCTTGAATTTCATCCCCAACTCTTTTCTGGTACCTGTCGATACCGTCAATGATTTTTTTGCTTACTTAATGTAAGCCTCTGCAAAGTAGCATCAAAACTGTTTCATTTGACGCCGACGACGACACTTTCCCACACCGCTCGTGAGCACCCACACTCCACTCTGGACAGTGCCTCGAGTCTCTCGGCCCCGCCCTACGAAGGGTTCTCTGCGTGGCGCGTGGCGCACAGCACTCGCCATCAGGAGCGACGCCGAAGGGAGGGCGGCGCAGGCTACCAACCTGCCGGTAGGGTGCCCTCGTGACCGCACACGCCCGCACCAAGAATGGCTTCGCTCCGAAAATCTGTGCACGGTGCGCACGACCCTTCGAATGGCGAAAGAAGTGGACCAAGGAATGGGAGAACGTGAAGTATTGCTCGAAGGCGTGTCGGGGATGACCGTCGCCTCCCTGCGCTACGTCGCTTTTGATCAACTCCACGAAGGGTATGGCGTGCTGCGTGACGCCACACCCGGCCTTGACATCATTGTGATGATTGAGAGCGAGGCCATACTCAAGGCCGCTGACTGGCATCCCGAACGCGTCTACTTCTACCGCTCCAGCGCTCGACACTTCGCCCACCAACTGGAAGAACGAGGCTTCACAGTCCTTTTTCTTCGCGCGGCCTCCACACTGGTGGGACTGCGTGACGTCAAGAATCGCTATCCCGGTGTGCCACTCCTGGCTGCCGAGCAGTCGTCCTTTCGTCAGCGGGAACGCCTCGCCGAGGTCATTGACAAGACCCGTGAATCTGATTTCTTCTTGACCTCCCACGATGAATTTGCGGCGTGGGCCTCGACGCAGCGCTCCTTCGTTATGGAGGGTTTCTATCGTCGCCAACGCGTTCGCCTCAATGCCCTTATGGACGGTGACCAGCCAGTCGGTGGAGCCTGGAACTTCGACAAGGAGAATCGCCTCACGCCACCAAAGGGCTACGTGTGGCCCGAGCCGCTCTCCTTCGCGCCCGACGCTATCGACCGCGAAATCGCTGCAGAGCTCAACTATGAGCCGTCGGGGGCGTGGGCCACCACTCGTGACGGTGCCTTGGCGCAGCTCGACTACTTCCTCACCCACCACTTCGCCGTCTTTGGTCCGTACGAAGATGCCATGGTCGCGGAGAGTTGGTCGCTCCACCACTCGCTCCTCAGTCCGTACCTCAATATTGGTCTGCTGCACCCGCACGAAGTACTGGAGGCAGCCCTGCGCCGATTCGACGAGGGTGGCATTCCGATTGCCTCGGCCGAGGGTTTTGTCCGCCAACTCATCGGCTGGCGGGAGTACGTCAACGCCATGTACTGGTGGCAGGGCCCCGCGTACCACGAACGCAATGGCCTCAACGCCACCACCCCGCTCCTCCCACTCTTCGACGACGCGAACGCCACCTCTATGGCTTGTGTTTCAGCCACAATTCGTGACATTGACGCCCGCGCCTGGGTGCACCACATTCCCCGACTGATGGTGCTGAGCACTCTGGCTCTCGTCGCCGGGGTCGACCCGCAGGCCTTCCTCGCCTGGATGCGCCGGCGTTTCATCGACGCCGCGGAGTGGGTCATGGTGCCGAATGTGATCGGCATGGGGGTGCACGCCGACGGCGGCACCATGATGACCAAGCCCTACGCTGCCGGAGGCGCCTACATCGACCGAATGAGCTCGCACTGCAAGGGTTGTCGATATAACCCGAAGCAGCGCACGGGGGAAACGGCCTGTCCCTTCACCACCCTCTACTGGGACTTTCTCGCCCGGCACGAGGCCGACTTCGCCAAAAACCACCGCATGGCCCAGCAGATGGCCGGCATGCGTCGACTCGTCGACCTCCCCGAGGTGCGCGCTCGGGCCACCACGGTCCTCGAGGGCCTTAATCGCGGTGAGATCTGAGCGGCTGATCACATCCCTCGTGCGTCATCGTAGGATGAGAAGTGTTCGCTTCACTCTTTGATTCGAAAGGGATTTCCACCATGGCAACCACTCGCAAGGCTTCCACTGTCTGGGACGGCACGCTCCTCGAGGGCACTGGTGTCGTGACCATGAACTCCTCCGGCATTGGCTCCTTTGACGTCTCGTGGCCGGCGCGCAGCGCGGAGCCCAATGGCGTGACCAGCCCCGAAGAGCTCATCGCCGCCGCGCACGCCTCGTGCTTCGCCATGGCCTTCTCGCATGCGCTCACCCAGGCCGGCACGCCTCCCACGCAGTTACGCACCGCCGCCGAAGTGGACTTTCAGCCCGGCGTCGGTATCACTGACATTCGCCTCTACGTGAGTGGCGACGTCCCCGGCCTTGACGCCGATGGTTTCGAAGCCGCTGCCAACGCCGCGAAGGAAGGGTGCCCCGTTAGCCAAGCGCTGAAGGCTGTGCCAATCACGCTGGTCGTCGGGGCCTAACGAGTACCGACGTGACACCGGAGGAACGCGCCGCACTTCGTAAGAAGCACCAGCACCTCGAGGTCGGTACCGACGACTGTGGGTACGTGGCTGAATTTGTGCTCTGCGACGTCATCCGTGTGCTTGACGCGTGGGACGACGAACGTCAGACCCAGCAAAATGCTAAGTAAACGTCACATCGCCATCTTCGGCGTGTAACGATGGCGATGTGACATCTCCACGCCGACTCACGCTACGACCACATCTCTCGGCGCGGGTTCTCGTGCTCCTGATGCTCATGACGGCCGGTGTGCTCCTGCACGCCGTCGCCGCACACGCAACAGTGGCCGCGCCCGCTATCACCGTGAATCCCACGAATCAAACCGCCCTCGCGCTGTCCAAGATAATCCTGAGTGTCGATGCCACCACGGGGCAAGTCCAATGGTTGGTGTCAACTGACGGTGGTGGGACCTGGGCGCCCATCGTGGGTGCGACGTCGAAAAAACTACGTCTCACCACCAGTGTTGCTATGAACAACTGGGAATACGAGGCCACGGTGACCAACCGAGCGGGGAGTGCCACCTCGTCGCCGGCCACCCTGACCGTGACCCCGCTCATTGCTCCTACCGTTACCGCAAATCCGACCGCCGTATCACTCGCGGTCGTGGGCTCGACGGTGAACTTTTCAGCCTCGGCTACCGGCCTGCCTCAGCCAACGGTGACGTGGTATTGCTCGCGCGACGGCGGGACGACCTGGTCGAAGACCGGCCCCCACGCCTCCACTCTTACGGTGACCGTCAACTCCCTAAAAATGACGGGGTACCAGTACCGCGCCTCGTACACCAATGTGCAGGGCACGGTCACCACCACTGCGGCGTCACTCACGGTGGTCGCGTCGCAACTACCCCGCATCACAACCAATCCCACCAGCGTCGCCGCCTACGTCGGCGATAGCGCGTCATTTACGGTGGCGACGAGTGACCCCACCGCCACCGTGCAGTGGCGAAAGTCGACCGACCGAGGGGCTACCTGGAGCACCATCGGCGGCGCCACGAGCACCGTCCTCCCCCTTCAGTTGCTCCCGCTCAGCCTCAACGGGCTCGAGGTGGACGCGGAGGTGACCAACTACGTTGGCTCGACCATTTCCCGGGCGGCCTCGCTCACCGTGACCACGTTGCCCGCGCCACAACTACTCCAGGGCCCCACGAACGTGTCGGCCAACGAGGAGTCGTCGGCGACGTTCACCGTGCGCTTTAGTGGTGTGCGCACTACCGTCACGTGGTGGGCGTCGGTCGACAATGGGGTTACCTACAGTGCGATTACGGGCGCCACGTCGCCAATCCTCACTCTCCCAAGCCTGACGCTTGCGCAGTCGGGTGAGCTGCTCGAAGCAGTCGTTACCAACGCCTCGGGATCGGTCACTACCGCGCCCGCTCAGTTGACGGTGCTGGCGCTCGCGCCCGTCGCCCCCTCCATTCTCCAGTCACCGCAGAATTCGCTGACGTTCCCCAACAATCAAATGGAGTTCTCCTCAGCAGCCTCGGGCGTACCGGTCGCGACGGCCCAGTGGTCTGTCTCGTCCAACGAGGGATATTCCTGGACGCCACTACCTGGTGCAACGTCGCCGAACTATAGCTTCATTGCGTCGGCGCTCGACAATGGCAAGTGGTACGAGGTGACTTACACCAACGCCAGCGGAACCGCGACCTCAGCACCCGCCGTGCTGACGGTCGATAACCCGGCCGCGCAGATTGATGCGAACTGGGCGGGGTACGTCGCGACCGGCCAGACGTTCACCGCAGTGTCGGGCTCCTGGGTTGTTCCAACTGTGAACTGCGCGACGAATACCTCAACCCAGACCTCTCAGTGGGTGGGTATCGACGGCGTCGGTGGAACGCCCACCGTTGAGCAGGTCGGCACCAGTACTCGCTGCATCTACAACGGGCCGTTCTACGAGGCCTGGTGGGAAATGTACGGTGACGCCACGGCCCCCGACGGCGCGTACTACTTCGACGTCCCCCTACCGATTGCGACCTACCCCGTGGTCCCGGGCGACGAGATAAACGCATCAGTTACCGTCACCGATGGGGTGTGGAATATGACCATTACCGATGTCACGCAAGTATGGACCTACACCAAGCTCGTGAGCGGGGCGGTGCCCATGCCATCGCAAAGCAGCGCCGAGTGGGTCGTGGAGCGTTCCGGGATCACCATCTCCGGTGTGGCCTCCCTGGGTACCTTGGCATCAACCACTCCCACCACGTTCACCAACGCCTCGGCCTCCTCCACCTCGACAACTGGTGCAATTTCCGCCTTCACGAATCAACCGTGGGTAGTGGACAGTTCGGTTGGTCAACCGTGGCTGACTCCGGGACCGCTGTCAGGTGACGGCACCAGTTTCACCGTCGTCAACACCTCGCCGGTCAGTTAGCGCCCGACAGCTGCCGCCGTTTGCGTTCGCGTCCTCGACCGACCCGCTGACGAAGGTGACGAAATCTGGCGGGATACCAATTGGCGAACGGCGGTGCTGTTCGGATAGCGTCTCGAACGCTGCGACACACTGGGTGACCTCACTGATGGCCCCAGGCGCAGGTTCACGTGGAGGGAGACCATGATGAGAACTCGTACGGCTGCAGTACTCGCCGGTGCCGCCGCACTGTTGTGCGCAATGACACCAACATTCGCGGGGGCCTCCGCCCCGGATCCCAACAGTCTCGTGGCCGTTGCCGGCTCACTGAACGTGGCCGCCGTGCCGGGCATTCTGCCCTTTGGCGCCACGCCCGACGCGACACCGGAAACGGTGTCGTTCATCCTTCGCGGTCAGAACATGAACGTGTTAGCCGACAAGGTCACCAAAGGCATGGACAAGTTCCTCACGGTGTCGCAGTTCGCTGATCAGTACGGTTCGTCACCTGACTCGATCAAGGACCTGCAGCACTACCTCACCGGCTTTGGCATCACCTCGCAGGTGTACCCCGACCGCTTGGTTGTGGTCGCCTCCGGTACCGCCGGACAGTTCAATGCCGCACTCGTGACCAAGGAGAACACCTACTGGGTCCCCGGCTTTAACGGCACCGCGCGTCAGGCCGGCGTTAAGGGTCAGCTCGTCCACGGCAACGTCGCACCACCGGAGCTGCCCTACCGTTTGGCCGTCAATGTGCAGGCCATTCTCGGTCTCACCAACTACAGCCCGATGACGACCAACCTGGCTCGTAGCAGCACCGTCGTGGCCAAGTACGCCAAGCCCAACGGTCTGGCCACCTCCGACTGTGTCGCCCTCACCGGTATTTCTTCCGACTGCCACCTGCCCTCAGACTTTGCCGCCCAGTACGGTCTGACCTCGGTCGCGAACCGCTCGAACGGGGCTGGTCAGACCATTGGTATCGTGACCCTCGCCGCACTCGATCCTGGCGCACCGCAGTACTTCTGGAGCAACATTGCCAACGTCCCCGACACCGGTCGCACGGTGACGGTGACCAACGTCGACGGTGGCCCGGGTGCACCGAGCGGCGCTTCCGGTTCCGATGAGACGGACCTCGACGTGGAGCAGTCCGGTGCCCTAGCGCCCGGCGCCAACGTGGTGGTGTACCAAGCGCCCAACACCGACTACGGCTTCGTCGACGCCTTCTTCACCGCCGCCAGCCAGAATGTCGCCAGTTCGGTGTCAGCCAGTTGGGGCCAGTCCGAAACCGTCGTGGCCGCCTCGGTCGCCGCGGGCTTCGAGTCGCCGAACTACCTCGCCGCCTTTGACGAGGCCTACCTCGAACTCGCGGCCCAGGGTCAGTCGGCCTTCGTATCAGCCGGCGACTCAGGCGCCTTCGACGCCTCCCGTGACCTCCAGACGACCAACCTCGCGGTTGACACCCCCTCGTCGAGCCCCTACGTCACCGCTGCGGGTGGTACGACCCTGCCGTGGAGCGCGACGCTCGTCAATGGTTCGAACTCGGCCACCGTCCAGGTCAGCAGTGAACGGGCGTGGGGCTGGGACTACCTCTGGGCGCCGGTGGCCGCTATTAACGGTGCGACGGTGCCTGACGTCGCACCGTCACTCGTTGTCGGTGGCGGTGGCGGCTTCTCCACCGTGTACCCCGCGCCGAGCTACCAGCGCGGCGTGTCCGGCACCAACGTTTATACCGGCGTGAACTATCTGCAGCCCACGGCCGTGCAGAACGTCTACGGTCTGAACCTGCCCACTGGGTGGAACATCGACCCCACGGGACCACTGGTCTCCGGAACCGCCACGGGTCGAGCCGTGCCGGACGTCTCGACCAACGCCGACCCCGAAACCGGCTACCTGGTCTACGCACCGTCGTTTACTGACGCCGGGGGCCCCGCCCTCCAGGGTGGCTACGGAGGCACGAGTTTCGTGGCACCCCAGTTGAACGGCACGGCCGCCCTCATTGACGCCGCCCTGGGTCACCGCGTCGGTTTCTGGAATCCGCTGATGTACCGTGCGGCTACCAAGCGCAACTCGCCGTTCACGCCGCTGCAGCAGGTGGGCTCGTCCAACGACAACGTCTTCTACACCGGTACCCCGGGTGCGGTGTTCAACCCCGCCACCGGTCTCGGCATCCCGAACTTTGCCGCACTCATTCGAGCCTTCGGTAACTAGGCGCGCTCCAGACACAAAAGGCCCGGACCGTCAAGCAGGACGGTCCGGGCTTTTTGTCTGCATGGTGTTCGTATCACGTCAGAGTCCCTCTCGGGCACGAACGTAACGAGCGTCTAGGGCGTCTTCAGAGCGGCAATGTCGTCGCGGATCTGCGCAATTCGGGCCTGCGTCAGCGTGATCTCGCAGAGCCCATAGGTCAATGGATAGATGGTGCCGTTCTGGTATCGGCGCGACGTCATTGCGCACTCGGTCGTGCGGTAGGCCTCCCATTGGCGTTCCACCCTGTCGATATCACTCTTCAAAAAGCCGGCTGCCCGTTCCCGCTGCAGCCAGGCGTGTAATTGGGTGTTAGCGACGTCGAGGTACTTCGACGCGCAGAGATTGAGCGACGTCTGCGTTACCTGACACGAGGCCGGCCATGATTGGAGGGGATTCGACGCCGAAGCTAGCGGTGGGCACCCCACGAGCACCAACAGAGCGAAGACGAGCCCGGTAGTCATTCGTGGAATCAGTCGCATGGTGCTCCTCGCAGGGGTGGTATCACTATTGTGCCGGAGCGAACACTTCGCGAGTGAACATCAGGAAAGCACCGACTGCTACGTCGGACACATATGGTGCGGCTGGAGGGATTCGAACTCCCGACCCTCGGTTCCGTAGATAGTGTCTACGTCATCAGTTAGAGCAACTTCTCTTATATTACTTGCCTTTTCTCTGTATCGATAGTCGTTGTTGTTCCCCGGTGTACGGGGCAATAGATACATCGTTCAATACATTTTCTTCGTTAATGGCGCGATGTCACATCAGGCTGCTACGAATAACAACGATGAAGATTCCGCAGGGAAGCCATGACAAGCACACCAATCTTCCTCGGCCTATGACGCCTGAGGAATTTGCAAAATCTCAAGCAGACAAAAAAGCCAAAGGTAAGCAAAGGCAATCAAGGCCACCGAAGTCGAAGTCCGCTCCGGTCGTCGATGCCCCAGGCGGTGCATCTACTTTCAAACTGGACCGTTCACGCGAATGGAATGCATGGACGGACAAAGAGAAGGACTATCTTCGGCGAGCAGTCATCCAAGGCGAGGAGATGCGCGTAATGCGCATCCAACTGAAGAGGTCGGATGAGCGTATTCGCTATCAAATGAGGAAGCTGGGATTGACCAAATGACTGATCGCTGCAAACACGACTTACGACTCACGGCCTGTCGACACTGTCAGACGCCCCCAGCGGGCATCTCCTCAATCGTCTACATCACCGCTGGGGGGAGTCATTTTCATAACAGTCGGCAATGTGAAATGTTGATTAGTGGCCAAAATTGGGCACACTCCCATGGACTCAATAGTCATGAAATAACGAGCGTTCCGTGGAGTGATGTGTTTCACCTGCGGGATAGGTGCTTGCATTGCACAACGGACTAGCTCTAAAGCAATTCCGAGTGCTTGTTGGCATAGCGTCCATCAGAGTCGACGCAACAGAAGCGAAGAGTCACCAGGCGACCGAATCAAGTAAAAGGCCGAATGTTCAAAATTCTCCCGCGCTCACGGGTGACTTCGGTAGCGGACAATGACACATCATTCTTGAAGCGAAAGTTCTCCATTACAAAAACTTCAGGAGTCCGTAACGGCTAATCCGTCACGATCTAATCAATTGAAATTTGGTAGGAATAGTTGGTGCCCTACAATCTCGAAGAAGTAGCTGTTCAAATTCTTGAATTCTCCGAAATCCGTGAGTGGAGTCAGTTCCATTCAATTAGGAATCTGGCTTTGGCCCTCACCGGTGAACTGGGCGAACTCGTTGAGCTCATTCAATGGAAAACGGATGATGGGGTAAATGATCTGCTGGGTGATACTCAAGGACGAGCAGATTTTGAAAATGAAGTCGCGGATATCTCGATTTATCTCATTCGTCTGTGCCAGCAAGCCAACATCAACTTGTCTCAAGTAATTAACGAGAAATTGAAACTCAATGAAGAGCGCTTCCCGGTTGGCGAAGTCCGCGGCAAAGCCGACTAGCTCGAGTTGGGCAACTCGGACCGACAGTGAAATCATCACTGGCCCAGGTCAACTCAGGAGTGTTAGCTCACTACCCGCAAGCATTCTTCGAACCACTTTTTCAGTTCAGGATTACAGATGTACACGTACGTACCACGCATGCCACGAGTCAACAAGACGCTGTAAATGTTTTGGACATAACCGAGTAAGTCTTCCTCAGAGAACGAAATGCCAAGTTGTGAGTTGTTCTGACGAGCAGACCGGTCGAAATAATTTTCGGCGCTAAAGACCATTTGGCGTCGATTGGAGTCCCACTGAAGGTCTTTGCCAATGATGACCCCGGCATAGTTCAGGTCGTAGCCCTGCACTGTGTGGATAGACCCCACTTCGGTTGCCGCGCTTTCCTTCTGCGACGTTAGCCAGTCGGTTTCTGACGCACTATTCCAACGGAGTGACAAGCCATCTATCTCTATGTCGTACTTTGCGGCGTCACGCTTACTGGCCCAAGGCCAGGCGTAGCCCGCAACCAAACGGGATAAGCCATACATTTCATTTTTCTCGAGGATTGCGTCGCGCATTTCTTCGAGACTGTCAAAAATTCGAAAATAGTCTGGGTCTATCTTGGTTGGCTCTGGTCGTTTCCCTGCAATCACGTCTCGCACGAAAGCGACATAGTTCTCGCCATTTCGAACCCTCTCTTGAGTTCGCAACGTGAAGGCCCTCCCCTTATCCCGGGCGCTTTCAATTAACCGCTGAACGTCACTAAAAGAAATGTCGGAGGTCCGTACCGACTGCTGCGGGTCAATGAGGAATACCTGATGACGGCTCTTGGCCATAATCCAATCCAATTGAGTCTTCGAGAGATCGTCCGAGCCGAAGAGCACTGTGTTGATTTTCGGAAACTGCTGATTTAGAAATGCTGAAGGTTGGTTTGCCCGCCGATTGAGTCGGTGGGCCTCATCGACAATAAGTAAGTCAAAATTCTCCGCGGAAAGTCCAACTTCAAACGGAGTGAGCACCTTCACTCTCTCCAGCCCAGACGTTCTTTTCACCACACCCTTCACTGTTTTCCGAAGTGCTTGCTGGGGAATTACTAGTCCGATGGAGCAATCCTCAAAGTTAATGGATTGCGAAGGATCAAAGAACGGCGCAAATGGCGATTCGGATACTTCGTCGAAGAACAGTGACTCGAAATTTGCAGTTGCCGATCGAGAGATATCCGAGAGTAGTTTTGCGAGAAAGACACCGACGATTGTCTTTCCGGTCCCCATGCCGCCTTGAACAACATAGGTGGAATTATCCCCAACGCTTTGGGCGCGCAACAGAGAGGCAACGATGGCGGCGACAGTATCTGATTGCTCCCCATTCAAATCCTTGAACGGGGAATACTTGAATAACTCTCCGTTGCGAATGGATTGAGCACTCTGACTAAGAAGACCATTGAGATGTAGGAACTCAAAAATCTCATCGAAGTACGCTTCGTACCGTTTCTTGTCGTAGAACTCGTGTCTGTCTTGCCCCAGATTCAGGTTCTCAACTTTTCGAAGTCCGGCGTCTCCGCTGAAGAGAGCAATAAGTTGTGACTCAAGGTTGAGGCAGGCTGATTTATTGAACTCGTCATGAAAGATGACGTGGGCCTGCTGCATCGTTGCCTTACCACTTCGAAGATGCTCTTGGAATCTCTTGGCTGCATGAACCGTCTCACCGACATACACCTGAGAAGAATTTTGAAGAAGATAAACAACCGGCCAGTTGGTGTGTTGAGAATCTTGCTCGGCCCACTCCTGAATGTCTCGGAGGCTGAACTGCACCGACTCAAATCGAAACGATGACATCAATTCACTGCGTTTCGGGTCCGCGTGCTAACACGATGCTCAACCTACCATGGGTGCTTTATTTCAGATGAAGATACATGGCGTTCTTCAGAGATTGGCATTTTTCACCTCATGACGTCAATTACCCTTTGTCAGTCCCGAGAGAACTCCCTAGTGTGAAATAGCCTTTGGGTATGAAGGCCTATCTTGGCGTTACCAATATTGACTGGTTTCACTTACTCGCCAGTCAATCCGACGTTCATGAGGCAAATTTTTGGCGCCCCTATGGTGATCGAGAATTTAGAGCGCTTGACATTGGTGATGTCTTTCTCTTTAAGTCAAAGTCGCCAGACAATCGAATTGTCGGTGGAGGAATTTTTGAAGGTTTTCTCGGTCTCACAATTGCTGACGCTTGGGACTGCTTTGGGATCGGTAATGGCGCTCAGTCACTAGAGCAATTCGTTAGTCGAATTGAGCAGACCACCGGTCAGAAAGCTATCGATGCTTGGGAGCGCAGGATCGGTTGTATTCTTCTGCGCGACCTGATTTGGTTTAGTCCCAGCTTTCCGCAGCCAAACGATTTTTCGCGGGAAATTGTGCAGGGGAAGACCTACAAGTTGGGTGACGCTCCAGAAGAAGTTGAAATTGCCGCACAAGGAGTTCTGGTTCAAAGTCTCGCATTTGGTCCTGGTGGTTGGGAGGCCGAACAGCCGGCCACTCGAGGGGCCCCGATTCTGACTATTCCTCGATTGGGGCAGGGTGGATTTCGGGCAAGGACGCTTGAAGCATACGGAGGCCGATGCGTGATCACGCAGCACAAGATCAAACCAACTCTTCAAGCTGCTCATATTCTCCCCGTTGCCAAGGGCGGGGCTCACAGAATTGACAACGGCATTCTTTTGAGATCAGACGTGCACACTCTCTTCGATAGGGGCTACCTAGCAGTCGACACTGAGCGGCGTTTAATTGTTAGTCGCCGTCTACGAACGGAATTTGGAAACGGAGAGGAGTTCTATTCGCGTGAAGGCCTGACAATAGGTGCACCACTACGGGTGGAAGATTCGCCCAACTCGGAATTTCTTGAGTGGCACAGGAGCCATGTCTTTAAATAACGGTTTGCTTTCGTTTAAATCCGCAACTCACTAACTTGTCGAACCTCATACAAATCTGATACCAATCAGAATTAGCAATCGTCAAGACGAAAAATTACATCAGGCTCTTACCGCCCTAAATTCGTTAGCTCAACTCACTGTCGGCAATCCAATTCGAACCTTCGACCCCCGCATGGGGTTCAGCGCATTGCGTGCGGCTGGAGGGATTCGAACCCCCGACCCTCGGTTCCGTAGACCGATGCTCTAATCCGCTGAGCTACAGCCGCAATGATGCAGGAGTTCTATCTTAGTCCATGGGAGGCGTTGTGAGCCAGCCCTCAAAAAGACGGGCTGCACCCCGCAACGGGGCACGATTACCGTGAATAGAGACACGTACCTGCTTCGTCGCAAAATGTCCGGCTTTGAGCCGCTGTGAATTACCGCCGCCCAGGTGCACCGTCGGCGTTTCCCATTCGCTCGAGAGCACCGAAATAGCCTCACGGAGGGACCGTTGCCAGCGCGTGGCGTCGGTCGCTCGAGCCCGTTCGCCAAGTGCCTCGTCAAACGTCGGACCACTCAGCAGTGTGCGCCGGCCGTAGTCCGGAATCTTCTGCAGCACCCCATCCACGACCAGGGCGACACCAAAACCAGTCCCCAGCGTGAGGACGAGCTCTCGCCCCGCACCGGTCGTGCTACCCAGTGCCGCCAGCGCCGCATCATTGACCACTCGGACATCGCGGCCCGTGCGTTGACACAGAGCCTGTTGCAGGGGAAATCCACGCCATTGCTGATCGATGTTCTCATCAACCGCCGAGGTGATGCCATTGGGTCGCGAGAGGTTACCGGGCGCCACGATGATGCCCTCACTGGTTTCTCCGGGAAAGCCGACCCCGACCCGATCAATCCCCCGACGTTCAATGCGGTCACTCAACCACGTGAGGAGCCGGTCGGGGGTGCACGGGTAGGGGGTGGAGCGGCGGCGCACCGCGCCGACCGGAACCCCAGTGCTCGCGACGTCGGCCATCTTGATAGTGGTGGCACCGATATCAATTGCGAGGACGGCGGGGCTTAACACTCACCTACTGTACCGAGGTGACCCGCTGTCGAAGCCTCCGCTGTCGCCACCACGGTCGCAGTGTCACGGCGTAGACCGGCGAGCGCCCCGACACGACCAGCGCCGTTGCCCCGGGGCGCTGCCGCAGGGGAATGACATTCGCGTCCTTTTTCTTTGGCGTCGTCAGTTCGGGGAGGTAGGTCGAGACCGAGGGGTCGGCGAGCCCACTCAGCACGACGCGCGTGGCGTGATTATTGACGATGGTGGCCGCCCGCTGTCCCCAGCGCGCTTGCAACTGGGCGAAGTCTTGCACCACGGTCATCATCGTGACGTTCAGCCCCGAGACCGTGGAGGCGAGCTGATCAAGCTCATCGAGCGACGCGACGTTCGCCGCCTCGTCCAGCACCAGAAGGAGTGGTTGCGCCGTGCCGGACTCGACGCGCGATTGCTGTTCTTCGAGCACCATGCGCAGCGCACCGCGAAAGAGCGGCTCGTACGCGACGTGATCGTGGCGGGGGCTACACAGGAACAGGGTGTTACTACCCGAAACGCTCGAGCGCACCGACAGAAGTGGCTGAGGAAACTGCCACGGAACCACCATGGCCTCGGCGGTCGTCACAACGGCGTCGAGCGTTTTGTGGTCGTACGAGAGGAAGGGACGCAGACACCCCTCCTCGTCTCCCCACCGATCCCAGGTTCGCTCGTCGATGGCGGCCGCTACTTCAAAGATTGTCCGGCCACTTTGCACGGCCAACCAGAACAGTCCGCCGAGGAACTTGGTGGCCAGCGCATTCCAAAAGTCCGTGTCACCGCGACCGCCGGTGGTCGTCAGGGACTTCGCCACCCGCAGGGCGTGTCGACGATCATGGACGCCATCGAGCGGATCCCAGGTCGCACCGGTGGGCGTGCCCGGTTCGAGTCGTTGCACCACCCCGAGAGAGGACCGCCACGAGCTGGCGACATCCACGAGATCACCCTTCACGCTGGTCACCACCATCGGCCCCCGCCACGACAGTATGGCGGGCAGTACGAGTGACGACGACTTGCCAGCTTGCGTCGGTCCGACAATGAGGAGCGAGTGACCACGAGGAACACGCTGCACCGGTCCACACCCCACGCCGGCGTACCGCCGACGCCCCAAGGGTGGTCGATCACTCCTCACGGGCCACCCGCATGGCAGCGTCCGTATCAATGAAGGAACGGTCACGTTCGTCCGGTTCGAGACGAACGATGGAGCGAGCCGCGCCGTAGCGTACGAGTACCCGGCCTCTGCGCAACTGGGCCAGAACCCGTTGCTCCAACGCAGTGAGCGACAAGGCCCGGGCCATGTGGTCAGTTTCGTCCGCCACCTGACGAAAGAGCCACACGGTTTCGCACTCACGCAGCAGCCCTTGCGCCCTCGAACGATTCGCGCTGCCCTCGTCACCCACCGCACCAACGTCGCTCCACCGGTGCAGGACCAAGAGGTGAGAAATGCCCCGGGCGCGCGCCAGCTTCCACGAACCCTGTAACCAGCGCAGCGCGTAGGGATCACCGAGCAGCGCCCACGCCTCATCGACGATGATGTGCCCCTGCTCCCCGGCCCGCTGCACCACCTGTTGAGCGGCGGCAACGGCGCTGAGGGCCGCCATGCCTAATGATGACGAAGACCACTGTTGGGAGAGGTCGAGAATAACTAACTGACCACCGAAGGACAGGGGCGGCCCCTCGCCATCAAACAGCGACGCGTAATCACCGTCGACGAAGCGACGGAGCAGGAGCGCCACCGATCGGGTGGCGGATGGGGTGTCGGTACCCAAACTGGGTGACACGACGTCGAGCAACGCCGCCAACAGCCGTGGTCCTCGTTCGGTTGGCAGGGCCGCCCACGCCGTGTCCAGCGCGAAGTGTTGCTCACTCGTCAGTGACGATCCCTGCGCACTCGCCAGCAGCGTCCGCACGAGTTCTCGATGTTCCGTGTCGGTGCCGACGAAGGGATTGCACCACCCGTCGCGACCCAGCACGACCGGCGTGGTGCCGTAGGACATGGCCAGTTCGCCGTACTCACCTTTGGGGTCAACCACGACCACGCGACGCCCCCGCTGCAGGCCACGATCGAGGAGCATTTTGACCAAGGTGCTCTTGCCCTGGCCAATCGCACCGGCAATCACCATGTTGGGATTGGTTATGTGACCCGCCCCGTACGCGTCGAAGGGGTCGAAGATGAATCGTCGACCTCGTTGGGCAGCCCCCAGCGCACGGCCTTCGAGTCCCGTGCCGGCGTCGTGACTCGGGAGTCGCAACGACCAGAGGTCGACACTCGTAGCCCAATGGGTCCAGGGTTTCACCATGTCAATCCCCCCGGTAGCGCCCACAAAAACCAGCGCGCTTGACGGCCCGCCCCCCAGTGCACGCAGGTGCCCTCATCACTCGCTCGTGCGGTCACGTGGGCCACACCACGTTGCACGTCGCGTACCGTCTCGCCGCTGATGATGACGTACGCCGCGACCCGCAGCAAGGTGTGCCCGGCGGCGACCGCTTGTTCTCGATGGGCGAGACGAGCCAGGGTGCGGTCAGCGTGGGCCGATCGACGAAAGCCGAGCGACCGCGTCGCTGACTCGTCGACGCCACGACGATGCACCGCTCGACCCACAATGCGGGCGGCCCGCGACGAGGGCACGATGGCGTAGTGCACCGCCAGCGTGGACGGCGTGCCAGTGCACTGCAGGGCTTCGAGGAGCGAATGGTCACCGAGGGGACGAAAGGTCGTGATGCGGCCAACACAGTGCACGGCGTCGATGGTGCGAACGAATCGCCACCCCTCGCGAAGGACCCGTTGCCCGTTCACCGTGCCGAACAGCGGCACGGTCGTCGGCACCTCCCAGCCCGTCAACTCTCCGCCCTTGGACGCACTGACCGTGGTCGTCGCGCCGTCGTGGTTCATGGTGACCAGTTGGGTCACGTGTCCACCCGTCGACGTTGCCGACAACGCGCCGATGAGGTCACGAAGCTGGCTGGTCACGATGGCGTCGTGACCAGCGAGGTCGAGCCGCCCAACATGGTGCAGCGTCCGCATCGTCGCGTTGATCTGGGCACGGTGACCCAGTGTCAGCATGTCACCCTCGAGGCAAACGTGAACGGCTGACCACCTCGACCGCAGAGAAAAGAGCACGAAAACGACGAGCCACTGCGCAAGGGTGTCTCCTCGGTGGAGGGGCGTCGCCGCGACGAGCATCGCCACCGCGAGGAGTACCGCCGAGGAGGGAAGGGGCGTGACGAGCAGCCAGCCGGTCACGAGGGTGCTGGCGGCGACGATCAGGACCAGTTGATGACGCTGGAGCGGTCCCCAGCGCTCATGACTGTCACTCTGACGCTCCAGGGTTGAGTCAGTCATCCCAGTGCCATCCAACCACCGGACCGAGTTTGTCCTTGTAATAGGCGACCTTGCCGCGACGCAGACGAGGCTCGCCGATCGGTGGATCGGGGCGCTCTCCATCGCGAGGGGGCAGCGGCAGGTCACCTTCTCCCTCCCACGTTGGGAATCCCAGATCCTCACCCTTCGATGGCGGCTCGGGGATCGGCGCAGCTGGCAGGAGTCGCTGCACCGCGACACCGACGGGTGAGTGAGGGCTCGCCATCGCGGCTCGCACGGCCCGTTGGCGAAGTCCGTCGAGGGCGTGCGCTGACGACTGTTCCATAATCGGCACGAGTCGCATGACGACAAAGGGCGTCGCGCAGGCCAACAGAAGCGTGACCACCCCCGAGAGAATCGACGTCGCTGAGTTACTCACTACCTCGCCCAGACCCACGGCGAGGGTGATGACCACAATTATTTTTGACCCGGCAATAACGAGAAAGGTTTCGGCCAATCGCCACCCCACTCGACGGAGGGCTGGAAAGGTGGATAACGGCACGATGAGGGGCACGAAGACGAGGAGCAGGGTAAGAGCCACGGTGCGAAAGAGCAGTTCAATCCACAAGATGACACCAGCAATCACTACGAGACCGGACAACAGAAACACCCCAAAGCCGGGGATGACGTCGACGTTGTTAAGGGCGGTCGCCAGAGTTGCGAGGTGCGTCGTGGTCGAGACGCTCGCCGCCGTCGAAAGCGCGTCAATCACTTGGAGGATGAGTAGGGCCAGCGGTTTCGCGAGGAAAATGGCCGCGATGCTGGCCGGTACGACGCCCAGGTAGACCCGCCAGAGTGCGGCGTGGTCACCGTGACGCACGGCCTGCAGTGTGGCCACGAGCAACCCCAACACCACCAGCACCGGCGACAACGTCAAGAGTGTCGCAAATTCTGGCGTCGCTCCCGCGACAATGGTGCTGGGGTCGCCCGTGGCGTTAAGCACGGCCACCACTGTGTCCAGTAGCCACGTCACTGAACCGAGAATCCACCCCGTGAGAGCGCTAAAGAAATCGTTTAGCGACGCATTCGCAATAGTGGTCACGGCGCAACTCAACGTGACGTAACACAGGATGGACGACATTTACTTGACGGTCGTTCCCGTGGTGAAGAAGAAGTTGATCAACGTCGGCGCCGCACCAAGCAAGATGGCGGCGGCAATCGCGGTGAGGACCGCGCGGCGGCCGGCACTCGACTGCTGCATGTTCTGAGTCTGATTACCAACCGCCCACATCACCGCACCGATGACCAGCGCCACCAGCGACGCGATGAGCGCCCAATAGTCAACACCATTAATAAGGGACTGGATCACGGCCCCTCCCGGTAGTGCGGTGGTGGAGGGTGTAAGGCTCACGCCAGCTAACAACATGTGGTTCCTCTTTCTGTAGGGGTCCCGCAACGGTCGCTGCCACCGGCTACCCGACAACATCTGCGAGAATGCGAGGGTGCACATCGCGTTCAGCCATAACTTCGCCGCCCACTGGTCCGCCCCGCTGGTCGACGGGGTCGCCCTCGCCGTCCTCGTCGTTGGTATCTATGCGGGCATCATCATCAACCGCTGGCGCGGGAACCGCGCCCTCGCTCAGCGCCTGACCGCGCTCGCCGCTCGATTGGGCGTCGAACCGCGCGACGACCGTGGCAAATTGGAGAGTGCCGTGGCGCTGCTCGAAGAGGTCGCCGGTGCCGCCACCACGGTGGTCACCGAAGCCGGTGCCGACGTCACGCGACTACGCCGCGCACTCGACGCCCTTCCCCTCGGCCTCGTCCTCTGCGACGAAGGTGGTGCCGTGGTCTACCGCAATCCGCAAGCTGAGCAGCTCATGGTGAGTCGCTACGGCGACGCCATTGCCGCGCAGGCCGTAACTGACGCGCTCGCCGAAGGGTGGACCAACGGCGTCGCCGACCGCACCGTCGAAATCTACGGACCACCGCGCCGCACCCTAAACGTGCACGCAGCCGTTATTGACGACGGCCGCCGGCCACTCGGCGTTATCGCCTTTATTGACGACGTCTCAGAGCGCCGTCGCCTCGAGGACATCCGTCGCGACTTCATCGCCAACGTCTCCCACGAATTGAAGACCCCGATGGGGGCCCTCGGACTGCTGGCCGAAACGTTGCAGTTTGAGAAGGATCCCGTCGTCGCCAACCGATTGGCTGAACGGATCAATAACGAAGCCTTCCGCGTCAATCGCATCATCGAAGACCTCCTCGACCTCAGTCGTATCGAGGGCGAGGCACAGCCGACCCGCGAACCGGTCGCCATCGCCGTCGTTGTCGCCGACGCCGTCGAGCGTATTCGCATGGCCGCAGAGCAAGCCGACGTGCACCTGGCCCTGGACGAGACTGATGTGAATTTCGTGGTCGGCGGGGACCGTCGTCAGCTGATCTCGGCCGTGCAGGCACTACTCGAAAATGCCGTTGTCTATTCGCCCGCTGATGGCACCATCACCGTGAGCATCACCCGTACCGAACCGGACGGCACCAGCGACATCACGACACCGCTCGTCCGCATTGCCATCCGTGACCAGGGTATTGGCATTCCCTCGAAGGATCTCGACCGTATTTTTGAACGTTTTTACCGCGTGGACCCGGGTCGTGCTCGCGCCACCGGTGGCACCGGCTTGGGATTGAGTATTGTTCGACACGTGGCACAAAACCATGGTGGCCGAGTCTTTGTAGACTCTCGCGAAGGCGAAGGTAGTACCTTCACGTTAGAACTCCCGGTACATAACGTATGACAAAGACGTCCCCTTCTGACCAGCGCATTCGCATCCTCGTCGTCGAGGATGAAGAGTCCTTCATCGACGCACTCCACATTGGTCTGACGCGTGAGGGCTTCGACGTCACCATTGCCCGTGACGGCCAGGAGGGGCTCTCCCTGTTCCAGTCCAAGACCTTCGATCTCGTGCTGCTGGACCTCATGTTGCCCAAGATGTCCGGCCTCGACGTCTGCCGCACCATTCGCACCACCAGCGACCTGCCCATCATCATCGTCAGTGCCAAGGGCGAAGAGGTCGACATGGTCCTCATGCTCGAGATTGGCGCTGACGACTACGTGACCAAGCCCTACCGACTGCGCGAACTCGTTGCACGCATTCGTGCCGTGCTCCGTCGTCGCGAGGGGCACACCGCCGCCCCCGAGAGTGAAGAAGTGCTAATTCACTCGACGTTGCGTCTCGACGTCGACGCCCGACGCTGCTTCGTCGGCGACCAAGAGGTCAAGTTGCGGAAAAAAGAGTTCGCACTCTTGCAGCTGCTCATGGAGAACCCTGGCCGCGTGCTGACCCGCGAAGTACTCATTGACCGCGTGTGGGGAAACGACTACGTCGGTGACACCAAGACGCTCGACGTGCACATCAAGCGACTACGGAGCCTCATTGAAGAGGACCCCAAGTCACCCGCCTACATTACGACCGTGCGCGGTGTGGGCTACCGACTCGAATCTACGAAGTAGGCGCGACCAGGTGGGTCTGCCCACCGAGGTAGGGCACCAGGACATCAGGGATCTTCACCGAGCCATCCTCGAGGCGGTTCGTTTCCACTACGGCCGCCCAGATGCGCGCCCACGCCAATGCCGAACCGTTAACGGTGTGCACGAACTGCGTACCCGATTCGGTGCGGTACCGCACGTTGGCACGACGGGCCTGAAAGTCACGGAACCACGACACGGAACTGACTTCGAGCCAGCGGTCGACGCCGGGGCTAAAGACCTCGAGGTCCACGGTGCGGGCCGATGAAGTACCGAGGTCGCCCGCACACAGGTCGAGCACGCGATAGGTGAGGCCGAGCTTCTGCAGCAGCCCTTCGGCTCGCGCGAGGATGTCAGCGTGGGCGGCCATCGCCTGCTCGGGGAGGCAGTATGCGAAGAGTTCGACCTTGTCGAATTCGTGCACGCGCAGTAGCCCGCGGGTGTCGCGACCGGCCGAGCCCGCCTCGCGACGGAAGCAGGGTGTCTGGGCCGTCATACGGATGGGTAGCCGCGAGGCGTCCAGAATCTCGTTGCGGTGCATCGAGGTGAGGGGCACTTCAGCGGTGGGAATGGCCCAGAGGTCATCGCGCTCAATGGCGTACATGTCGTCCTGGGACTTCGGCAAGTGGCCGGTCGACATCATCGTTTCGGTCAACGCAAAGCTTGGGGGTCGGATCTCCTCGTAGGCGTCGCGGTGCTGGTCGAGCGCGAAGGCGCCGAAGGCCCGCAGTAAGCGCGAACCGTCGCCGCGGTAGAGCGGGAACATGGAACCGGCCAACTTCACACCGGCCTCGAGGTCGAGGATGTTGAGCTCCTTCGCCACGTCCCAGTGCGGCATCCGCTGGTGCTCGGCGTAGGTCGGAAAGGGAGCCCCCTCGTCCATGCCCACCCACCACCGGCGTACTTCGACATTGTCGGACTCGTCGGCGCCGTTGGGGGTGTCCTCCGAGGGAAGGTTCGGAATCATCAAGAGCTCGGCCCGCAAGGTCGCCGCCAACTCGTCCGCCAGTTCCGACGCCGCGCGCTCGGCCTCGCCTAGTTCCCGACTCTGGGCGGTGAGGGCTTCCGCCGTCTCGTTGTCCTTGGCCCGACGGGCCTCACCGACCTGACGAGACAGCTCCTTAACGTCAGCACGCAGTTTCTCCGCGTCTTGCAGACGCTGGCGGTGCGACACGTCGAGGGCAATAATCGAGTCCAGGACGGCACCGTCAACGCCGCGGCGCGCGAGCGCGGCCTTTACAACGTCGGGTTCGCGGCGGAGTTGGGCGATATCAATCATGCGCCTAAGCCTAGTGAAGCGTCTGCACGTGACCCGGGCAGCGTCTAGGTTGGAACGACGTGAGTACTGCGATTGAGACCACCGACCTCAAGGTCCAGTTCGGCCCATTGGCCGCGGTTGACGGTGTCACCTGCCACGTCAACGAGGGTGAAATTGTCACCCTGCTCGGCCCCAACGGGGCCGGGAAAACTACCGTGGTCGAAACCCTGCTGGGCTTTCGCTTGCCGACCAGCGGACAGGCTCGCATCCTCGGGCTGGATCCCGTTACCCAGCACCGCGAGGTCGTCCTGCGCACCGGCGCCCTCCTGCAGCGAGGTGGCGTCTGGTTCCCAATGACCCCCGCGCAGGTCCTGGACCTCACCGCGACCTACTACGACCATCCTCGTGACCCCAGCGAGTTGCTGACGTTGCTCGATCTTCGTCACTGCGCCACCACCCCGTGGCGCCGCCTGAGCGGTGGTGAGCAGCAGCGCACGCTGCTCGCCCTCGCCCTGCTGGGTCGTCCGTCAGTACTAGTGCTTGATGAACCAACGACGGCCGTCGACCCCGAAGGCCGCCAAGTTATTCGAGCCCTCTTGCAGGAACAACGCTCCCTCGGTTGTGCGCTCCTCATCACGACGCACGAACTCGCCGAAGCGGAGCGACTGGCGGACCGTGTCGTCATCATGCAGCACGGTCGGATTCTGACCCAGGGCACCCTGGCCGACCTTGCCGGCGAACCGGTTGTCATCGTCGAGACCACCGGTCCCATCGACGTCGACGATCTTGCTCGCCGTCTGGGCGCCCCCGTCGTCGCGACCAGTCCCACGTCATTCACCTGTCATGTCGCGAATACCAGTGAGCACGTCGCCGTGATTACCAACGCACTGGCGGCGGCTGGACAATCCCTGATCAGCCTTCGTTCCCGAGCTTCACTGGAAGAGCGCTACCTCGCCCTGTTAAAGGAGTCCTGATGAAGACCTGGTGGGCCCAGACTCGCGCCGAGGTACGTATGACCATCCAGCGTGGTGAGACACTTCTCCTGACGCTCGGCATTCCCGTCGGGCTACTCGTCTTTTTCTCCCTCGTCAAGGTGACCAACTTGCCGGCGGGGCGGCGCGTCGACTTCCTCGCCCCGGGGATCCTGGCCCTGTGCGTCCTCTCGACATCACTGGTCGCCCTCTCTATCGCCACCGGCTTCGAACGTTCCTACGGCGTCCTCCGTCGCCTCCACGTGACCCCACTGGGGCGGCCACGACTCATCGCCGCCAAACTGGCGGGCGTACTCGTCACCGAGGCCTTGCAGGTCGCTGTGCTGGCCGTTGTGGCCATCGTTCTCGGCTGGCAGCCCCGCGGTGGGGTCGCCGCGGCGGCGATGACAGCCCTGGCGCTGGTGCTCGGATCGGCGGGCTGTGCGGGCATTGGCCTGCTCCTCGCCGGACGTCTGCGCGCTGAAGTCAACCTCGCGGCCAGCAACGGCCTCTATCTCCTCTTACTGTTGTTCTCCGGCATCGTGGTGCCCCTCAGTTCACTGCCCAGTGTGCTGCGCACCGTCGTATTGTGGCTACCGTCTGCGGCGATGGCCGACGTCGTCCACCACGTGCTGGGGGCGGGGACCACCGCTTCGGTGCGCGAGTGGCTCGTACTGGGCCTGTGGGCCCTCGTGGCACCGCTCTTCGCGGCTCGTACGTTTCGCTTCGACTAGTGCGCGAGCGTAAGGTACCGCGCCAAGCGAGCGGTACTCGTCGCGCCGGTCGTCACGGCGAGCACCGTACCGGTCGATGACACCAACACGGTGTCGGGGAGGCCGGGGAGGCCAAAGTCGGTGGTGGTCAGTGCCCCACTGTCGGGAATGACGGGGAACGTGAAGTTCGACGTCTGCAGCAGCGTCCGAGCACTCGTGGGTGCGTCGTTGTAGTTGACGCCCACCACGGCGAGGTTCCCGAGCGCGTGGTGCTCGAGGTAGGCCGCGAGACCCGGCAGCTCCTTGCGACACGGGGCGCACCAACTGGCGAGAAAGACCAACAACGTGGGGTGTCCCGACGACCACGGGGCGGTGATCGTCGCGCCCTGCAGGTCTTTGACGGTGAACGACGGCACCGCACGGCCAACCAGGGCCGACTGTGAGTTCGGGGTCGTCACGGTGCCCCCAGTGAAGTAGGACACGATGGTAATCAGCACGGTGGCCACCACCGCACCGATGCCCAGAGAAATGAACATCATGGGCGACGGGCGCCCCCGCTGCTTAGTGACCTCGGACAAGAACGTCCACCGCCATCAGCACGAAAAGACCCGTGAGGTACGAGATCGAGTAGTGAAACAACTTCATAGCCTCGGCCACGTCGGCCGTACCGATGCGGGCGTGCTGGTAGAGGCGTAGTGCCATCCACGTGAAGGCGCCACCCAAGATGGTGGCCGACAGGGCGTAGATCCACCCCAAGTGGGCGATGGGTCCAACGGCAATCGTCGTCACCCACATGATGACGGAGTAGACGAGAATTTCGAGCGTGGTCCGACGCAGTGACGTCACCACCGGCATCATCGGTACGTTGGCCGCTTCGTAGTCGTCGCGGTACCGCACCGCCAGGGCCCAGAAGTGCGGTGGGGTCCAGATGAAAATCACCATGAACAGCAGAACGGGTGTCCAGGTGACGTTGTTCTGCACGGCCGACCAACCAATGAGCACGGGCACGGCACCGGCTGCGCCACCGATCACGATGTTCTGCTTCGAGCGACGCTTGAGCCACAGGGTGTAGATAAAGACGTAGAAGGCCGTCGCGGCCAGTGCGAGCCACGCCGAGAGCTGATTGACAAAGACCGCTAGGACAACGAAGGCGGCGAGTTCGATCGCGAGAGCGAACAGGAGCGCCGCGCGGGGTGACATGACGCCTCGCACGAGTGGGCGACCCTGGGTCCGCTTCATGATGGCGTCGATGTCTCGGTCCACCACCATGTTGATGGCGTTGGCCCCGCCGGCGGCGAGGGTGCCGCCAATCAACGTGGCGACCATCAGGCCGATGCCGGGCACGCCCTTAGCGGCGACGACCATGGTGGGGAGCGTCGTCACGAGGAGCAGCTCAATGATGCGCGGCTTGGTGAGCGCGACGTATCCCTTGACTTTTTCCATGGGCGTAAAGGTGGACGTCTGCGTTACTGACACAATCCGCAGTCTACGACGCGGAGTCGACTCTCTAGGCTGTTGGTATGGCCCGTACCCGATTCTCCCTGACCCCCGCCGTCTTCCGTTGGTTCGCCTACGCCGCCTTTCTCTCCATGATCGTCATCGTGTTAACGGGAGCCGCCGTTCGCCTCACCGGCTCGGGCTTGGGCTGCCCCGACTGGCCCACCTGTTTTCACAACAAGGTGGCGGGTTCGTGGTCGATTCACCCCCTCATTGAATACGCCAACCGCATGGTCACCGTCACCTTGGTCGTTCTCACTGGCGTGACCTTTATCGCCGCCTGGTTGCGTTCGCCCCGTCGCCGTGACCTCATCGTGCTCTCGGGGCTCCTCGTGCTAGGAGTCGTACTCGACGCCGTACTGGGCGCCTTCGTCGTGTACTCGAAGCTCAATCCCTGGTTGGTCTCGATCCACCTGCTCCTCTCGCTCTCCATGGTCGTGGCCAGCGCGGTGCTCTACCACCGTTCCAAGTACCAGTACGGAGCCGGCACCCGGGCCGAGGTGCGAAGCCGCCAGTTCTTGTGGATCGCCCGTTTGTTGTGGGTCCCCTTCGTCGTCCTCCTGGCCACCGGCACGATGGCGACCGGCTCGGGTCCCCACGCCGGTTCCTCAATCGGTCAACTCCACGCCCGACGACTGCCGTTCGCCTTCGCCTCGGCCACGTGGGTGCACTCTCTGGCCGCCACGCTCTTCGTCGGCATTGTCCTCGGTCTCTTCGTCGCCGTTTGGCAATCGAAGGCCCCCCTCGCTCTGCAGAAGGGCGTCCGGCGTCTGGTGATCATTGCCCTCGCGCAGGCCCTCATCGGGGCCGTGCAGTACCTCACCCACGTCCCACCCGTTTTGGTCGAACTCCACGTTCTCGGGGCGACATCACTGTGCATCGGCGTGACGCAGTTTCACCTACGCCAAACGGCCCACGACCGCGAAGTCGGTATTGCCCCGTCGAAGTCCTAGAGACCGCGCTGGTGGCGCCAGTGGGGCAGACCCGTCCAGCCCCGCGCACGAGCCACCGACTCGAAGGCCTCGGCGGCCTCCAGTAACGCGTACTCCGTGTGCGGGCGACCAATCAACGTCATGCCGACGGGGAGCCCGTGCAGCAAGCCAATGGGCACCGTGGTAATGGGCCAGCCCGACACGGCCGCGGCACTGATACCGCTATTGAACCAAATACCCAGATCGCCGAGGACGAGGTCGCTCTTCCACGCCGGGGCGTAGGCGGGGGCGATAACGATGTCGTCGTCACCTAGTCCCGGTTCGAGGCACTCGGTCGTCGCCCAGTGGACCACGCGGTCGCGGCTCTCTCGGTACGTCGGGTTACTCATACCACCAGTGGCCTTCGCCGCGAGGAAGTGTTCGTGACCGGAGTAGCGGTGCTCGACGTCGCCGTGCCGGTTCTCGAAGGCGATCACGTCGTCGAATGAGTGCACGCCCTCGCCCGGTCGGGCGGCCAAGTAGGCACTCAGGTCGTCGTAGAACTCACAGAGGAGGGCGTGCTGTTCGTCGTTACCCTGGTCCTTGCCAAACACGGCGAACTCCCGATCAGGAATCTCGAGGCCACTCTCACGAGCGGCGGCGAGGAAGTCGGCGAAGAGCTTGTCGGTGGCGATGTGTCCCGTATTCCACGTCGTCGCACGCACGAGGCGTGGGCGCACAGGTTCGACGGGGGGCGTCGTTCCCGAGAGGGTGGCGTAGAGGAGACGGGCATCGGCCACGGTACGCGTCAACGGACCAGGGCTATCTTGCACGTGCGAGATGGGCACGACGCCCTGTCGTGAGACATTCCCCACCGTGGGCTTCAGCCCCACCACCCCATTGAGTGATGCGGGACAGGTGATCGATCCGTCCGTCTCGGTCCCAACGACGAGTGGTGCGAAGGCCGCCGCCGCGGCGGCGCCGGAGCCCGACGACGAACCGCCAGCCGATCGGTCGAGCGACCAGGGGTTCCCCACGAGGCCGCCCGTGGCGGAATACCCCGAGGCCGACTTATTCGAGCGCAGATTGGCCCACTGACTGAGATTGGTGCTGCCGAGCACAATGGCGCCGGCGTCGCGTAGACGGGTGACCAGTTCAGCGTCGTGGGCCGGTCGACCCACGAGGGCCGTCGCCCCGGCGGTACCTGGCAGACCCGTGGCTTCAATGTTGTCCTTGATCAGGACCGGCACCCCGTGGAGGAGACCGCGAATGTCACCATTCTTCCGTTCAACATCTCGCTGCTCGGCCACGGCCAGGGCGTCGTGGGCCACGGCGGCAATGGCGTGCAACGCAATCGGGCCACCGGGGCCGTCGAGAGCGATGATGCGTTCAAGCAGGGTGTCGACCAGGTGGTGAGAGGTCAGAGAACCGTCGTCAAATTTGGCCAATATCTCGGTGGCGCTGAGGAATGCGAGCGGTTGCGATTGGGGGTGAGGGTCAAGCACCCACCCAGCATAGAAGTAGGTCAGAAATGCAACGTGGTGCCGGCGGGGTGGGGCGTACGCGCCTCGGGGGTCAGAACCCAGACCGCTGATGCGCCCTGCACTTCCCAGGCGTGGGGACCGCCCACGAGGGCCGTATTCTCATCCACCCCGACGACCGTCACCGCGTCGTCGCCACCGGCGAGAAAGCGGGTCACTACGTCGGGGGTCTTCGAAAAGTAGGCGTCAAAGTGGGGAATGACGCGGAGTTGGGGCACGACGCCCAACCCGGCAACCCCTCCACCACCCCGCGGGTGGCGAATAGAGGGCACCCAAGTGCCCATGGCCATCGCGCCCGCCGAACATCCCGCCAGGGCTGCGCCACCGGTCCAGGCTTCGACGATTGCTGACCACACCAGGGTGTCACGCAGTGTCTCCGCCAAGAAGGTGGGGTGACCTCCGGAGAGATAAATAAGTCCCGCTCCGGCGACCAGGGCGGCGATGGCCGGATCGTTGGCATCCGCTCGGCTTTCCACGTCAAGAATGACCTGCTCGACACCGAGTCGCTCGGCCTGCGTGCGCCCGAGGCGATGCCACTTCGCCACCACGTCGGGGCCGTCGGGCGCAGCCGCGGTCGCTAGTTGGACGTAGCGAGGCGGGCGCCCCTCAAGCAGGGCCCCCTCAATACCAGCCATGACCTCGAGGTACTCGCCCGAGCCCACGAGCGCTACGGGTCCGGGGATCGAAGGGGTGGGTCGTGACGTGGAATCCATAGTCGTCACCGTACCGCCTCACCCGACCTAAGGTGTCGGCGGTGACCCTGACGACCTACCGTGCCTGTTCTCGTGGTGAAAAGCGTGCGCTGCTCCACAGTTTCTGGAGCCGACGCTCCCACCTCGACCAGAAGGTGCTCGACGCCGCACTCGAATACGGTCCGGTGGCGCTGTGGATGGTCGCCATCATCACCGTCGAACTCGCCGTGTGCTCACTGGCCCTCATTGGGCAGCATCAACACCTCTCCGCGGCACTCGCGGGTGCCGCCACGGTAGTGAGCGCGTGGTCGACCTGGTGGACCAGGGGCTGCTGCACGTTCGCCCAGCACCACCACGCGGTGGCCCGCCTCGCTCCGCCGGTGCCTCAGCCCGACGCGCCTTCGTCATAAACCACGAGGTCGTCACAATCCCCCGCGTCGAGACGGCGTTGCATGACGGCGAGGGCCTCGGGGTTCTGATCCACCAGAATGAAGCGACGACCGAGCTGGCGCGCAACGGCCCCCGTGGTGCCGCTACCGGCGAAGAAGTCCAGTACCCAGTCGCCCTCGTGTGAACTGGCCTGCACGATGCGACGAAGAATGCCCTCGGGCTTCTGCGTGGCGTACCCGGTTTTTTCTTTTCCCATGGGCGAGACAATGGTGTGCCACCACACGTCGGTCGGGAGCTTGCCGAGCGCGGCCTTTTCGGGGGTTACGAGGCCGGGGGCCATGTAGGGTTCGCGGTCAACCGCGGTCGCGTTGAACGTGTAGTCCCGGGGATTCTTGACGTAGACGAGGATGTTGTCGTGCTTGGCCGGCCACTTCGATTTTGACCGTGCCCCGTAGTCGTAGGCCCAGATGATTTCATTCAAGAAACTCTCCCGGCCGAACAGCGCGTCGAGCATGACCTTGGCGTAGTGCACCTCACGGTAGTCAAGGTGAAGATAGAGCGTGCCCGTGGGCGCCAGTACCCGCCACGCTTCGACCAGCCGGGGTTCGAGAAATCCCCAGTAGTCCTCGAAGTCGTCGTCGTAGGACGTGAGCACGCCCTTGATGGTCTCGTAGGAGTGACCCTTGAAGCCAATGCGGGTTCCCGTGGTCGATCGCGACGTCTGTAACGACTGGCGAGACTGCACCCGACCCGTGTTGAAGGGGGGGTCGATATAGATCAGGTCAATAACACCCTCAGGCAGCGACTGCAGCACCGGCAAATTGTCACCAGCGATTATGGCGTTGGGCCCCGTAGGCTCGAAGAGGTACCTCGTCACCGTTTCATGCTACGACTCGTGCCGCCCCGCGACACGTCGTGCCGTCTCCATAGTACTTATTTCGCACATCGACGTAGGAGTTATTGCCGAAATTAGTCATTACGTTTGAATTCGTGATAGTTAATCGTCGTAAAGGTGTAGACATAAGACGTAGTCCAACAGGAAGCGAGGTACGCGTATGGTTCACCCCGAGCGATTCGCGGCGGTGTTCAATCTGAGTCACCCCGGCCACTTCATTCACTGGGGCGTGCTGCAGGTCTCCTACGGCAACGCCGTCGTCATCGTCCTCATGGTGGCGGCCTTCGTGGCCGCACTACTCGTCCCCTTTCCCGGACACGACAAGGAGGAACAGTGAACGACCCCCGCATTGCCCGACAGTGGACCACTCGACTGCGTCTGCGGGTCGAGGGCACCTTTCCCCCAGAAAAAATCCTGCCTGACACCCAGCCGAGCTACGTCGCCTCGTGGATCTACGTTTTTGGCGTGCTAACCCTGGCGGCCCTGGTGATGGTCATCGTGACGGGCTGTCTCCTGGCCATCATGGGACCCACCTGGTGGCACGTCAGTGGCGTCGGACACTTCATCAACTCCATGCACCTGTGGAGTGTCGAGGTCTTCTTCTTCGCCATGGTGATTCACCTGTGGGGCAAGTACTTCATGGCGGCCTGGCGTGGGGGACGATCAATGACCTGGGTTACCGGTGCCGTCACGTTCCT